>SNQY01000365.1_pt1 | contig 12907 bp, 12 predicted proteins | sample 2580551 | NCBI WGS metagenome assembly SNQY01 (sample SAMN10953785, study PRJNA522744) | food fermentation metagenome | isolation source: 144-hour incubation of native-enriched microbial consortia from nixtamalized... | place: Mexico | collected 2017-09-24 | reverse complement strand
AGGAGGAGAGATAGAGAAAGAAGAGGGTGGATACGCCCTGCGCCCCGGCAGAAAAAGGCGGACGTGTCTTTTTCCAACCTCTGATTTTTTCCTTCTTTTCTTATCTCTCACCACAAGAATTTGTCGATGTATCAAATCAGATGTATATAGAATATAAGTAATTTTAAAGTAAATTATACATAATATTTTTCTGAAATCAAAAAGACCGCTCCCTTGGAACGGCCCTTGTTATTCTCTGATAACATATCTATTGGTGAACTACTCTCCATTGAAATGGAGAGCTTTTGTTAGGCGGACATGATAACCTGATTGCGAAAGTCTTTCCGTTGGTTAGCGACTTTCGCATGCAATCTTGCCACGTTCTTTTTCTACCGCTCATAATGGTTAGAACTCTTGCTGATTCGGGAGAGTCGTCGTTTCTGTTTATAGAAAAATGGCACAAGAACGGAGTAAGGCTTTACAAAAGTCCAACGAGAACCTTTTAACTCACTCGCTTTTCACTTACTGGCCGCATTGCTAGCACATTCTCAACTGAGAAATATCGTGTCGATTTACGTTTAAAACAGTACGCTCGAATCTTTCCACCCTTCACTGATAACAATCGTATCTTCCGTTGACTTAACTCTCCGTTCTGATTTAGATATATAACTTCAACAGTACGGCCCAGATAGGTAAGAAAATTAAACATCTGAATCCCTCTTTTCAGTGAATGTTTCTGTCCACGCCGATAACGATAACGCTTGGAAGTGTAATTGGCTTCATGTCTCTTTATTTCTTTTTTGATAAAATCCAGAATCACCTTTTTTCTATTTGAAAGTTTCTTCATCCCTTTTTCCAAAACAAGAACGTATATTCTTATTATAGATTATACAGGAACATTAGTTCTTATTCCAGATGAACAAAAAATAATTTCCGAGTAAAAAATCCCAAGCAAACCAATTTCTTTTTTTCTCATCCTGGCACAGCGAAGCATTCCATCTGTCTTGTAGGATACGAATAATTTTGTTTGCATCATCCAGCCGCAATTGACACTCAATTGTGACGGCCATATTTGCTACTTTGGAAATCGGCGATATCAACCGATTGAACAACTGATCACTCCCCAGTTCTTCTGTTCCAGCCAATACAACACCGAGCTCTTACCAGTTCCCGTTTGCCCTCAACCGGCGGTAGATTGCGGTATTTCGCTAATTCTTCATCCGATAGCTGATACGTAATAACCTTACCTGGACGCATAGCTGCATCATCTCTTTCTTCCTTGGGGACGACCGAGTGTTTGTTGAAGTAAAGCAAGGATTTACTATAAATGAAGAAAAATCGCTTGAAAACAGCTAAATATATGTATATAATTTTTGATTTTTGCAAGGTAAACGTTCAAAGAAAATATGTATGTGGTCAAAAATGTGGGCAGTGTGGTCAAATGAAAACTTAGTATAATCGCCGGGTCTTTTTACATAAAGCTCTTTTAGTAATCTTTGTTATTTCTGTATAATAATTAGTAATGCTTGATATAGAATGGGATGATGAGAAATATGGAATTTCTTTTGGTATTATTTATTTGTCCTATTATTGTTATTGTAGCTTCAATTATTGGAATCTTTTTGTTTAAAAAATGGTTTGTAATACCCTTATTAACATTCATTGTATTTACCATCTTAACTTTCACTATTTTCAATGAATCTTTCTTTATTTGGGTAGTAGTCTATACAATACTTTCTATTATTGTCAGTTTGATGATGAAATTTATTTGGACACTCTGAAATCTTCATATACATCTTTCCACATAATCGAACGCCTCCTTGAAGCGCCTTATACCAACCTTTAAACATTATGGTTAGAAAACAACCTTACATAAAAAAGCCTCGCCATCCATACGGACAGCGGGGCTTGATTGCTTTATTCGTCTTCTTCAATAGGTTCCTTAATATATTCGCCCGTTATAGCATCTACATAACCAAATCCGTCCGAGTGATCCCATGCATATATAAGAAACGGTGCTGGAGCTTGTTGATCTAAATACCATGACCATATATATTTTAACTCCAGTGGTGTTTTATGCTTAATCAATGTTGCAAGTGCTTCCTCTTTTGTCACAATATTTCGCGAATCTGGGAGTTCTGTTTTTTCTGATGAGGCAGAAAGAGAGAAAGCAACAACCCTTCCTGTCTGTTTATCTATGTCTACTTGATAATTGTGATCTCGTACAGGAATTCCCTGATGGAGTTTGGTGAAATCAAATTGATATTTACCCTTCAGATCATCGGTCATTTCTGGTAATTTACTCTTATCTACCCATGACGGAATCTCTGGCTCTTCAAAGATCTCCTGCTGTAATTCCAATTCCGTTGTACTTGAATCGGCATATGTCTCCAAGAAATCACGGGCCACAGTAAATGCTTGTTCTTTTGTTATCCTTGCTGCTTGCTTTTTTTGCTCCTCATTTGCAAGTAAGCTGGCACTGTATACTTGCCCTGTTTTTTTATCCGTCCTCATATAAGCGGATACTTGACCATCTTCTGTGTAAAATTGATAGTACAAATAGGGGCTTTCTTTTTCCCATGGAAAATCGATAGGCTGATCAATACGTACCGTTCCTGTAGCACTATTAATATCAAATAACTTGGCAAGAAGCTGTTTTACTTCTTCCTCGGAACGTGCAACAAGCGTTTGTCCTTTCGGGTGAAGCACGGTTTTAGTTTCTGTTGGTTTTAGCCCAGTATTAAGTACTTTTTTACCCGTTTGCGCATGGATATATCCGGAGTTGTCTAGATCGTAGCGTAAGACTCGTTTTGTTTTTGTATCTTCTGAATCTTTCCTTGGTCGCTCTTTTACATAATTTAGGCTGATGCTATCTGCGGTGGTCATGTTCTTTATAACTTCTTCAATTGGTAATGCGGTATCCGGCTTTGGTATCTTAGTCGTATCTACATCGACGAGGTCATATGAATAGTTTGTAATATGACCAAATGAATCGACATCCAGGCGTACTCCTTTGTTCTCTATAGGTATACCGTTAAGAAGAAGCGGGAATTCCACTGAACGTGTGCGCCAGGATACTATCGATCCGTCTTCATTACGAACTGCAGAACTGGAATCGCTATATCTAGTCGACTTACCGAATTGCTTTCTGCCCTCTGTACCAAACCATTCCGTAAGGAAACGTTCAGCTGTATCCTGTGCTAGCTGGCGAGAAGGCAATTTTTCGGATGCCCATGCTGTAGCTTGTATATTAAACGAAAGTAAATCTCCAGTATTTCTATCGAATTCCAAATAAGCACTCATATCTTCTTTCGCGATTTCTTCTTCTGGTCTATCGCTAAGACCCACCAGAAAAAGCTGACTACCCTCCCGACTTCCGCTTGTAATAATATTCAATTTCTTCAATTCCGGCTGAAGAGTAAACAGCCTGTCCATCGTTTTTTGTATAGCAGGTGGAATTGTAGTTAACTCTTCTGCTGTTTCTGTTGCCTTGACTGTTTGTGTAGATGTGGCCTTAGTAGCTCCTGATTCCACTTCTTCAGCTAACACGGATGGAGTAAGCATAAGTGAAGATGAAAGGAATAGAGCCGTTAATGGTAGTGTACGCTTCATTAAAAATCCCCCTTTTCTGGATAATAATACAAACTACTCATCATGATAGGAGGAAAAAAATGAAAAATCAACTCTTTTGTTGTAAATTACATCCATTTCAATAAAGAAATATGTTTTTTATCTCAAATTATCTTAGTAGCCAAAAAAGCCCCACCATCCATATAGACAGCGTGGTTTACTTGTCAGCTTTGTATTTTAACTCACTCGCTTTTCATTTACTGATCGCATGGCTAGCACGTTCTTAATAGAGAAATACCTTGTTGCTCTCCATTTGAAGATTACTATGGTATTTATAAGGGGCACGATAATGTTTTTGTTTGTATTAAAGTAGATGAAGAGGAGATGTACTTTCCCATTTTTAACATCGTTTATATCAAAGAAGTAAAATAACAATACAGGCTGTTGAGAAAGTCCCTTTCGAAAGATCTCGACCCAATTTTAACGATTTTAGGGGATTCAAAAATGTCTTCCCTTGCCTCTAAAAGCCCGTACAGGCGAATCTGGGAGGTCAAATTTTTAAGTGTAGACCCCCCATTTTCAAAAATAGGCGGTCTACACCCTGAGGCTGCTTCGGCAGCCATTTTTTTATTGAACTATTTTTGAATAGTATTATCCCTCATAAAAAGCCTGAGGTCTCGAAATGAGAGAATTAAGCTACAGAACGAACTTGACGTTTGGCGGACTCTTTTTTCTTGCGCGATTTATATAGCCACATATATGTACCGGTTGCCATTAATAATGTTGGCATAAGTCCACCAATCACATATAAAACTTTTGTGAATGCTCCGCCAAATAGACCGGTATGAAGCGGGAAGAGCCACGTTTGATAGGTCAAACGCGGGTTAACGGTCGCATCATATTTCTCTATCACTTTGCCGCTGTAACTATCAAGCCACACTCTGACATTACCGGCACCGCGCTGCGAAGGATCGTAACCGTGAGACATGCGTAGTTCCACTGCTCCTTCTTTTTTCCCCGCTTTAGACTTGGCTGGCATTCTTATTTGTGTAACCGTTCCATCAGGAATTTCTTTTTTTGCGATTTCTACAAGGCGATCAATCGGCATTTTTCCCTGTGGTAATGGTTGTGAGACTAATATTTCCTTTGGTGGAGCTATTTTTGCATTAGCTCCGAAAAAACCAAAAATTTCTTTATCAAATGTAAACAAAATCCCGGTTAATGAAACGACGAGTAGAAATGGAACGGAAAAAATACCAAAAACTTTATGTATATCATAGTTGGATACATACAAATTCTTTCCACGTCTAATTTTAAATCCCTGTACCCATTTTTTAATCCCCGGCCACCATAAGAAAATACCGGAAACAGTGATAAAGAATAGAAAGATTCCAATGATGGCTACAATTTCTTTACCATTATAATCTTTAAGCAATAACGTTTCATGCAAATCAAAAGTCCAGTTAAAGAAACTATGTTCATTTAATTCCCCGGATAGTTGTCCTGTACCCGGATCAATAAAAATTTCTTTTGTATGTTTGTTTTCCTTTATTCTAAATTTGTATACGCCCTGTGCAGCGGACGAATCTTCCATATAAATTCGCTGTACTTCAGCCTTCGGATGAGCAGAGAGGACTGTTTGATACGCTTGCTCATAAGATATTTTCTTGCCAGGTGTTACCTTATAATAGTCCGAATAAATAACCGGGCTAAGTTCATCCTGGAATACTAAGAGGCTGCCGGTAATTCCAATAACACAAATTAATAAACCGGCAATTAAACTTAACCATAGATGGAAAGCACGTAATACTTTTTTAACGTTCATTTCATAACTCCTTTAAACAAATGGAATTGATTATCGTTCTCATATATTAAGTGCAACTGATATTCATTGTCAATTAAAAAATTATTCTATATACTTCTGATTTGATAAATCAACAAATGTTTATGGTGGGAGGTAAGAAAAGAAGGAAGGGCGTGGGTGGGGTCGGAAAAAGACATACTGGCCTTTCTTCTGCTGGAGCGCAGGGCGCATCCACCCTCTTCTTTTTCTGAATCGCCTACTTCCAACCACGCTACCCTGTCAAAATATCAAGTGTAATTTATATAGATGCCCTTATGCAGCTCTGCCGTAAAAAACAAAGGGGACGCACGCCGTACGCATCCTTCTTTTCTATCCATCTATGGATACCAAGGGTGTTGATTGTTCCGAGAGGAAAAGACCACCACAACGGGACACAAACAAGGCCTTTCGTCTCCCTTTCCAAGCGCATGCCCCGGTCAGGCGAAAGAGGACAGCAACTGTCTCCCTCTTCGCGTCTACCCAGATGTTTTGCGGTCCCGCCTGGCGGGGGTAAAAAGCGGCCCTCTATGCTTCCGTGCGGGAGACGAACCGACGCCCGTTTGGGGCACGGTGTGGTGATGATTCACTCTGGATCGTACTGGATAATCAACACCCTTGACTTTTTAATTTGTTCACCTATAAAAATAAATATAATTCTTAATGGTCGTACATTATTTCGTGATGTCGATTGTTGTCTATGAATTATTGTTTTTCTTCCGGCATTAGCTGCAGCTGTTAATGATACACAAAAACACAGCGCTACTTCTGAAGAAATAGAAGTAATAGCAAAAAATTAGAATACATTTTCACAAAGCTTGTTGTAAAAGATGAGCAGATTGGTAAGTATGTTGTTAATGAAGACAAATTGAAGAGCTTCTCGTATAACAATGAGGAAAAAGCAGGGCTTTTGGCAGGTGCACAACTTTTGAATGATGAGCCCCAACAACTATATAAATTACACTTGATATTTTGACAGGGTAGCGTGGTTGGAAGTAGGCGATTCAGAAAAAGAAGAGGGTGGATGCGCCCTGCGCTCCAGCAGAAGAAAGGCAAACGTGCCTTTTTCCAATCTCTGATTTTTTCATTCTTTTCTTACCTCCCACCACAAGAATTTGTCGATTTATCAAATCAGATGTATATACATTTTGTTTTTACATATATTTATGGAAAATTAAACAAGAAAGAAAACTTTCTGATTTTGAATTTTCAATGTATATTGTAACACAACTTGCATATATTCTTTGGGGAGTCAGCTTTATTCTTAAAATATGGAATTGAAATAAAGTCGCACGGTTTTAAAGAGAGTTACATCGTTTGTAAAAAAGATTGATTAAGCTACAGTCTATTTTTATTTGAACTTTATTATAATTTTTGGCTTTTATTGGGGATTATGTGACGGACTAGAACAGTAATCCTGTCATTAAGCCTAGTTTAAAATAAAAAAGACTGTAGACAAACTCGATGAAAATCAAGTTTGTCTACAGTACTGAAGGAATGGATGTATTTCCGTTCCTTGTTTTTATTATCCTGCTACTTTGTTCGGGTCTACTTCCTTCGCATTCTTCTTTACATCCTCCGGAATCGAAAGGTCTTTCAACTCGTTAAACTTGCTCGATGTGCTGTCCATTTTCATCTTTATTTTAGCCGTTTGGCCATTTTCTTCGATCGCCATGTTAAGATTTAATGAAACCTTTGTTGGATAAAAAGTCTTCTTATCAACCGTATATCCGAATGAAATTTCGTCGATTTTCATTTTGTCGAATTGCTGTTTTAACGCTTCCGCTTGCTTCGCTTCTAAGTTCTCTACCATCATTTCTTTTGCGAAATCTTTAACCGAATCCCCCTTGCCGGAGAATTTAATTTCATAATTGTCCTTATCCTCAGTTAATGAGAGGTCCTTTGCAAATTTTTTCATTTGTTCAATTTTTTTGCTAGGATTCATGTTTTCGGTCGCCTTTATTAACTCGGCCGTACCATCATTTTTCATCTTAATCCATTGATTTTGTGAATTTACATATGTTTCGTCTTTCGTTACATACATTTCAAGGTTTACTGGTGTTCCATTATTTTCAGTATCCATTTTTTGATGAACAAGTAATGGATCTAATTGTATTTGTGATGTAATGTTAGATGGCATTTTCATCGTTTGCCCATTAGATTCCATTTCCATGTCCATTTTTGCGGTCATTTCATAGTTTTTCAGTTTCTCTGATGCTTTTCCAACTTCAGAAAGGACTTGTTCGGCGTTTAACTTATCTTTCCCAGCCGTGGTTTGGTCGCCTGTCTGACCGCACCCGGACAAGATTAACCCGATTGAAAGTACCCCCGCTATAACTGCCTTTTTTAACATTTGCTTACCTCCACTTTATTTTACTCAACTTACTTACGATATCACGAAAATCGAAAAAAAAATAGTAAATTTTTAAAAGTTTTTCTAATTACGGCACATAATGGGATATATTTTTTTCTATTTGTAGATTAAAAAGGAGCCCATAGATTCCCAAACATAAATAATAATGGTGATAGATGCAAATAGCACTGAAATTTCTTCATACAAAAAACCCGAATAACGGACTTTTTTTAAGTGTCTATTATTCGGGTTACAGTTCATTTTTTCAAAATGGATTCTTTTTATTTATCGTAAAATACTGGTTTATGAGATGTTTTTGAGCAAACTTTATTTTAAAGCAACAGGAGTACCCTTTTTAACCTGTAGAAAATAAAAAATCCCCTGCTCATTCCATATTGAGAACGAACAAGGGATTATACCTTATAACCTACGTACATCAAATCACCTCTCTATTTATTTGGCTATTTACATTTGTGAAAAATCGAGGGATATGAACAATATTACTTTCAAAACTTAGTATTGATACGTAAGTCAGCGCCATCTTTCTGCTACTATCTTATAAGTTATTCCAAATTTTTTCATAAGCTAATCGAGCAGCTTTATTTTCATTTTCAAACCACTTAACTACAGATTTAAATAACTTTAACATTTTACATTACCTCCACTGGTTATTTAGTATTAGCTTTTATATGCTCTGCCCATGCCTGAGCAGCATTTATTCTTGCTTCAAAGACATTACTATGTTTTTTCTCTGCTGATTTTTCTATTGATGGTGTCACCATAAGATCTGCCACTTTAGGCACTAATGCGATTACGCTCCATAAAATAGAAATAAAGAGTAGTGCCTGTAGGATCCCTTTCGTTTCTGGTTTCCTAACTTGAACTACATTCATTTTTGTATTACCTCCGTATATGTACTGTACCTTTATTATCGCTTTTCTGATGCCTTTCTACAAAGTCGATATACCCTCATGAAAGCGACAATCATTGATAATAAAAGAGAATGAAAACGAATGTCATAGCATTTAATCTCATGATTTCGCCGTTTTTCTCCTCGTTGCTCATTTGTTTCTTTTTAGAATAAATAGATGTGCTTGAACAGGTCGGGAAAAACTTATAAAAAAGCCCCACCAGCCTAAGCTGATGAGTGCTTCTTTCCGCCCTGGTATCTACCTACTACACTAACGCCAATACATAAGTAACTCAATAAATTCATTCCTAAATCCCATAGACCTTGGGGAACAATAAATCCTTTTACACTCAAAATCTGATACAACAATCCATCAAAGCCAGCCCACAGGAATGGGTCTTTCCACTGTTCTTTCATTAGCTGTTCACCTTCTTCATTTCAGCAGCCACCCGTACCTCATCGGCAAGCTGACCAACTTCTTTTTTCTCACCCTGGCATGTTGAGGCATTCCATCTGTCCTGTAGAATTCAAATAAAACAACTTCTCTTTGTATAAATCTTCCCTTTCAGCACACCTTAATATCGAATTAATTACCAATTAAGGAGGCTGCCAAAATGGATAATCAAAATCGCAAAGACGAAACAAACAATAAAATAAGTATGAATAAAACACTTAACCTTGTTATAGATGGGTTTGAGCACATGACGAACCCAACAGAAGAAATAGAAGAAACGATAACTGGACCCAATCAAGAAAGTAAAAATAACACAGGTAACGTAACACTTATTTAGATATCAGTAATCAAGCATGGAACTCGTTTGCTACTAAATAAAAAATTGGGTTTTTGTTCTAATTCCCACGCCCTTTCTAAGTAACATTTGAATAAACAACTACTTATTGCGAAATTATGATAAACGAGGTGATTTCTACATGAAAAAAGAACAACCGGAAGAAGCGTTTGAATTGAGCTACGAATCTGATGGCAAGATGGGTAAAAAGGAAAAGGCAACCACGCCTGATACTAAAGAAAAGGAATTTTTTAATTTGACACAATCAAGTGAATAAAAAGGGAGCCATAGTAGCTCCCCTTAAAATTAAGCTGCCTATCCTCCTGCCAACTCTCCCATCCCTAAATCATTAAGCATCTAATGAACCTTGTCCTTTAGAATGCCCGACGCTTGAGCCATGCTACGCTCTCTACATGATCTGTTTCAAGATAATGTTTTTCGCCTGTTTACAATAGTTGAAACTATTGAGGATTTCTGTAGCTTTCTCTCTTTAATGCGTTGATGTTTTTACATTTGATTACGTCATTGACTTATGTGCGTGGTCAATCGTGTGGTCAGTGGTCAAATGAAAACCCTCCCACCGAATTAGGCAAAAGGGATTTTAGCTGTTAATTTTTTTGTACAAGACTCTGTTAAAGAGCAATGTTGATAATTCAAAAAGGAATAAAAGACCCAATATCAGTGAGTCCTCTATCTTGTTTCTTATTGAACTAACGCATCCTTTAGTTTAAGTGCGTTTATTCCCAAATATCCCATTTCTATTGATGCACTATTTATTAATAACAATTGATAATTTATAGTTTGCATGCTCGTTTAAGTCGATCAAAAATTGATCTAATAGTTCATGAGATGGAAATTTACATTCAAGAAGATAACAGCCATCTCCACTGATTTTATAGTTATTTATTAAGTATTTCTCTTGTGTTTTTATAAATAAGAGATATGGTTGATGATGTGTACTTTTTGTATAGATATTAATCAAAGCATGTATAAAACATCCTAATTTAGCTTGATTAACTTTAATTGTATAACCTTCAATCACTCCATTATCTTCCAATTTAGTGACTCTAGATGCAGCTGCTTGTCCTGTCAAATGAACTTTCTCTCCTAATTCTTTCATCGTAATACGACTATTTTTAGACAACTCTTCTAATATGCGCATGTCTGTGTGATCCAATATGAAATCAACTCCTTTCAAAATTCAAGTCAAACGATGAAAAGACTTGATTTTATCCGTGTATTTAAATGTTGCCCATATTATAAACTAAACACAGCCAGTAAACACAAATAAAAAGAGAAGGAGTTACAAATATGAATATTCAACAAATTCGAAATGCAACACTAGTTGTCGAATATGCAGGAAAAAAGTTTTTAATTGACCCATTTTTAGCAGAGAAGGGGACTTATCCACCCTTCCCTAATTCAATAAGACAAGATCAAAATAACCCTTTGGTTAGCTTACCCACATCAATTGACAATATTATTAACGTAGATGCTGTGATTGTCACTCACCTACATCTAGACCATTTTGATGATGCTGCCAAAGAGGTATTGCCAAAAGAGATAAAAATGTTTGTACAAAATGAAGAAGATGCTACAGAAGTTAGAAACGCTGGTTTTCAAAATGTAGAAGTGTTACAAGAAGATACAGTCTTTGAGGATATCCATTTAATTAAAACAAAAGGCGAGCATGGAAGAGGAGAAATATTAAAAATTGCTGGTAAAGTGTGTGGTGTTGTCTTCAAGCACCCAAATGAAAAAACTTTATATGTAGCTGGAGATACGGTATGGTATGAAGCAATCCAAGAAGTAATCGATACACATAAACCGGAAATCATTGTTGTAAATGGTGGAGATAATCAATTCCTAGAACTCGGTTCTCTAGTAATGGGGAAAGAGGACATCTATGAAGTGTATAAGGCTGCCCCTAACGCCAAAATTATCGCCAGCCATATGGAAGCTGTGAATCATTGGACATTATCAAGAGAAGAATTAAAAAGCTTTATTAATGAAAAAGGAATTACTTCGCATGTATTAGTACCAGATGACGGAGAATCATACTCATTTTAAGAGTAAAAACAGACAGAAAAAATAAAAAGTCCCACTATCCATACGGACAGTGGGGCTTCACTGCTTTATTCGTCTTCTTCAATAGGTTCCTTAATATAGTCGCCTGTCAGAGCATCCACATAACCGGACTCGTTCAGATTATCCCATACATACACAAGAAACGGTGCTGGAGCTTGCTGATCCATATAACTTGGCCATATATATTTCAGCTTCAGTGGTTTATGATTGATAAATGTCGAAAGTGCTTGCTCTTTTGTCACGATGTTTTGTGAATCTGGGAGTTCCACTTTTTCCGATGGGTTAGAAAGATAGAAAGAAACAACCTTTCCTGTTTGTTTATCTATATCCACTTGATAAATGTGATCTTGTACAGGAATTCCTTGGTGTAGTTTGGTGAAATAAAATGGATACTTATCATTTTGATGATCGGTCTTTTCTGGCAATTTGCTCTTGTCGACCCATGACGGAATCTCTGATTCTTCAAAGATATTTTGCTGTAATTCCAATTCGGTTGTACTTGAATTAGCATATGTCTCCAGGAAATCACGGGCCACAGTAAATGCCTGTTCTTTTGTTATCTTTGCTGGTTGCTTTTTTTGCTCCTCATTTGTAGATAAATTGACACTATATACCTGACCCGTTTTTCTATCCGTTGTTATATAAGCGGTTACTTGACCATCTTTTGCGCTAAATTGATAGTCTAAATAACGTCTTTCTTTTTCCCATGGAAAATTGAAAGGCGGTTCAACACGTACTGCTCCTGTAGCATCATTGATATCAAATAGCTTGGTAAGAAGCTGTTTTACTTCTTCTTCGGAACGTGCAACAAGCGTTTGTCCTTTCGGGTGAAGCACGGTTTTAGTTTCCGTTGGTTTTGATTGCACGGAAGCAAACTCTTTTTCATCCAATTTTTTACCCGTTTGGGCATGATATCCGAAGGTGTTTAAATCGTAGCGTAGGATAGATTTTGTTTTTATATTTTCTGAATCTCGCCCATCTTTCTGTGGTTGCTCTTCTACATAGTTTAGGCTGATACTATCCGAGGTAGTCATGTTCTTTTTAACTTCTTCAATCGGTAGTGCAGTATCCGGTTTTGGTATCTTAGCCGCATCTAAATCGACGGGGTTATATGAATAGTTTGTAATATGACCAAATGAATCAACATTCAGGCGTACGCCCCTGTTCTCTATAGGTATACCGTTGAGAAGGAGTGGGAATTCCACCGAACGTGTGCGCCAGATTACTGTTGTTCCGTCTTCCTCATGAGTTGCAGATCCGAAACCACTATATCCAGTCGGCTTGCCGAATTGCTTTCTGCCCTCTGTACCAAACCATTCTGTAAGGAAACGTTCAGCCGTATCCTGTGCTAGCTGACGGGAAGGCAATTTTTCGGATGC
>SNQY01000362.1_pt1 | contig 13039 bp, 9 predicted proteins | sample 2580551 | NCBI WGS metagenome assembly SNQY01 (sample SAMN10953785, study PRJNA522744) | food fermentation metagenome | isolation source: 144-hour incubation of native-enriched microbial consortia from nixtamalized... | place: Mexico | collected 2017-09-24 | reverse complement strand
AACATACGCCATGCCGTGGGGGAGTTCGATGCCAGGGAACTGCTTTCTGGAGACGTGAAGGTGAACAGCGATCAGTATGGGCGTAATCCGTCCCGGTGTCAGCTTTCTCATCCGTACGCCTCGGCGGTCGTAGCCGGCTGCACGGTCACAGAGTCGGGCGAGCCGGAGCAGGTCAAAATCCGCCTGGTACCGCATAAGCGGGGAGGCGAAGAAAGGGCAAACCGTCACGATCTAACCGCGTTTATTGGCGGGCATGTGGATGTCCGTACATCGGCGGTACAGTCGTTCCCTCAGGCCTTTCGGCTGTATGCGCCCTTGCGGAGAGTGGTGAGAGAGGCTTGGAAATCGCTGAAGAGTACATATATAGCCTTGGGACTGAAGCATCTGCAGGCGTACCTAAACGAATACACCGGACGCCGCCGGCTGCGCCTGTCCGGAGGACTGCCCGGAGCGGAAGAAACGATGCGGCAGCAGTTACTGCACATGTGTGTAGCGATTCCGGCGATCCCTTACCGCCGGCTGATTGCGCGCCAACCGAATCAGCCCCTTGCGGCTGCTGCAGCCTGATCGAGACGCTTGAACGGTGGGGGGGTTGATGTGGATTAACTTGATAGGTAGGGGTGAGCATGAACAGTGCGGGCATTGCTGCAGATGGAAGGGTTCAGGGTTCAGGCTACAGCAAAATTACGGTCTTTTCGTTTCCCTCGTGACTTGTACCACCCTCGATCTCCTGTCTTGATCGCTTGTCCGGTCTGTTTCACCTACCCTAAACCTCATTCCTTCTCCTAAGCCCGTCTAAATTGTCTCAAACCTATCTGCTTCTCCACCAATTATTTTTTTCTCCCGAGCTTGTCTTGCTCTCTGCTACCTGATTAAATGGGATAATCGTGCAAAGCCTCGGACAGGGAGTGTTGATCTGCCGCCCCTCTCCCCCCACTTCCCTATCCTCAAGCTTTTAACGCCGGGCAAAGAACCTCGCCAGCGGCGATGTTTTTCTAATAATATCCATCATATTGTTGATTATTCAGGCCGGGAATTCGGGCCCGGATATAGTATAATGGGGGCACCCGGATAGGAGAGGTGAAGTTTATTGTCAGGCGCAGAACTTAGCATGATGGATTATTTTACGGAACAAAATATAGAGCTCTTCCTGGAGCGCTTCCGCTCTCTGGGGCCGCTGCCCGGCATTCTGCTGACCTTCCTGAAATCGTTCGTTCCGCCGCTGCCGACGATTGTGATCGTGGGGGCCAATGCCGCGATTTACGGGATGTGGCTAGGCTTCTTATACTCCTGGATTGGGCTCGTGAGCGGGAGTTTGCTGACCTTTCTGCTGATTCGAAAAGCGGCCGAGACTCCCTTCATGCGCCGCTGGGCGGCCAAGCCCAAGGTGCGGAAAGCGATGATATGGGCACGCAGAAACGGATTCAGCTTCGTATTTCTGCTCAGCATGCTGCCGGTAGGCCCGTTCGTCGTGATTAACATGGCCGCGGGGTTAACGCGGATGCCGGCCGTTTCCTTTGGCACGGCGGTAGCTTTGGGGAAGGCCGTCATGGTCTTCTGCGTGTCCTATATCGGCACGCATCTGTCCGATTTTGCCGCGCAGCCGGCCAAGCTCCTTGGCGTCGCGGCGTTCATTGCGGCTTCCTTGTGGTTGAACCGTAAGCTGCAGAGCTACTTTACGGCAGCCGCGGCCGAGCCCGCCGAGTAAACATGGGATAACAAGACTGGAGTTGGTTTGGCGTTATGAAGACCTGCGTGAAATCCCCCCCAAATCAAAGAACCCCCAACTTCTGCGGACTTTCTTTCAAACAGAGCGTAACCGGTTCGAGATGCTGCTGCGGGGCATCCTGCCCGTGCAGTTGGCCTTTGAGCAATTCAACGGTTTTTCGGCTGATCTCCTCAATATTTTGCGCTACGTAGGACACAGCGGGCAATTCGGGGTTGTCAAAAGTCATGAGCTCGATCCGGTCCAGTAAATGCTGCTCGCTCAAATAATCGTAAACGTAATGGGCCAATTGAACATTGACGGTAAAAACAGCGGTAATTTGCTCCCTGTCCTTTAAAAAATCGGTGATTTCCCGTTTCGCCTGATTTTGCTGAAGCGATTGCAATTCAAGCATGCACCATAACGTTTTATCGATAGGGAACTGGTGTTTCAAATAGGCTTTTTCATAACCAGCGGCCCGGTCTTCCGTGACCGAATTCGTAATTTCCGGAGAAATATAGGCGATATGCCGGTGTCCCTTGGACAGCAAATACTCGATAGCTTCAAAGGTTCCTTGCATATTATCCGAGGTTACGCTGGCCATGCGAATATTTTTAAAAAACCGGTCTACCAATACGACCGGAAACTTGTCGAACGCCAGCTGAATAATGGTCTCGTTATAGTTCTCCGCTTCGGTCGGAAAAATAATCAATCCTTTAACCCCAAAATCCAATAACTGACGAATCGCCAAGGTTTCCCCTTCGGCGGACTCCCGCGTGATCCGCAGCATAATTTGGAACCCTTCCTCGCTGGCGTATTTCTCAATATAGTTGAGCAGCTGTTGATCTATTCGGGTTTTCATGCTTGGGAAAACGACGCCGATCATCACCGGAGAGTTCGAAACAGGCCGCAATTCCGCGGACTGGCGGGAGACGAAGGTCCCTTTTCCCTGGATTCTTTCGACCCACCCTTCCTCGGCGAGGCCAATGAGCGCATTTTTGGTCGTGATTTGACTAACGCGGTATAAGCTCGACAATTCCTTCTCCGATCCGACCCGATCTCCCGGGCGGAGCACGCCAAGCTTAATCTGTTCTTTGATGCTCTCCTGGATTTGTTTATAAAGCGGCAGTTCTTTCATAGATTCGCACCCACACCTAAATAGGATTGTATTATACTAAGTTGATTATATATTTTGTGAGAAGAAGTGTCTACAGAAATTGGAAATAGCAATTAGTATATTATGTAATGATATTTAAACGAATTTAAACACAGGGAATTCATCTACGTTTATAACTTTATACTATATTTAGTATATATTATTTAGATGGTATATACTAATATAGATTTTGCAAATGAAACCGCGTCATAGTATATCTTGCCAATGTTTATAGCCGGGAGGTGGCGGAGTACTGAAGCTGCAGTGCAAGAAAACTACAAGTGAAAATGTCAAGCAATTGAAAGCGCATCCAGAAAAGGGGTGAGGGAAATGATTGTGAAAGCGGACACAGGGCAAGCTAAAAAGTTTTCAGAGAGAATGCTGCCCTATATCTTTATTGGACCTGCCGTAATACTTATCACTTTATTGGCTATCGTGCCTTTGTTTTACTCCGTTTATATCAGCTTGTTGAACTATAATCTGTCTCTGCCAAGCACGATGATCAAGTTTGCCGGGTTGGAAAACTACCGGTATATGTTCAGCAACGGTCCGTTTATGAAGTCCATCGTATGGACGCTGGTCTTCACTTTCTTTACGGTATCCTTGAACGTAACGTTGGGGATGGTCCTGGCGCTTATTTTAAATAACGAGAAAATCAGCAGACAGACGCGGATATTCAAAAGCTTGTTTATTCTTCCGATGATGCTGGCCCCCGTCGTTTCAACAACGATGTGGAAAATTATGTTTGGCGCCATTTACGGGCCTATCAATTATATTATCGAATCCCTCGGACTGAAAGCGGTGGCTTGGACGGGGGAGACGCTGCCGGCAAAGATCGCCGTCATCATGATCGATGTGTGGGGTTCAACGCCCTTTTGCATGCTCATCCTAATCGCGGCTTTGCAAACGGTGCCAAAAGATATTTATGAAAGCGCATATATCGACGGAGCAAACCGGGTAAACACATTCTTCAAGATTACGTTGCCGCTGATTCGTAATTTTATAGCGCTCGTCGTTTCGCTGCGCGTGATGGATGCTTTAAAAATATTCGATTCGATCATGATTTTGACGGATGGCGGTCCCGGGGATACGACCGAAACGATGGGAACGATGATCTACAAGACGGCCTTTCGTTATATGAACGTCGGGGCCGGTTCCGCGGGAGCGATCATTTTCTTCGCGATTATCGTCGTCGTCACGCTTGTGTTCCTGAAAGTGCTTCGTAACGATCGGCAATAGGAAGGGGGGAGAACATGAAAAAATATTATGCCGAAAAAAGCGCGCTTTATTTGCTGCTTCTTCTTTTTATCGTCCTGTTTTTGTTTCCGATTTATTGGGCGGTAACGACTTCATTCAAGTCTGTCGGCCAGATTATGAAAGTACCTCCGGAATTTTTTCCCTCCAAGTGGGTTTTGCAGAACTATGTAGAGGTGTTTACGGAGCATCAGATCGGAACATATTTTCTCAACAGCCTGATCGTTGCCGTTGTTACTACGTTGTGCACTTGCCTTGCGGCTACTTTTGCCGGATACGGCTTTTCGCGTTTCAAGTTCAGCGGGAAAGCTTTCTGGCAGTATGCCATCATTGTGATGCGTATGGTTCCGGGGCTGGTATTCATCATTCCCTACTATATTATTTTCCAAAAGCTGGGCATTCTTGATACGCTTTTCGGGCTTATTATCGTTTACATTACCGCCTCTCTTCCGTTGGCTATCTGGCTGTTTATGGGATTCTTCGACGAGTTGCCGGCAGAGATGTTCGAGGCGGCCAAAATCGACGGCAGCAGCGAGTTCGGTATTTACTGGAGGATCGCTCTGCCCCTGATCGTGCCGGGGATCGTTGTGGCTTCTATACTCGTGTTTCTGGCTGCGTATAACGAGTTCAGCCTTTCTCTCGTGCTTGTGTTTACGGACCAGAACAAAACGCTTCCGCTCGGTATCAGCGGCATGATTCAACTGCAGAAGGATACGCCGTTTGGCACATTGGCCGCAGCCGGCACCATCGCCTTCATTCCGGCGCTCATTCTGGCGTTGACGACGCAAAAGTATGTGCAAGCCGGGATTACTGCCGGAGCGGTCAAAGGTTAAACAACCATAACAACAAAATTTTGATCAGGGGGTTTCAGATATGGGAAGAAAATTGCAGTTAACGATGACATGCCTGCTGGCAACGACGCTGATCCTCAGCGCATGCGGTTCCAAAAAGGCCGAACCTTCGGCTCCGGAAGGCGAATTTAAGGAAATTGCGGTACAAGCCCCGGACGTGCTCGGCATTAAATTGAACGATCTGAACGGGGGAGGAACGCTCGGCGGACAATATGCGGGGCAAAAAATCGTAGTGGCGACAAGAACGGGGGACTTTGCGGACGCGCTGAAAAATGCCGCGAAATACTTTGAGCAGGCTTCGGGAGCGTCGGTGGAGGTACAAAGCTTTCCGGCAGGCACCGATGTCGAGAAAATTCAATTGGATTTGAACACGGGACATCACTTTGACGCGGTGTTGATGCCGGTGGCCAATGTGCACGGCTATGCGGAGGGAGGACTTATCCAGGACTTGCAGCCGTACGTTGATTCCATTGCAAGCCCGAATCTGGACTTGGATGATTTTATTCCAAGCTTATTGCAAAGTTATGGCAAGTATAAAGGAAAGCTGGTTGCTTTCCCGTACAAACCGGATTCGCAGTTGTTTTTCTACCGCAAGGATCTGTTTGAGGATCCGAAAATCAAAGAGCAGTATAAAGCGAAAACGGGCAAAGAACTGGCGGTACCGACCACGGTTGAAGATTTCTTGACGACGGCCGAATTTTTCACGCAGAAGTTTAATCCGGAGTCTCCGACCAAATACGGGTACAGTTCTATGGCTTCCAAAACCAACAGCCGGTTGATTTGGCAAAATCGTTTGGCGGCTTTCGGCGGGAAAGATGTGGATGAAAATTTCAAGCCGGCATTTAACAATGAAGCGGGGCTGAAAGCGATGGAAACGATGGTGGAATTGCGGAAATACGCCCCTTCCGAGTGGCTGCAATTGGGCTGGGACGAGGCGAATGCGCTGTTCGCCAGCGGTGAAGTTGCCATGATGGAACAATGGCCGGGGCTTTATAGCACCATTGAAGGCGATCAATCGAAGGTGAAGGGCAAGGTCGGCTTTGGAGTTACTCCGGGCGGATCGCCTACGATGGGCGGTTGGGCGATCGCGATGACGCGTACGACGAAATATCCCGAAGCTACTTATAAATTTTTGGAGTATGTCACTTCGAAGGACGGGGAATTGCTGAAAATCGATTATACCATGGACCCGACACGTACTTCCAATTACGAACGTCCGGAAGTGATGGCTTCCAATCCAATGTATCCGGCACTGCTCGACTCCTTGTCCGCAGCGAAAATTTTGGTGGATCCGGACGTGCCGTTCGTATCGTCAAAACTGAACGATATTATGGAAAATGCGGTTCAGGCCGTGCTGAGGGACTTCCTTACTCCGCAAGCGGCGCTTGACGAGATGCAGCAAGAGTTCGAAAAAGAAATTAAATTTGCCGGTTTAAGTCAATAGTTGAGGGGAGTTGCGGACAGCATGAGCGGTATGCATACGCGCGGGGAGTATCCGCGTCCACAGTTTGAACGGAGTTTGTGGTTAAACTTGAACGGAGAGTGGCAATTTCAATTCGACGACAAACAGGTCGGGGTTGCCGAACAATGGTTCAAGGACAAGATTCTGGAGCAAAAAATCCGCGTGCCTTTTTGTTACCAAAGCAAATTGAGCGGAATCGGAGTTTCGGAGTTTCACGATACGGTCTGGTACAAAAGGACGGTCGACATTCCCGAGGAGATGAAGGGCAAGCGGATTATCCTGCATTTCGGAGCGGTTGATTACGCTTCCCGGGTTTGGGTGAACGGCCATATGGTCGCTGTACATGAGGGAGGACATACCCCGTTCGCCGCAGACATTACGGATGCGCTGAAGGAGAACGGCCCGAACGTAATTACGCTGCGTGCGCAAGACTTCAGCAGGGATGTTACCTTGCCGCGAGGCAAGCAATATTGGAGAGAAAAATCCGAACTGATCTTTTATACTTCGACAACGGGAATCTGGCAGCCCGTGTGGATCGAGGCGGTAGAACCGATTCATTTGCGCCGTGTTTACTATTACCCCGATATTGACCGGAATGAAATCGGTATTCAATACGTAGTGGAAGGCTGGACGGAAGATACGGAGATTACGATCCGGACCCAAATCTCTTTTGAAGGGGAAACGCTCGCGGTCGATGAGTGTAAAATGACGGCTTCCCGGCAAAAGCGCCGGATCGAGCTGCATGATTTTAACGATCACGGGATGGGGCGCTGGTGGAGCCCGGAGCATCCGCATCTGTACGATGTGGAATACCGTTTGTATGCCGGAGGGGCTTTGCTGGATACGGTCCGCAGCTACTTTGGGATGCGCAAAGTGTCCGTGGACAGCGGCAAACTGTGCCTGAACAACCGCCCGTTTTACATGAAGGCTATCCTGGATCAAGGCTATTTTCCTGGCGGCATCTTGACAGCACCGGCGGATGAGGATTTAAGACGGGATGTGGAGCTGACCAAACAAATGGGGTTCAACGGTGTCAGAAAACATCAAAAAATTGAAGATCCGCGTTTTCTGTACTGGTGCGATAAACTGGGACTCGTCGTTTGGGGGGAGGCCGCGAATGCCTATGCTTTCAGCGAGAGCTACGTGAAGAAATTTACGGCGGAATGGGCCGAAGCGGTGGATCGCGACTTCAACAGCCCTTCGATCATCACCTGGGTACCGCTGAATGAAAGCTGGGGCATCCCGAACGTGAAGGTGGACGAGCAGCAACGGCAGCACGCCATCGCAATGTATCATTTCACAAGATCGCTGGATCCGACAAGATTGGTCATTTCCAACGACGGCTGGGAGCACGCGCAATCGGACTTGTGCACGATTCACGACTACCGGTGGGATTACGGCGAACTAACCCAAAAATACAGCCGGATCGAAACAGCGCTGGATGCACCGCAAAATCGGGATATGTATGTGAAAGGGTATCGGTATGAGGGACAACCGGTTTTAATGACGGAATTTGGAGGGATTTCCTTCCAGTCCGGAGACCAGAGCGGCTGGGGTTACTCGGGGGCGATCGACGCCGCGGACTTCGAGGTGCGCGTGCGAGCGGTGATCAAGGCGATGCATGATTCACCGCTGATCCAAGGTTACTGTTATACGCAATTAACCGATGTCGAGCAAGAAATCAACGGGCTGCTGACCTCTGACCGCGAATCGAAAATTCCTCTGGAAACGATACGGCGATTTAACGAGGGCAAATTTGAACCGGAGGAGGACCTATGACAACAACGGCAATACCAAGAGCGGAATATCCGCGTCCGCAATTCGTCAGAAATAGTTGGCGCAGTCTGAACGGGACATGGTCTTTTGCGTTTGATGACCGGATCGTCGGGGTTAAGGAAAAATGGTATCAAGGAAAGGCGAATTTTCCGCTGGAAATCACGGTGCCTTTTTGTTATCAGAGCGAACTGAGCGGGATTGAAGACAAGCAGGTGCACGAATGCGTGTGGTACGAAAAAACCTTTGCGATCCCCGATGAATATGCGGGCAAACGGGTAATCCTGCATTTCGGGGCGGTGGATTACGAATGCAGCGTGTGGGTGAACGGCTTGCCGGCCGGGAAACACCGCGGCGGGTTTGCCTCTTTTTCGCTCGAAATTAGCGATTTGATCGCCGGGAAGGACAACCGGATTACCGTAATGGCCCGGGATTATCTACGGGATTTGACGATTCCCCGGGGCAAGCAATACTGGAAGGCTAAGGGGGAAGTCATGTGGTTTACGAACATGACCGGTATCTGGCAGTCCGTGTGGCTTGAATTCGTTGACGAAATTTATATGGAAAAGGTGCGGTTCACACCGCATTTGGATACGAATGAAATCGAAATTCAGGCGTTTATCGACGGTTGGGATGACCGGCATCGGATAGAGCTGGATACGCGTATCGAATTCGCCGGGGATGTCGTCGCGAAGGAAAGCAGGAGAATCCTGGCGGGCACGGAGGCTTGGCGCGTGAATTTGCGGGACTTTAACGATCACGGCTTGGGACGCTGGTGGTCGCCGGAAAGCCCCAACTTGTACGACGTCAGCTTTGAACTTAAAGTCGATGGAGTGACCGTCGATCAAATTGGCAGTTACTTCGGGATGCGCAAAATATCCGCAGACGATGGGAAACTGTGCCTGAATAACCGCCCATACCGTATGAAGCTCGTGCTGGATCAAGGTTATTTTCCGCAAAGCTTGTTGACGGCCCCAACGGAGGAAGCGCTTCGCCGCGACGTCGAATTGTGCAAAGAGATGGGATTCAACGGAATGCGCAAGCATATGATGGTAGCGGACCCGCGATATTTATATTGGTGCGACAAGCTTGGCGTGTTGGTTTGGGGAGAGATGGCGGCCGCCTACGTATATAACGAACAATATGCCTATCGCATGATCGAAGAATGGAAGGAGGTCATCGACCGCGACTACAACCACCCTTCCATCGTTGTTTGGGTTCCGCTGAACGAAAGCTGGGGAGTTGCGGATATTTATTATAACGAGAAGCAGCAGCATCACGCGCAATCCCTTTACCATATCACCAAATCGGTCGACTCAACCAGATTGGTCATATCCAATGATGGCTGGGAGCATTGCAAATCGGATTTATGCACGGTGCATGATTACTGCAAAGACCCTGAAACTCTGCGCCGGCGCTACTCGAGCATCGAAAATATCATCGCCGATATGCCCGGCCTGGAAGGAAGAAAGTTTATCTACAACCCGGGTTTCTCCTATCAAGGCGAGCCGGTGCTTTGCACGGAATTCGGCGGGGTAAACTACCATGTCGAGCCGAGTTCTCCTGTCGTTGAGCCCAAAGCGGAGAACGGCGAGCAGTTTGTGTCGCAACTGGTGGACGTGATTCAGCCTTTCGTGGTTTCGGGGCTTGTCCAAGGCTACTGTTATACGCAATTAACCGACACGGAAACCGAAATCTGCGGCTTATTGACATGGAATCGGGAGCCCAAGGTTCCGGTGGAAGTCATCCGTAGAATTAACGAAGGATACGCTGACTTTTAATCGAAGATTGCTCAAACGACGATGGGCCCTCCGGTATCCGGAAGGGCTCATTTTGTTTTGGTTCGATAAGAAAATATCTCTTTTTGTGAAAGCGTTGACAATCATCACGGAAAGCATTATCGTTGTAAAATAAATAAAATATTTGTATTAAAACAAATATTTTATTTCACTTGCCAGACTCAATTTATAAAGGAGGCCAAACATGACTCAACATTCGTTCCGTAATCCGATTTTGGCGAATGGGGCCGATCCCTGGATTATCCGGCATCGCGACGGGAGTTATTATATGTCGGTGACGTTGGGAGACCGCATCGCGCTTTGGCGCAGCGCGACCCTGACCGGACTGGCCGAGGTTCAGCCGAAGACGGTCTGGGTTCCCGCAGCGTCCGGCCCGTATTCCCGTAATTTATGGGCGCCAGAGCTCCATTATATCGAGAATCGCTGGTACATCTACTATACGGCGAACGATGGCGGCGGAGACGACACAAGGAGAGTGTGCGTGCTTGAACTGTCGGGGGATGATCCGCTGAACGGCGAGTGGCGTTTTAAAGGCGCCGTCAATACGGAGTTCCCTGGGCTGGACGGGACGGTATTGCCGCACCGAGGGGAACTGTATTTCTTTTACTCCGGTTACGGATATTTTCCCGATTACGGATCGGCCGTTTATGCCGCCCGCATGGCCAATCCCTGGACCCTGACCGGGCCGAATGTGCTGATTACGGCACCGACGCTAGGCTGGGAGAAGCAGGGAGGGATGGCGATTAACGAAGGTCCGGTGTTTTTGCGGCGGGGCGGCTGGATTTTCCTCGTGTTTTCGGCGAGCGCCACCTGGTCGGATGATTACTGCCTGGGAATGACGAGGATTTCGGAGTCCGCGGATCTTCTGGACGCGAAGGCCTGGATCAAACATGAAGGCCCGGTTTTTGTTAAAAATCCGGAGTCGGGGGTCTATGCTCCGGGACATAACAGCTTCACCGTGTCTCCGGACGGCTCCGAGGATTGGATCGCTTACCACGCCTACTCCTATTCCGAGGCGGAGCAGCCGCGCTCATCGGGATCTCCCCGCAGCACGCGCCTGCAAAAATTCGGCTGGAAGGAAGACGGCATGCCGGACTTCGGCGTTCCGCAAGGGGTCGATACCCCTATACCTCGCCCATCGGGAGAATAAAAAAATATCTTCGGAACAAATATTTTGCAACTAGAAAGACTCCCAAAAATCAGGTTTGCGGAAAATAATGGCGTTGACATGCCGCAAATGCCGGATTACAATCTATCAAAATATACAAAATTATTGTATTAAAACATAATATTATTTTCGACCGTGCCGATTTTGTTGGTGTGTCCTTTTCTGCAAAAATATTTTGTCAAAGACGTATGTCGGTCCGATTAAAAGCTTATTGGATCATGTACCCTATGGCCCAATACGACGACGGCGGGGCGAGTGCGTTTTGTTGGCCAGAACCGTGGGCGGGAACGAAGGCGGAGAAGCGTCTTATCTCGAGCTAAGTGTAAATTCAGAGACTCCCGTCAGCTTGTATGTCACCCGTAAAGGCTGGGAAAATGGGGGGGCTAATCGTGAAATGAATAACGTTGCTTTATTGCGGCTTTTTATAGTAAAGTCAATAAAGATAGAACAATTTTTGGGAATATGGTTACGGAGGTTCATATGCTGGAAGTCGGTATACATGAACCAGATAAGCTGGTTCAGGTCGCTCACGCGCTCTCGACGCGCTCTAGGGTCGACATGCTTCGTTTGCTCAACACGCGAAGCATGAATATTATTGAACTTGCCGAGGCCCTTCAGCTTCCGGTGTCGACGGTGGCGAACAACGTGAAGGTGCTGGAAGCCGCCGGGCTGATCAATACGGAACTGCTTCCGGCGGTACGCGGAGCGATGAAGGTATGCAGCCGGAATTATGACGATATTCTGATCTCGCTGAACTCAAGCATCCGGACCTCGAAGGACGGGATGAAATATTACGAGGTCGAGATGCCGATCGGCCATTACAGCGATTGCGAGGTGCATCCGACCTGCGGCATGGCGTCAAGCGAAGGGATGCTGGTGCGGGAAGACGAGCCGGCGAGCTTTTATCATCCCAAGCATGTGGCGGCGCAGATTTTGTGGTTCCGCAAAGGTTATGTGGAGTATCAGTTTCCGCTGGAGATTCCGCAAAACGCACGAATCCAGTCGCTCGAACTGTCCATGGAAATGTGCTCGGAAGCGCCGAATTACGACAATGATTGGCCTTCGGATATTTCCGTGTGGATCAACGGCGTGGAGATCGGCATGTGGACGAGTCCCGGCGATTTCGGCGACCGGCGCGGGGCGCTGAATCCGCCGTGGTGGGAAGATTGGTCGACGCAATACGGTCTGCTGAAGACATGGCGGGTTGACCACGAGCGGACCACGTTGGATATGCAGAAAGTGTCCGACGTGACGCTGAGCGATCTGGGCCTTGACCAGCGTCCGAGCCTGCGGGTGCGGATCGGCGTGAAGCCGGACGCTGTCCATAAAGGCGGGGTCAATCTGTTCGGCAAGCAGTTCGGAGATTATGAACAGGATATGATCATGCAGGTTGCGTATACGCTCGATGATCCGGTCGAATAAAACGATCGGAAACGAAACCATGAACTGGATCTGCTCATGCGCGTAATGTATACATTGGATGAAAATGAGTGAAAAAAGAAAGCCGAGCCGTTAATTCCGGTTTCCCGGAGTTGGCGGCTTTTTCTTATGGGTGAACCTAGCTGTCGGTATGTCATTGGGGAAAGGGGCCCCTGCATACGTTTTGGTGGGGGCCACCGCGGAAATAGCGGTAAAAAAAGGTTCTTATTTCCACCAAAAAAGGGGTGAATGCGGAATAGCGGATTTTTTTTACCGCTATATTTTGAAAGCTAGGGGCAAAAAGACGGCGTAAAATAAGTTGTGTACCAAGTTTTGGAGTCTATCCAAAACATAAAAAAGTAGAGTATTCTCAGGGTTACTACGCCACCAAGAAGGGACTCTACTCAATGACTATCATACCAGAAAACCAGCTCACAAACCTATTTGAAAAT
>SNQY01000353.1_pt1 | contig 13514 bp, 10 predicted proteins | sample 2580551 | NCBI WGS metagenome assembly SNQY01 (sample SAMN10953785, study PRJNA522744) | food fermentation metagenome | isolation source: 144-hour incubation of native-enriched microbial consortia from nixtamalized... | place: Mexico | collected 2017-09-24 | reverse complement strand
TGGAGCACATCCGGCACAGCACCCAAACGGCAAAAACAAACTGGCAAGTGCTCCGGATTCTCCGCGAGTATTTGTACCGTTCATGGCGATCCTTTCGAACCGAACTGGATCGGAAACCCAGTCGAAGTAGTCCGGGGAGACGTCCGGGGGCAGGTCCCAAAGCGTTATCGGTGCGCACAATGGTTGGGATAATTAAGCCAAGCAAGTTCAAGGAATAATATCCATTATATACATTTAATGGGACATCGCGACCTACGCATTAGGTAACCTTGACTTTTTGGTCTTAAGCTTAAAAAATGACTGTAAAAAAATCCATTTATAGTTTCAATAATCCAAATGTGGGTTTTGCCGAAAATTGATGTTAGTGTTCTTGCAACGCTAGTGCCTTTTTTGTGCTTATGCTTTTCGCTCGAGCTTTCTCAAGTTAAACAAGAAGGAGGTTCTTTCCTATGGGACAACCGAAACGATGGATATCAAGCTCAAGGGAGCGGCAATGGGCGGAAAAAACCGCGCCAACCGCGATCGCGGGTGAAAGGGCGGCGGACCTGACGCTGACGGAGGAAGTTTTTCAGAGCGTGGAAGGCTTTGGCGGGTGCTTTAACGAGCTGGGATACGTGGCGTTAAACGGGCTCCCGGAAGAGGAACGAAAGCGGGTATTGTATCATTTGTTCCACCCCGACGGGGAGCAGAAGTTCAGCATCTGCCGGCTTCCGATCGGGGCGAGCGACTATGCTCTGGAATGGTACAGCCACAACGAAACCGACGGCGACTATGCGATGGAGCATTTTTCAATCGAACGGGACCGCAAGTATCTGATTCCTTACATCAAGGAGGCGTTGGCCCTAAACCCCGAGTTAAAGCTGTTTGCTTCGCCTTGGAGTCCGCCGGCGTGGATGAAAACTCCGAAGGCTTATAATTATGGAACGTTGCGTTGGGAAAAAGAAAACCTGGAGGCGTACGCCCTATACTTCGTGAAGTTCGTCCAGGCGTACCGGGAAGAAGGCATCACGATCCACCAGGTCCATGTCCAAAACGAGGTCGTGGCCGATCAAAAATTTCCGTCCTGCGTTTGGACCGGCGAGCAGCTTCGCGAATTTATCCGCGATTATCTTGGCCCGGCCTTCGACAAACACGGGCTCGATACGGAAATCTGGCTCGGTACGATCAACGCGCCGGAACCGTGGGACGAGTGGCTGAAGAAAAAAGCCGCCGACCACGATGCGTATGCGCATACGGTGTTAAGCGACCCGGAGGCCTACAAGTATGTCAAAGGCGTCGGGTACCAGTGGGCCGGCAAATGGGCGATCCAGCGCACGGCCTTGAGCTACCCGGAGCTTCGCTATATGCAGACGGAAAACGAATGCGGCGACGGCACGAACACTTGGGAGTACGCCAAATACGTCTTCAATTTGTATCAGCACTATTTCACGAACCGGGTCAACGCTTATATTTACTGGAACATGGTGCTGGAGCCAAAGGGCCGCAGCACCTGGGGCTGGGAACAAAATTCGCTGATTACGGCCGATCCGGAGCGGAAGGAAGCGATCTTTAACCCTGAGTATTACGTAATGAAGCATTTCTCGCATTTTGTCGCGCCGGGATCAAAGCGCATCGGCCAGCGCGGGCATTGGTACGGCAATGCGGTCAGCTGCGAAAGGCCGGACGGCGGCCGCGTTATAGTGATCGCCAACCCGTTCAAGGAGACGAGAACGGTGCGGATCTCGGACGGAGCGGAAACGTACGGCTTCGAGCTGGAGCCCGAATCTTTCAACACGATTTTGTTTTGACAGATGATTAGGCCGGTAGACTAGTGAAATACGCCGCTGCCCGAAGAAAAAAGCCGGACAGAAACCTTGGCGCGCGGTCCTCGAAGATTCGGGGGATCGCCTTTTTTTTCAAATCCCGCAATTGGTCTAGTCCACCGGGACTCTACTATCATATGTTAGTCTATAAACTACTTTTAGTTTAGAGACTTTATGATGGAGGGATATTTCATATGCCCAAAGTTTCGGTCATTATGCCGGTATACAATAACGCCCCTTACGTTCAGGAAGCTATCAACAGCATACTGAATCAAACCTATACCGATTTCGAATTTATTATTATCGATGACGGGTCTACGGACGGATCCGCTCATTTGATTTCGCTGGTCGAGGACCCCAGAGTCCGCAAAATCTTTCATCCCCAAAACTACGGTCTGGTCGCTTCGCTAAATGAAGGTCTAAGTCTGGCGACCGGGGAATATGTCGCCCGGATGGACAGCGACGACCTGTCTACGCCGGACCGCCTGGGCGTTCAGGTGACGTTTATGGATGAGCATCCGTCCATCGATTTGTGCGGCGCCGCGTTTACCTACTCCATCGGCAATACCCCTAAAGTGAACCCTGTGGAGCACGAAGAAATTCGGACCTGGCTGCTTTTTCACTGCTGCATCTGCCATCCCACGGTTGTTATGCGCAACAGCATGATCCACCGGCTGGGCGTTCGCTACGACAGCAACTATCCCCATGCCGAAGACTATGAGCTGTGGAACCGGTTGGCCCCGCACATAAGAATGGCGAATATTCCCATGAACCTGCTGTATTACCGTATGCATACCGGACAAGTATCCCATGTGCATAAGGCCATTCAGGACGATTCCGCGCGGAGAGTCCGGCAGCGGCAATTTTCGCAGATGGGCCTGCAATTGTCCCATGAGGAAGACCGGATCATGCGGGAGCTCTTATACTTTCATATCAATGCCGCCGATCAACACCAGTACGCCCGGGCATTCGGTTTTGCCCGCTGGGTGCTGGAGCAGAACCGGAAATATCGGGTTTACGATCAACAGCTGTTGAATCTGGCATTTTCCCGCTGCATCTCGCGTGTTCCGTATTAAAAAACCGGCGTCGGCAACAAGCCGACGCCGGTTTATGGTTATTGTTTACCCCGGTCTCCATGTACACTTGAAGACTTAAGCGGGCGTTCCTTCTTCGACTACAACCAACAACGGTTTCCAAAACAACAAATGCCCTACCTCTCATTTGTCCTTGCGGCTCCGATGACCGCGCCAGTGTGAATCAGAAAAACACTAAATTCTTACTTTATTGGGTCATTAAAATAGGAATTTCATACCGGAAGGTATAAGGAGAGTTATAATCTTTTGAGGAACTGCGATACGGGTAGTAACAATCTAATGAGTAATTATAACTCAAGTTTGAAGAAAATGCAATAAAACCGATAAGGCCCCCTGCTTTTTAGTGCTGGGGGCTTTTTTAAGTTTCTAGCCACACAACTATTCTAACGGTTGCCACAACCGCTATTTGTACCAAAAACGTTGATTTCAAATTCTAATGGTTGCCATGGCGCTTATTTCACTTAAACCCAGCTATTTTTGCCCAAATTAAGGTAAATAACGTCGCTCACAACCGTTAGAATTTTGAAAAGGTCTTTTTTCGTAAAATAGCCTCTGCTACAACCGTTAGATCTCCGGCAGGCTATAGTTTCGATTCAAAATCCTGAGCCATTGCGGAAATTCGCCCCTCTTATTCGGCAAACGTGTAGCTGTCGTTCGTTTTATGAAGCAATTGTTTGAAGCCGGAGGTCGCATACAGCTTTTTATCTTTTGTTATGAACAGGGCCTCTGTATTCGGCGTGTTTTCGATGAATTCCAGGCCCTTGTCGATCCCCAGCACGAACAGGGTCGTGGAGAGGGCGTCGGCGTCCGCGGATTTATCGGTCACAATCGTCACGCTGCTGATCCCGTTGTCCACCGGATAACCGGTTGTAGGGTCAAGAATATGCTGGTACAGCTTGCCGTTTTCGATAAAAAACCGCTCATAAATGCCGGAGGTTACAATCGTTTTGTCGTTCACCCGAATAGTGCCGATTGAGTTCCCGCGCTCTTTGCCCGGATCTTGGATGCCGATGTTCCATTCGTCGCCGTTCGGCTTTGCGCCCATCGCGTAGACGTTGCCGCCAAGATCGATGATCGCGCTGTGAAAGCCTTGATCCGCCAAATAGTCGTAGATCCGGTCCGCCGCGTACCCTTTGCCGATCGAACCAAGGTCGATGGACATGCCTTTTTCTTGAAGATAAATTTCCTGCGCCGCCTCGTTCAGCTCAATTTTGCGGTAATCGGTCAAGCGTTTCGCCTCAGCGATTTTTTCCTCCGGCGGGACATGGGCGCCTTCATGGCCGATGTTCCACAGGCTAACCAGGTTGCCGATGGCGGGGTCAAACCTGCCGTCCGTCCGCTTGGCGTAATCGAGCGCTTTCGCCACAAGGTTAAACGTCTCGGTTGACACCTTGACCGGGGCGATGCCGGAGTTTGCGTTCACTTTATAGATTTCGCTGCTGCTGTCCGTGCGGCTGATACGGCTGTCGATTTCTTTGAGCAGGGTATCGAGGTCTTTGAAATTTTGCTCGGCGGCCCGCTCGTCGTAGATCCGTACGGTCACTACCGTGTCGAATATAAAATACGTCTGCGATTTCGGCTGGACTGCGCTGGTTTGCGCCGGTTCCGCGCCTGCAGAGCCGTCGGCAGCGCGGCCTGCTCCGCCAGCCGCGCCTCTGGCCGCGCTGCCTGCGCCGCCGCAGCCGCCGAGCAGTGCGGCCAGCAAAACGAGGGTGAATAGCAGAATGGGCGTCTTGTTCTTTTTCATGATCGCAGCCTTCTTTCGGTCCGGTTATGTCGCCTTGAGTGTAGCAAATACCAACATACCGCAAAAGTGATATTTTTCACAATGCTGCTGATCTTTTTCACACTAATTCAACTGGCAAATTCCATAAAATGTATGGCCAAGTGATGATTTTGTGAAATGCGGGAGGCAAGGGCAGGGAAGAGACATTTGTCACATTTGAAGACGGAGGGCAGCATGTATAATGGGTTCATCTAAGATTTATATAATCAAAAAATAAGGAAGTTTGGGGAGTTTGCCATGAAGCGCGGAGATATCCTGTTGATCGGATTGGTCGTCGTCATCGCACTGGCTTTTCTCGTGCCAAGGTGGCTTGGCGGAGATTCAAGTGAAAAAGTTCACAAAAATGGCGAGCGCGTGGCCAATATTACGGTTGACGGAAAGCTGTATAAAACCGTGGAGCTGACTAAGGAAGAACAAACCGTAGAAATCAAAACCGAACACGGCTACAACCTGCTGAAAATCCACGATTACGGCATTGAAATGATCGACGCCGACTGTCCGGACAAATTGTGCCTGACTTTCGGGTTCATCGACCGCAACGGCGGAACGATCGTCTGCCTGCCGCACAAGCTGATGGTCGAAGTTGTGAACGCCGGGGAAGGGAGCGATCTGGATGCCGTCGTTAAATGAAACATCCAATCTGATCTTAAAAAGAACGGTGATCGTGGCGATTTTTGCCGCGGTGGCGGTCGTGCTCAGCCTGGTGGAATCCATCATTCCCGTCAATATGGGCGTTCCGGGCGCCAAGCTGGGCCTCGCCAACATTATGGTGCTGACGTGCCTGTATTTCCTCAGAACCCGGGACGCGTTCATGATGGTGCTGCTTAAAACGCTGCTCACGGCGTTTATTTTCGGTTCGTTTTCCAGCTTTTTGTTCAGCATTATGGGGGCTTTGTTCAGCTTTGCGGCGATGTGGTTTCTGCTCCTTATCGGACGGAAGCGGCTTAGCCTGATCGGCATCAGCACGGTCGGAGGGATCGCCCACAATATCGGGCAACTGACTGCGGCCTCCCTCTATTTTCACACGACGAAAATCTACTATTATTTACCGATGCTGCTGCTTATGGGCGTGCTCACCGGCATAGCCGTCGGGATCGCGGTCAAGTATCTGATTCCGTCGCTGTCGAAGCTGGAGCTGTTCAGCGGTTTTGTGCCGGAATAACGTTTGGCCTGCCCTAAGTCTGCCGGTCTGCGTGCCGGATCAAAGGAGAAGGGAGCGGAGAGAAATTGGAGAAAAACGGATTCGCTTATGAGGTGCATCAGGTCTCTTTCGCTTATGACCCGGCAAGTCCGGTGCTTGATGATGTAAGCTTAAACATCCCTTGGGGCGGCTGGGTATCCCTGGTTGGCGCCAACGGCTGCGGCAAATCGACGCTGGCCAAACTGCTCGGCGGTTTGCTGGCCGCAAACGCCGGCGTCATCCTTATAGGAGGCGTGCCGCTGAACCGTGAGACGGCGCATGTCCTGCGGCCGCGCATTGGCATGGTTTTTCAGAACCCGGACAATCAGTTTATCGGCGCGACCGTGGAGGAGGACATCGCCTTCGGTTTGGAAGGGCGGTGCCTGCCCCGAGAGGAAATGCGGCGCCGCGTCCGGTCATATGCGGAAAAGCTGCGGATCGGCCATCTGCTGAGCAAACACCCTGCGGAATTGTCCGGAGGGCAGAAACAGCGGGTGGCCGTCGCTGCGATTCTGGCGATGGAGCCGGACATCGTTATTTTTGACGAGGCCTCGTCCATGCTCGATGAGAAGGCGAGGGGGGAACTGCTCGGCATCCTGCGGGAAATGCGGGAGAGCGGACAGTATACGATGGTGTCGATCACTCATGACGCCGAAGAAATTTTGGCCTCCGACCGGGCGATCGTGCTTGGCGGAGGGGCGGTCGCCGCCGATCTTCCGCCGGAGGACTTGTTCCGGGACGAGGCGCTGCTCGGCTCCTGCCGCCTGATCCCCCCTTTCCGGATGAAGCTGAGGCGGGAGCTGGAGCGGCGGGGGATTTCCGTCTCGGAAGACTTGGCGCGGGGCGGCAAAGAGGAGGCATCCTGGTTATGGCCATTGATTTCGGGCAAGTAAGCTTTGCGTACGACGATCGCAGCCTGTGGCGGCACAGCGCGCTTGAGGATGTAACCCTGCGTGTGGCGCACGGGGCCTTCGCGGCGATCGCCGGCGCATCCGGCTCGGGGAAGTCGACGCTGATGCAGCTTTTCAACGGGCTGCTGAAACCGACGGGAGGAAAAGCCCGGGTGCTGGACGTTACGCTGCAAGCCGGGGAAAAGTCGTCCGGGCTGCGGGAACTGCGGCGCAGGGTAGGGCTGGTGTTCCAATTCCCGGAGCAGCAGCTGTTTGAAGATACGGTAGAGAAGGATCTGTGCTTCGGGCCGCTAAATTTCGGCTGCCCGGCGGCCGAAGCCAGGGAACGGGCCAGCCGGGCGCTGAAACTGGTCGGGCTGGACGATTCGTTCCTGGCCCGCAACCCGTTTCATCTGAGCGGCGGGCAGATGCGCAAAGTGGCGATCGCCGCGGTGCTGGCGATGGAGCCGGACGTCATTGCGCTCGATGAGCCGACGGCGACGCTTGATCCGCAAAGCCGGGCCGAACTGGTTGGGATGCTGGCCCGGCTGCACCGGGAGCAAGGCAAGACGGTGATCGTCGTCACCCATCGTATGGAGGAAATGCTTCCGTACGCGGAGCGGTGGATCGTCATGAAGGAGGGGCGGGTTTCGTTTCAAGGCACGCCGGGCGAATTGGTGCGGGAAGCCGCGAGACTGGAGGCGGAAGGGCTGAAGCTGCCCGACAGCATCCACTGTTGGAGGGCGGTGAGCGCCCGGTTTGGGCTGGAGGCGGAGGAGCCCTGCCTGACGGCGGAAGCGCTGGCCGAGCGGCTGGCGCGGCTGCTGCCGCTGCCGCGAACGGAGCTGGCGGGGGGTGCGGTGATTGATGCGGCGGGAGCCGCGCCGGGGAACGCTGCTGCGTCCCCGGTGGTGCCGGAGTTGGGCGTGGCGCTTTCCGCCGTGGTGGGCAATGCCGCTGCGTCCCCGGTGGAGCCGGGGAAGGGCGCGGCGCCTTCCGCCGTGGGAGGCAATGCCGCAGCGTCTCCGGTGGAGCCGGGGAAGGGCGCGGCGCCTTCCGCCGTGGGAGGCAATGCCGCAGCGTCCCCGGTGGAGCCGGGGAAGGGCGCGACGCCTTCCGCCGTGGGAGGCAATGCCGCAGCGTCTCCGGTGGAGCCGGGGAAGGGCGCGACGCCTTCCGCCGTGGGAGGCAATGCCGCAGCGTCTCCGGTGGTACCGGAGTTGGGCGCGGCGCTTTCCGCTGTGGCGGGCAATAACGCGGCGCCGACCGCTGTGCCGGATACGGAGAGCCAGCGTCCGATTCCGGACGCGGCTGCCCTAGAGCTGGAGCCGGAAGTGGAGCCGGAAGCTGTCAAAGCCAAGCCGCTCCCGGAAGAAAAGGCGGTTCAGCCAAACGCGGTTGGGCGGCCAGGCCCGGAAAAGCTGGCGTTTGCAGTCCGCGGCGCGGCGAGAGAGGGGGGCGGATGACATGCGGAACAAACTGCTGTTCGGACGCTGCATCGACACCGGCTCGTGGGTGCACGGCGTTGATCCCCGGGCCAAGCTGACCGGGATGCTGCTGTACCTCGTGGCCATCGTGGCCGTTGGCTCGTGGGCGGCGCTTGGCGCGGCGGCGGCGTTTTCCGCCGCATACATGCTGGCGACAAAAATACCGCTCAAATATTACGTCAAGGCGGCGAAGCCGCTTTGGACGCTGATGGCGTTCATCTTTGTCGTTCAATGTTTAACGGTGCATGAAGGAGCGGAGTTGTGGCGCGCCGGCTCCTGGACGCTATATGCGGGCGGGGTGAGCAGCGGGTTGATGGCGGCCGCCCGGATGGGGCTGCTGGTTTCTTTTACCGCGCTATTGACGTTTACCACGACGCCGGGCCTGCTGAACCAAGGCCTAAGCGGCGTGCTGAAGCCGCTTGGGCGCATCGGCATAAGATCCGAGCGGCTCACGCTGATGATGAGCATCGCGCTGCGGTTCATCCCGACGATTCTCGATGAAACGCACAAAATTCTCAAGGCGCAGGCGGCCCGCGGCGCGGACCTGAAAGAGCTGCCCTGGAAAGAGAAAGGGCGGCTGCTCGTGTCGCTGCTCGTGCCTGTCACGGTCAGCGCGTTTCGCCGGGCGGAGGAGCTGGTACTGTCGATGGAGGCCCGGGGGTTCGCCGTTGGCGCGCCGCGCACGGAATACCACCTGCTGACGTGGAAGAGCCTGGATACGTGGTTCGTGGTATCCTACATGCTTTTGGCCGCTGTCGTTATTGGCTGCCACTTTTTGTAAATGACATATCCATTAGAGTTAACCATGCAGTGTATTGGATAGCCGAAAAATTACTCTAGTTGGACTTAAGAAAAGGCGGGAGTAGTTATAACTTATACAGGGATGAGGGGGAGGACGCGGTGGCGCGTTATTTTAACGGAAGAGAAGTCGAATTGTTGGCATCGGCGGGAACGTTCGAAATTTTCAAAAAGGTGATCGACGCAGGTTGCGACGCGGTTTATTTTGGGGGCCCCAGCCTCAATATGCGTCTGATGCGCAAAGGCTACAATTTCAGCCTGGAGGAAATTACCGAAGCGGTGCGGATGGCTCATGAACGCGGCAAAAAAGTGTACGTCACGGTCAACAATCTGCTGAACGAAAGCGAGCTGGACGAGGCGCGGGCGTACTTGCGTTTTCTGGAGAACGCGGGTCCCGATGCCATTATCGTACAGGATTTTGCCGTCCTAGCGCTGATTAAGGAGATGGGGCTTGGAATCGATGTCCATTCTTCGGTCATGATGAACGTGCACAATGTGGAGATGGTTCGGGCTTTGCAGGAAATGGGGGTAACCCGGGTCGTCACGTCCCGCGAAATGGATCTTGCGGCCACCCGTTATTTGCAGCAGGCGACTGGAATGGAGCTGGAATATTTCGTGCATGGGGACATGTGCTCGGTGCATGGCGCGAACTGCTACTTCAGCTCGATGGTATTCGGCATGAGCAGCAACCGGGGCAAATGCATGAAGCCGTGCCGCTGGGATTACCGCGTTAAAAAAGACGGCTACGTGTATCCCGCGGAATACCCTTTGGCCGTGAAAGATATGTTCATGTACGAGCATATCCCGGAGCTGATCCACGGCGGCATCACCTCCTTTAAAATCGAAGGCCGCATGCGCGACGCCGATTTCGTTCTGATGCTGGTGGGCGCCTACGGCGACGCCATCGACCGCTACATCGCCGATCCGGTCGGCTTTGAACGCAGCCGCGACACGGAGCTGCTGTACCAAAACCGCAAACGCGATTTCTCCACCGCTTACGCGTTTGGCCGGCCGGGGTTAGCGAACATCAACCGCCGCTACGAAGGGACCGGCAAGTTTTACAGCACCGGCAAAGTGTTCAGCACGCCGACGCAGGAGCGGGAGCTTAGCGCGGGGCGGATTGCGGCGATTCGGGAAGGGCTGAATAAAGCGCGGCATGGGGAGCCGGGGGAAGGCGCTCGCCGCTCAGGGGGCGCTACCGCATCGGGTGCCGGCTCTGTGGAGGTCTCCGTACACGTAAACAACACGGAGCAGGCCAAAGCCGCGCTGAAGGCCGGAGCCGACCATGTGTATTTGTCCGGCGACGTGTTTGAACCGGACCGCCCGTTTACGAAGACCGACGTCAAAGAGCTTGCTGCGCTCAAAGGCAAGGCGAAGCTGTACCTGTGCCTGCCGCGAATGATGAACGAGCTGCAGTTTGAAATTTACGACGCCCTGCTGTCCGGGGAACGCCTACCGATCGATGGCTTGATGGTGACAAATCTGGGCGCGATCCGCAAATTTGCCGGCAAGGGATATCCGTTGATCGGCGACTTTAATCTGAACGTGTACAACAGATTGTCCGCCGATTTTTACCGGGGGCTGGGCTTGACCCGGATGACGGCGTCCATGGAGATGCCGTTAAACGATCTGGCGGCGCTGCTGGCCGAGGCGCCCGCAACGCTGGAGGTCATTGTCCACGGTTCCCCGGCGCTCATGTACATGGAGCATGACCTGTATGAAAATACGGAGGTGTTCGAACCGATTGCCGAAGAGGACAACCATTACGTCGGCAATCACATCCTCGTGTTGAAAACCGATAAGGGCGAAAACCCGGTATACCGGGACGTATACGGCCGTAACCATCTGATGCTCGCCAAGGAGCTGTGCCTGCTGCCGGCCGTCAAAGAATTGGCCGCCGCAGGAGCGTCCGTGCTGCGGATTGAAGGGGCGACCTACCGCGCGGAGGACCTGGAACGTATCGTACGGGCGTATAAAAACGCGGCGGCGGCACCGGATACGGCTGAAGCGGAGTTTGCCAAGCTGCCCCCGGTTTATGCCGGCTATACGCTTGGCGCGCTGCAGTTCGACGGAGGCAGCGCCAGTGCGGCGAAGCCGGAGGCGGAGGCGGAAGCAGCAGCCGCTAAAGAGTCCGCGGTTGTAAATGAAGCTGCGGGCATGAATGAGGAGAAGGCTGCAAAAGAAGCTGCGGGCACAAAATGAGGCGAAGGCTGCAAAAGAAGCTGCGGCATGAATGAGGCGGCGTCAAATGAATTTGCACCCAATGAATCGGCAGTTGCAAGTAAGGCCGTAGGAACAACAGTGGAGGCAGGTACACAGTAGGAGACGAGAACCAAAGAGGTTGCGGGCCCCAATTAAGCAGTCGCTACTCAAGCAAGGCAGCCATTACACAAACGGCACCCGCAGCGTGCGGTAAGCGAGCGTCGTTTTGCGGGGCAGGTTGGGCGGCTCGCTATACATGCTCCTTTACAAGACTTACTCAACAGAAGGGAAGCGGAAAATTATGCAAACGTATATCGGACCGGAAGGTGTGCTGCAAAAGCGGCAGCGGTATTTTTATCCATGCACGAGCCATTTTTATCGCAATCCGCCGCAGCTCGTTAAAGGGGAAATGCAGTATTTGTACGGGCATGACGGGACGCGGTACACCGACTTTTTCGCCGGCGTTTCCGTCGTGGCCACCGGACATTGCAATCCGGAAATCGCCGAGCGGACGGCGGAGCAGCTGCGTACGCTGCAGCATACGTGCACGATTTATCTGACGCAGCCCAATGTGGAGCTTGCCGAGCGGCTGGCCGGGGTATTGCCCGGGCGGCTTCGCCGGACGTTTTTTGTGAACAGCGGTTCGGAGGCGAATGAAGGGGCGCTGCTGCTCGCCCGTTTGCATACGGGACGCCGCGGCTTTCTGGCGCTGGAGCAGTCTCTGCACGGCCGGACGTATCTGACGATGAGCGTCACCGGCCTGCAGATGTGGCGCACCGACTCGCAGCTGGCGGAGGCTGCGGATGTGACGTTTATCCCCCGCCCGTACGAGCGGGGGATGAGCGCCGATGAAGCGGGCCGGCGCTCCATCGCGGCGCTGCGGGCGGCGCTGGCGGCCAAAGGCGGCGACATCGCCGCGATGATCGCCGAGCCGATCCAGGGCAATGGCGGCATCATCGCGCCGCCGGACTGGTATTTCGCTGAAGTGAAGCGGCTGCTGGAGCAGCACGGGGTGCTGCTGATCGCCGATGAAATTCAGACCGGGTTTGGGCGTACGGGCCGGATGTTCGCTATGGACCGCTACGGCGTTGCGCCGGACATCGTGACAATGGCCAAAGCGCTTGGGGGCGGCATCCCGGTGGCGGGTTTCGCCGCCACCGACGAAATCGCCGCCAGCTTCACGCGGCCATCCGCCTCCACGTTCGGCGGCAACCCGGTTTCGTCCGTGACCGCGCTCGCGGTCCTGGACTACATCGAGGCGCATCGCCTGCCCGAACGGGCGGAGCGCCTCGGGGCCCAGCTGCGCGGCGGCCTTGAGCGCCTCGCCGCGCGGTTCCCTCTGCCCGCGCTAGACGTGCGCGGCGCGGGGCTGATGCTCGGCGCGGAGCTGTGCGCCGATGAGCCGCAGCGCGGGGCCGGGCTCGTCGATGACGTGCTCGAGGCGATGAAGGACCGCGGCTATCTTATCGGCAAAAACGGCGTCAACCGCAACGTTCTTGCCTTCCAACCGCCGCTCGTCATCGCCGAAGCCGACATTGACGGCATGTTGTCCGCGCTGGAAGCGGTGCTGGCCGGCTTGGCCTAACCGCCGGCCAGCACCGTCAGCCCTGCCAGCCTGGCTCGCCCGGTCACTCGGTCAGCCGGTCAGCCGGTCCGCAGGTACCGGCGCACCGGACCCGCTGCCCCGGCAGAGAGCGGCCCAGCCCATGGCTGATCCCCGCCGGCGTCCCGTGCAGAGCGCTCCGGCTTGTGGCTGATCCCCGCCTGCGTCCTGTGGAGAGCGGCCCGGCCTGTGGCTGATCCCCGCCGGCGCCCCGTGCAGAGCGGCCCGGCCTGTGGCTGATCCCCGCCGGCGCCCCGTGCAGAGCGCTCCGGCTTGTGGCTGATCCCCGCCGGCGCCCCGTGCAGAGCGCTCCGGCTTGTGGCTGATCCCCGCCGGCGCCCCGTGCAGAGCGGCCCAGCCCATGGCTGATCCCCGCCGGCGCCCCGTGCAGAGCGCTCCGGCCTATGGCTGATCCCCGCCTGCGTCCTGGGCGGAGTGCCCCGGCCCGTAGCTGATCCCCGGCCGCCCCCGTTCCCGGCGGCTTTTGACCTATACGTCGCCGGAGCGGAGAAATAGCGGCAAATTATGCACTAGCGTTGCATCAAACCTATCATGATTCAAAAATTAACTAAATAAGGGAAAATATAATTTATTTTCATGGAAAATCCACAAAAAAGCTCCTATTGTTAAGAGAGACGCGTTACCCATCTAACTCTCAACAAAAGGAGCCAA
>SNQY01000336.1_pt1 | contig 14482 bp, 19 predicted proteins | sample 2580551 | NCBI WGS metagenome assembly SNQY01 (sample SAMN10953785, study PRJNA522744) | food fermentation metagenome | isolation source: 144-hour incubation of native-enriched microbial consortia from nixtamalized... | place: Mexico | collected 2017-09-24 | reverse complement strand
TTCAGAACGTCGTGAGACAGTTCGGTCCCTATCTGTCGTGGGCGCAGGAAATTTGAGAGGAGCTGTCCTTAGTACGAGAGGACCGGGATGGACGCACCGCTGGTGCACCAGTTGTTCCGCCAGGAGCACAGCTGGGTAGCTATGTGCGGTCGGGATAAGCGCTGAAAGCATCTAAGCGTGAAGCCCCCCTCAAGATGAGATTTCCCACAGCATAAGCTGGTAAGACCCCTTAAAGATGATGAGGTAGATAGGTTCGAGGTGGAAGCGTGGTAACACGCGGAGCTGACGAATACTAATCGGTCGAGGGCTTAACCAAACACATGCGCACGTTCTTCTGATTCAGTTTTCAGAGTGTAATAAATGAACCCCCTTATCTGAGCAATCAGGTGAGGGGGTTTTTGGTTTTATTATAATGAAAAATCATTCAGTATAAAAAATATGTCTTTCCTGTAAAAGTAAATCATATACCAGGTTTGGAAATTTCCTTGCAGAAAGCGTCAAAAATTCTTGAATCATATACATATCTTCAGACATAAATGAGAACACGATTTCTCCCCATCTTTCTGTTTCATATCGACAAAGCATGCCTAGCACGTACATAATCATGTAATGAATGACTACTTCCGGTATCGTATGATTTTTGCCTGCTGGTGTTTTATAAAAAAAACTCCCTTTATAGTCGTGGAGGAATAAAATATTCTCAAAGCCATTACCGCTTTCTGTAACATGTATTTTCTCAGGATGGTGCCATTCCAGCCGAATAATGCCACGGGGAGCTTCAAGCGAAGAGGCTGCAAAATAAGCCTCTCCTTGATTGTAGCGGTTTAAATAATGGATAAATGATGCATATGTCAAATGAGCGTTATCGAGAACAAAATCGGGAAGGTAAAAGATTGTGCATAAGCGTTCAAAGTTCCGATGTGATGAAAGAGATACTGAGGTCAGGGAAGTCTGTTTATATAACCGTTGGTAGGCTGCCTGTAGCTCTGGTATTACGGCTAACAAATCCTGTAATCGATACTTTTCATGTAACGGTTCTTTGCTTAGAAAACTATAAAGATATGGAAGAAGTCCTTCTTTTTGTACACGAACTTCATCTTCAGCAAGCGAGTAATAATTTCTTTTGATTTTACGGCTTGTTACTCCATGTTGCAGCACCCGTGTGTTTGAAGGATATTGGGGATCACGCGTAAGCACATATGCTTTCAAAAGACTTACCATCCCGTAATACAGAAGCAAGGGCTGGACAAGAATATCACTTTTGGCAGCTGAGAAGTAATACTGTCGGGCCTGCTTTATGTAATAGATAAACTTTGAGGCATTGTGAAATGCATACACATTAGATTTCTGAATACTTTGCTTTTCATATATTTGCTGTAAGAATGTTTTGGTGGTAGGTTCACTTTCGAAATACAGGTAGCTGTCCCACATTTTTTTCGTCGGATTTTCACACATTATTGTATGGACCGCCTGATACATGCCCTTCACCTTTTCCCTTCTAATTATTCGTGAAAATAGAAAATACAGGTACGAAAACGCTTAATTTCTGTTATTGTTTACAGAAAAGCCGAACTATATTACAGTGTTCTTGACAGTAAAATAAGGGGTTTGTTAAACTTTCGATAATATAAATACACGACTAACAAAACACGACCAACAAACTAATAGAAAAGGAAGGTATTTCTCGTGTGGGAAAATAAATTCAGTAAAGAAGGTTTGACGTTTGACGATGTATTGCTTATTCCGGGGAAATCTGAAGTGTTGCCGCGTGACGTTAATGTTTCCACACAGTTGAGTGAGAATGTAAAGTTGAACATTCCGCTGATTAGCGCCGGTATGGACACAGTAACCGAATCGGCCTTAGCCATTGCCATTGCACGTCAGGGAGGCATGGGAATTATTCACAAGAATATGTCAGTGGAACAACAGGCGGAAGAAGTTGATCGCGTTAAACGCTCCGAAAGCGGTGTTATTACCAACCCATTTTCTCTACAGCCCCATCATCCGGTATCAGATGCGGAAAAATTGATGGCCAAGTTCCGTATTTCCGGAGTTCCAATCGTTGATGAGAAAAATAAATTGGTCGGTATTCTTACTAATCGCGATCTTCGTTTCGTTCACGACTATTCTGTGCAGATTGCAGAAGTGATGACGAAAGAGGAACTGGTAACTGCTCCGGTAGGCACAACGTTAAAACAAGCAGAGGAAATCCTACAGCGCCATAAAATCGAGAAACTTCCAATCGTCGATGAAAACAACGAATTGAAGGGCCTTATTACAATTAAAGATATTGAGAAAGCCATCCAGTTCCCTCACGCTGCCAAGGACGCCCAGGGAAGACTTCTATGCGGCGCTGCTGTCGGCGTATCCAAAGATACATTTGAACGCACTGAGGCCCTTGTAAAAGCCGGAATCGACTGCCTTGTCATCGACACGGCACATGGTCATTCCAAAGGAGTAATCGATACGGTAAAAGAAGTACGAGCAAAATATCCTGACCTGACCATTGTGGCCGGTAATGTAGCTACTGGACAAGCGACTCGTGACTTAATTGAAGCAGGTGCTTCTGCTGTTAAAGTGGGTATCGGACCTGGATCGATTTGTACGACACGTGTTGTTGCCGGTATTGGTGTACCTCAGATTACGGCCATTTATGACTGCGCTTCTGTAGCACGGGAATACAACATTCCGATTATTGCGGACGGCGGAATAAAATATTCCGGCGACATCGCCAAAGCCATCGGAGCAGGTGCATCTGTAGTTATGATCGGAAGCCTGTTCGCTGGATGTGAAGAAAGCCCGGGAGAATCTGAAATTTACCAAGGCCGTCGTTTCAAAGTATACCGTGGCATGGGATCTCTTGGCGCAATGAAGGAAGGTAGTAAAGACCGTTACTTCCAGGAGAAAGAGGACGACAAAAAATTGGTTCCTGAGGGCATTGAGGGCCGCGTACCGTATAAAGGACCGCTGGTGGATACCGTATATCAACTAGTTGGAGGCTTGCGCGCAGGCATGGGGTATTGCGGAACTGGCAGCATTGAAGAACTAAAAAACAATGCTCAATTCATCCGTATTACAAATGCCGGATTAAAAGAGAGCCACCCACATGATGTAAATATTACAAAAGAGGCTCCAAACTATTCGCTTTCGTAATATTTTTGTAAGAAAATAGTTAAGAAGACAGGGAATAAACACCCTGTCTTTTTTAGTGTTGTATGGTAGAATTAAGAGTATTGTGTAATTCATGTGGAGGTGCGAGAGTTGTCAACGCTACTTGTTAGACAGATGAAGAAACCGATTATGCTAGCACTGGCGTTTCTGGTGTTTTTTGTACCGATTCTTCTCACGGTAAACACTGGACAAGTCCAGGCAGCGGCTCCAGTGCTTAATCTGGACGTGAATTCGGCCATTATGATTGAGGCGAAGACGGGAAAAATCCTGTACAAATACAATGAGAATCAGGCTTTTCCTCCGGCTAGCATGACCAAGATGATGACCGAATATCTTGTGTTGGATGCCATCAAGAAGAAAAAACTATCTTGGGATCAGAAAGTCACCGTTGATGAGTATGGTGCATTCCTTGGAAAGTCGAAAACATCAGGCGTATTGCTTGCCCTGAACGAAGTACATACTGTAAAAGAACTTTATGATGCGATGGCTATTTACTCGGCTAATGATGCCACCGTTATGCTTGCTAAGACGGTAGCGGGTTCCGAAAGCGAATTTATAAAGCTGATGAACAAAACAGCAAAAGAGTTTGGCATGACGCAGACGTATTTTGCTACTTCAACCGGCCTTCCGCTTGCGGACTTAAAGCAATTCGCTTCGGAATCGGCGACCGGCGAAAACATGATGTCTGCCAGAGACTCGGCTATTCTGGCTAAGGAATTACTTACAAGGTATCCCGAATTATTAGAGACAACCAAAATCCCACACAAAACCTTCCGCGAAGGAACTTCTCGTCCGTTGAAAATGGATAACTGGAACTGGATGCTTCCGGGGCTTGTGAAACAGTATGCGGGAGTGGACGGCTTGAAAACAGGTCATACGAACGCGGCCGGTTTTTGTTTTACTGGTACGGGAGAACGCAACGGTATTCGTGTCATTACTGTTGTAATGGGTGCTAAATCGTTCTTGAGCCGTTTCACAGAGACAAGCAAGATGCTTGATTATGGCTTCCACAATTATAAGATGCAGCCGCTTCTCAAAAAAGGTGCACAAGTGCCGGGCGGTGAGATGGCTAAAGTCGACAAGGGAACTGATAAAGAAGTGGTTGCTTTGGCGAGTCAGGACGTACTTTACCCAGTAAAAGCAGGTGAAGAAGGGGCCTACAAGCCGAAAGCGGTGTTGAAGCAGGTTACCGCTCCTATAAAACAGGGGCAGGAAATTGGAACGATTAAAATTGTCGGACCGAACGGCAAAGCCGACGAATTCCTTCGTCCGATTGACGAGCAGAAAGCGGGCGGTACATTGGTAGCCAAAGACGAAGTAGAGGAGGCAGGCTGGATTCGCCTCGCTTTCCGTTCCTTCTTTGGATTTATCGGAGATATTTTCAGCAGCTTGGGCAATATGATTAAAGGATTGTTCAGCTAGTGTAAGGCGAAGGGACGCCCCCTATGGCGTCCCTTTTTATATCCGGAATCGCTAAACAATGGAAACTGCTGTCTCCTGCAAATTACCGAAAGATAAATTTTGCATATTATTTTGAGATATAGTAAAGTATAGGTGTAGTTTTTTACAGTGTATAAAGGCTATGATGAGAATAAGTAAGCGGAAGCTGGACGCCCAGAGAGTCGGTGGAGGGTGCGAACCGAACGAACAGGCCGCTGAAATCCGTCTCGGAGCCGTCGGCGACAAGCCGGTCCGGTTACACATCCGTTATCATGTGTCGAAGGGCATGGAAGCTATGAGCTTTATATGCCGAAGTAGGGTGGCAACACGGGTAATCTCGTCCCTTAGGTGGGAGGGGATTTTTTTATTTTCTAAGCTTTATTCAGGAGGAGATATGTATGTTAGACGTCAAACGCCTGCGCACCGATTTCGACGCGATTAAAAAAGCGCTCGAAACGCGCGGAGAAAAACTAAACGAAATCGATAAATTCGCTGACTTGGACGTAAAGCGCCGTTCGCTGCTGGCTGAAAGCGAGCAGTTGAAAAACAAACGCAACGTCGTCTCCGAAGAGATCGCACGCCTGAAAAAAGAAAAACAAAATGCTGATAATTTGATTGCCGAAATGAAAGAAGTATCGGCAAAAATTAAAGAATATGACGAACAAATCCGCGTATTGGAAGAAGAAATCTCCCAAATCATGCTCGGCATCCCGAACGTACCGCATGAAAGCGTACCGGTGGGAATGACGGAGGATGACAATGTACCAGTACGCCATTGGGGAGCTACGCCTCAGTTTGCCTTTGAACCGAAGCCGCACTGGGATATAGCAGCTGAGCTTGGTATTCTCGATTTTGAAGCAGCTGCGAAGGTTACCGGAAGCCGTTTCGTCTTTTATAAAGGAATGGGCGCACGGCTGGAACGTGCCTTAATTAACTTTATGCTGGACCTTCATACTACCGAACACGGTTACGAAGAAATTCTGCCACCATACATTGTGAACCGCGAAAGCATGACCGGTACCGGACAACTTCCAAAATTCGAGGAAGATGCGTTCAAGCTGGAGGATACGGATTATTTTCTTATTCCGACCGCAGAAGTACCAGTGACGAACTACCATCGGGATGAAATCCTGTTGGCGGATATGTTACCGATTCGTTATGCGGCATATAGTGCTTGTTTCCGCTCTGAGGCTGGTTCTGCTGGCCGTGACACGCGCGGCTTGATTCGTCAGCATCAGTTTAACAAAGTAGAAATGGTTAAGTTCGTACAGCCAGAGACTTCCTATGATGAATTGGAAAGCCTCGTGAATAATGCGGAGAAAGTTCTCCAAGTATTGAATCTCCCGTACCGCGTCATGAGCATGTGTACAGGTGATTTGGGCTTTACGGCAGCGAAGAAATACGACATTGAAGTATGGCTGCCGAGCTATGACACATACCGTGAGATTTCGAGCTGCAGTAACTTTGAAGACTTCCAGGCGCGTCGTGCAGGTATTCGTTTCCGTCGCGACAGCAAATCAAAGCCGGAGTTTGTGCATACGTTGAATGGATCTGGTCTTGCTATCGGACGTACGATGGCAGCCATCCTGGAGAATTTCCAGCAGGAAGACGGCAGCGTCTTGATTCCGGAGCCACTGCGTCCATACATGGGTGGTCTAGAAAAGCTTACGCCGAAGAGCGCGAAGTAAGGTAAGTACTTTCTGTATAAAATGAAAAGGCGTACGACAGAATGATCTGTGTACGCCTTTTCTATATCATGTGGTTAGTTAGTTGGAGAAGCGTAATGTATACTGGCTGCTTTCACCGCATCTCGTAAACAGATAATAACAAATATCAGATATGGATACGTACGTTTTTCAATAAAGCACAACAATCGGGGATAAGAGAGAATTTTTTACTTTTTTTCCCGTTCTTTGTTCCGTATCTTTTTGCTGAGATTGCCGGGCAATTTCCGGGAAACGTCTGTATGTGTTTTCGTACAAAATAGAAATAATGAAGATAAAATAGCTGTATTCGATGTAAAACTGCATATAATAGTAAGGAAAGAGAAAATGCAATCGAGGGTTTGTCATTCAGGGAAAAGATATATATAATATATAAATATATGGCTCCGTAGCTCAGCAGGATAGAGCGTCGGTTTCCTAAACCGTGCGTCGGAGGTTCGAATCCTCTCGGGGCCGCCATACATAAGCCAGTAATGACGCGGGTTTGCGCAATTTTGCAATCCGCGTCTTTTTACGTTTTGGGGTGAATTGCAACCATTTTGCAACCCTTTACTATGCTAAAGCGATTTTTCAGCATCATTTTTACCTCTAAAAAGGGCATCGGCAAACTGTTTAGCCGCGGCTTCTTGAAGACCTGGAAGGACATGAGAATACGTATCTAAGGTGATACCGATATTCGAATGGCCTAGCCGTTCGCTTACGATTTTTGGATGCACACCGTTTTTAAGCATCAATGTAGCATGTGTATGTCGCAAATCGTGGAATCGAATACGCGAAACGCCTGCCTTCTCCATAAGTTTAAACCAGGTACGATCTAAATTGCGTGAAAGTACCGGTGTTCCTACAGAAGTAGCCACAACCATTCCCATATCTTGATACAGACTACCTGCTTTTAATTTTTCTTTGGCTTGTTGAACCTTGTGTAAGCGTAAAGCCTCAATAGTATCTGGTGGCAATGCAATAGAACGGAAGCTGCTGCTTGATTTTGGTTCTTGGAAGTCATGGCCTTTCTCAGCACGGGCAAATGTTTGACGAACAGAAAGGGTATTTTTCTCAAAGTCGATATCTTTCCAACGCAAACCCAGGATTTCTCCTTTACGCATCCCCGTTGTAATGGCGATTAAAAATGCGATATAGTAGCGATCCTCTTTAGCTACCTCTAAAAACTTTCGGACTTCTTCTGCATCCCATACAGACATTTCAATTTTTTTCGGTCGTGGTGCGTCTACTGCTTCAGCCACGTTCCGATGAATCATTCCCCATTTCATAGCGCGATCTAATGCTTCTTGGATAATTAGATGAGCATGTAAAACAGAACGAGCAGAAAGAGGCTTTTCTCCCTTCTGTAGCTGATTGTACATTTTTTGTAGATGCTGAGGTTTTAAGTCAGCCATTTTAATTTTTCCGATGTGTTCCACCATCCTGTTGATTAGCCAGCGATATGATTTCCAGGTGCTAGGCCGTACTTGTGTTTTCTTATCTTCAAGCCAAGCAGCAAAATATTCTTTCATTGTTTCTTTTGTAACTTCTACGAATTTTCCAGTATCAATCTCATGTAACTTTTCATTTAAAAACTTCTGAGCTGCCTTTTTTGTGTCAAATCCACTGAACCATTTGCGATTGCGTGAACCATCTTCTTTTCGACCGATATCAAGTATGACAGCGTATTTGTTTCCTCGTTTACGAATGTGGCCTTTCATGGTTTTCGCCCCCCTGTGTATAGTGTGGATAAAAATGCGCATAATAGAATACATGTTCGTTTCTTGACTAAAAAGAAAGGCTCATAATGAGCCGAATAAATTATTTTTTGTTTTGAGTTTCAATTTGTTTTTGTAAACGTCTTTCAATTTTTTTGATGCTTTCCTCAGTCGGTAAGTCTTCTGGCATTGTACCTCCGAGTTCTTTTATTGTTTGTCGAACTTTTTGACCAACCTCGAAGTGAGTTTTATTCGCATTATCTTTTCCTTGGATATTATCCCGTCTTAACTTTTCTTCAGTTTGGGTTGCGCGGAAAAGATTAGCTGCTAGCTCAGTACTCCCCATGTGATCAAGGATTTGCTGAGATTTTTTCAGACCTTTTTTTGCATGGATACCTTTAGCATCCAATCCACCATACAATCCCATATATCCATGGTTTTGAAATATTGCAAATTCAAGTGCAGTTCCGACTCCAGAATCTTTAGCTGCTGCCACTAATGCAACATTATGCTTTTTCAGTTCAGCTCTAAGCATTACTCGTTTTTCATCTTCGCTTGCTTGCTCGAATAACTCTTGTTTTCGAGTTTGTACCGCAAAGTATGTTTGGCCTAAAGCAACCATTTCTTTATGAGGATCGGCATTCTGTATGATTAGGTAACATGCATAACGAGATAGCATTACTGATGCCAATTCCCGTTTAGCACCTTTACCTACTTCGATCAACTCGTGGAACTGCACGAAATGATCGTCGATAGATTGACCACTGTTTTCGCAAGCTTTTTTAGCTTTTTCAATAACAGGTAAGAAATTTCTATACTCTAGATAATCAAGTATTTTCGCTAAATCTCTAGCAGACCAATACTCATTACCTTCTTCGTTATATTTTCTTGCTTTCTCGAAAGGTGATAAATCTTGATTAACTGGTTTGTCCATTTCTTTTCTCTCCCTTTGTTAATTGTTTTATAGTGAAAAAGAAGAACCTGGGAAGGGCTTTTCGATTATTCGCAAGCAACACCATCTCCATCACGATCTAACTTTCGACTGTACCCTGGTTCGCCTTCGTGAATCGGCGTTACACCAGCAGCTCGTGCTTCTGTACAATTTTTATATTGCACATTAGAAGAGGGGGCAGTTGATTTTTGGGCCTCTACTACAGGTTTTTCAGATTGTTTTTTCGCTGGCTCTTCTTTTTTTGTAGTTGTTTCTTTAGGATGGAAGCCATCCTCTTGTGCATAGTTCTCAATCGACCAGATGCCCACGCCTGCTGTTTGGGCTTTCTTTTGAATGGCGCGGAACTGATCCACATATTTTATATTTGGCGGATAAACATATGCTACACGGGCCAATCCTTTTTCCAGCAGCATTCCGTTGAACATCTTTCCATCCACCCATAGGTATGCCAGTAGGCGGCCGTATTTATCTCTTTCAGATACATCAATCTCAATTTGTACCTCTTTGCCTTCCTTCAGCATTTTCTTTGCGAAGGCAGAAGCTTCAGGACCGAATGGCTGTACCGGTTTGCTTGGGTGCTTCGTTTCTGGCGTATCCACTAGTAGCAGACGGACCGTTTCTTTCTTTCCGTTTAACTCAACCTTCATCGTATCGCCATCTGTAACGGATATAATTTTGGCTGGTATAAGTTTACCTGTTGCCGTCTGCTGAGGCGTAGGAGTTGATTGTTTTGGTGCTGCTGTTTGAGTTGCAGTTGTAGCTGGTGGAGCTGTTGCTGTAACTTGAGTTGCTTGCTGTTGAGTGTCGGCCTGAATATTAGGCTGTTTAGTTGTATCTGTTGAACAAGCAGCAAGAGCAATTGATACTGTTACTAATCCTGTTAGTAAGAGTGTTTTCTTTTTCATAATAAGTCTCCTCTTTATTATATACCTTTACATTTATGTAATAATTTTCTCTGATGTCTATAATAATAACCTGCTTGTTAGTCTAGAAGCAGGTTCTTTAAGCTGCTGTTTTTTCTTTACTTTAGATAATTTCTCAATTCCTCGTGCAAGTACATACTGTTCAAGTAGCTGAAACGGAACCCCTGTTTCCTTTGCAGCAAGTTGAAGATTACCATGAGACCAGTCATATCCCTTACAAAGCAAATGAACAGCAAAAAGATGGGCCTCTCGTTCTTCTATGACCATATTGAACCATCGGACACAGAGTAATCGCTCATCGAATATAGCAGAACTAGAATGGCCTAGAACGCCATGACCAAGCTCATGGCCTCCAACAAGTAACTTCATAGGAACGCTAAGGTTATCGTTTATAAAGATAGCGCCATCCCGTTTTCCGCGTCGTATAAATCTTCCCCATTTTTTCATTAAAGGATCGAAAAGAGGATAATAATTACAAGCTTCAGCTAATTCAAATGGATTTGTCGTTTTGTGTTTTCGAACTATGTAGTCAACTCGTTTCCAAATCCAGTCATAACTCACAGACAGTCCCCCTGATGAAAAGAGTTGTTTTTATTTTCTCTTTTTGGCTTTTTCTTGTCTCTTCTCTTTAATCATCATCCATGCTAAACGAGTATGACGAAGTAATTCTTCTTGTTCTTCTTCATCCAATTCTAATTCGTCCCCATCAAAACCTAAAGAACGGTTGTTTTCAATAAATGCTTTAAGGTTTTTCGGATCGGTATCATATGTACCAACACCATAACCTTTCGGGTCGTTTGTATAACCAAGCAGATAGTCCCTTGTTACTCCTAAAACAGAAGAAAGTTTATCAAGTGTTCGTTGTCCTGGAACGTCACCTCTACCGTCTTCAAACCTTTCGATAGTATGAGGTGTAAGGTTCACTTTTTCAGCTAATTCATTAATAGAGAACTTCATTTCTTTGCGTTGTTTTTTCAATCGATTCGAAAAGACTGTGGAGTCGTTTGGAGTATGGGAGTTATCTTTGTTTTCTTCTCCAGTAAGAAGCCAATCTAAACTAACATCATATAAATTTGACAACTTAGATAAAGTTTCCGTGTCAGGATCACGGTATTCTCTTTCATAGCCAGATAAAGTCCCGTGAGAAATACCGATTATTTTTGCTACTTCCATCTGAGTAAGTCTTTTTTCGTTTCTTGCTTTTTTTAACCTATATCCTAAATTTTTCATAACTCCACCTCAAAACAAATATACCACTATTAAGCGCAACGTTAAATTTTTTAAGCGATACGCTTATTTTTGTGTTGACTAAGCGAAACGCTTAATGTATAGTTAAATTAAATTAAGCGATACGCTTAATCGGGGGTGATAAATAATGAAGCCTGTGCATATGCGAATTGAGGAAATCAGAAAAAGCAAAGGTGTGACTAAAACCCACATCGCAAGGCGTTGTAATAAAACAACAGCATGGTACTGTGGCATTGCATCTGGGAGAAGAAAAGCAAATGTAGAATCATTACAGATGATTGCTGATGCTTTAGAAGTTCCTGTAAGAGAGTTTTTTTAACCATTAATTAAGCGCTACGCTTAATTAATAACTTAACTTATTTTTTTACACATCTTGATTACCAAAACCAACCTTAGTTGGAAAGGAGATGACAACCTTGCCAAAACCGACTTTCACTGACGTGAATCAGTTGCCGCTTTCGATGACGATGGACCATGTCGCGCAAGTTCTTGGCATTGCACGTTCTAGCGCTTATGAGTTAGCGAAGCAAGTGGATTTTCCAGTGCTTCAAGTTAAAAACCGATTAATCGTTCCCCGGGATGCTTTCTTTCGTTGGGTAGAGCGAAAGTCATTAGAAAAGGAGGAAACAGCATGAATCACATTACAACAGCCGATGATTTTCCAACCATTATCGACGCCATGCGCTTCCACAGTGCTGAAATCGACCGTATCGCAAAGCTCCCAGCATCCAAAGAAAAGAACAGGGAGATGGATTATCTTGAAGCATTTGCTCTCAGTATCGCAGCTCGAATAGAGCGCGAGAGAGGAGGTGAGTTGCCACTGTTCGCTTTAAAACAAGCATAGTATAGCGGCTTGTGACAATAAATTCACAGTCAGTCACAGAAAGGGGAGATGATTATGGCGCTTGGGGAGCGCATGAGAGAAGCCCGAGACGCCGCTGAAATGACGCAGCTAGAGTTTGGTTTCGAAATCAACATGAGTCGGTCGGCGATTGGGATGATTGAGATTGAAGAAAGGAAGTTACCAAAGGAAGTTTCTCGGAAGGCTGTAGAGGTCTTGGACGATGGATTCTTTTCCATGGCAGCGGCAGAGGAAGCAGTGGGACATTCTTGGGTGCCTAAGTTGGATGGTGAATATGTGGACCTGCATCGGTCTAGCGTCGCTAAAAAGGCAGAAGAGGAACTGAGCGAGGCACTTGAAGCAATAGGGCGCATGTGCCTGGTCAACCACCCGAAAAGCATGGACAAGCACGGGCGCGCTGAACTGAGAGAGGCCCTGCTGCAAGTGGTGGATGCAATCGTAGCGCTTAGTACATACGCTGCGGTGATATGCCGAGAATACAGTCTAAGCTGGGTAAAACTCTGGCGGGACCACCGGAAGAAATTAAAAGAGAGGGGATACATCAAATCATGAATGAACAATTATACCGCTTGAAAGAAAAAGCCTGCTGGCATCAATCAAAGGCAGATGATTATGCAAACTCGGAGTTGGAATTCGCACAAGCCGCGGCGAAACAACACATGGAATTTGCACAGGAATGTTGGAATCAATACGGACAACTGTTAGCGAAACAGGAAACAGCAGAAGCGTGGAATCCGAAAGAAATCACGTTGCTAAAAGGAGTTGTATTGAAATGAACTGGAACATGCGTATGCAGGAAGTGCTAGAACGGACAGCAGGCTACGATATGAGCTTGATGGATGCTGAACAGAACGAAGCGTATCAACATCGTCTGGAGCTTAATCGAATCGAACTGGAAATGAAAGAGGCAAAGCAGGAAGCCAAGGAATACGAAGAGTTGGCTGAAGCGTACAAGGTGGCTGGAGAGGAGAAAGGCTATCAGGCAGCATGGTCCTATCACAAGGTGAGCTTACAACGCTATCACCAACTATCACGTTTTCTTGCAAAGAAAAAAGCTGCCGAGTGTGGGGACACTCAAACAGCTTAGGCACTAATCAAATGTACAAACAGCATAACACACGTTCGTATAAACAGCAAGCCCACTCGGGCTGCTGCCAGAGCTACGGAACCTTATAAATAGATAACTCTCAACCAATTATCCGTAGCTGTGTCAGCACTTAGAGTGCAATACATAACAGAAGTGAGGTGAAGAAGTGAACCAAACAGATGAACTAAACACCGTCATCGACGCTGTAGTTGAAACACTCATAGTCCGGCAGAAACTTGGCCGTTGCCTAGATGAAGCTATGGTCGAACGAATCTTGATTGATGAGGTCGGATGGGAAAAGGCTGAGGAGCTGCTGGATCGGATTCTGATTGAACCAATCATTCAGGAAACTATCGAAGTGAACAACATGGACTTTTCAGAGCCTAACGATAACGTGGGCAACTATTGGTGTGACAGACCAGCAGACTATGAATCTTATAAACGGGCTGTCATTTAAGAGGAGGTGAAAGGGATGGAAGACAGCAAAATCATCGTGGAAGTAAACACGGTTGAGTGCAGTGTGTGTAAGAAAGAGTTCTATGAATTCAATGATAAAGAGCTTGCTGAATGCCCATACTGCGGAACGGGCTTTATTCAAGAGAAAGCCAATGTGAATCTAACAGCTAGGGTTGTTATCGAAGTAGACCATCAGACAGGCACGATACGGGAGGCATGAAAAAGACCCGCGAGCAGGCGGGCCGTAAAGGAAACTTGGTAAAAGTTCACTTTTAGAATAGCACTGACCTTATTAAAAATCAAATGTCGAAACCAGCGCCCATGTGGCGCTTGGTCTAGCAGGAATAGCCTCCTGCTACTGATGAGACAGGCTGGAAGGGATGGTGAAGAGAGTGCTTACCCAAGGGCAAGAGCGTAGACTTGCTAGGGCCCTGTATTTGGATGGAAAGAGGCCAGAAAAGTATTGCTGGGCAGAACTCGCATCCTGGGCTTTAGAAGAAGATAAACGCGCCAGAATTGATATTCAATGTTTAGCGACTGATTTAAGACACTGCAAAGTTGAAGGACGTTGTTGGTGCGGCAAGTTTGTTGATGGAAAAGTAAGCAATAAAAAATGACCTGCGCTAACAGGTCACTTAACAAACACTTTTTATCAATGTACCACGATTGAACCTTGAAAACAACATAGGAGGTCTATCATGCAAGCAAACGTACTCGCACGCACGCTGAACATGGACCATGAAGCCTGGCTTCAACTGCGAACTCATGGTATTGGAGGCTCTGACGCCTCGATCATTCTTGGTATCAACAAATGGAAAACACCATTTGAATTATGGCTTGAAAAAACTGGGCAAGTCATACCTCAAGAACTCCAGAATGATGCTACCTACTTCGGCACCCTGTTGGAGGATATTGTAGCCAA
>SNQY01000335.1_pt1 | contig 14582 bp, 8 predicted proteins | sample 2580551 | NCBI WGS metagenome assembly SNQY01 (sample SAMN10953785, study PRJNA522744) | food fermentation metagenome | isolation source: 144-hour incubation of native-enriched microbial consortia from nixtamalized... | place: Mexico | collected 2017-09-24 | reverse complement strand
TTCACCTTCACGTCTCCAGAAAGCAGTTCCCTGGCATCGAACTCCCCCACGGCATGGCGTATGTTGTGCAGCAGCGACCAGGCGGTTTTGTAGGTGACCCGGATCACCTTGCTCAGCCGCAGCGCCGAGATGCCGCCCTCAAGCAGGAACAACTCCAGCGCCTTGAACCACTTCACCAAGGGGAGATGCGTTCCTTCAAAAATCGTGCCGACCAAAGGCGATGTTTGATGCTTACACTTTCCGCACTCAAACAAGGGGATATGCCGGGAAGTCAGACGGCTGCACCGGGTGTGAGCACAGCGCGGGCAGACGAAGCCGTTTGGCCACTTCATCGCGATTAGCGCCTCCATGCAGTCCTGCTCGCTGTTATAACGGCTGCTGAATGGTTGAAGTTCCGTTCCCGCATCGGCTTCCATATCCGCTTACCTCCCGAATCAAGAATACACGAACACAAATTCCATTTATTTCATTATACCAAACGCGCGTTCTCTTATCAAGCCGAAAATCTCACCTGAAGCGCCTCATTTTTTCCTCATCTTTTTTGTTTTTTTCATCTCTTTTTTTGGAACCCTTGCTCTAGCCCCCCCCCTGCTCCCCTGCTCCATGAACAAAAGGGATAATCGTGCAAAGGCAGGCAGCAGGCAGGGACACCAAGACACGAGCGCTTTAGACAGCCCCTTTAAGCAGCCCCCTCACCTGGCGTCGATTTGTGGCACTGCTCGAATCTAGCATCAAATAATGCCTGACGGTCACGCCCCGCCCGGATAAGAACGCTCGGCCACAGGCGGTAGGTCGGTTTCTTCCCTCTCCGGCGGCGAAACGGGCCATAAGGCCGCGCGAAACAGCACGCCCGCCGTCCCGATCGCGGCAAGCAGCAGGCCGATCAGCAGAAACGCGGTGCCTGCCGAAACCAGCCGGATCAAGACGCCCCCGGCCAGCGGAGCGATCAGCATGATCGTGCTGGAGATCGTATTTTGAATGCCGAATACGCGGCCGATCGCCTGTTCTGGCGATTCCTTCTGCAGGACATAATTTTGCGTCACCATATACGCGCCGTTGCCGATACCGATCAGCAGGCCAAATCCGAGCAGCCATGCCGGTCCCATTCCGGGAGGACAGAGGCCCAGTAGGGCGATCCCCCCGCCGATCAGAGCGCAGCCGCCACCGAGTCCCCAGCCTGAGGAAATCCGGCGGAACCGGTTAAGCAGCAGGAGAACCAGTACGGCTCCGGCTCCGATCGCGGATACGAGCCAGCCGATCAGCGATTCGTTACCGGGCGCGATCCCGCGCAACAGCGCGGCAAACTGATAATCGACCATCATCAAAACGATCAGCGCTACGAGTCCAAACAGCATCGTATTTCTAAGCAGTTTCGCTTGCGCGAGAAGCAGCCAGCCTTCCCGCCATTCGTCAAGGAGTCCGCGCAGCATATGCGGACGCCGGGCGCCGGAAACGTGGATGCGTTCCACGTTGCCATTCGGCAGCCGGCCAAGAGGATACAGCAGCGCTGCGGACAGGAGCCTCGCGCCAATATTGATCGCGATGCACGCCTTGGGGCCAAACGCCGACAGGGCCACGGCTCCCAGCAGCGGCCCGGCCACCTTGGAGCCTTGCCCAACCAACCCGTTCAGCGCGGTAGCCTGGAGCAGTTGGCCGGGCAGCACAATCTGGCGTGTCAGTGCCTGCTGAGCCGGTACGTGGAAGACGCCCGCCGCCGCACGAAAGGCAAGCAGCGGCAGCAGCCAATACAGGTTCGGCGCAGCCAGTATGGCCGCAGTCAGGAGCGCGGTCACCAGATCGCACAGAAGCATAAGCTTCGCTTTGTGCAGCCGGTCGGCCAGCGCTCCGGCAAAAGAGCCCAGCAGGACTCCCGGCAGCGCCATGGTGACCGGAATCAGCGCCAGCAAAAGCGGATCGGCTCCCCAACGGTAAGCGACAATCACCTGGATTGCCAGGGCGTCAAACCAATCGCCAAAGGTGGCCAGGGCATAGGCGGCAAACATGTGCCGGAAGCTGCGGTTCGACCGCAGGGATGGACAGGATTCGTTATTTTGATTTTGCACCGGGCATTCCTCCGTTTCACGTTCAGCTTACAGCCACATCGTAACGGAGCAATGTCAGAGGAAAATCAGACGGAATCCGACTTACTTCGGAGGGAGGTCCGGTTGAATTCAAGATTCGGCGTCGAACCCGCTTCCTAAAACCGCTTCGTCATGGAAAGATGGCTTTTTGAATAACCTCTTTTAGATCGGTCCGATAGCGGGACAAGCCAAACTCTTTATCCAAGGCATCGTAAAAGGCACGGTATTTTTGTTCAAGCCGGGGGGTATCCGGCAGACGTTCCTGCAGGAACAAAACGATTTGGCAAACCGAACCCAGCAGCATCGGCACATGCATGGACGCTTGCAGCACTTCCAGTCCTTCGTCGATCAAATCGGCTCCAGCCTGGCGCTGCCCTTGGGTGAGCAGGTGCAGACCTTTAACAATATGGTAACGTCCGATCTCCCGGAGATACGGCGAACCTTGCAAAAGCCGCTCGATCCGGCCGGAGGCGCGTTCCGCTTCAGAGCTCTGGCCGGCAACGACCTGAACGTACATTTCCATAATCGCAACAGGGATGACAAAGCCGGATAGTCCGTCAGATTCGACCGTTTGCCGCGTCTTTTCGAATCGGTTTATCGCCTCCCCGGGCCGTCCGGCATCGGCATAAACGTCCAGGATGTTTAAAATCTCCATTTCCCGGTGCTGCCGGTCCGGAAGAATGCGCAGCGCCAGCACTCTCTCGCATAATTGCAGAAAAGAAAGAACCTCCTCCCGCCGCAGCGCCATTCCCCGATACATGAGCAGCATCCAATACAATTTTTCCCGGAAGGGGATTCCGTTCTCTTCTAGAAACCAGGGGATATCGCCTTGAATGAAATGAACGTAAAGCGTATAAAATTCATCCACTTCAAACCCCAGCACTTCCTGCCGGTCGGCCAAAGCAAGCAGCGATCTGCCCTGCCCCAGCAAGTGGTATTTTTTGAACAGTTCCCTCATCGCCTCTTGCACTTCCGGATCTTGCACCGAAGGATTGCCGACCGCTCTTCTGTCGCGGACCGTAAGGCTGTACCCGTATCCCCGCACCGTATTGATGGCGATATGCGGCCAGTGGCGGAGCTTCCTCCGCAGGCGGTAAATATGGTCGTCCACCGTCCGCTCAACCGGATATTCCAGCAGCCATACCCGGTCGAGCAGCTGCTCCCGCGTGAACGCCTGGTTGCGGTGATCGTACAGAAATTGCAGAAGCGCGAACTCCTTCGCCAGCAAGCCGATGGAATCCGAACCGCACGTTACCGTATAGCTGGCGGGGTCAAAGATCAATGAGGACATCCGTGCATTCATCCTTTCGCGGTGTTGAGTAAACGTTGTTTTTCATTTTACTTCTTTTTCCGGCAAGTAAAAAGCCGCTGACCCGGTCAGCGGCTGTTGTACTACGGTTGCCAGTATTGCCCTTGTTGCAGTGCAGTTGCTATGTTGTAGTAGCTGTGTTGTAGTAGCTGTGTTGCAGTGGCTGTGTTGCAGTGGCTGTGTTGCGGTTATTGCAGTGGGCTTTGTAGTTCGCTTGTTGCAATTGTCCGAGCCCCACGATAACGGCATTTTATGGCGTTATTTCCCTCATTCCGTGCCATATCATTGCAATAGCGACATTTTTGGGCTCTATTTTTGCGGAGCCCGCTTATTTTTACCTGTTTTTATCCAGCCGGAGGAAAATAAGTACTTTTTATTCCGCTATTTTGCTCATCCCCGGTTTCTGCTGAAAATAGCGACATTTTTGTCCCTTATTCTTACCATAGGACGCGAAGAGGCTGACTCCCCAATTACAGTTGAAACTTCCCAGCTACAGTTCCAGGATCGGAAGCCCTGATGCGGTAGCCTCGCCTTACACCTGCGGATTACACCTACGCTTTACGCCTGTGCCTTACTCCTGCGCTTTACGCTTCAAAATCGCGATGCCATGCACGGGCAGTTCCAGCAGCGGGCCGGGGACCGCTTCGCCGCTTTCGGCATCCGTGTAGCCGCGCCCGTCCAGCTCCACGCGAGCCGCTTGGCCGGAGAAGTTCTGCACGAACACGTAATCGTGCTCCCCGTCCGTGCGCAGCTGCGCGGTCACCCCCGCCGGCAGCGCGGCATCGAGCGCGCGGCGCACACCGGCGTCCTCGGCGAGCTTGCCGTACAGCGCTTCGTAAAACGCCGGGTCGCTGACGCGGGCCGCCAAATAATACGCTTTGCCTGCGCCGAAGCGATTTACGGTTAACGCCGGTTTGCCGGCATAAAAATCATCGCTGTAGACGCCCAGCACCCGGGAGCCTTCGGCGTGGATATGCTCGCACAGCTCGTGAATTTCAAACGTGCCGGTCAGGCCAAGCTCGTTCCCGCTCTCCATTACCAGGCCGTTCCGGTCATGGTCGTGCAGCCCGTCGATTTCCTCCGCCCATACGCCCAGCGTCTTCCGCAAAGGTCCGGGAAAGCCGGTCAGATGGCACAGGTCGTTTTCGTCGACGATGCCCGACCAATAGGTGACGAACAGCGTGCCGCCGTTTTCGACGAACCGCTCCATCTTTTTCCCGGTTTCTTCACGGAGCAGATACGCCATCGGTACGACCAGCAGCTTATACCCGGAAAAATCGTCGAAGGAACCGATAATGTCGGCCGGCACGCCCAATTCCCACAAAGCGCGATAATGCTGCATAACGGTGTCCTCATAGTGGATTCCTTTGTTCCGCGGCCCTTGCGCGTCGTTGACTGCCCAGCGGTTATCCCAGTCGAACAGGATCGCCGTCTCCGCCGGAACCGTTGTGCCGAGCACCTCCGTCAGTCCGGCCAAAGTCTTTCCGAGCGAAGCTACATCCTCGAATACGCGGGTATGCTCATGGCCGACATGGTCGATGACCGCGCCGTGGAACTTTTCGCTGGAGCCGCGGCTTTTCCGCCACTGAAAATACTGTACCGTGTCGGAGCCGTGGGCCACCGCCTGCAGCGAGGACAGCCGGTGCATGCCCGGACGCTTCAGCTTGCTGACCGGCTGCCAGTTCGTCAAGGAGGGCGTGCTCTCCATCAGCATAAACGGCTGTTTCTTCAATGAGCGGAACAGGTCGTGGTTGAAAGCGAACCAGGACGCAACCCCCGCTTCCGATTCCGCTTCGTGCCAGGTTGGATAAGCGTCCCAGGAAATAACGTCCACCGCCTTGGCAAACTCGCGGTAATCCAGCCCGTAGAACAGATCCATCATGTTGACCGTGCACGGCAGATCGGGATTCACCGCCTTGAGCGGGGCGATTTCATGCTTGTAGAAATCGATCGTCTGATCGGAGACGAAGCGGCGCCAGTCGAGGTTTTGCCCGTGCACCATCGTCTCGCCGTGCGGCGCCGGAGATTCCACCTGCGACCAAGACGTGTACGTATGGCTCCAAAACGCCGTCCACCAGGCGCGGTTCAGCGCGTCCAGCGATCCGTATTTGCGCTTCAGCCAGCCGCGAAACGCTTCCTGGCAATAGTCGCAATGGCATTCCCCGCCGTATTCGTTGGACACATGCCAACCGAGGACCGCGGGGTGCCCGGAATAGCGCCCCGCCAGGCGCGTGTTCATTTGCGCCACCTTCTCGCGGTAGACCGGCGAGGTGAAGCAGTGATTATGCCGCATGCCATGGAGATTGCGCTGGCGGTTCGCCCCTACGCGCAGCACCTCCGGATATTTCTCCGACATCCAGGCCGGGCGCGCGCCGCTGGGGGTAGCCAGCCAGGCGTAGATGCCGTTTTCTGCAAACGTGTCCAGCACGCGGTCCAGCCATTCGAACCGGTACACGCCCTCTTCCGGCTCCAGCGCAGCCCAAGAGAAAATCCCCACGGCCATCACGTTGCAATGGGCCAACTTCATCATCCGGATGTCTTCGGCCAGCACCTGCGGGTCATGCAACCATTGGTCGGGATTGTAGTCGGCGCCGTGCATAAATGCCGGAAGCTTGGCGCTGATCGGGGGGAATTTTTTGCTTTTTGTGCTCATGGAATCGTCCTCTCCTTTTCGTTTCTGTGTGTATCCCTTAACTTTACATACCTGCATTTATTTAATTGCATTTTCTACTTCTAACATAAGCGGCCTTAAGCCGGAACGCAGGTTTTATTGCAAAAACTGCAGTTAAAACGTATGGTTTTGGGATAATTCCCCCTTAGGGGTCTTTTAAGTGCAGCCTATACAACTATTCGTTCATTTCGCGCTTGCCTTAACTAATTAACTGCAGGAAATACAATTAACCTGCCAAAAAACTTCCCTGAAAGTTAAGTTGACGATAGATCAAACCGTTATGAAGAAGGAAAAGAAGGGGACGGGCGTCCCCTCCTTCAAGCGAAAGGCCTTATTTCGGCTGTGCAGCCAGAAAAGCTCCGGACTTATTTCGGCTGTGCGGTTAGGAAATCGCCAGGCTTATTTCGGCTGTGCGGCCAGGAAAGCGTCGATTTGGCTTTGCAGCTCTTGCTGGATTTTGTCCAGACCGGCGGCTTGCAGCTGCTTGATCAAATCGGCTTGGCCTTTATCAAGATCGTTAATCAGCCCGTATTCGAGCGGAATCGCATAACGCAGCATCACGTTGCCCACGTTAGCGATTTCGTTCTTCACCTTCGTATCGTCAAAGACGAACGTTTCCAGCGGGAAGTGGTACACCTTCGACTGCCAGTCGTCCAGCATTTTCGTGCCTTCTTCCGGATAAGAAGCGTCGGTGCGGTTCAGCAGCGAGTTCCAGCCCCAGACGGAGAAGCCCGACAAGTTATAATTCGTAAAGCTTGGTCCCGGGTTGTATTTGTCGTCGCCCACCGGCTCGTAGTGCTTGCCGGCAATGCCGTACATCGTCAGATCATGGATTTCTTTGTCGTTTTGCAGCAGGTCGATCAGCATCAGCGAGCGCTCCGCGTTTTTGGAGGAGGCATGAATCGCCAGACCGTTTTGCGTCGAGATCGCGCCGATTTTTTTCTTGTCCGGCGTCAGATCGGCAACCGTGACCTCCATCTCCGGCTTGTCGCGGCGAATTTCGCCGACGTTGCTCGAGATCGTACCCAGGTTTTGCGCGTAAGAGGAGGTTTTTCCGGCTTTGATGTCCTGGAATACGTCGTTTTTGTTGCTGACGATGTTTTTGGACCAGCCTTTGTTGTCGGCCAAATCTTTGTAGTACGCAATCAGGCTTTTGAATTCGGGCGTATCGTAAACGTTGAACAATTTGCCGGCCGGATCGTCGATTTTATAAGCGAGCGGGAAGTTGTAATCGACCAGGTTCCATTCGTTCTGCTGCTCCAACAGAATTTGGTCCAGCTCGTGCCATTTCCAGCCGTCGGCCGGTTTGGCGCCAAACGGGCTGATGCCTTTTTCGTTTGCGCCGATCGCCTTCAAATAGGCGGCGTAGGTTTCCGGGCTGTTCACCGGCTGAAGATTGTATTTTTTGCGCAGGTCTTCGCGGACCAGCACCACTTTGTCGGTCACTTCCTGGTTGTTGTTCGGCACCATGTACAGCTTGCCGCCCACTTTGGCTTGGTCCCAGGAGCTTTTCGGCATCGCCGCCCAGGTTTGCGGCGCGTACTTCTGCAGCATTTCATCCGTCAGCTCCAGGAACCCGCCCTTTTGCACCTGGTCGTTGTAAAACGCCCAGTTTGCGGTGTAAGCGATGTCAAAATCTTCATCTGCGGCGAACTTCAGCGGATATTTCTGCGTCCAGTCCGCCCAATCAAGAAACTCGGCTTCCACGGTTGCGTTGATTTTCTCTTTCAGCAGCTCGTTCAGCTTGCCGAACACTTCATCATAATCGGTTGGTTTGCCGCCGATAAGCAGCATTTTGAGCTTCACTTCCTGAGACAAGTCCGGAGAACCGTCCGCCGTTGCAGCGGTATTCGAAGCGGTGTTGTTCGCGGCCCCCGCGCCGGAGGTATTTTCGCTTGGCGCTTTATTGCCCCCTCCGCCGCCGCAAGCGGCCAGCAAAGTCGTCAGCGCTAACACCATGGCCAGCAGAAACGTTGCTTTCTTTCTCATCTTTTTCATACTAGAGTTTCCCCCTAATGATATGATGGAATGCTATATACTCATCGCGGGCTGGCTTCCTACGCCTCCAATCTTCCCGGTGCTGAAAACCTGACTTTTTGAACTCACACTATATCGATAACCAGTTTTTTCACCCTGAGGTCATCCTTTGACTGCGCCGATCGTCAGGCCCTGTACGAAATAGCGCTGAATAAACGGATACGCGATCATGATCGGGCCGGTGGCGACGATCGTCATCGCCATTTTCAGGCTTTCGGTAGGAAGATCGACGCTCATAACGGCGCCCGCGGCCATCATCGCCTTGCGCATGCCGTCCATATTGCCGAGCAGCCTGTACAGGTAGTATTGCAGCGGCATCAGATCGGAGTTGGAAATGAAGAGCAGCGCATTGTACCAGTCGTTCCAGTAACCCAAGGCGATAAACAAACCGATCGTGGCCAAAGCCGGTTTCGATAAAGGCAGGACAAAGCGGATAAAAATCTGAAAGTCGCTGGCTCCGTCGATTTTCGCCGATTCAATGATCGCCTCGGGGATGCTGCTCATAAACGACTTCATCACGATGATATAAAACACGTTCAGCAGCATCGGCAGAATCAGCACGATAAAGGTGTCTTTCAGGTTCAGGTAATTGACGATCAGCAAATACCACGGGACAAGCCCGCCGCTGAACAGCGTCGTAAAGAAGAAGAAAAACGAGAACTGGTTCCGCCATTTAAAATCTTTTCTCGACAGCACGTAAGCGGTCATCGAGGTCAAAAACAGGCCGAAAAAGGTGCCGAGCAAAGTGACCGATATCGTGATGCCGTAAGCTTTGAGCATTTCCTGCGGATATTTGAACAGAATGCCGTAGGCTTCCAGAGAGAAAGCCGTTGGAATGAGTTGGAACCCGTCCTCGATGATTTTGCTCTCCTCGGTGAGCGAGGAAGAGATGACAAGGATAAACGGAAAAATGCAAAATAAGGCGAACAACGTTAATGCGGTATACCCGATGATTTGCAGCAGCAGGCGGTCCGCGGATTTGCTTTTTTTCTCCCCCGGCTTTACCGCCGGTTCCAGGTTGCTGTACTTCGGAGCCATCGTACTCATATCGTTAACCTCCTGTATAAGTCGTCCGTGTTCTTGGGTCGCCCCGGCCGTCAGAACAAAGCGCGATCCTTGTCGTATTTGCGCACCGCATAGTTCGCCAGCATGATCGTGGCAAAACCCAGGATCGACTGGTAGAAGCCGGCGGCGGCGGACATGCCGATTTCGTTCGACGTTGTCAGCGACCGGAACACGAAAGTATCGATCACGTCCGTAGCCGAGAACAGGAGGCCGTTGTTGCCGACCATATTGTAGAACATCCCGAAATCGCCGCGGAAGATGTTCCCGATGGCGAGCAGAACCAAAATGATGAGGGTAGGATACAGATTCGGGATCGTAATTTTAAAAATCCGTTGAAACACGTTGGCCCCGTCGATTTCCGCCGCTTCGTACATTTCCGTATCGATGCTCGTAATCGCCGCCAGGTACATGATCGTACCGTACCCGAGCGTTTTCCAGGCCGACACGACGATGAGGATCACCGGCCAATAGGCCGCGGTGTTGTAGATGTCGATCGATTCCAGTCCGACGGCGTTCAGCAGCGCGTTGATCGTCCCGTAATCGTAGTTGAACAGATTGTACGCGATCGCCCCGACGACAACCCAGGAGATGAAATAGGGCAGAAAAAGCGCGGTTTGGGTAATTTTGCGGAACCAGTTCCCGGCCACCTCAAACAGCAAAACCGCCGCAAAAATCTGCACGACGTTGTTGACGACGATAAACGCTAAGTTGTACAGCGCGGTGTTTCTCGTAACCCGCCAGGCGTCCCCGGAGTCGAAGAAAAACCGGAAATTGTCGAGCCCGTTCCACGGGCTTCCGAACACCCCGCCGGTGTAGTTGTACTGTTTGAAGGCCAATACGATGCCCGCCATCGGTATGTAAGCGAACAGCAGAAAAAACAAAACGGCCGGCGCCAGCATCATCAGCAGCACTTTATATTTTTTCACATCGCTCCAAAAACCGCGTCCCTTCATCTGATCCACACTCCCCTCTTGGTTGTCTCTATTATGAGGTAGTTCAAAAAGTCGTCTTTTGAAGATTTAAGAATGAATAGTCAACGAAGCGTTTCTTCCTTAAATCGCAAGAAAAACTTCAGCTTAGGGCGGTCTGTCTTCTTTGATTATTCGTCGATAGAGTTTTTCTTATCACGAAGCAGGTCAGGAAGCAGGCTCGACGTCGAATCTTGAATTCAGCCGGGCCTTCCGTTGCTCACGTACCCAAAACGTACGCTCCGCTACTCAGTCCCTAGCTTCATCCAACCTTCTCGGTGCTGAAAAGCCGACTTTTTGAACACGTACTATATGTCTCATTATAGAAGGGAGCGTTTTCAAAGGGGATTCAGCAAAGCAACAAAAAATAATACTAATTCCACGAAACCTGAAAAACCACTTTGAAAAAACACTTATAGCGTGTGTTCAACTACCTCTTATATTTTTTGCGCTTTGCGGTATTCGCCCGGGGTCATCCCGGTGGCCTGCTTGAATTGGCGGTTAAAATAAATGATATTTTTATACCCCATCCGCTCGGCGATTTCGTAGATTTTCAAGGTAGGTTCGGTCAGCAGCTCGCATACGCGTTTCGTCTTCAGATCGTTCAAATATTCGCTGAAATGGACGCCGGTTTCTTCCTTAAACAAATAACCCAAATAATTCGGGGTAAAGTCAAACTGCGCGGCCACTTCCTTCAGCGTAATTTTTTGCTCCAGATTGTTCTCCACGTACTGCATAATGTCCCGGATCAGCTTGCGCTTTTGCTTCCGCTTTTTGGCGTAGAGCAGCTCCGACAGCTCGAAAAACCGTCTCCGCAGCCATGACATAATGTCATGGATCGTTTCAAACTGGAACAGCAGCACCGGCTGATGCGAATCCCACTTCAACAGCTCGTACAAGTTTTCGCCCATTTCCCGCAAATCGGCATGAAGTTTGGTCGTAATCCGGATAATCAGGTCGTAGACGTCGTTTTTCTGGGCGAGGGGCGCCCCTTGATAAAAAAGCTCCAGCAGGCAGTCGTCGATCGTGACCAGGTCATAGTTGAGAATCGCCTTCAGCATCCGTTCGAGGATTTCGTCCGTCCGTTTGGCCGCAAACCGGCTTTCCGGCGAAAACACGCCGGCCTCCCGGATCAGCCGGTCTTTGCCGACGAGCCACTTCGCGCTCAGCGCCGCCTGGGCCTGGCGGTAAGACTCGCGCAGCTGCTGCCCGTCATAGGCAAATCCGCCGACGCCGACGGTGACGGAAAACGGGGAAATTTCCCGAACGGCGCGGATCAGTTCCTCGAGCATTTCCAGGAACACCGTTTCCGGAACGGCCGACAGCAGGACAAACCTCGTGGGATGATTGACGAGAAAAGTGCCCATCTTCATTTGCAGCGAAAACTGCTGAACGAAATCCATCACCTTATGGATTTGCCGGCGCCGTTCGTCCTCGTCCATCGCTCCGGTCTTCCACTCGAGGTCATCGATTTCCACCAAAGCGGCCGCCGTCCCCGTTTTCAAGAGCATGTCCAAAAACCCGCGGATATGGCCTTCCACCTGTTCCGGGGAAATGTCGTTCAGCCAGCGCAGCAGCAGCTCCTCGTTCACCAGGGTCAGCGCTTCCGCAAACGTTCGGTCCTGGTCGCGTTCGCGTTCGATTTCGGCGCAAAGCTCGCCGAGCATTTTGTACAATTCCTGGTCCTCTACAGGTTTCAGCAAATAACCCGACACGCTGATTCTGATCGCTTCCTTGGCGTATTCGAAATCGTCGTGGCCGCTGATAAATATGATTTTGACCTGCGGATTGATTTCTTTCGCTTTCCGGGCAAATTCAATCCCCGACATAATCGGCATGCGGATATCGGACAGGATCAAGTCGATGCGCTCCTGCTCCATCGCCTTTAACGCATTGAAGCCGTTGTTGGCCGTGGCCGCCACCTGGAGATTCAATTCACCGGCCAGCACCCTGCGGCGCAGCCACTCAAGGTCAATCGCTTCGTCATCAACCAGCAACACATTGATTTTCATATCTGTCATCCTCCGGATGTTTTAAGTGCGCGTTCAAAAAGTCGGCTTTTTCAGCACCGGGAAGGTTCTTATATTTCGAGCATACTTGCAGGTACCTGCCAAGAATATAGCGGTTTTCAATGAAAACCTATACAAATTCACCGATTTTAAGAATTTTGGCGAGTATTCCCATGCCGAAAATTCCGGGTTACTCCAAAGCAGGCTGATCTTCCGTGTCCGCCGGGAGCATGATGCGCACCGTCGTCCCCCCGCCGTAAACGCTGGCGATCCGAATCCCGTATTTATCGCCGTACCGCAGCTTGATGCGTTCGTTTACGTTTTTGACGCCGTAGCCCCCGGTTTGGCTTGGTCCGGTCCATAACCGGCTCACCGCCTCCGGGCGCATGCCGATGCCGTTGTCGATCACCTTCAGCTCGATTTGATCGCCGATTTGCTGCGCTTTGATGATGATGGCGATCGTTTCGCCAAACCAGGCGTGCTTAAAGCTGTTTTCCACAAACGGCTGCAAAATGAGCTTCATCACCTGGACCTGCAAAGTGGAAGGGTCTACATCGATATGGACCGTAAACGCTCCGGCGTATTTGACGCGCTGAATGTCCAGGTAGGTCTCGACCTGCTTTAATTCGTTTTCGAGCGGCGTGAACACGTTGCCCTGGTTTAAGGTGAGGCGGTAAAAACGGGATAAGCCCTGCACCATCTGAGTCACTTTTTCCGTTTCTCCCAGATTGGCCAGGCTGCTGATCGTGGACAGCGTGTTGTATAGAAAATGCGGGTTGATCTGCGCCTGCAGCGCCTCCAGCTCAGCCTGTTTTTTCTGGATGCCCTGCACGTAAACGCTGTTGATCAACGTCTGGATATTGGCGGCCATGACGTTAAACGCATCGGCGATGTGAACGAATTCATCGTTGCCGGAGAAGCGGATCCGCTTCTGAAAGTTGCCGTCCTGAAACGACCGCACCAGCGCGACGATCCGTTTCATCTTGCGGCCGGACAAGCGGGCGACGATATAGCCGATGGCCGCCATGCAGGCGAAGCTGATCGCGCAGACGGTAAAGATCACCCGCTGCAGCCGGCCGGCGTCCTTCGTTAAATAAGCTTGGGGCACCAGCGCTTCGATCGTGAAGTCCGTTCCCGGAATCGGTTCCTTCAGGCTTAAATAGGAATTCCCGTCATAGCTTTGTTCGGCGCTGCCCCGCTGGTACAGCAGCTCTCCGGATGAAGCCGTATCCACCAGGCGGATGGTGATGCCCTCCTCGACGGGAAAGGTGGAGAAATCGCCGAACAGGTCGTCGAGCGAGGCCGTGATGCGCACGTACCCGATCACCGTCATATTACCGCTATACGACACCAGCCTGCGGATATGGGAGATGTTCCCGAGCCGCCGGTCCGTGTCGATCTGCAGCCAGATGTTGTCCCGCTCCGAATCCTTGAATTCTTTGTACCAGGCGCTGTCCTTAATGTCCTCGAACGGCAGGATATAATAATCGCTGCCCTTGATCGGCTCCTCCAGGTTATCGCCCGACACGAAATACAGCTCATCGTTGAGCGTATATAACATTAACCGGATATCGTTTCCGAATAACTTCAGCGGCGCCGTGATTTCAGGAACGATCTTATCCAGCATGGCCAAATAGATGTCGTAGGCCTCCCCTTTGGTCTGCAGCGCCCGTTGAAACGCAAGGTTGCTGAACAGCGTGTCCGACATCCTCTGGATTTCGTCCATTTGATAGCGGATGTTGTTTCGCGCCTGCTCCATGCCCGTCCGAATATTCGTCTCCGCCATCTCCGTTCTCGACTGGATCAGCATCGAGTAAGAAACGTAGCCAATGACCGCATCCGTCAACAAGACGAGCAGCAAATAGGGGATCAGCATTTTGTAGGTAAAAGGGATGTATTTTTTCATCGATTTTCGGCTTCCTCTGCTATGAAATCGTATACATTCATCTTATAGGCAGAGGGTGGTAAAATAAACAGCTTGTTTTCGAAGCCGGCAAAAGAGAAAAAAGAAGAGCATCAGCTATTTTGATATAAAGTTCAATTGAAGTTGTGGAAGGGGGAGGTCGATGAGTAGTAACCTAAATGGGATATTGTGGATGCTGAGCCCTTGGTTTGAAAAGTAAGTACATAAAATGCCGTTAATTTGGCGATATCCGGCCATTTGAGAGAAATAGGGGCAATTTATGAAGCTATTTTCCTCATCGCGAGGAGATGTGATGCGCTCTGGACCATTCGTAGCAAAATAAGTACATAAAGTGCTGCTAATGGGGAAAAACATGCCCGGTTGCGGATAATAAGTACATAAAGTGCACTAGCGTTGCATAAAACCTAACGCGAATAATCAAATATTAGTTAAATATGGGTAATTATGATCATTTTTCATGGAAAAAGCATAAAAAATCTCCTATTGTAAAGAGGTAGGTACGTTGTCCATAACTCTCT
>SNQY01000330.1_pt1 | contig 14902 bp, 14 predicted proteins | sample 2580551 | NCBI WGS metagenome assembly SNQY01 (sample SAMN10953785, study PRJNA522744) | food fermentation metagenome | isolation source: 144-hour incubation of native-enriched microbial consortia from nixtamalized... | place: Mexico | collected 2017-09-24 | reverse complement strand
GGGTTCTGTTGCAAAGTTTCTTAACAGATAAAAATGTGGGTTGGGTGCGATTAAATCTCATGCAATTGTAAGTAACTTTTGCAATTCATTATACGTTGAAAAACCGCAGTTTGGTCGTAAACTGCGGTTTTGTTTATATATAGCATGAATGGTTTCGATTCCTTTTAAGGTACGGGAATCGTGGCGAAGATTTTGAAATCCTGCAGATTTAGAAAAACATCGCTTCACATGCCTATGGTCCTGTTCAATGGGGTTGTTCAAATACTTGATTGTACAATGAGTTGTTTTTAGATAAAAGCCTTGTTCTCTTAATTTGTTAAATGCACAAAGTAATGCTGGTGCTTTGTCTGTAGTGAGAACCGTAGGTTCTCCAAACGTTTTGACCAATCTTTTCATAAAGGTATAGGCAGCCTGATGATCCCGTTTTTTACGAAGTTGAATATCCAATGTGTGCCCGTCTTTATCGATTGCACGATATAAATAACACCATTTCCCTCTGACCTTTATATAGGTTTCATCTAGTCTCCAAGATAATTGAACGTTTTTATTTTTCTTCTTCCAAATTTGATAGATAAGATTTCCATATTCATGAACCCAGCGCATGATGGTTGTTGGATGAACCGAAACACCACGCTCTTTTAAGATTTCAGATACTTCACGATAGCTTAAAGAAAAACGACAATAGTAGCCGACGGCTACTAAAATAATATCCTTTTTAAATTGTTTTCCTTTAAAATATCCCATTTGTGATTCTCCTAGCTCTGTTTTGAAAAAGTTTAGCGTACTTTTAAAAACCTTGCAACAGAACCAATCTAAGAGTGATGACACTTTTATATAATAACATCATGAAAACAAACCAGATATTGACACTGAACAACGTTATGCTATAATCTGTTTTATACTCGATAATCGTAATCATTACTATTTGTTTGAAAATACTCTGTAGACAAAACAAACTCAAATATAGTTGTAGAGGGTATTTGTTATGAAAAAGGAAATGGATTTTATAAAATTTAATCCGACACAAAATATGACCGTTCTTATTAAAGCTAATCATCCAATCGAAGAGTATAAACACATTGCTTCAAAAATTATGTCATATGACAGTGTGTATGCTGAACAAGTAGGATTTATAGAAGAATCAATAAAAAATGAAGCTGCCGCATATCTACAAATGGCTGGAGGTGAGTTTTGCGGTAATGCTTGTATGGCATTGGCAACGTTTATTGCATCTGAAAAAGGGCTCGCTCCTAACGGTTTGATGGAAATTGTATTAGAAGCCTCGGGGACAGATCAATTAATCGTATGTCAAGTGAAAAAAATCAAAGAAGAGTATTTCTGTCAAGTTGCAATGCCTGTTCCTAAAAAAATAGAGCAGAAGACAGTAAAGTATGAAGGTGATGAGTTGAAGCTTATCATCGTGAGATACCATGATTTTTTTCATATTGTGATTGAAGTGGACCAATTCAACAAGACCATGAGAAAAAAGGCCCAAGGATTAGCAAAGCTGCTTGGAGTAACATTAGGCGCGAACTTGATTGGCATCTTATTGTTTAAGTCTGATTCTAATGAATTGGCTCCGCTCGTTTATGTTCCCCTAATAGACAGCATGATCTGGGAAAGAGGCTGCGGATCAGGTACGGCTTCGCTTGGAGCGTACCTTTCATGGAAAATCAAGGGCTCTATTTCCGCTCCAATCAAGCAACCTGGTGGCACGATTCATGTAACTGTTGATTGTTATAAAGATGAGATAACAAGTCTGAAAATTGAGGGATCTGTTGGAATTGTAGCACAAGGCAAAGCTTTTATTGATGTTTAGCTAATTACAATAGTATTGGGGCGAAGTGAATGAATACGTCAGAACAATTTCAACGACATTTGATCGAGTTCCAGGATAGGTTTATGTATTTAGCAAACCGATATGACAGTACAATTCACCATAGCTCGGAGTTAGAGACCATAATAGATGACTACTCAGCTTTCATAACAGACGAGAGTAACAAAAAAGCGTGGGAACAACTGGAACAACAAGCATCCAGTGAGTTTTCCCGACTTGTGGCTGATTTAAGGAAGACGTCTGCACAATGTGTTGCGATTATGGAGAAATACCGTGCATTAAAGCTGCTAAATGGAGAGGTTGCCAGGACCGATTACTTCAAAAATGTAGAATCCTGTATTGAAAAAGAATTTGGAAGCTTTCAAGTCACTTCTGATTCCACAGTATTGTTGATTGGCTCGGGGTCGTTCCCAATGACACCATTATTTATTGCGAAACGAACAGGTGCACAAGTGGTTGGCATCGATGTTGATGAGGAGGCGATAGAACTTGGAAGAAGGGTGATAGCTCGATTAGGAAGCGGATTGAACATTCGATTAGAGAACGTGTTCGTAGAGCATCTTGATGTCACAAAGGATGTAACCCATATCATATTCAGCTCAACAGTTGCCAATAAATATGACCTGTTGGACCAATTGCATCCCTTAACAAATGAACAAGTGGTCGTGGCGATGAGATATGGTGATCGGTTGAAGTCTTTATTCAATTACCCCATGAAAGAGACGGCTGAGCGAAAATGGAGGCTGATTGACATGATTTTGCGTCCCGGTCATGTGTTTGATATCGCTTTGTATGAAAAAGCATAGGTTTACATGGGGATCGAAAAGGAGATTTATATGAGTGATTTTAAACGAGTCTTAATATTGGGAACGGGTCCTACTTCCATTCAACTTGCTGTAATGCTAAAAAACCATTTGAATTGCTGCATAGGAATCGTTGGGCGAGAATCTGTTCGTTCCGAGCCATTCTTTGTAGCACTGAAACAAAGCAACCAGAGAATTCGTGTAGACATCCAAAATGAAAAACATCGACAAATGGAAGGAGAGTGTTTTATCGATCATGTTTATCATGGATATGGGACCATTACGGGGGAATGGGATACCGTTATTTTGTCTGTTACAACGGATGCCTACATCGAGGTCTTAAAACAAATCAATGATCAGCTCTTAAAGCAAGTAAGGTGCATGGTATTAATATCTCCAACCTTTGGTTCAAATAGCTTAATACTCCACTATATGAACTCTATTCAGTCAAGCGCGGAGATCATCAGCTTTTCTACATACCTTGGCGATACACGCTGGATGAGCGGTGAGCCGTCAAATCATGTTATCACGACAGGGGTGAAGAAAAAAGTTTTCATTGGCTCGTCGAACGACGAGTCTCAAAATATTGAAAAGCTCTGTGCGTTATATGAACGATTGGGTATCACGCTGGAGACCATGAGTTGTCCGATCGAGGCAGAGACGAGAAATATATCTCTATATGTCCATCCGCCGTTGTTTATGAATGATTTTTCGCTCAGCGTCATATTCGGAGAGTCAGCTGTCAGGAAATACGTATATAAAATGTTTCCCGAGGGCCCCATCACGCAATATTTAATTCGCGATATGCTAGCTGAGTGGAAAGAGATTACGAATATTATTGAAAAGCTGAATATGACAGGCGTTAATTTGCTTCAGTTCATGGTAGATGACAATTATCCAGTGCGATTGGAAAGCTTGTCTCGTCATGATATTGATAACTTCATTCATTTAGAGACGATTCATCAAGAGTATTTATTGTACATCCGGTATACCTCCCTGTTAATCGATCCTTTCTCGGAGCCGGATCAGGGTGGGAAATATTTCGATTTTTCTGCCGTCCCTATTCGGCAAATGTTTGTCAACAGGGAAGGGTATTGGGATATCCCGCGAATGCCCAAGGAAGATTATTATCGCATAAAAATCATACAAGGCATTGCAAGATATGTAGATTCGAGTTGCCCAACCATTGATAAATTCATTGCAGCCTACGAGCGTAAAATCGAGGACGCTGCGCAAGCGCTTCAAGGCGAATTGTTGTCGGATGCATTTGTCGTGCAAAACTTTGAAGAAGATTTGAAGATGATATGCAGTGAAATCGGAAAACGTATTGGATCAAAGACACTGAACGAGTAGGTACTATCGGAGGGTATAACATGACAAGAAGAATGGTTGCTTTTTTAGCTGCTTTGATGGCTTTAATGGTACTGCTGTCAGGCTGCAGTGACGGTAATGATGCTAAAACGGGGTCAATAGCTCAAGGCAAAGAGTTGGTGTATGCAACAGCGAAAGACATTAATGATATGAATCCCCATTTGTACCCAGGTTCAATGTCGGCTCAAGGGATGGTATATGAATCGTTGGTTGAAAATACGGAAGATGGAATCAAGCCATTGCTTGCCGAATCGTGGGAAATTTCTAACGATGGAAAAGTATATACCTTTCATCTAAGACAAGGCGTGAAGTTCCATGATGGGGAGCCATTTGACGCAGAAGCAGTGAAGAAGAATATTGAGGCTGTGCAAAAGAATGCGAAAAAGCATTCCTGGATTAAGCTGTCAACCAAAATCGTGAGTTGTAATGTAATAGACCCATATACAGTTCAATTGGTTCTGTCAGAAACCTATTATCCAACGTTGGTTGAATTGTCAATGACCAGACCGTATGTATTTATCTCACCCAAAAATTTTATTAACGGGGAAACAAAGGATGGTGTAAATGGTTACAACGGAACAGGACCCTATAGACTCGCTGAACATAAAGTCGATCAGTATGCCATTTTTGAAGCAAATGAAAACTACTGGGGCGGTGCGCCTAAAGTGAAGAAAATTACCGCTAAAGTTCTTCCGGCAGGGGAAACAACATTTTTAGCATTGAAAAAAGGAGAGGTTAATTTTGTATTTACAGATGATCGAGGCACAGACAGCCTTGATGTGGAAGCGATGAATAAATTAGCTGAGTCAGGCGATTATCAAATTGTCAGAAGTAAAGCCATGAATACGAATATGATCGCAGCCAATAGCAGTAAATTGGATAATCCGATACATGAGACAGCTGTTCGTTTAGCGATTTGGCATGCGATTGATCGAGAAACAATCAGCAAGCAAATTTTCCATGAAACCGAACCAGCAGCCTATACACTATTCTCGCCTAACGTCAATTACGCAAATGTCGAATTGAAGAAACGTGGCTATGATTTGGAAAAAGCAAAAAAAATCCTGGACGAAGCAGGCTGGATCTTAAAAGATGGCCAAACGGTCAGAACGAAAAGCGGAAACAAATTGGATATGAAGCTTTATTATGATGCGAATTCTTCTTCCCAAAAAACACAAGCTGAATTTATACAAAATTCACTGAAAAAGATAGGGATTCAACTTCAGCTTGTTGGCGAGGAGTCGACTTCAATCGCTAAAAGAAGATCAACGGGTGATTATGATTTATTATTCAATCAAACATGGGGACTCGCGTATGATCCGCAAAGTACAGTCTCTGCTTTTGCTTCCGAATCTTCTTATTACCATACCACAAGTGGCATTACGAAAGCAGATGAACTCTACAAGAAAATTGATCAAGTTATGGTGTCTACGGATGAGGATACACGAAAATCGTTATATGCGGATATTTTAACAATTGTTCATGAGGAAGCCGTCTTTATTCCAATTACAAACGGCAATGTCACTGTAATTGCTCCGAAAAATTTACAAGGTGTCTCATTTAAGCAAACACAATATGAACTGCCATTTGAGCAAATGCACTTTAAATAAAAAGGGGAATTCTATGGGCAGTTTTATCATCAAAAGGGTATTGGTATCGATTCCATTACTGTTGATCATTTCGTTTTTAACGTTTGTCTTAATCAATTTATCTCCTTTAGATCCAGCCGAAGTAGTATTACATGCGCAAGGTGTACCCAAAATAACAGACGAATTGATCGCACAGACAAAAGCAGAGTTAGGGATGGATCGACCATTTCTTATCCGTTATATAAATTGGTTCATGGCATGCTTGCAGCTGGATTTCGGGAAGTCATACGTTACAGGAGAACCTGTGTGGTCATTGCTAGGTCCAGCTTTTCTAAATACGTTAAAGTTGACGTTAGTTTCAGTTATTTTCATTATTGCGCTGTCCATTTTACTAGGTGTAATCTGCGCATTGAAGGAAGGCAAAATGATGGATAAATCGGTCAGGGGCATTTCATTTTTCCTGACGTCCATGCCGTCATACTGGCTTGCGGCACTTATGATCTGGTATTTTTCTGTGAAGTTAGATTTGTTGCCAACAAGCGGGATGGATTCGTACAAAAGTTATATTTTACCGGTTATTGTGATCGTGCTCAGTTATGCAGGCATTTATTTCAGAATCGTCAGAAGTTCGATGGTAAGCAATTTAAATGAAGATTATGTACTGTATGGAAGGGCATGTGGCTTACCAGAAAAGAAAATCACGATGCATATTTTAAGAAATTCATTGCAGGTTGCCATTTCTGTATTTTGCATGGCTATACCCATTATATTGGGAAGCACGGTAGTTGTAGAAAATGTATTTGCATGGCCCGGGTTAGGGAGTCTAAGTGTGAAATCGATTCTAAGCAGAGATTTCCCGATGATCCAAGCGTATGTCCTTGTATTGGCAGTGGCCTTTGTTTTGTTTAACACCATTTCTGATATTATCAACGCGGCGATGAATCCCAAATTAAGAAAGGATCTCTAACTGAAAAATGAAAGTATTGAAACATGTAATCAATGACAAGCTGGCTGCTGTATCTTTATCCGTCATTGTTGCAACTGTTGGCGCCGGAATATTTGCTCCTTTAATTGCGCCGCATGATCCTAATGAAGTAAATATGGAACTTCGATTTGCAGCCTTATCATGGGAATACCTCCTAGGCAACGACCATCTGGGGAGATGCATCTTGTCTAGATTAATTTATGGCATTCGTCCCAGCGTGTTATGGGTGTTTATTGCATTAGTCCTATCTGTTTTGATCGGAGCTGTTGTAGGCTTTATAGCAGGCTACTTTAGAGGAAAAACGGATGCCCTTTTAATGAGAATGTGCGATGTTATGCTTTCCTTTCCGGGATACGTAATGACATTGGCGCTTGTTGGTATGTTGGGCGCGGGTCTTGAGAATATTTTGATTGCGTTTATTTTGACGAAATGGGCATGGTTTGCTCGCGTAATCAGAACGTCTGTGATGCAGTATGCTGAATCTGAATATGTAAAGTTCTCCAAGGCAACCGGTGTTAGCGACATAAAAATCATGTATAAGCATATTGTGCCAGTTGCGCTTCCTGACATTGCGGTCATTTCAAGCAGTTCTTTCAGTACGATGATTTTGCAAATATCAGGGTTTTCTTTCCTTGGATTAGGAGTTCAGGCTCCTACTGCGGAGTGGGGCATGATGTTGAATGAGGCAAGAGAGGTCATGTTTTCAAGGCCGGAATTCATGTTGGCACCTGGCTTAACCATCATTATTGTTGTGTCGGCCGTTAACTTTTTGTCTGATGCACTTCAAGTTGCGTTAGATCCTAAATTAATGACCTCTAAACGTAAGCTTCAAGGAAAAGAGGTGGCATAATTCATTTATGAATACTTTGGAAGTTGTCAATTTGAAAATATGGGATAGCAGTACCAATAAGATGATTATTCCGAATAGTTCATTTCATGTAAAGCAAGGAAGCTGTCTGGCAATTGTAGGGGAAAGCGGAAGCGGGAAGTCTGTGACCTGCAGGGCAATTATGAGATTGAATAAAGGCGGGATACGCCAAACCGGAGACATTCTGTTCAAAGGAGAAAACTTAACCGAACTTCCTGAAAAAGAAATGAGAAAAAAGAGGGGGAAAAATCTTTGTATGATTTTGCAAAATGGCATGCGTGCCTTTAATCCCTCTTGTGTGGTCGGAGTTCATCTAAAGGGGACACTTGTGGAACATTTCGGCTGGAGCCATGACGAAATCACAGCCAAAATGAAAAATGCCATGGAAAGCGTTATGCTGAAAAACCCGATAGAGGTGATGAATAAGTATCCCCACCAGCTGTCGGGCGGAATGCTGCAGCGGGTTATGATTGCATTGGCAATCGTACTGGAACCTGACATCATTATCGCTGATGAACCGACAACAGCACTCGATACAATTTCGCAATTCGAAGTGGTTGAACAGTTCATTCAATTGCGGGCAAGAATGGGTTGCTCGATGATTTTCATTTCTCACGATTTAGGCGTTGTCAAAAAAATTGCGGATGAAGTTCTAGTCATGAAGGATGGGAAAATTGTTGAAAGAGGGACAACCCAAGCCATTTTCTCTAAAGCTCAGCATGAACACACCCGATATTTAGTATCTACGAAGCTGGCGTTGAATCATCATTTTAGGAGAATAATGGGAGGTGTTATCGTTGCTGAGCGTTGATCGCGTTGAGAAATCCTATAACAAAGGCGGATTGTTCTCTAGGGAAAGACAGACTGTGTTAAAAAATATTAGTTTCGAATGGGGGCAAGGGGAATGTCTCGGCATTATCGGGGAAAGCGGCAGCGGAAAATCCACATTAGGGCGGTTGCTGTTAGGAATTGAAAAGCCTGATCAAGGAACCATTTTGTTTAGAGGGAAGCGTATAGAGGATCGAAGAGTGAGATTAGAAAACATCAGCGCCGTATTTCAAGATTACACGTCTTCCATTAATCCGTTTTACACGGTTGAAGAAGCCATTCTGGAACCTCTAACCCTGCAAAGAAAGGTTCAACAAGATATTAAAGGCAAGATCGATGATCTATTATATCAAGTCGGATTGAATTCCTCTTATCGCAAGAAATATCCTCATGAGTTATCAGGGGGAGAGATTCAGCGGGTGTGCATTGCGAGAGCCGTTTCAACTGAACCGAAATGTGTTTTATTAGATGAAGCAATCAGCTCTTTGGATGGCTCTGTTCAAATCCAAGTGCTTGAACTGCTAATAAACCTGAGGGAATTTTACAACATGGGATATATCTTCATAACCCATGATATACAGGCTGCTGCCTATATTTGCGACAGAGTGATGATCATTAGAAATGGCCAAATTGAAGAAATGGTCAAGATCGAACAATTAAAAGACGTTCAGTCAGCATATGCAAGAAAATTATTGCAAATGATCATTGCGTAATCGATACAGGTATCAATGAGAGTTTAAGGAGGAGCAACAATTGTGAGAGGAGCTCTGTCTTGGCCTTTTCTGCGGTTATATATGTTAACTCTTTTGTATTTTAGTGCCAACGCTATACTGAATGTCATTATTCCTTTGAAGGGTGAATCACTAGGGGCCACCAATACAACGATCGGGATCATCATGGGGGCGTATTTGTTTACCACTATGTTCTTTCGGCCGTGGGCAGGCCATATGATTCAAAAGCATGGGCCGATCAAAGTGCTGCGCACTATCCTTATTATCAATGGATGTGCTTTATTCCTGTACACGTTCACTGGATTGGGGGGCTATTTCGTCGCCCGTATGCTGCAAGGTATGTGTACAGCTTTTTTTTCAATGGCATTACAGCTGGGCATTATTGATGCACTGCCGGACAAGGACCGTTCCCAAGGTATTTCACTATATTCTTTATGTTCCTATATGCCGGGGATTGTTGGTCCCCTACTGGCGCTAGGCATTTGGCAAGCGGGGGATACGAATTATTTTACAGTGGTAATGATAGCCATTGCCATATGTACAGGGGTGGTTGGCTATAGTGCCAAAATGGACAAAAAAGAAGAGGATCAGCCTGTTTCAAATAATACGGTGCAGGGAGAAAACATGTTTAAGTCCTTTAGCCAGTTAGTAAAAAATCCGTATTTATTTAAATGCAGCGTCTTGATGTTGGTGGCTTCCATTGTATTTGGAGCTGTTACAACCTTTATACCGTTGTATGCTGTACAATTAAAAGGCGGCAATGCTGGAATTTATCTCATGCTTCAGGCGGGTACCGTAGTCTTGGCTCGTTTTGCCTTACGGAAGAAAATTCCTTCAGACGGCAAATGGCATTCGGCTTTTATCATGGTAATCATGCTCATTTTAGCCGTGGCGGCGCAATGTGTAAGCTTTTCTATAGCGGGCGGAGCTGTCTTTTTCTATGTTGGTGCAGGTTTAATGGGGATCGCACAGGCACTTCTCTATCCTACGTTAACAACGTATTTGACTTTTGTATTACCGCAGATAAATCGTAATGTGTTACTTGGTTTATTTATTGCTATGGCTGATTTAGGCGTTTCGCTGGGTGGTGTCATTATGGGGCCGATAGCTGATCTCTCTTCATACTCATTTATGTATATGATTTGTGCTAGTTTAGGTGTGGCAATGATTATTTTTTCTTATGATCGAAGGAAAATATTTGTTGGGTGAATATAAAAGAATCTGTTGTAATTTTCATTTATGACATTTGAATGGCTTCTTGATTAGGATTGAATTTAATATGTTACTCTTATAAAGGATAATCATGAAAGAATGTCAGTTGGCATTTATGGAACACTGTATATCTTAACGTGGTGGCAAAATTGATACAAGAAAAAGGAAATTTACAAGAAGACTTGCTAAAGTATATTTCCTCATTGAGATGGATGTGTGACACTACCCCACCACTATCAAGTTAAGAGGTAAGCCTATCATAACAAGAAAAAAAGCGCTATGCTTTTCTTATGTAAAGTAAGAAAGGATGGCGTATTTTTTTGCTTTGGGGGTATTTGTTGCTCCTAGCTTGATAGTGATGTGGTACTACCCCTAGTCAAAAAACTTGACAAAAAAATTTATTTGTGCTATAATTTACTTTTATTAAATCTAATTATATAATAGGATTCTCCTGGCCAGGGGAATCCTATTTTTTTGTTCTAATATGAAGGAGTGTGTTTGTATGAAGAAAGGTGAGTCAAGTTTAACCTCGTTAATATCAGCTTTTGGAAGATCCTGTCATAGTCAATTTGATACCCCTAAAATCTTTAATGATTATATAGCTAAAGATTTAATTTCACAAAAAGAATTTAATAACATCAAAGAGAATATGGTTCAAGGCATACATTTCTTCAACAAAGATATCACGCAAAAGTTTAAGGGGGATACAGAAGAAATATTAAAATGGATTACACAGATTCAACTTTCTCCAACACCCTTGGCACGTGCTGCATATTGTGAAAAAGTATTACTTAATGAAGCTACGTTAGAGTTAAAACAATATGTCATACTTGGTGCTGGGTTAGATACTTTTAGTTTTCGACATCCAGAATTGGAAAATACCTTAGAGATATTTGAAATTGATTATCCTACTTCACAGGAATTTAAGAAGAAAAGATTGGATGAAGCTAATTTTAAAATTCCAAGCAATCTTCATTTTGTTTCTATGGACTTCACCAAAAAGTTTTCCTACCAAAATCTAAGAGATGAAGGATTTGGTAATAAAAAAACTTTCTTTAGCCTTTTAGGTGTTTCTTATTATCTAACGAAAGAAGAAATTTCAAGTTTAATAGACAATTTATTCGCCAAAGTCCCGTCAGGAAGTTCCATCGTTTTTGATTATGCAGACGAAAAACTCTTTGAAGAAAAAGGAATCTTTAATAGAGTTGAAAATATGGTAAAAATGGCTTCAGCAAGTGGCGAACCAATGAAGTCATGTTTTTCTTATTATGAAATTGAGAGAATGTTAGAAAAATCCGGTTTACTCATTTATGAACATTTATCACCTGATAAAATTAATGAACTGTATTTTGACAATCGAAAAGACTACCTATCAGCCTTTGAAACCATTCACTACATTCATGCTATAAAAAAATAAAACATATTAAAGATACTTAACACACTTTAAAAGGATGTACCTGTAAAGTGACCGAATAACCTCTTGCTAGAGCTTACCCCAATAATTTTTTTGAAAATACCTGTTGTACATTTTTATCTAATTCATTGTAAAGCATATCATACAGTTTTTTAAATGTAGTGACTACAGAAACAACTTTATTATTTCTATTGAATAATTTAACAGCGCAAGAATGCCGGTTTATACTCCCGTTATTGTCATTAATCATTTTTAGCTACTTAACTAGAAAATCCATATCATTGAATGGATCTTAACACCTTGCTTTTTCAGGAGCTGATTAAATTAATGGAAAGCTTACCTTGTAAAGGTTACAAAGGAATGTGCTGCGGTCCTGTTCCTATTATAGAAGATGAGTTGAAGAAAATAAAAAAGAAGATAAGAGCTATACCTAAAAAACACGCCTGGATTTTAAAAACCAACGACGTTATTTTGGGACCTGTATTTTCTATGACAAAATAAACGATCGGTGCGGTATTCATTCAGTACGTCCATCAATTTGCCGAGCATTTGGTTATTGTAATAATCTCCTTTGTTTTCGTAATCCGAAATTAGCTTCTAGAAGAAACTATATGACCAGCGTACATCCTGCCGGTATCTTAAGTGTTGATTTTACATGGAACGACTTTACTTAGGCGGAAAAATCACCTCTTTTTTAACGGGTCTATTGGAAGGGAGAGAGCTTATGAATTTATCCGATATTTTGAATTCCATCCAATTATCACCCAAGTCCAAGACAGTGATGGAACTACTCAGTTTAAATGAAAAAACTAAAGAGCGAGGCTTGGTTCTAACGCCAAATGATGTAAAAACGTTGGTGGTGTCCAGAAATAAAGTGCTACGTGATCATGCGAGAGTTGAACTGGGCATTGGAGTGTTAAAGGAGTTAATTGAGGTGTTTTCTACTTCACCCTATATGGATCGAGATCATTATGTTGATACGCTAAATGAGCTTCAGGAGATTTTTTATTATCTCAGAAATGAAACGGAAGATAAGATTGGGGACGTGAAACTTATTCAGCAGATGAATAATTATTTTAACGGACCCTGTGCAGGATCTTTAGAACTATTAAGAAGTAAAATGGAAGAATTCGCAGAGAATTTCAGAAGGGATATGATTCGTCGTGATTCTTTATTTGAAGGTGATGAATAAGCGTGGAATTAGATAACACACAAGATCGTTCCCACTCGGTTTCTAATATTATAATCGATCGGTCGCAGTTAAAACGAAGTCAATATATACTGTCTCTTCTGCAGGAAGGTCAGCGAATGGGGGTTATTACCAGTCAGAAGGTTTACCAGATACAGGTAGAGATTATGCAGGTTCTGCAGCAATTTATACGGCAGTATACCCAAGGAGAAAGCACGTCGGTGACATCGGAAACAGCAGAAGGGATCATGGTATCCTTGATGTATGCTATGGATGCCTATGCCCTTCATTTTAAGAATCCTGAAGAAGCTATTGTTCATTTAAATTTTGAGAGTATAAAGGATATACATGCTAAAGGTGTTGAATTACTTCGCCACTACTTTGAGGACGCTAAACAACTATATCAAGAAGTAAAAAAGATGAGATTAAATGTGCCGGTTGATGCCTATAATATGACCATTGATGAATCATTACCTGTATTTATGAACCATTATAATATTATTTTTGAGGCTCAAAATACCATGGCAAGTATTGACTATCCTTTAGCCACTGATGATATGCAACTTCAGGGTGTTTTTTATATTAAACAGTATTTAGAACGACTGCGAATGGAGACGAGGTTCTGTCACTTTTTTAGTCATCAGGATTTAATGTATGTCTTGACGAATTTCGGGAAGATATGCCGCTTTAATTATCGCATTGAGCTATTTAACATATTTGAATTAATGGTAAACAATGCTGTTTTTTCACTTCTATCTGGTGAGAAAGCCAATCAGGTTAGAATTTCAGAAATTCAATATAATCAGTTGAACCGAATGTTAATATCTTGTTATGCAGATCAAAGAGCTAAGTTGATTCATGAAGCGATCGATCGGCTACAGAAGGAGCTACAAGCGGATCAAGCACTTACTCGTTATATCGATCTGTACCGTGGTGAATTGATTCAAAGGGTAAATAATGCAGCTGAAATCGGTAGCTTCGAAATACTGATCATTAGGGAAATCGAAGAGCGCGAAAAACCAATGGCCTTAATGTTGAATGAGAATGATCGAATGAGTGATATTCAAATGCGGAAGTTGGTAGATCGCATCATGGAAAGTGACAACACAGCAAAAAAAGTACAACTAATTCGGGGGCATTTTGTTTCACTGCATGATTATCTGGATTTACTAAATTCAGAATGTCTGTTTGATGACGAATATGATGCGCTTTTTGATACCTTTGGTGATGTCGAATTAGCTATTTTAGCCAAGATCGTATTTTACGAGAAATTACGAGGAGGGGCACGAGATTTTTCAGACATTGTTGCTGACGGTGCTGAAGCAAAGAGCGAGTGGGAAACGCATTATATTGGGTTTATGCAGCAGTTGGACGATGAGCGCATCGGGGCTGTTGGACGCCTTATCTATGATATTAATTATGAGGAGATATCGTTTTATTGATTAAAACTTATAAAAAATGACAACTATTGCTTATATATATAAATCAAACCCGGTTTAGGGCAGTTAATCTGTGTTGGTTACTGCCCTTTATTTTATAATCGCTTGGCTGATATTAACAATTATAAATGCAGAAAACTCCGTTCAAGAACAAATTACCCAAAAGTGATAAAATCAGCCCTTTTACTTTTTTATGAAATTGTATTTCGTCGTTCAATTGTTGATTCTAGGCCTATATGTATCGTATACAAATAGTTTATTTTCTATTGACAACAGAATTGACGAAATGTTTCTCAAGATGACAGGCTTGAAAAGGCTTTATGGTGAATGTCGAGAAGCAGCAACTATGATTCAAAAAGTCATTTTGGATAATTTCGGTATTCCGGTCACCATTGGGATTGGTGAGAACCCCTTTCTCAGTAAGTTTACGCTCGATAACTATGCGAAGAAAGAGGGAATTGCGGAGTGTCGCTATGAGCATGTACCGGATATGGTTTGGCCCGTCCCTATTGAATCATGTTGGGGTATCGGAGAGGCAACGGCTTTAAAGCTAAGAAGTATGGGGATTCGACTTATGGGACAGTTAGCCAAAGCCCCTTTACATTTGTTACGAAAGAAATTTGGGATTATTGGCGA
>SNQY01000285.1_pt1 | contig 18921 bp, 31 predicted proteins | sample 2580551 | NCBI WGS metagenome assembly SNQY01 (sample SAMN10953785, study PRJNA522744) | food fermentation metagenome | isolation source: 144-hour incubation of native-enriched microbial consortia from nixtamalized... | place: Mexico | collected 2017-09-24 | reverse complement strand
ACACCTTCTGTAAATGCAATAAGCGGATTTGTTTTTTTCTTTCTATCTGACCAACGATAAATGGTTTTTCTGCCTTGCCATCCCATGATCTTCTCAGCAATAAGAGCATCTAATTCACGGCCTGCTTTCATTTCCCCTCATCCCTTCTTTTCGTTTTGTTGTGCTATATATCCGTACCAAACTTCCCCGACAATTTTTTGTGTTATGTCAGCAATGTCATGCACTTTTTCGCCTCGTTCCAGCATATCTAGAACTGCTATAGCAATCATTTGTTGCTGTAAATCCTCTTTTAAATCGAGCTTCATTTCTCCTCATCCTCCACTTTCGAAAATCCGCCATCGATGTTTTCCCAAACCCACTGAGCCCATTCCTTTTCAATGTACTTCTCTATTTCCTCTTCCGTCTTACCCATCAGGTCATCTTCGTCAAATTCCACGATTTCAGTTCTTCTGCAACCGACGTATCCCGTGCTGACTCGAAACTCGTATTTAGGCATGTGATTCACCTTCCTTCACTTCCAGCAGTTCGGGATGCTCAAACACGTTACCAATGACCTCGATATCCTCAATATCATGGAGATATCCTCCACCCATTCCATCAACCATAAAACCTAAATTAGAATCTGAGAAATAAACTTTAGCGTAGACCTTTTCATATCCATCGTGCCAATGAGAATCACGTTTTCCTGTTACAATATCGCCCTCATAAATCTCCTTACCGTTCTTATCTTTTAGCCCGGTGTATTGCCTAAATACAGCATCTTTGATTTCTTGCCAGTACAACTGCTGATAACCACTATTTGAATCATCTATGTCCGTTTGTATCCACTTCTCTGTTAAAACTAGCAACTTTATTTCTGAGCCGTTTATTTCGACCTTCCAATCCCCTACTGATTCATCCCACATTTGATTTCCTGCTCTATCCCAAACCTGATACTTAATCTCGCGCATTTTGCGTCCTCCTATCAAAATTCCACTTTTTTACCTACATGAAATAATTACCAATTGTGGTAAATTAACAACAAGGACCCCCCGGTTCTTTTGCTTGCCGGTCTTATACCGGCTCTTTTTTATGTCTTCCTATCCATTTCCTTATTTACCCAATTACCTAAATATGGTATATTGAAGGTGTGAATTTTTTCTCAGCAACAACCAACTCCTTATTGCCGACCTGTGTCGGCCTTTTTTATCGCCTCAAAACAACGTTTGTTGCCCTGGCATCCTCTCGGCAGCCACTGGATTAATCCAAAGCACTTCAATACGCCGTTTACCTCCCTCGGCATAAGCAATGCGCGTCTCTCGCTTCCAATGTTTTAAGCGTTCATCATACATCGGATGAGCATATCCAGAGAGAAGGACCGGACCCGGGTGGGCCTCGAGTGCAGTGAGCAATTCCTCATGCTCTTCTGATGTCATTTCATCTTCATATATCCGGCCATGGCGTGTTTCTATCAAGTACGGAGGATCGGCATATATTAAAACTTCTGGGTACCGGTACCGCTCGACAAGCTTCTCTGCCTTCTGGCATTCAATTTGAGTATTCTTTAAACGTTCCGTTACTTTCATAATTCGTTCCGGCAACTGTTGCCAGCCCTTTGTACGATTCTTTCCTGAAGCTTGAATAGAATTCTTCCATCCGGTTCTATCGCTTGTTCTCGTTCCATGTGCTTGCCAGCAACGAACCAAGAATCGTCGTGCGTCTTCCAGTTCATTCCCAGTCATTTCATATGACTCGTAGTATTCTGCTCGAGCCCACGGCGTCCATTCAATTAATCGCGCTAACTCTTCGGGTTTTTCACGAATGGTACGAAACAAATTAACCACTTTACCATTAACATCGTTTATCGTTTCGATTTTGGCTGGCTGTTTTGTAAAATACACCGCTCCGGATCCGAAGTGTGTTTCCAGGTACACTTCATGTTCTGGCATGTGGTTAATAATCCAGTCCGCCATACTCCATTTGCTACCGGGATATTGTTGAACCCTTGGGTAAGCCATTTCTCCATCTCCTTAGGCCACCCACCGAGTCTCCCCGGCGGGCAACCGATTATTAAGCTGTTGGCATTTCCTTTGCTACACGGTCCTTGTACTCCTTAAAACTGCGTGTCAGCTTACCGAGCGAAGTGTCCAGTTGCATTGCCATCTTGGTCCAAGTCGTTCCACTTCTTTTCTTGTGAAGCAGTTCGGGAAAATCGTATGGAATATCCTCATAAATCGGAGCCTTGCCGCTGAGTATGTACTCCTCGACTTCCTCCTCTGTCGGCCCCTGTTCGGCGTTGTCCGGTTCTTGTTCCGTTTCCTCCTGGGTATCATCAGGGTTTCCGTCTTCTTGTCCGGCCGTATCCGGCTCTTCCCCTTCTGGCTTCGTATTGAACATGTTAATCACCACGCCGCTACTATCGGTCTGATAGGTGATAGGCTCAGCATCCGATGCTTCCTCTTCCTCGTTCTCATCACCAAAATCCATAGAGAGCTGCGGATCGCCCAGAGTAACAAAAACATAGTGCCCTCGCATTTTCGTAATTGCCAGAAGGTCCTCAGCTTTGATTTCCGAGTCCAATTCCATTGTGAGTTTCATTTTCTTATCCGTTGCATTCAGACCTACTACATATGCGCGAAAGTTTGATTGGTTATTCATCCTATTTTCTTCTCCTTTTTCTTCTTGGATTTTGTTTGTGGATTGCGAATCACGTTAATAACTTCCTGCTGAAACTTGGTGGTTTTTATATCTTCATGCATCGCCCTGGCTATTTGAGCCAGCACGTAAGCATCTGTCACGTTGTCGCTTTTGTACCGCAAGCCCCAGCAGTTAAATACTCCATCAGCTACCTGCTCCTTATTGGCATTCCCTCCAGCACCTGTAAACTTCTTCAACGCCTTTGGAGCTACTTGGATATATTTAAAACCGCGTCGATATAATTCCATTCGAATACCCCAGCCAATGCCACCAAGGATAACCGCTTTTTGTGAACTAAAACCGAAGTCCTCAATGCAGATAATATCGTTCGGCTGAATGGCCCGAGAAACAGCCTGTATAATGCTGTACATACGCCGTGGGTCTTCGCCCTTCCCTTCTATCTCACGAGCGTCTAGCGTCCTCCCTGAAGGCGAGAGAGCAACGATTCCGGTTTTGGTACTCGGGTCGATGCCAACATAGCGTGTCACCTGCTAAACCCCCGTCCAGAGAATGTGTACTGGCGTTGGCTGCTGTTGGCCTAATTCATTGCTCAACACTTTTCGATATGCATCTACTAGGCCGCTTTGCTCGGTTGTGGCTCCGCTGGCCTTTCGTAGCTCTTCCTCAAGAAAATAGATTTGCCTAGAAAGCTGAATCTCTTTTCGAGCAGACTCCCGAAAAACTCGCTCATACTTGGCTTGCCATTCGGCTAATTGCTCTTTCATTGCGATATTTTCAAGCTTCAGGAGCGCGTTTGTGTCGCGCATTTGCTTTTTATTCATGCTTTCTTCCTCCGTCTCGGCATTACCATAGGCGCCTTTCCTGTATCGAATGGCAGTGCCCGGTATTTTGCCAGTTCTTCTGCTGAGAGGTTGTACGTTTTAACCTCTCCCGATTTATTTACTTCAAGCGACTCTTGGGGCACCAGCGTTCTTCCACGACTATAGTGAGTTCTCATCCGGTATCTCCTCCAGTTCGATAAAATACCCTTGTGTATAAGGGGAAATGCTATCTATCTCGATTGCTGTGTTCATTACTTCTTCACGCTCTTTTTCCGATAGCCAGTTAAAAAACCGACTCCGGCAGCAAGGACACATGCCTTTGGTGAGCGCTTCATAAGTTAAGAAGTCCATCGCAACCTCAATGCCTGCTGACACAGCGCCTCATATTTTCGATTGGCTGCCACCCATTGTTTATGATCAGGTCCAATACTTGAAATGAATTCTGCGCCTTTCACGATTTTCTCTAGCAGTGTCTTGTATTCTGGCAGGCAGGTATCAACTTGCTCTGGTATGTCGTCGTCTGGAACGGCCTGCATCAACATTTCTCCCAATTCAGTCATGAGCTCATCCTCCTGCTCACATTATTCATGCCGTATTCCTCTTTCCAAAGACGGCAACGCTTGTCGCAGTATTGCTGTAGTACCTCATCTCGGCAGCCGAAGTCATAGGGTCGTTCCAATCCTTGACGGTATAAACGCTCTAATGACTCCAAATCCATCGGTGGTTTGTTTGCTTCATTCCATGCAGACAACGCCATCCAAATCATCTGTGGATTGAGTCCGGTATGCTTTAGGTGTGTAACTACACGTAAACCTGCGTTATCCCGTCCTCCTTCGGCAACCCCCTGCATGATTTTCCACATGCACAGCTTGGCTTTCGGGCCTTCTGTCTGTCCGTTTGTTGTCGGCGCTCCGGTATTCGATTGATGTTGTTGCTCCTCAAACGTCTGAAGGCATTCTTGAAGGAACTCACTTCTGTCATACTCTTCTTCGATATCCAGCTCCTCGCGTGGATTATGCGCCATCTCGCAAATTTGTCGTGGCCCCATATTACGCAGTTCAAACTCATATAACTCCACTTTGTATAGTCCACTCTTCGTGTTGATTGTGTTTGGAAGACGGAACAGCCGAACCTTGTCATACAACGTCGTATCGATGGGAATATCCCCGGCCAGTTGTTTGACCAAATACTTCAGGCGTAGATGAATGTCTTCACTCGGTTCCAATCCAGCTATGCCAGAAGGAATCAAAATGTGGAATCCTTTACTACCGCTGAAGTAGTACCGGCAGGCATTTGTATCGATGCTGTACATTTCCAACCTGTGCAATAGGCGTATTGCATGGTCCTGCGCTTCTTCTAGCGTTGGTGCATCAATATCGATCGGAATCCAATCGGTATAGGCTGAACCCTTGTATCCCATTACGCTTGGGTACCAATATCCACGCTTGTTTTGTCGTTTGTTGTTTTGGAAGTAGACAGCCATTTCTTCCGGATAGCGAAAGTATGTCATGTAAGCATCCCTGTGTCCGGTCGGATCTCCCAGCTTTGTTAGGTCACACAATCGATTTCGATTGCCAGCTCCGTTCACAGCCACATCTACGTAGGTATACTCTGGATATTTCATGCTCCTCACCTCTTATCAGGTACAATCTCGTTGATAAATACCGTCGGCTTATGGAATTGGCACCAAATCGGCGCCGCGTTGTCATTCCGTCGCACTTTATATTTCACCAGCTTATAGTTCACACGCTTAGCTTTCTCTTCGTCATAAAAGCTTTTACGCAGCTCGTCCTCGTCGTCTTTTTCGTGTACTTTCTCGAAGAACAGCACACCATCACATTCGTTCTTTATCTTGCGTGCGCCCTCAATCTTGCCTTCTTCCGTCAACTGAGAAAGTAGGATAACCGGAATGTTGAGCTGCACAGCCAGTGTCTTACATTGCTTTGTGATTTCGTACAGCATCTGCCACTCCTGCATGCCCTGACTGTTCTCCAGTTCCATTCGACCAAGATAGTCAATGACCAAGGCATCCAACTTGCCATACTTCAACCGAAAACGTCGGGCCAGACCGCGAGATTTATGCGGCGTTAGCATCGGAATTCGAGACAGATACAAGCGTGATTTACCCAGAAGCTTGAAGCCACGCTCCACCCGTGCATACTTGTCTTGAATATCAATTTGTGTTCCGGTTAAACGTCCGGTCAGAACTTCTGTGGCTGGTACTTGGGTGAGTTGAGACACCAGACGCACGCGCATCTCGTCTACGCTCATCTCCGTGTTTTCGTAGTACGTCACATAGGTTTGATGCACCGACATAATCCGGCTTAGGTTTTGCGCCAGTGCGGTTTTCCCATGTCCACTCTGTGCCGCCAGCAGAATCAAGTCTCCACCACGTAAGCCCATAAACGTATCATCCAACGAAGGAAAACCTACGACTTGTCCGTTTGGAAGCGTATGTGAAAGACGAATACCATAAGATTCTTCTGGCTTCTCGAATCGTTGCTTAAATAACTCCAGCCCTTCCTTCGCGTATTCTTTCGGTGCAATGATGTCTTCCCGGCTATCCTCAAATGAGATGGTACCGATCCCCTTCTCCATCACACCTGAGATGTCTTCCGCTGTTGCGTTGGTCTCTTGTGTCATCTGCAATGTCTTATGGGCGATGTAGTAAAACTGCCGCTTCCGGTACGTTTCCTTCAAGTCCTGCAAATGGTTACGGAATGCCTTCATGCCGTTCCACATTTGGTCTGCCTGTCGGACAAGCGCACGTTCCTTGGCATCCTCCAAACGTTTCAACACTGCCTGTAAATCCGGTCTTCCTGACGTTGATAAATCCACCAACAGACGAAACGCTTTTCGTGTCGTGTTGTAGTAAAAAAATTCTTCTTCGACAAGAGACATCACTTCATCAAGCGCTTCTTCGCTGTTCATCATGGCACCGACAACAGACATCTCTGCTTGTTGGTCGGTCGGAACTTTTGTCTCCCCCATGCTGCTCATCCTTCCATGCCAAGCAAGTCAATTGGCTCCCTATCTACCACAGGTCTTTCTTTCGGTTCTTCATTGCGTACAACATGTAGTTTCGGTTTCTGCTGCTGGAACTGACTTCTCTTTTCGTCATGTTGTCGTTCGTACTCAATCAAATCCCGCATGGTTTTCAAACCGTTCTTCATCCAGTCGCGCAATGTAGCCCACGTATACTTCATCGTCGCCTCGTCTGCATCTCGTGTTCGTTCAAGGGCTTCAACAATCAAAACTTCCTCCATGCCATCGTTCTCAAGATGATCCACCACACGCTCGATATGGCTCGGTTTCATCTCAGCACCAAAAACTTCTTTCCAGGTTTCCATGATGGTTGAAAAATCCACACGCGCATGCGCATATATTTTTTCTTTTTCTTTTTTTATTAATGGGGGACATTCGACGGTAAAATTTTTCCCCTCGCTTGTTCCCTTGCTTGTCCCTTCTGCAATCGGAGAAGTAAATTTTTCCCCTCGCTCGTCCTCTTGCTTGTCCTGTGGTTTGTCCTCTCCTGTGTTACCAGTATCATTGGAGGGTAAAATTTTTCCGTTCGTTTGTCCGTTCGTTTGGTATCTCTGAACGAAAGGAATGAGGGAGTATTCCGCTGATTTCCCTCCACCCCGAGATGTCCAAACAAGCAAACTTTTCTCTTGAAGTTCTTTTCTTGCTCTGAAAATGGTCTTCTCTCCGGTCCCTGTTTTTGTTTCAAGAGTCGATACAGCAGCAGTAAATCGCTCTGCCCATTCAGCTTTGTGTTTTATAGATAACAATGCATGCCATAAGGAAATAGCTGATGGGGACAATTCATTTGCTTCTAACCAACCGTAAAAAGCCTGTACTTCTTGTGCGTAGTCGTCCATTGCTCCTCCTCCATTCAAAAGTTCTATAGAGAGGAGCAAAGAAACGCTCCTCTATGCTGTATGGCTTTTATGCCTACGTTTTGGCATCCGGTCGACATACCCTAATGGGTCGTTATCCTCCTCAAAAGGGTAAATCATCATCGGATATGTCAATTGGTTTTTGATTAGAAAACGGATCATCGTTGTTGTTTGATTTACCAGCTTGTCCATTACCGTTCTGTTGACCGTTATTCCCGCCCAAGAACTGCACCTGTTCGGCAACAACCTCTGTGACACGCACTCTCTGACCTTCGTTATTCTCATAGGATCGAACCTGAATCCGACCATCTACGGCCGCCTGACGGCCTTTAGCCAGATACTTGGAGGATGCTTCTGCTGTCTTTCCCCAAACAACCACTGGAATAAAATCCGTTTCCTTCTCACCGTTCTGATTTGTCATGCGTCGGTCAATTGCCAGTGTAAAGGTACCGACAGCTGTTCCGCCTTGTGTATATCTAAGAATGGGGTCAGCCGTTAAACGGCCAACCAGTACTGCTCGATTTAACATGGATTAGGCCCCTTTCTTCTCTTCAATCTTTTCATCCAGAAACTGCTCAATCTGTGTAACCGTCTTGCCCTCTTGCACCTGATTTCCAAACCATCTTTCAAGAACGTCTGGTTTGCCGCCTATCTGTGCCCACTTTTCCCGAATGGAATCGGTTATACTTGGCATTTCTATCTCTGGCAGATCCTCTCCTTGATAGATATAAAGGCCAAGTCCATGTAACGCGATGGCTTTCGCCAGGCAACGCTGAATGCTTGTATTAATTTGAAAGGCGTTTGGCTTTTCAATCGGTTTATTCCGGTTATCCAATACTGGATGAACTTGAGAGAGTGTGACTCCGTGGCATGTCACAGCTACTTCCACAAAATAGCCGCATTCGGTTTTCATAAATGGTTTCCCATCAAATCGAATGATTTCCCATGTTGCTGTGGGGTCCTGTCGGCGTAAGTAGTCGACGGCCCACGCCCATGATAGATAGTTAAACCCGCCTTTTTTCTCGATGTACTTTCCAACATCGATTTTTGCCATCTCAACAAAATAGTTCGTTTGTTGTTCAGACACTGGCTGTCCCCTCTTCCTTTAATTGATGAATTCGTTTCTGCAACTAGAGCAAATAACACCCGTCTGCTTCTTTGTGGCCCCATCATGAACCGGGGTGGTTTTCTCCCCCGGCTCAATTGGAGCACTGCACATAGCGCAGTATGCTTCTGTTTGATTGTTCATATGGTTACCCCAACGTAAATTCGTCTGGCCGTTCTGTTAGCTCGATATGAGGAACAACTTGTCCATTGGAATCAATGTAGACCAGCTTTCCATCTACTTCTGCCTGTGTCAGTGTCTTTTTTAACTCCGCCCATTTCACTGTAGGCTTGTGCTCAATATATTCCGGATGATTTTCTTCTAACCAGATGAGGAGCTGCGTATCGTCACGTTTAATCTCTGGCTGCTTTTTCTTAAAGGCTGGCTTATTAAACGGAAGTTTCAACGTCTTAACGATTTTCTTCTTACCCGCTTCTATCTGTTCGTTGATGGTCTGTTGCAGGTATAACATCAGCTTTGCACCAAAGAAGGATACCGTTTCGAGATATGGCTTTTTAGCTTCTTCTTTCCAGGCTTCCACAACTTCAATTTTTCGCTGTAGTACTTCGATCCGCTCTTCCGCTAATTTCTCAATCTCATTGATTTTCACTTGTGCTTCATGAATGCGTTCATCTGCCCATACCGCTGAAGAAAGGTCTGTGACACCCCATTCTTCTGCTACTTCGTTCTTTTCTGCTAACATGTCATCTAAGCGTTCTACAGGAATTGCCATAATGATTCCCCCTATGAAATGTGATGAGGTACGTATTCGCCCTTCGCTACTTTTAAGCAACGCTCCAAACGTTCTTTTGCATGCTCATAAGCCGACTTTCTACCGTGCGCACGAAAATCTTCTGGAAACTTTTCGATGTCTTCATCACATCCAGCAATGGCTTTCTGAATAAGTTCTAGCTCCATTTCTAATGCCGCAACGGACTGAATATTGATGACTTCTTCTCGACTCATCGTGCCCTCCTATTTGAATTTCGAGATTCAATTGTGGTAGATTAAAGACAAGTAGATTTTTTCAAACCTGATGACCAGTTCCCGCTGGTCATTTTTTCGTTTACAGAACATCTCGCATATAATCCCGCCGACCAGCTTCTGTTTCGAACCAGTAGCCACCAACACTGTCGCTAGGCTCCGAAAAGTCCAGCTTGTCCACTTCGATAGTTTCCCGGATGATTGGTTCAATCAGGATCCGGTCTAGCAGCTCCTCAGCCTTTTCCCAGCCGACCTCATCAATCAAGATTCGTTCCACCATGGCCTCATCCAAACGACGACCAAGTTTCTGCCGGACTAGGAGTGTGTCAACTACAGCGTCGATGACGGTGTTTAGGCTTTCGGTTTGGTTCACACTCCACACATCCCTTCACATTCGTTGATAAACTCATCCATTGTTATTTGGTCTTCCTGAAGATCTACTTCATCCAGTGGGATGCATGAACGATGAAGATAGGCTTGTCCTTCGAATCGATGCAAATTTTTAATTGCCTTGTCTATCTCGACAGCCTCTTTCCAAGCTTTTGGATCGTTTTGTTTCATGTCCAGCCACATTGAGTTGTCGTGGAACGGGCAACCAACACATGAGCTTTTTGGTGGTTGAGGATATTCTTTGCGTTCCATCCACATCAAGCAAACTTGTCGATTCATCCACTTTTCAATGAGTGGATATCGATGTTCAATCCACCGTTCCCGGCTTGGCTTTACTCGCTGGACCTCATCTGTGCTAATTCCCATCCAAAGTGTTACCTTCTCTTTGATTCGCTGTCTGGGTTTGTATCCAAGCAACGTTCGCATTGCTTTCTGGATAGGGCGAATCTTGTATTCAGCTGTACATTGCCGTTTTGCCATGCCCTTCGTTCCGTCTTTGTTAATGATGTAGAACGGTAGATTAGTAAAGCCGGATTTACCCGTCTTTTCTTCGGTTTTCGTAGCTATTATCAAATCATCTTTGATATTCCGGTCTTGCACGATAATGACTGGAATCCCAAACTTTTCGACTTCTGCTTTTAACCATTCAAAATGCTCATATACTTTCTTTGGTTCCCATCCAGTGTCAGAGAAAATAGCATAGTCTGGTTTCGGACCAATCTCCCCGTGAGCTGCCATAAGTAGCATGGTTGTTGACTGAACCCCTGCACCAAGAGAAATAATGTTCATTACTTTCACCTACCTTCTGTTATGTATTGCACTCTAAGTGCTGACACAGCTACGGATAATTGGTTGAGAGTTATCTATTTATAGGGTTCCGTAGCTCTGGCAGCAGCCCGAGGGCTTGCTGTTTATACGAACGTGTGTTATGCTGTTTGTACATTGATTAAGCGTCTAGGTCGTTTGAGTGTTAGCGCACTCAGCGGCCTTTTTTCTTTTCTCAGCTTGGTATTGAGCGACTGATTCGAGCATTACGTGTCTTTGGTCTTTCGGAAGGCTTATCCAGGCCCCAACGTTTACGTTCATCGTTTTACATAGCCCCTCTCTTTTAATTTCTTCCGGTGATCTCGCCAGAGTTTTACCCAGCTTAGACTGTATTCCCGGCATATCACGGCAGCGTATGTACTGAGCGCTACGATTGCATCCACTACTTGCAGCAGGGCCTCTCTTAGTTCAGCGCGTCCATGCTTGTCCATGCTTTTCGGGTGGTTGACCAAGCACATACGTCCTATTGCTTCAAGTGCCTCGCTCAGCTCCTCTTCTGCCTTTTTGGCGACGCTAGACCGATGCAGGTCCACATATTCACCATCCAACTTAGGTACCCAAGAATGTCCCACTGCTTCCTCTGCCGCTGCCATAGAAAAGAATCCATCGTCCAAGACCTCTACAGCCTTCCGAGAAACTTCCTTTGGTAACTTCCTTTCTTCAATCTCAATCATCCCAATCGCCGACCGACTCATGTTGACTTCGAAACCGAACTCTAGCTGTGTCATTTCAGCGGCGTCTCGGGCTTCTCTCATGCGCTCCCCAAGCGCCATAATCATCTCCCCTTTCTGTGACTGACTGTGAATTTATTGTCACAAGCCGCTATACTATGCTTGTTTTAAAGCGAACAGTGGTAGCTCACCTCCCCTCTCGCGTTCTATTCGAGCTGCGATACTGAGAGCAAATGCTTCGAGATAATCCATCTCCCTGTTCTTTTCTTTGGATGCCGGAAGTTTTGCGATACGTTCAATTTCAGCACTGTGGAAGCGCATCGCATCGATGATGGTTGGGAAGTCATCGGCTGTTGTAATGTGATTCATGCTGTTTCCTCCTTTTCTAACGACTTTCGCTCTACCCAACGAAAGAAAGCATCCCGAGGAACGATTAATCGGTTTTTAACTTGAAGCACCGGAAAATCTACTTGCTTCGCTAACTCATAAGCGCTAGAACGCGCAATGCCAAGGACTTGTGCGACATGATCCATCGTCATTGAAAGAGGCAACTGATTCACGTCAGTGAAAGTCGGTTTTGGCAAGGTGGTCATCTCCTTTCCAGCTAAGGTTGGTTTTGGTAATCAAAGTGTGTAAAAAAATTAAGCTGAATCATCAATCAAATTCTCATTTAATGAGAATTTCTCAACAAAAAAATTTTTCTTTTCTAGAGACAATCCGTAAATAAATATTTTCTCAAACTCATCCGCTGACATACTTGTCTCTCCGTTAATCATTCGGTAGAATCTTTTTCTTTCAATCCCTGATTTATCAGCGATATGACTAAATTTAATTCCATTTTCATTTGCATAACTACGGATACGCTCATACATTTTCATTTTCTCACCACCATTTTTCTCGTTACTAATTTCTCAATTAATGAGAACTTTATCTTTATATTAATTCTCAAAAACCGAGAAGTCAAGAGTTAATTCTCTTTTATTGAGATTTTTTTCTCTTTTATCGAGAATGGTGATATATTTTTCTCAAGGAGGTGGAACATGTCACATCTCGGAGAACGCTTAAGAAAAGCTAGAGAACGCGCTAATTTAAAACAAATCCAAGTATATGAGCATACCAATATAAACAATAAAACATTAAGTAGGTATGAACGAGGCGGAAGCGAACCTGACATCGACACTATTAAAACACTAGCTGAATTGTATGATGTAAGCTTAGAATGGCTTCTTACTGGTGAAGAAAACAACGATACTTTGCACAATAAAAATGATTTTAAGATTTTTGCATATCGTTTAAAAAGACAACGGGAAGAAATAAATTTATCTATTGAAGAACTAGCACAAATAATTGGGCTTACCCCTTATACAATTGAAAAGTTTGAAGAAGGTAGAGGGGGACTTCCTGGGCAGAAAACACTGGACAAGATCGCTTCTGCTTTGGGAGTAACAAGGGATTATTTACTCGGATATACAGACGATATAAAAGGATACGGAACAGGCGTTTACGATAATGATCCGCCTGACTTAAAAAAGATGTTAGAAGAACAAGGCCCGTTAATGTATGATGGTGTGCAAATCGAAGGGGAAGAGAAAGAAAAGCTAGCCCTACTCATGCGACAAGCCTTCTTTATAGTTAAAGAACAGAATAAAAAAGAAGCGGCAAAGCGCAACAAAGAAAAATAGCTAAGAGGTGGATGGACGTAATGCTACGACGCATCCGAAAAAAAATGAGGTATCTAAAAAGAAGAGTGGGAAGTGTACAACCTCACGATATCGCATGTTATAAAAAACTCCCCATCATTTACACCTATGATCTGCCTGAAGGTATCTTAGGTATGTTTCTTCCTGTAGGAGCAAAAGGAGTAATATACATACGTCCAGACATGCCTCCCGAACAAGAAAAATTTGTTCTTTGTCATGAATTATTTCACGCTATTCTTAAACACCAAGGAGTCAGTATGACTTCAGAAGAAAATATGTATAACCCAAATTGGCTTCAAATATCTCGCCAGGAATATGAAGCACATATGGGAGCTGCCTGTCTGCTATTAGATGGCTTTAAGGTTTCGGAAACTATGAGTTTTTCTTACATATCAAAAATTACTGGCTGTCCTGAGAGAATAGTAGAAAAATATTTTCAGCTTATGCCAAAAAGAAAATAAGCCCTACTTACTTTTGATAGTAATGTAGGGAATTATTATAGACATCGGAGAAAATTATTACATAAATGTAAGGGTATATGAGATTAGGAGAATTTGAAATGAAAAAGAAAACGCCTTTACTAACAGGATTAATAGCACTGTCAATGGCTCTTACTGCCTGTGCAACAGATACAACTAAACAATCTAACATTCAGACTGACACTCAAACAGCAGCACCAAAACAATCAACTCCTACGCCTCAGCAGACGACAACAGGTAAACTTATACCAGCCAAAATTGTATCCATTACAGACGGCGATACAATGAAAATCAATTTGAATGGAAAAACAGAAACCGTCCGTCTGTTATTAGTAGATACGCCAGAAGTAAAGCACCCATCAAAGCCGGTACAACCATTCGGTCCTGAAGCTTCTGCCTTCGCAAAGAAAATGCTGAAGGAAGGCAAAGAGGTGCAAATCGAGATTGATGTATCTGAAAGAGATAAATACGGTCGCCTACTGGCATACCTATGGGTGGATGGAAAGATGTTCAATGAAATGCTGCTGGAAAAAGGATTGGCCCGTGTAGCATATGTTTATCCGCCAAATATAAAATATGTGGATCAGTTCCGCGCCATTCAAAAGAAAGCCCAAACAGCAGGCGTTGGCATCTGGTCGATTGAGAACTATGCACAAGAGGACGGCTTCCATCCTAAAGAAACGGCTACAAAAAAAGAAGAAGCCACAAAGAAACAGTCTGAAAAGCCTGTGGTAGAAGCTCCAAAATCAACTGCCCCTTCTTCTAATATGCAGTACAAAAATTGTACAGAAGCGAGAGCTGCTGGAGTAACACCGATATATGAAGGCCAACCCGGCTACAGCCGCAAATTGGATCGAGACGGAGATGGTGTTGCTTGTGAATAATTGAAAAGCCCTTCCTGGGCTCTTCTTTTTAACTATAAAACAGAACAAACATTCCCTTTATCCACAATTTTACTCACACTATACACAGGAGGCGAAAAACATGAAAGGCCACATTCGTAAAAGAGGAAACAAATACGCTGTCATACTTGATATCGGTCGAAAAGAAGATGGCTCACGCAATCGCAAATGGTTCAGTGGATTTGACACGAAAAAGGCAGCTCAGAAGTTTTTAAATGAAAAGTTACATGAGATTGATACTGGAAAATTCGTAGAACCTACAAAGGAAACGCTTGATGAATACCTTTCCACTTGGCTTGAAGACAAGAAAACGCAAGTACGGCCCAGCACATGGAAATCATATCGCTGGCTAATCAATCGGATGGTAGAACACATCGGAAAAATAAAAATGGCTGACTTAAAACCTCAGCATCTACAAAAGATGTACAACCAGCTACAGAAGGGAGAAAAGCCTCTTTCTGCTCGCTCTGTTTTACATGCTCATCTAATTATTCAAGAAGCATTAGATCGCGCTATGAAATGGGGAATGATTCATCGGAACGTGGCTGTAGCAGTAGACGCACCACGACCGAAAAAAATTGAAATGTCTGTATGGGATGCAGAAGAAGTCCGAAAGTTTTTAGAGGTAGCTAAAGAGGATCGCTACTATATCGCATTTTTAATCGCCATTACAACGGGGATGCGCAAAGGAGAAATCCTGGGTTTACGTTGGAAGGATATCGACTTTGAAAAAAATACTCTTTCTGTTCGTCAAACATTTGCCCGTGCCGAAAAAGGTCATGACTTCCAAGAACCGAAATCAAGCAGCAGCTTCCGTTCAATTGCATTGCCACCAGATACTATTGAGGCTTTACGCCTGCATAGGATTCAACAAGCAAAGGAAAAATTAAAAGCAGGTAATCTGTATCAAGATATAGGAATGGTTGTGGCTACTTCTGTAGGAACACCGGTACTTTCGCGCAATTTAGATCGTACCTGGTTTAGACTTATGGAGAAGGCAGGCGTTTCGCGTATTCGATTCCATGACTTGCGACATACCCATGCTACATTGATGCTTAAAAATGGTGTGCATCCGAAAATCGTAAGTGAACGGCTAGGCCATTCGAATATCGGCATCACCTTAGATACGTATTCTCATGTCCTTCCAGGTCTTCAAGAAGCGGCGGCTAAACAGTTTGCCGATGCCCTTTTTAGAGGTAAAAATGATGCTGAAAAATCGCTTTAGTTGAGTACAGGGTTGCAAAATGGTTGCAATTCACCCCAAAACGTAAAAAGACGCGGATTGCAAAATTGCGCAAACCCGCGTCATTACTGGCTTATGTATGGCGGCCCCGAGAGGATTCGAACCTCCGACGCACGGTTAAGGAAACCGTATACATCATCGCCTCAATTCCACCTCTGTTAAACAGCTCACCAATTAATTTGTTTTCGGACTCGATTTTAAAGCCGCCGTACAGTGTATTAACGGCCTCATGTACGCTTCCACCCTGTACAAAAACATGAGCGAGAAAGCCAAGAATAATACCAACTATCAAAGCTGGCAGAGCAGGCACTTTACGAGCTACAAGCACGATAACAGCAGCCGGAATAAGTAGAAGCCACGGACTGATAACGAATTGGGTTTGCAATTCATTCATTACAGCAATAATATCCTGATTATTTATCGATGTACCTGCAAATTGACGACCAAGGAACCAGTAGGCAATTAATGCGATAACGATTCCAGGAATCGTGGAATAAAACATATGACGAATATGCTCAAACAGATTGGATCCGGCTACGCCGGATGCCAGGTTCGTCGTATCTGATAGAGGAGACATTTTATCCCCAAAATATGAACCGGAAATAATAGCCCCAGCTACCATCGGAGCTGGAATTCCCATGCTAATACCGATACCCATACCGGCTACGCCGATTGTACCCATAGTGGACCAGGAGCTTCCGATAGCGAGTGAGACAATTGCAGTAATTAGTGTAATCGAGACAAGAAAGAAGGACGGAGTGATTAATTTTAAGCCGTAATATACCATGGTGGCAACTACGCCGCCGCCAATCCATGCACCAATGATGATGCCTACGGCAATAATGATGACAATGGCGGGGAGCGCCAGTCGAATGCCGTGATAGATACCGCTTTCAATTTCATCCCACTTGTGGCCGAGGCGCCAGGCTATGAAAGCGGATACAATGGCACCAAGAATAAGCGGAATATGCGGACTTCCTTCAAACTTAATGATTGTGATGGCCATAGCACCAATCATTGTAAGTAAAGGAATAATAGCAAGCCAGAATGGAACCGGTGGTGCTTGTTTGTTGGTCAAGTCGAGTCCCCCTTAATATGTATTTTAATACATTATTCTGCAAGTTTAGTGCCAAAATTCGACCTGATTTAAATTTTTTGTCGAAAGACCTGGATAATCAATAGCCTTTTTTATTTTATAAAAAATTTTTAGAATTTGATATGCAAAATAATTATGCAAAAGAAATAATGTTTTGCACATTTGCTATTTGATTTTGCGCTTTATAAGGGGGGATGAATCGGAACATACTATGGAATGTGATCGAATACTATACGGATGGAGTGAAGCAGTAATGGACCATTATACGCAGGCAATTCATGATTATAAAGAAGGTGTAGGTGCGTTTCAGCAGATGAGTCCTGATTTTACCCGGGCATACAATGAATTTACAGGGGTATCATTCGCTGAAGGGATGATTTCCCAGAAGGATAAACAGTTGATTGCTCTTGGTGTTAGTCTGGCATCTCAGGATGAATACTGTATTCTATATCATACGATGGAAGCACTCCATAAGGGTGCGAGCGAGCAGGAGATTTATGAGACGCTTCAGGTAGCGGCGGCTCTTAGAGGTGGTTCAGCGTTTTCCCAATTACCCCTTGTGCAGGGTGCGCTGAAAGAATTTAGCAACAGAGTGCAATAAGTGCGGCGATTCTCTTGTGTTTTACGCATTCGGGATGGGGGGTAAAGACAGACAAGAGAATTGAGGAGGAGGCGCAATTTATGGCTGAAGAGAGAATGGAACGTAAAAAGGAAGAGAAAGGGAGACTTGCTGAAGTAAAGGAATGGGACCCGTTGGATACACCGCAGATTGCAGAATCTCGTGAGGCGCAGCGTCGCTTGGGACGAGGCGCGGAGATGCCGGGGTTATATGAAGCAGATAAGGCAAAGACGGAAGACGGGGAGGAAGAGATGACCAAGAATGAGCGTCTCGCCTCCATTCAGAAGAATTTGAATCTCATTAAACAGGGAATTACTGAGGAAACGAAAAAAGCCAAAGACATCGTTTCAAACTTTAAGAATATCATGCCAAAGAAAGACGAGGAGAAATAAAAAGCAGCCATCCGGAAGATGTTCGGGTGGCTGCTTTTCGTTGTGAAAAAAGACAAGTGGCAATTCCTGCGAGTTTTTCTTATAAATATTCGGATAAGGTGTGTACGAAAGCCTCAAGTCCTTTTTCATCAACTTCATCAAAGCGGTCTTTCTCCGGGCTGTCGATATCGAGGACTCCGACAAGAATTCCATCCTTAATAATAGGAACGACGATTTCCGACCTAGAAGCGGCATCGCACGCAATGTGACCGGGAAATTGATGTACGTCCGCCACGCGTAGCGTTTTGCGTTCAGCTGCGGATGTACCGCATACGCCTTTGCCTAATGGAATACGAACACATGCGGGAAGACCCTGAAAAGGACCTAGAATTAACTGTTCTTCTCTTTCTTCATATAGGTAGAAGCCGACCCAGTTGATGCGCTCAAGGAATTGATTGAGCAGGGCGGATGCATTGGCAAGGTTGGCGATTCGATTCGGTTCATCTTCGATTAATGCCTTAAGTTGTTTACCGACGAGTTCATAATTCTTCTCGCGGGATGTTTCATACTTCTCTGCTTTAAACATGATTTCTCATCCCTTCTTTGAAAAAACACAATATATGTGTATATGTTACAGGACAGAAACTTCATTTGACAAATAATAAATACTAATTTCGGTTAATTAAAAGTCTTCCATTTAATTATTTTGCATATGATAGGCAAAATAAATTTGCTGCATAAATATTTTGCATGTGTGATGCTGAGGAAAATAGCATCAAATGGGTAAGAAGCGTATAGCAAAACGGATACTATGGATTGCGTAAACTTGGCATTGTAATTGCAATGATAAAAAGACAAACGAAAATGAAGTCAACAGGAGGTTTTCTACATGATTCCATACCGTCCCGAACCGTTTACAAACTTTGCTGAAGAGAAAAATATGAACGCGATTAATGAGGCACTGGAGAAAGTATCCGCTGAGCTGGGCCGCGATTATCCGCTGGTTATCGGTGGCGAAGAAGTGATGACCGAAGAGCGTCTCGTTTCTGTGAACCCGTCCGCGAAAAAAGAAGTAGTTGGAAGCGTATCCAGTGCGGATCAAGCGCTGGCTGATAAAGCGATGCACAACGCAGCCGCTACGTTCAAGACATGGTCCCGTGTACCCGTTGAACATCGTGC
>SNQY01000275.1_pt1 | contig 19471 bp, 16 predicted proteins | sample 2580551 | NCBI WGS metagenome assembly SNQY01 (sample SAMN10953785, study PRJNA522744) | food fermentation metagenome | isolation source: 144-hour incubation of native-enriched microbial consortia from nixtamalized... | place: Mexico | collected 2017-09-24 | reverse complement strand
CTTATACATCCAATTCGTTTTAAAACACGTTCATGATTAGCGTGCATAAATAGAAGAAACTTTTGTACTGCTTGTTCAATCTCCGATTGATTTTTATGAAATACATTGGAAATGATAGAGTCCTTTAGCCAACGCCAGAGTTTCTCAATATTGAATGTGTAAAGCGTAGCAGAGGAAGCGAATCACTTAAAAATAGGGTTGGAGCTAAATTGTTTTATAGTACGATTAACAAATTAACAGGTTACGACTTAAATGGTGCATCAGATTTTAAACTGTTAGATAGAAAAGTAGTGGATGCATGGAGTCAAATGCGGGAGAAGAATACATTCTTTAGGGGGATGGTAGCTTGGGCAGGCTTCTCTACTTATAAAATGGAGTTTGATGTATCGGAACGAATTAGTGGTGCAACTAATTGGAATGGGTGGAGTCTAACTAAGTTAGCTATAAATGCTGTAGTCTCGTTCTCATCTTTTCCCCTTAAGATAGTTAGTTTTATAGGTGTAGTTTTCCTGTTTGCTGCTTTCTTCCTTGGTATTCAGACATTGTATCTTAAATTTAACGGGGATGCAGTAACAGGGTTTACTACGGTTATTCTTCTTTTGTTGATTATTGGGAGCATAATGATGATCAGCTTAGGAATTATCGGGGAATATATTGCAGCAATATACAATGAAGTTAAGGGTAGACCAAGATATTTAATTAGCCAGAGGGTAGGACATGAAGAATATGAAGAGCAAAATATATATGAGGCGGAAAAAGAATTGGTTTTCTAAAATGGTAAAATATGGAGCTGTAGGTGTTTTAGGGACTGTTTTACATCTCTTGCTCATTATATTTCTTGTTGAATTCATGAAAATGGATCCAGTATTAAGTTCTGTAATAGGATTTGTCATCGTGTTAATTTTCTCCTATTTATTGAACAAGAAATGGACATTTAATTCCAACAGTGAAGGCTATATGGAGTTTTTTAGGTATACGGTCGTATCTTTGATAGGCCTGCTTCTTAATACAGCAATCATGTATTTTACTGTTAAAATTCTCGGATGGTATTATTTGTATGGTCAATTATTGGTGATTGCAGTCGTTCCTATTAGTAATTTTGTGTTAAATAACTTTTGGGCCTTCAAGCAGAAGAAGGATATACAAGCAAACTATAAGAACAAGGTATAAACGAAACAATGCTGATTAAGTAAAGGAGTATATATAGTGAAACTTATCTTACTATCAGGTGGATCTGGAAAAAGATTGTGGCCACTTTCCAATGATTCACGTTCCAAACAATTTTTAAAAGTTCTAAAAAACGATCAAGATATACTAGAATCTATGGTTCAACGCGTATGGAACCAGCTTCGAGCTGTAAATCTTACAGATTCAGTTTATGTCGCCACTAGCAAGTCCCAGGTAGACATGCTACAAAGTCAACTTAATGAACAGGCACGTCTTATTGTAGAGCCTGAGAGAAGAGATACTTTTCCGGCTATTGCTCTTGCTTCCACCTACTTATATTCCATAGAAGGTATAAATCCCGAGGAAGTCGTAGCTGTATTGCCAGTTGATCCGTATGTACAGAATAACTTCTTTGCTTGTGTAAAACAACTTGAAGATCTTGTGAAAGAAACATCCGCTGATTTAGCGCTTATGGGCGTAGCACCTACATTCCCTTCAGAGAAATACGGCTACATTGTCCCGCAGCAAAATGTAGTAGCAGGTAAAGCTGTACAGGTTCAGCGCTTTGAAGAGAAACCAAACCAGGAAAAAGCAGTACGTTTAATGGAAGAAAACGCGTTGTGGAATTGTGGCGTCTTTGCTTTTAAGCTCGATTACATGATTTCACTATTGGAAGAGAAAGGTTTTTCTGTGCAGTACGAGGAAATGGTTAAACAATACAGCTATCTTCCTAAAATCAGCTTTGACTATGAAATAGTAGAAAAAACTAGTAATATTGTTGTCACTCCTTATGAAGGGGAATGGAAAGACCTAGGGACATGGAATACATTAACTGAAGAAATGGATACAGGGTTAATAGGAAAAGGAATTATTAGTGAGGATTGTAAGGATACACATCTTGTTAATGAACTTGATATTCCCGTCACTGTATTAGGCTTGTCTAATGTTATTGTCGCAGCCAGCCCAGATGGCATATTGGTCTCCGATAAAGCTGCCAGTCCTCGTATTAAAGAAGTAATGAAAGGGATAGAGCAACGCCCAATGTTTGAAGAACGGCGCTGGGGCTGGTATCGTGTTCTTGACTATACTAAGCTAGAAGAGGGTACTGAAGTTTTAACTAAACGTATTGGTGTACTTGCAGGTAAAAATTTAAGTTATCAGCTTCATCATAAAAGGAGTGAAGTCTGGACTATAATTGAAGGTGAAGGGGAATTTGCCCTCAATGATGAAATATATAAAGTAAAGCCAGGAGATGTATTACAAATTCCAAAAGAGGCAAAACATGGTATTAAGGCTATAACAAACCTTCAATTTATTGAAGTACAGACAGGCAGTGAATTAATTGAAGAAGATATTATTCGACTAGCTATGACTTGGGATGAAGTAATGGAGATTTGTGAATTATCTTCCCTGAAAAGCTAAACATAATTGCAAACAAACGCCCACGATCACATTGATTATGGGCGTTTGCTTTGAATGGAAGGAGAAATAGCCGATGAACGTGCTATTCGAAGCATTACCTTTATTGGGGAGAAGGACGGGAATTGGAAGATATGTAGATAATTTAACAAGATATCTTTCTATGCAAAAAAATATACATGTGGATTATTGGTTTAACCAGGTTACAAATAAACGTGCAATTTATTTTGAACAAATTCCAACCCCACAAATAAAGAATAGTAGATATCCTTATAAATATATAAGGCGTCTAATGAATCCGACGAAATTACATGATTTTCCGGTTGATTTATTTAAACCTGTGGATGTTTTTCATGGTGGTAACTTCATTACTTACAAAACAAAAAAAGCGAAAAATGTTATAACCATTCATGATTTAGCTTTTCTTAAGTTCTCGAATATAGCAAATGACCATACGTACAGACATCACACACTATGGCTTCCCTATTCTATTGAGAAAGCAGATCATATTATTGCTGTTTCTCAACAAACAAAGCAAGATATTATAGAATATTATAAGGTTCCAGAGAGTAAGATTACAGTTACTTATCTGGCTGCTGATCATCATATAAAAACAGAAGATGATACCACTGTCAATATAATAAAAGCGAAATATGCATTGCCAGAACAATACGTTCTTTATGTTGGAACTATAGAACCTAGAAAAAACATCCCGTTTCTTATAGAAGGATATGCATTAGCCAAAAAACAGTACAAGTTTGAACACAAGCTATTACTGGTAGGGGGAAAGGGATGGAAAGATGAGCCTGTTTATCAAATGATAAACAAGTATTCTTTAAAAGACGATGTAATATTTAGTGGGTATGTAGATGAAGAGGATCTGCCTGCAATCTATACTGGTGCTTCGCTTTTTCTTTTTCCTTCTGTTTATGAAGGATTTGGTATCCCTGTTTTGGAAGCAATGCAATGTAAGGTACCTGTCATTACTTCAAACGTTTCTTCTTTACCAGAAATAGTGGGGGAGGCAGGAAGGCTTGTTTCATTAAAGCAAAGAGATGATTTTATAGATAGCATAGGGGAGTTGCTAGGAGATGAGAAAAAAAGAAAACAATATGCGGAAGCTGGTGCGAAGCAGGCACAACAATTTAGCTGGAATAAAACGGCTTTGCAAACGTTGGAAGTTTATCGAAAGTTACTTAAATAATCAAAGGGAAGTTTGCATGAAGAAGTTATGGTTTGTAGGTAATGTTTTGCAATATGAGGTATAAATTAGGAAAAACATTAATGGAGAAAATTATGAATGTCTTGCAAATAAATAAATTTTATCCTCCAGTAATTGGGGGAGTAGAGAAAGTTGTTTATGATATTGCTGTAGGAATGAAGGAATATAAAGATGTGAACATGCAGGTTCTTGTTTCTAATAATGAGCGTAGGGAAGTACATGATTTAGAAGAAGGAATTCCAGTTTATCGTGCATATAGTTTAGGAACGTATTTTTCTATGCCGATTTCTCCTGCCTTTCCTTTTCATCTAAAGAGGTTTCAGCCAGACATTATCCATTTCCATTTTCCGTTTCCATTAGGTGAATTATCTTATCTTCTTAGTTCTCTTTTTTGGAAACATATTAGACAAGCTAAAACAGTCGTTACCTGGCATAGTGACATCATAAAGCAAAAAAACTTTCTGCGACTATATCATCCTTTCTTAATAGCATTTTTACAACAAGTAGATAAAATTATTGCGACTTCTCCTAATATGATAGAGCACTCACCTTATCTACAGAGATTTAAGGAAAAGTGTGAAGTGATCCCCTTAGGAATTGATACTAGTTCATTAAATAATGATAAGGCTATTATCCAGGCAAAAGAGCTTAGAGATAATTTAAAAAGCAAAAAAGTAGTCCTTTTTATCGGCAGACTTGTATATTACAAAGGTGTAGAGTATTTAGTGGAAGCAATGGAGCATATTGATGCCACATTACTGCTGGTAGGAGAAGGGATATTAAAAGATTCTCTTCAAAGAAGAGCAAAGGAATTAAATATATCAGATAAAGTCAAATTTCTCGGAAAGGCTAGCGCTGAAGAACTAGCAGCTGTCCTCCATTCCTGCGATGTATTTGTCCTTCCATCTATTGAAAGAAGTGAGGCATTCGGTCTTGTTCAGGTAGAGGCCATGGCCTGTGGAAAACCGGTAGTTAGTACGAATCTTTCTACAGGAGTTCCGTATGTAAATCAGGATAAGACAACAGGTCTTGTAGTACCACCAAAAAATAGTGAAGCATTAGCCAGCGCTATTAATTTATTGTTGAATAATTGGAAGATTGCTAAACAATATGGGGAACTCGGAAAGCAAAGAGCGATGAAGGAATTTACCAGGGGGCGGATGATAAAGCGGGTGTATGATTTATACAGGGGGTTAGCTGATGAAAGTATATATTAATGCACGCTTTACCATGCAAACAATTACAGGAGTACAGAGGTATGCTTGGGAAGTTAGTAACCATTTAGGGGAACGAAAAGAGTTTATAAAACCGGGACGATTGGCTTCATCTTCTGGAGCATTGGGACATATATGGGAACAATGCAGTCTACCGATTCAGTTGCCACGTAAAGGGCTATTGTGGTCTCCAGCTGGGGCAGGGCCTCTTCTAGTGGAAAAACAAATTGTTACATTGCATGATATTGCCCATTTAGAGCATCCAGAATGGTATGATGCTAAGTATAGCAGTTGGTATCAATACTTAATTCCAAAGTTAACAAAAAAAGTTGTTCATATATTAACAGTCTCTAATTATTCTAAAGAGAGAATAATTGACGTTTTGGGAATTGCCCCGGAAAAAATTACTGTATCACCAAATGGTGTTGAGCCACGATTTTTTAACATACCAGCTAAAGAGATCGAAAGTGTAAGAAAAAAATACCATATAAAGGATAAATATATACTAGCTGTATCTGCAATATCTCCAAGAAAGAATTTTCGTGTGATAGTTCAAGCATGGGACAAGATTAAAAGCAAGTTTCCTAATTATTCCCTTGTAATAGCAGGGAAATCGGGGTTAGCTTTTGCCAGAAATGCAAGCGTGGATATATCCCCTGAACAGGTAAATATGACAGGGTATGTCAAAGAGGAGGATCTGCCTGCCCTATATGCAGGGGCTTCTTTATTTGTGTATCCGTCATTATATGAAGGATTTGGTATTCCTATCTTAGAGGCAATGGCTACTGGAACACCTGTTATCACTTCTAACATTACTTCGATGCCGGAGGTAGCTGGAGATGCAGCTGTTTTAGTAAACCCTATAAAGGAAGATGAAGTTGCAGAAGCGATAGAATTAGTTTTAACAGATGAGAGATTACATAAGGAATTAGGAAAAAAAGGTAGGAAAAGAGCCGGAAGCTATACATGGGAGCGAACTACAAACACTATATATGAATTAATGAAAAAGCATATGTAAATACATACACCAACCTGTATAAATAACATAAGATAAGTAATTTTACAAGTTATGAATAATAGGTTATCATGAGAGATAAATAAGGTTTTGTGGAAATATTTTGTTTTGGAGATATTGTTTATGGAAAATTATAGAATGAGATTTTATAAAACTATATTTTCTCTTTTTGATATATGCTTAGTTAATCTAGGATTTCTTTTTGCTTTTTGGATAAAATTTGGATATGAAGTTCCTTTATATAACTGGAAGCCTTATATTTCTCTTATTCCATGGATCTCCCTGAGTTCATTTGTCATTTTTTACATGTTTGATTTATACTCAAATTGGCGAAGAAAAAGTTTATATAATCTTATATACTCTATTGTACTATCCATCGGAATGTTAAGTTTAATTACTGTAGTTCTTACATTTTGGTACAGAGGATTTTCTTTTCCACGTAGTGTAATTTTTTTGGCTGCTATTATACAAATCATATTGTTTATTTTAACACGCTCCTTTATCTGGTGGTTTGCCAAACGAATATATGGGCAACGTAAAGTATTAATTGTTGATAAAGATATAAAAAGAGGTTTTTTATTAGCACAAAAATTTATGCAGCATACAAAAGGATGGTTTGTTGTTCATAAATTTTTACCTGTTCAAAATTGGAAAAAGGAAACTGGAATTATATATGAAGTAGATGTTGTACTTCTGGGAACTTCCTTAAATAGAGAGGAAAAAGCAGAAGTTTTAAGTTATTGTGCTCGGTATGATAAAGAAGTCCTTGTTGTACCAGAATTGTTTGAACTGTTTGTTTTGGATGCAGAGCCACAGCAAATTGATGACATGCTAGTTCTCTCTATCCAGTCCCCAAAGTTACAGCCAAGCCAATTATTTATGAAACGTGCCTTTGATATAGTGATTTCCAGCACTTTGATGCTTCTTCTTAGCCCGATTATTCTTATACTTTATATAGTTGTACCGTTGACTTCACATGGCCCATCTATTTTCAAACAAGAGCGATTGGGACGTGGTGGAAAGCCATATATGATTTATAAGTTTAGGAGCATGGTGCATAATGCGGAGCATAAAACAGGTCCGATGCTTGCAGCTGCGAATGATCCGCGTATTACCCGATTAGGGGGCTTTATTCGCGCTATGCGTCTTGATGAAATTCCTCAGCTATTTAATGTGATTAAAGGTGATATGAGTCTAGTTGGTCCAAGACCTGAAAGAGCTTTTTTTATTGAGCAATTCAGTGAAACCATTCCTGATTTTACATACAGGATGATGGTAAAGCCTGGTATAACAGGGCTTGCACAAGTAATGGCCAAATATAGTACAACGGCGGAAGACAAGCTTCGTTTTGACTTAATGTATATTCGTAATTATTCGCTTGCGCTCGATATCAAAATTCTGTTACAAACGATTCGTGTTGTTTTGCAGCGAGAGCAAGCTAAGGGTATAAAAACAAATCAATTATTAAATGAAGAACAGATTTTAAGAAATTTAGGCTTTACAGAAGTGACTGTATCTCAAGAAAAGATACAATAAAAAAGCGGTATGCAATATTGTTTTTGTCTGCTTAGGCAGGATGCTCTCCTGTCTTTTTCTTTTACCAAATATATGTTGGTTTTTTGATACTATAAACGTATCTACAGTTTAATTTACAGGAGCATGAAGGAACTACTCAAAAAGTGTCGAATATTGGTATTCTATAAAGGCTAAGGAAGGAAATCGCGAGAGAGGGATTTTATGGAAAAAGAGTATAGTGAGAAAATGAGAAATGGAATTGTATATGGCCTGTTTTTTATAACTATCATTGGGATTACAATGACTATCTGGTTAGGATCAAAACAAGATGAGCATTATAAAGAAGATGCACAACGTATAGGAGTCTTTTCTCAGCAAATGAAGGAGGGCAAATATACAGAAGCAGAGAACACAATAAAAAGTTTAGTAAATGACTATCCTACTAGCTATGTGCTTCTCTGGCAATATGGAAGAAACCTCTCCATACAGGGAAAGGATAAAGAGGCTTATGAATATTATACAAAAGCACGTATTCAACGGCCATTTGTTGTACGAAATTCACAGTATTTACTTCACACTGGAGAAACTCTTTATAAACTAGGGGAATATGAAAAAGCTAAGGTTTATTTGTCAAAAGGTAAAGAGGAAGCAAGCTCGCAAACAATACAACAAATTGATGCTTTGCTACAACAGGTAGAACAAAAAAAATAAAAATACTTTCATAATTATGGTGGGGTAGGGAATGAATAATGAACGAAAATTAAGTATAGACGAAATGCTGGCGCTTGAAGGGCAGAAAAAGCTTGATGGAATCATGATAAATACTATTTTAGTTTTATTATTGTGTGTTCCACTTATTATGCGGGTGGCTATGATAGAGCATATAAGTCCGGTGATTAGCGGAACGGGTTTTGATACTGGTATGAAAGCCGAAGTATTTACATATTTTAAATTTATTTTTCTGTTTTCAGGGGTTCTTTTGCTTGTTGGGTTGTTCCTTTATAAAATGCTTGGGAAGAATTATTCTATTCCGCGTAGTTATATTAATGTTCCGCTTGGAATTATGTTTTTTGTTCTCTTGCTTTCTACTATTTTTGCTGATTATAAAACGATTTCATTATTTGGCCAGTACAATCGGCATGAAGGTGCATTAACATATTTATTATATTTCTCTTTATTTTTTATAGCAGCTAATATTACGTATAGCTTTAAAAAGATTAACGGGATATTTTACGTTCTGTATGGAGTTGCATTTGTAAATGCCCTACTTGCTTTGCTTCACTTTTATGGTTATGACATATTGTCATCATCCTTTTTCCGTAACTTAATTCTGCCCTCAGTTGATGAAGGAGCCATTCAGCAAGGATCAAATGTAAGCAGTACGATTAATAATCCTAACTATGTAAGTGGATTTGCCAGTATGCTTGTTGCCTTGTTCATGACACGCTCATTGTTAGATGAAAATCAAAAACAGCGGATGCTAAGTCTACTATTTTCTATATTGTCATTTGCAATGCTGCTTGCTTCTTTATCATCAAGTGGATTTGTTACTTTTCTGGTAGTTCTTCCGCTTATTTTTATCCTTGTGCTATTTAATAAACGTCGTAAGATAAGTATAGCCTTTCTAGGAACACAGCTTATTTGTTTTGCGCTCGTGTTTACTGTCCTTAATTCACATAATTCAGCAGTGTTCAAAGAGACGGTAGGAATTTTCTTTGATTCACCTCAAGCTGAGACAGCTATGAAGAAAGAGGACGAAATTTCAATGAAAGAGTTACTTGTATCTGTGTTACCTTTTAGGGTGAACACTGTATACGCTGATGAACAATTGGATGAATTTAACTTGCCTCCGCAAGGATTCGGAGCTGGGACAGGGCGACTGTATATCTGGAGTAAAGTTATGAATTTAATATATGATCGACCCTTCTTAGGGTATGGAATGGATACACTCCCTTACTATTTTCCGCAGGATGATCCTGCGAAATACTCTAATATTAATGACTATAATGTAATTGTAGATAAGCCTCACAATATATATATAGGATATGCCTTCGGGGCAGGGATTTTCATGTTATTGGCATTTATCTGGCTGATAATTCAACATATGTGGAATAGTATGAAGTCGCTCCGAGGCGGGACTACGGGGAAATGTGGTGTTCTGGTAGCCAGTTTGTTCGCTGCATGGTGTGCATACCTTGTTCAGGGGATGTTTAATGATTCAATTATAGGTACGGCTCCGGTGTTCTGGATTTTATTCGGAGTTAGTGTGTCTGTGTTACGTGAAGGTATCACTGAATAATTTACACTTTAGCTACATGCTACTTTGTTAGTTGGTGAAATAAGCTGAATGATTTTTGTTAGAGCGTAATCCTTTATTTAATAGGCGTTATGCTCTTTTTTAAAAGAATTTATTTGATTTAATAAGCGAATATGTAACTTCCACAAAAAAAATTCATGTTAGGTGCAACTTTTACGGAATTACTCCGTCTAATTGTATGTAAACAAGATGAGGACGCTGTTCTAGGGAAGAAACACCATTGCTAAAAAATATTTGAAAAGAGAGCAACTTTTTCTTTTTAGTATCGTCTAATAGGGTGTAGGTAAGTACATGGAAAGGCTATATACCCCTTAATTACAGAGAACATAGTGCAATATTTACTATATTCTCTATTTACTTCATGTGAATTGCGGTGTATACTTTCCTATGTGAGAATTCAAGTAGGATATTCTTCCAAGGCTAACTCTACTTTCTCACAAGCTTGTTTACGAAATTATAGAATCTTAAAATTATAGAAGAGCTCTTATCTCCTCGAAAGGGGGTGAAGGTACATAATGGGAGAGGGAGGCTCGAAACATATAAGAAACACTCTCAACCAATGTGAGAACGGACTATGTCCCTTCACAAAGAAGGACACCTGGTAGAAGGTTGTCCAACAATAGAAGTATGTGACATATCCAAAAAATATTATTCCAACTTAGGAGGAAAATACTTTGAAGAAGAATAAAGCTCTTAAAGTTCTTTCTACTGCAGCATTAGCGGCAACGCTTGTTGTTCCTGCTGCATTGCCTGCTTCTGCAGCAGCAACTTACAAAACGGCTTCTAACCCGCAAAAAGTTGAAAAAAATAAAGTTATCGAATCTACTCTTCGTGTATCAGTAGAAATTTCGCCAGGAAGTCTGACTACTACAGAGGATACAGTTCGTTTCCGTTTACCTTCTGGCTCTTATGCACCAGCCCCTGTTGCTGAGGTTGCATCACCAACTCAGGACAACCAAGTAGCAAAAGCTGATGTTGCAGGTGTAGCTGCAGCTGGCCCTTCTGGCAACTATAATGAATTTGAGTTAAAAGTAGAACGTTCTCAACATAGCTCAAAACCTGGATTAGTATATATTGATCTTAAAAACGTTTTTGTTCCTTCAAGCGTAAATGACAAGTTCGATGTAACATTTGATGCTCGTCCTGGCTCTGCTTTCTCTACTGGAACTGTAACTGTTGCAACAGTAGGTTCTGGTGGTTTAACAGCTACAGTTGATGATATTAAATCTCTACAACCAGGAAAGAACCAAGCTATTGATACGATTCGTATTAAAGAAGATCGTGCCGGTGCTGTTAAACCTGGAGAAGACTTCACTTTAAAATTACCTAAAGGATTTACATGGAGAAATCTTGGAGAAAGCAAGCAGGTTTGGGGCGGTTCCAATGGTAATTTCGAAGTGAAAAAAGATTCTGGCGATGACAGAAAACTTGTATTAACTTACAAAGGAAATGAAACGACAACCGCAGGTTACTGGACACTTAGTGGTCTATCTGTAGATGTAGATGATGATGAAGCTAAAACTGGCGACGTAACAGTAGATATTAGTGGTTCAGCTAGTAGTACTACTGGCTCTCTGGTGGTAGCTAGATACGGTACGTATGGCACTTCTATCAAAGCTGCTGATGCCCTAAAAGTGTGGGCAGGTCGCGATGATGAAGATGTTGCTAACATCACTATTCAAGAAGATGCTCCTGGTTCACTTTATGCTGACCGTACTATCAAATTAACACTTAGCGGAAATGCAAAATGGCATACAGTACCGAAAATTGACAATAGTCTTTCTGACCTTCAAGGATTTGAATTAGAAGGAAACTTTGAAATTTCCAAGAACGATCCAGCTACTGTAACAGCTACAGTGAAAAAAGCTTCTTCTGGTAAACCAGCTAAAATCGTATTGAAAGACGGTACTGTTGATTTAGCTGCTGATGCAAAAGCTCAAGATATTACAGTAACAGCTGGTGGTACTGCTAGCCTGACAGGCACTGCTACTATTGCAAAAGTTGTATCTCCAGTAAGTGCAGCAATTGAAGGAACGATTGCTAAAGCTATCATTGGTGCTCAAAACCAAGAATTGTCTCCAATCGTCATTACTGAAGCTGGAAAAGGTGCTCTTGATGACAAGAAAACTGGTGGTGAAAACCAACTTGTTCTTCAATTCCCTAAAGGTGTTACACCAAAAACAGGTATTGATGTTAAAGTAACAGATGGTGACATTGTACTTGATACAAACAACATCGCTGTAAATACAAGTGCAGATACGATTACAATTCCGGTTAAGTATGCAAGTACAAAACCTTCTAAAATCAAAATCAGCAACATTAAAGCTGATGTTGACCGTACAGTTGCCGAAGGTCCGCTTGAGGTTGATGTAACTGGTGGCGCACTTGTTAAAACAGCTTCCAAGTTCCCGAATACGCCTTCCGTAACAAAAGTTGCGGCAGCTAACATTGTTACACCGGCTGATGGTAACAAAACAGCTCAAAACATCGTATTCAAAATTGGTAGTAAAACGTACACTGTTGAGGGCGAAGAAAGAACAATGGATGTAGCTCCAGAAGTACATCCGGTTTACAACCGTACGTACATCCCAGCAGCTCACTTTGCAGCAAGCTTGAACATTCCAGCCGACAAAGTTGTTTGGAATGAAGCTTCTAAAACTGTAACAATCTTTGCTGGCGATAAAGTAGTTAGCGCTACTGCTGGTAAGAAAGAACTTGTTGTTAACGGTACAGTTGTTAAAATCGATGCACCGGTTAACTATGGCCAACACACTAGTTACCGTGTAATGGTACCTTATACTCACCTGGCTCTTGCATTGGGTGCTACTGTTGAGTGGAAAGCTGATACTCAAGAGATCTTCGTTAACAAAAAATAATTGTTTCCCGATGACATGTTTCGAGGGACTCCTCTTTTGAGGAGTTCCTTTTTTACTGCATACTATAAGTCATTTTGAGGAGAGATGGGTATGAAGAAACGCTTTTCCTGGATTTTAGCAGCTTCTCTTGTTGTTCCGTTTGCTCAAATTGGCCATGCGGCCGAATCTCTTACATTTAACTATGAACAAGCGATTGAAAAGGCACTCAACAATCCGACTAACTATAACTTGAAAAATGCTGATGCTAACATTGATCGTTCTTTTGAGCAGCTTCAAAAAGCAGGGGAAAATGTAAAATATATTCCAGGCGGACCCGGTAATCCTGCGGCAAATCAGGTTTTTACCGGTTATACGCAAGCAGGCTTGAACTATGAAATCAATAAAAAAGATAAGGAGAAAAACGAAGAAGCATTAAAAGTTACGACTATTCAGTCATATAATGCTGTTTTGCAGGCAGAGGAAAAGAAAAAACTGGCTGATTTGAAAGTTGAAAATGCCTATATGCAGAATATGATGGCAAAATATAAAGAACAAGCTGGCTTGGCAGGTAAAATCGAAGCTGACCGTGTTGAAAAGACATACGATGCTGAAAAAAAGACATTGCAAGCTGAAGAGACGTCTTTGAAAAATGCATATGAGAGTTTTAATAAATTGGTCGGGCTGAAACCAGATGAAAGACCAGTTCTGACTGAAAAATTGGTGTTAGAGCGACTTCCTGAGACTGATGTAGAAGGGCATATCGCTGCAGTCATTTCTGAGAGCCCAGATATTTGGAAGGCCGAGAAAGCGATTGATATGGCACGTCTGAATCTCGATTTGTATACATTCAATGATCCGTCCAATCCTGATTCCTACGGTGCAAAGAAAATAGATGTCGAAAAAGCGCAAAACACAAGTGCAGATGCTAAGAAGCAGACAGCAGATAAACTTCGTGAGCTATATAATACCATTCGTCAAATAGAAGAGAGCTATTCCGCTCTGGAAGCACAGATAGCTTCTGCTGAAGAAGGATTGCGACTGATGGAAATACAGTATAATGCGGGTGTGTTAGCTAAGGCTGAATTGATGGCGACAAAGGTACAGGTTGAAGAATTGAAAAGCAAAAAGCTTGATTTAGCTGTTAATCATAGCAAGTTGATACAAACGTTTAACAAGCCATGGGCTGTTACCCAAAACTAATTTATTAAAGATAACTGAACAAGAAAGTCACTGAATTTCGAAGTTGTTAAGAAATGCCTATACCTATATAGGCCATCATGTGTTGGATTAGTTTTTACTACTCCACAGCGTATGATTTGATGGTTGATGAGGCATTTACTATCAGCATCGTATTTCGGTGGCTTTTTATTATGTTTGTATTTAGGGTTTCTATCTTTAAGGAGGGTGATATACTTTTTATTATAACGAAACATAGAAAGGAATAAGTTATGAAGCAACGATTGCATGTATTTGATGATATAAGGGCATTTGCAGCACTGTCTGTTATTGCGATCCATGCGACGGCTCCGTATGTCATCTCAGAGCCTGCAGGATTTATATGGAATCAGCTCATGCGGTATGCGGTTCCCCTCTTTATTATTCTTTCGGGGTTCCTTCTATATTATGCCGATCGGAAAAAAGAACACCTTAATTATGGACAATTTATGCGCAAACGCTTAACGAAAATCTTTATTCCGTATCTCATCTGGACGCTTGTGTATACGCTGTTCAAGATGCGGGAAGAGTTGACCGATAGAGGAACAGAAGCATTACCAGATGTAGGCTGGGCATTTGTGAGTTTTTTGCCTGACGGTTCAGCATTTGTGCACCTATATTTTCTAATTATTATGTTTCAATTGTATTTACTGTATCCGGTATTACGATTATGGGTAAAGCATAGTGCCAAGCAGGCACTTTTCATATCGTTTTTATGTACATTTTTGACGCAAACATGGACGTATGTACATAGTGTGATGGGATGGTTTGTAGAAATTCCCCAGGTAACACGGATTTTCCCTGTATGGTTGTTTTTCTTTGTGTTAGGTATGTACACGGCTCAGTATAAGGATAGATGGGAAGGGTGGCTGAAACGGACCGGTGTCCTGATAGCGCTTTACTGGATCGTCTCCATTGTTCTCTTGCTTGCGGATAGCTGGATAACGGAGACGTACGGGGCCTCGATTAAACCGGCAGTCGTTCTATATACAATTACCAGCTACTTTTTCTTCTATTATATATGTACAGGCAAACAAAGGCGTGAGAGGCAAGGCAGAGGCTTCATTCAATGGTTGTCCGCGCAGTCCTTTCTCATATTCCTGCTTCATCCGCTTATTTTGACGGTGCTACGTCTGTTGCCGAGAGAATATGGGGACGATGTGATTTGGGATGGTACATTAGGAATGCTAGGGTTATTTACTGCGACGACAGGAGTGACCTTGCTGCTGACATATGCGATTAGCTTTACGCCGTTTGCTTCTGTGCTGGGAGGTGTACGAGCTGGAAGAAAATGAGCTGCCTTACTATGGAAATTGTCAGCAACTTCTTTCGTTCTCTGTTGTCAAACTATATAATAGAAGCATATTGTTTAGGAGGACGAGAGAATGATTTCATTTTTGAAGAAGTGGCGCTCCACCAAACCGGAGAATGAGTTGGAGCAACCTTTAATAAAGGAAGAAAACCATACTGAAGAGGAACAACGTAAAGCAAATGCAAACAGGGATTCCTCCATGGAGCTAGTATTGCCTCAGACTCAGAGTTCATTTAGTTCCTCAGTTGCGTCGGATGAGATGTATGTTTTACGGTTTGTATTTGGCGAGCTACCAGAGATTGAGTCGGGCATATTGGCAATAGACGGATATAAGCTGGAACAGACAATGCAAGGATTTTCTGTACAGGCATTTCTTCGTAATAGCATGGACGAGTCGATTGAATTAGAGAAGCTGTCAGTCGTACTGAAGGATGCAGAAGGCACAGTTATTGCACGCGAAATATTCTCTATCGGAGAAGAGGGAAAAGAACTTCCTCCACAGAGTGGGATGCCATGGCGTTTTGATTTTCCATATGAGTCATTTGCAGTGTCAAACGGTGATTTATCATCGTGGCGTTTAGAGTTCCATATGCAAGACGGAAAGACACAGTCCCGTGTTCAGACACTTGATTTTGACATAACGGAACAGACATGGAATGAGCAATGGAAGAGTGTAAACGAACGGATTGCAGATGATATCCGTGAGGCTATTATTCAAACAGAAGGTCTTGTACATGCGATTGGTGCCAATACCATCATGAAGGATAATGGAGAGCTAGAAGTGCTCGTTGCACTTCGGAATAGTCGTGATGAGGCGGTTTTGCTTGAAGAGGATACGGTATTTACCGTGTATGATGCAACAGGGGAAGTAGTAGCTTCTCATTCGTTCGATTTGTCGAGTGTTGAGCTTCCTGCCTATTCAGCTACCCCGTATACATTATTGTTTCCACAATCTTCACTACGGAAGCAGAACCCAGATTTTAGTGAATGGTCGCTCGTTGAAGAGTAAAGAAAAAGTACATATATTAAGAAGTCGCTCATATTGAGCGGCTTTTTTTATGGAATAGAGAAGTGAATCTTTGTTCAGAAATCTCTTTCGTTATACCATTTGCTTTGTATGTAATTTGTTATTCTGTGACCATTATTTGAGGTTTTATAACTATTTTAGGTACTTTGTACGTTTTCAACACCCTACATATGTAATAGAATATTCCAGAAGATTCCTGTTTTTCTTTATAAAGAAAAACAAATAGTCTTTCGATCCTAGGAAGGAAAGGAGAAAACCCTATGAAAGAAAAGAAGAATTACAACAAGGTTCTGTCGACGGCTGTCATCCTTTCTATGGTGCTGAGCCCGACATCTGTACTAGCCGATACGGGTTCGGCATTCAAAGATTTGAACCAGGCAGCCTCTTGGGCGCAGGGCGGTATAATGGAGGCCAAGAATCGTGACTTAATGAAAGGCGACAATAACGGCAACTTCCGTCCAAAAGCGCTTGTTACACGGCAAGAAGTCGCATCTATACTGGTTAACATCCTGAAGCTACAGGAGCCGAACATACAGGCGTCCTCTTATACGGATGTACCACCAAATGCCTGGGGAATGCGGGCGATCGAAGCTGTGAAGAATGCGGGCATTATGCGCGGTGATGGTAACGGTAAATTTCGTCCTAACGCACCAGTTACGAGGGAAGAGTTAGCAGTCGTACTAGTGAGTGCCATTAAAGCAGACACGATAGGAAAAGGAGGCAACCTGGGAGTAGCAGACGCTAGTAAGATTAGTTCCTGGGCCAAGCCTGCCGTACAGGTAGCGATGGAGAAAGGCTTGTTGCGAGGTGACGGCAAGAATTTTAATCCGAAACAAAATGCACCGCGTCAGGAAGTAGCGATTATGGCCGTAAACCTGGCGAATGCGTTACAGCAAACGCCTGCACCCACACCAACTCCAGCGCCGTCTACCGAAACGATAGAAGCAAAAGTGGACAGCGTCACAGATAGCACGATTACATTGAATGGCAAATCATATGACTTGTCGAGTGATGTGAGGGATTTACTGAATGATAAAAATAGAGAGGCACTTAAGGGCGCGACCATAAAAGTCGAGACGAAAGACAAGGCCGTTACAAAGGTTACATACCTGGAGCTTACAGCGTCGGGACAATCAGCGAGATCGAGCGAGAAAAAATTCAGCGATAATGTTGTGCTGGATGGGGGCACAGTAAACGGCGACTTAAAAGTGAAGGGCGACTATGTATCCTTGAAAAACTTGAAAGTAAAGGGCGATCTGGAAGTTATGAAGGATGTATCCCGGGGCTTCTATTCTTATAGAGTAACTGTGGATGGCAAGACGCGTGTGAATGGCGGAAATAGTGACGCGGTCACTTTTGAATCGGCCGAGCTTGGTAAGGTCGAGATTAACAAGAGAGATGTACGTGTAGAAGTAACTGGTAGTATGAAGACAGATGAGATTACAGTTATGGATAATGCTACTCTCGTTGCGGATAGCAACATAACGATTTCACGGGTAACAGTTAAAGATGGTGTATCTTCAATCGAAGTGAAAGCGAAGATTACGACGCTTGAGATTGAAAATAGAAATACAAAACTGACGCTTGCGGATGTAGCACGTATTGATAAGCTTGTCCTTCCTTCAGGATCTAATGTAGAAGATGTAGTGAGGAATTATCAGGATGCAAAAGGAAAAATTAGTCAGGTAAGCTATACTTCCTCTTCAAGAGGTGGACGTAGCGGATCTTCCAGCTCAGAAGTAACGTATACGCAATCAGTAAGCTCCTTAGGAACGATAAACGATAACGTAAGGATTTCCGGAAGTCACCTCACAATTAAAAATGGTACGATTAAAGGCAATGTATTCATTACATCTAGCTCCCGAAACGTAACATTGGAGAATGTAACGATTGAAGGGACCTTAACGATGACCGCGGATAATAAAACAACGTTAGACGGTGTAACCGTGAAAGGGAAAACCATTCTTCAATAGGCATAAATATACCACTATGTGATGAAGGAGGAAAAGATGTATGTCAAAAAGAAAAGGGAGAAAAATCTCCGCTATAGCCGTCATGTCTACGCTGGCATTTACGGCCCTGATCCCTTCCGTATCAGCTGAAACCATACTGCGAAATTCTTCTATTAATGATTTAGAGATTTCAAGTAGTGCCACAAGTACTTCTGTTCAAGCTGAAGGAAGAAATGCAGATGTGAAGGGGAATATAGTAATTAAAGCACCGGCCAGGATTACAGCGGACGGCAATGCTACAAATACTTTTAACAGAGCTAACGTAACAATCGAAACGAATGGCACGGTAACTATAGGCGTTCCGCTACGGAACGTTTATATTAATAATAGTGCTAGGATCGAGTTTACAAGTGGGGGAAGTATTAAGAAAGCAATAATCAAGAGAGGGGTTAATCCCTCCCTTCCTTCCAGTGGTATAGAAGAGATTGTAAGAGAAGAAATACTATTAGCCACTGGTTCACTTGGGACAGCAGGGAATGGCAAAATCACCGGATTAGTAAGCGGTAAAAAATATGTTGTTACAGTGGACGGCAAGAAATATGGAGTCCAAGCAAACGGTACGCTAGAAGCCGAGAACTCAGCTGCAGAAGCACTGACAGGCACAGAAATCACTGGATTGACGAACGGTAAGACGTACAAGGTAGAAGTAGAAGCACCGATGGCGGTAGTAGTAGAAAGTGGTTCTGTGGCTGGTGCAACAGCAGGGAATGGTAAAATCACTGGATTAACAAGCGATAAAAAATATGTTGTTACGGTGGATGGCAAGAAGTATGGAGTTAAAGCAAACGGTACACTAGGAGCCGAGAACTCAGCTGCAGAAGCACTGACAGGCACAGAAATCACTGGATTGACGAACGGTAAGACGTACAAGGTAGAAGTGGAAGCACCGATGCTGGTAGTAGTAGAAAGTGGTTCTGTGGCTGGTGCAACAGCAGGGAATGGTAAAATCACTGGATTAACAAGCGATAAAAAATATGTTGTCACGGTGGATGGCAAGAAGTATGGAGTTAAAGCAAACGGTACACTAGGAGCCGAGAACTCGGCTGCAGAAGCACTGACAGGCACAGAAATCACTGGATTGACGAACGGTAAGACGTACAAGGTAGAAGTGGAAGCACCGATGCTGGTAGTAGTAGAAAGTGGTTCTGTGGCTGGTGCAACAGCAGGGAATGGTAAAATCA
>SNQY01000262.1_pt1 | contig 20866 bp, 17 predicted proteins | sample 2580551 | NCBI WGS metagenome assembly SNQY01 (sample SAMN10953785, study PRJNA522744) | food fermentation metagenome | isolation source: 144-hour incubation of native-enriched microbial consortia from nixtamalized... | place: Mexico | collected 2017-09-24 | reverse complement strand
TTGTAGAGAGTTATGGACAACGTACCTACCTCTTTACAATAGGAGATTTTTTATGCTTTTTCCATGAAAAATGATCATAATTACCCATATTTAACTAATATTTGATTATTCGCGTTAGGTTTTATGCAACGCTAGTGCATAAAGTGCCGTTATTTTTATTTTGGGCTCAACCCAGAAATTTTTGAGCTCGACCCAGAAATCGGCGCTTGATTAACGTGTTAATCTCGAATGATCAAGCTGTACGGTACATTTTCTACGCTAACGGTTGCCACCCGCGCTTATCCACACTATTGGCTTATCCACGCTATTGGGCTTATCCACGCTATTGCGCTTATCCACACTTTTGGCTTATCCACGCTATTGCACTTGTCCCGCAATCAAGCGCCGCTTTTTGTTTTGAGCCCTATTTTTGGAGGCCGATCACTTAATAAACACGCCGCCAAAAGGGATCACCTCGCGCAGGAAACGTTTGATGATGCCGTCCTCGGCCTGCAGATCCCGTACCAGTTCACCGCTTCCGGGGCCGCCGGATTGGACCAGCACCGAGCCTTGTCCGGTCATTTTCCATTGGTAGCGCATATGCTGGCTGGCCAGATGATTGCCGTAAACGGAGAGCTCCAGCTTGGCGCGCTCGGGATAAGCGAGCACCCGTCCGGCTTCCACGTAAAGCGGCTCTTCGGGAAGCAGCGGCAGCTCGATCACCTGTCCTTGGGTCAGAATCCCGATTTGTCCTTGTCCGGAAAATTTGACTTTTACCGCGTCACGGGTGATCATCATGTTTTTCATGCTGAGAATGCGGTTCTCCATACGGATGCCTTCGGTATAAAAAAAGAGATGCCGGAAGTCGTACAGCAAGTCGCTCTCCCCGGCAAACTCGAGCACTTTCAAACCGATGGCGGGGGGGAGCGAGGCGGTTACCCGGCAGGGCCCCGTGAAATCGGCCCGCAGCAGCTTGCGTTTCCGGTAGATGCCCTTCATATTCATCAGTCTGTCGGTCCGGTGATGGGCCGGGCCGCGGTAAGCGATGACTTGTCCGGGGTGCAGCAGGTGCAGCTTGTCGGCTTCGCGCAAGTCGAAGGTAACCGTATGCCCGCCCAACCCCGCCAGGCCGTCGTTGTGCTTTAGAATATCCATCATGGACTCCTCCTCTCCGTAGCGGCAGCTCAGCGGCGGAGCGCCAACCGGACGAGCCGCAGCACGACAAAATAGCCCGCAAACAGCGCGAGGCCGGCAAACACCATCACCCGGATTTTTCGGGCATTGGCGTCACGGATCTGTTGCGCCTCCGTCAAAGCCGATACGGTAGCGGCGAGTTCCCTGTTGCGCGCCATTAGCTCCTCGTTTTGCCGGCGGAAGCTTTCCAGCGTTTCCTGCGTCGCATTAAGCTTGTCCAAAGTGTTCTGGTAATCCGCTTTTAATTCACTCACCTCGGAGGGGAGTTGCGACAGTTCATTGACCCCGCCCCAAAAATCGTTCCAATAGCCCGCCTCGGCCGGTTTTCCGCCCCCAAAGAGCAGACCTCCGGCGAGCGGGACAAGAATAAGCAAGAGCAGGGACCGGTTCCGGTTTCTTATCAATTCCCCCACCTCCAAACATCAACAAACATCGTCTTATATCAACTTTTACGTAATAGGGGGATGAAAAGTTTCTGAAGGGCTAATTCCTTCGGTTATTTCGGCATCCGTCTCTCGCTGCTCACGGCCACGCGGGCTGAAGCGGCCGCCATTCCCGCCTCGGCGATTTTCCCGTTTTCGACCCGGTAGACGGCGCTGGCCGGGGCTGGCCATTTCATATGAGGGGTTTGGCGGTCGGCAGGAAGCTGTCCGCTTTCCCGATGTGGACGCCGGTCTGGTCTAGTCTGCCGGTCTAATCTGCCGAAGGGTCAAAGCCCAAAACAAGAGGGCGATGGCGCTGACGGCGGCGCCGAACAGGCATACCCCTCTCCAGCCAAAGTAAGCGTAGATATGGGTTGAAGCGATAGCTCCGGTTGCGCTGCCGATGGAATAAAAGATCATGTATCCCCCAGTGAGCCGGCTTCGCGCTTCGGGACGCACGGCAAAAATCAAACTCTGGTTCGTGACATGCACCGCTTGCACTCCCGCGTCAAGGAGGAGGATGCCGACGACCAGGACAGGCAAGGAGTATTCGGTATAACTGATCGGCAGCCAAGATATCAGCAACACTGCCAACGCCAAGCCCGTCGTTCTCTGCCCCAGGCCGCGATCGGCAAGCTGCCCCGCTTTAGACGCCGCAAACGCTCCGGCAACGCCGGCCAGGCCAAACGCCCCGATTGCGGTATGCGATAACGATGCCGGAGGCGAGCTCAAAGGCAGCACCAGGGATGTCCATAATGTGCTAAACGCCGTGAATATGAGTAAAGCCAAACCTGCGCGGATGCGCAGCACTCTTTCTTGTACGAATAATTGAACCACCGAGCGCAGCAATTGCGGATAGGATAATGGTTCCTTTTTGCCGTGATATTGCGGGAGTACCCGGTATAAAGTTACACCCATGATCAGCATTAAAGCTGCGGAGACCAGATAAACCGAGCGCCATCCGGCGATATCCGTTAAAATCCCGGCAAATGTTCGCGCGAGCAATATTCCGATCACCACTCCGCTGGTCACCAACCCGACGATCCTTCCCCGTTCGGCCGGGGCGGCTAAAGTGGATGCGTACGATACCAACACCTGCGTTACGACCGCAAGCAATCCTACAACCGCTAAACCGGCAAACAGCACGGTGACGGTATTGGCGGTGCCAACAACGGCAAGGGCCCCTGCGGATATTAGCATCATCACGATGATAAGCCGGCGCTGATTAAGAAGATCGCCGAGCGGCACCAGCATAAATAGCCCTAGTGCATAGCAAATTTGCGTAACGGTAATGATGCTTCCAACGGAAGACCGGGTGATATCGAATTGTTCCGCCAGTGAATCGAGCAGCGGCTGTGCGTAGTAAACGTTGGAAACCGCCAGGCCGCAGGCGATGGCGAACAACAGGGCTATTTTGTACGACATGAAAGAAGAGGCAGCCGGTGCGGACGTTGAGGCGGCTCCTTGAGACGCAGTCTTGCCAGTACGGGCGCCAGCGCTTGCTTTCGCTTGGGATTTCTCCATCTTTTACCCTCCATCGCTAAAAAATGAATTTTATATACCGACCGGTACATAATTTAATATAAACTATACTGCCTTAAAACTTTTTTTGTCAACAAATTTCATTGTGGTTTCAGCAATCATTGACAACGAACACTTTGAAAAATAGAATTATTTTATACCAATCGATACTTAACGATGATGGATGATGGAGGTAACGATGGCCAGACTTCGCGAATTTGATAAGGAAAAGGCATTAGAGGCCGCCATGGAATTGTTTTGGGAGAAGGGGTTTGAAGCTACGTCTTTAACCGATTTGACTTCGAGAATGGGGATTCAGCGGCCAAGCCTATACGCGGCTTTTGGAGACAAAACGGAGCTGTTTGAAGCTGCCCTGCGCAAATATATGGGATCCCACGCTTCTTATGTCCGCACCAGACTGCAAAAGCACGCATCCGTCAAAGAAGCGTTTCGCTCCTACTTTGAGAGTTTGGTGGAGGCGGAATACCAAGGGGGGGAGAATCGCGGGTGTTTTTGCATCAATACGATGGTGGAGCTGGCGCCGCATGACAAGAAATTTGAAGTTCTTACGAGAGAACATGAGATGTATCTTGCCGTAATATTCCAGGAGAAGCTTGAACAAGGCGTACAATCCGGCGAGCTTAAAGCGGATTTGAATGCGCAAGCTCTAGCTCAGACATTGGTCGTATCGCTTATCGGCCTTACTGTGCTGCTGAAATCGCGTCCTGAAAGGTCATTTGCCGACAATTCCGTATCGGTTATATTGTCTTTATTGGATTAACGCGCATTCCGTTAGGCGCGAATGAGAGAGCAACATAACAAAATCCGCCCTATGCCATAATCTATTTGAATTTAAACTTAGATTTTCGGAGGTTATGGAACATGGGGAAATTGACAGGAAAAACCGCGCTGGTAACCGGAGCCGGCCGAGGCATCGGCAGAGCCATTGCGATCCGTCTGGGGCAAGAAGGGGCCTTGGTAGCCGTCCATTACGGGCAAAGCCGGGAAGCGGCCGAAGAGGTCGTCCGCGCCATCGAGCAAAGCGGAGGAGCCGCATTTGCGATAGGTCAAAAATTCAGCGATGCCGGAAGCGTGGGGGCGTTTTATGAGGCATTGGACGAGGCACTAAAAACACGCACGTACGATACCAGGTTCGATATTTTGGTGAACAATGCGGGGATCGCCTCCACGCTGCCGATTGAGGAAACTACAGAAGAGGTTTTCGACGAACTTATGGATATTAACGTGAAAGTACCGTTTTTCCTGGTCAAGCAAGCTTTGCCGCGGCTGCGGGACGAGGGACGGATCATTAACCTGTCGTCGGCCGTGACGCGAATCTCTTTGCCCGGCGTTGCCGCCTACAGCATGACAAAGGGGGCGATCAACGCGCTGACGTTGTCCTTGTCCGCCCAGCTTGGCCCGCGCCGTATTACGATCAACGCCATCCAGCCGGGCTTCGTGGAGACGGAGATGAACGCCGCGATGCTCCAGGATCCAGACTCGCGTCAATTTGGCGCGGACTATTCCATCTTCGGAAGATGGGGGCAGCCGCAGGACGTCGCGGATATCGCCGCATTTCTATCTTCCGAAGACAGCCGCTGGATCACGGGGCAGCTGATCGACGCCAGCGGGGGATCGCATCTTTAAGACACTGTATACTTGTACACCCGGGCTTCGTAAGGCCGCAACAACCCGGGCTAACTTGCGAATTGGATTGCGGACATGCGTTTATACCTCCTATAATTAGGATGGAATCATGCTAAGAACGGGACAAAAGTGTGGCAATTATAAGGTCACTGAAACTTTCGTCCCCGAGAATTCGTTATATTAGCATCATTCGATCATAGACAAGGTAAGGGGAAAATCGACATGCCCACAGCATCTTTGCCCAGCCGGACCTCGGTTAAACGGGGGAAACGGGGCCAAAAACGCAAGAAAACGCCAAAAAGACGAAAACGCGGCTTTATCTATTTTTCCTCCTTAACGTTTCTGGTGATGTTATGGATCGGAATGGCGGCCATGATATGGCTGTTCTTTACGCCTTCCGGCAATAACGTCCGGTTCCTTATGGCCGATACCTTGATTACGACGCAGCACCGCCATTGGGCCAAATATATTATCGGGCAAGCGGAGCTGGACAAGCGGGTGGCCGCCTATCAGGCCCAGTTTGAGCAGATGGGCGAAGAGAAGGATACCCATACGATCGCAGCCCCGCAGCAGGAAGAAACCAAAGAAGAAAAACCGCTTATCGAAATCGAAGAGGTTTCAGGCAGCGGCTATCACGGATACGTCTTGACCGTCAACGATCCGACGAAAATCCGGCTTGGCGTTCCGGCCAAACGCGGCAAAGGCGAGAAGGTGTCCAGCATGGTGCAGCGGACTGGAGCCGTCGCCGGCGTCAATGGCGGGGGATTTGCCGACCCGAATTGGAAAGGCAACGGCTTTAAGCCGATCGGGGTCGTGATTTCGCAAGGCAAGATTTATTACAACGGCCTCGGCTCCAAAACAGCCACCCAGGTGGTGGGGTTGGACAAGCAGGGGAAGATGATCGCCGGAAAATATACACTGAAAGAGTTGGAAGAGCTCGGGATTCAGGAAGCCGTCACGTTCCAGCCGCGGATCATCGTCAACGGCAAGGGACAGATCCGCAATCAAAAAGAAGGCTGGGGCATCGCACCGCGAACGGCGATGGGGCAAAGGGAAGACGGGGCGATACTGTTCGTCGTGATCGACGGGCGCCAGCCGGGCTACAGCATCGGTGCAAGCTTGTACGACGTGCAGCAGGTCATGCTGGAGCACGGCGCGGTCATCGCCGCCAATCTGGACGGCGGGTCGTCCACCGTGTTGGTGAAAGAAGGCGGGGAAATCGTCAACAAGCCGTCCTCGGAATATGGGGAACGGTATCTCCCTACCGCCTTTCTCGTCTTCGAGCATCCGGAACAGGCCGATATCCCCAATATTTGGGAAGGGCTGCGGCCGCAGGATATCGACCCGGGCAAAAAATAAAATCCGGCGTCTAGGCTGTCCAAGCAGACAATCTGCTGTTGGGCGGCCTTTTTTTGTCTTAGAGAGAAGCCCCCCTCATTAAATAGCGGAACTTTATGGTCTTATTTTCCGGAATGAAGCGTGTTCATTGCACTTAGCGGAATCTTTTGGCCTTATTTTCCAATGAACAGTGAAAAAAGCAGCCATCTCCCTGCGGCTTGAGAAAATAGCGCCATTAAACTCCTCTATTTATCTAAAAATGAGTGATGCCGCCGAAATAGCGACATTTTTTCCCTTTATGTTTTCGCTTGAGTTTTAAAACCGTTAGCTAATGCTTGTTCCAAAAGAAGCGCTGCCGGTATTTGCGCGGCGACAGGCCTTCCATTTTTGTGAAGCAGGCGGTGAAATAGGAGGCCGTGTTGAAGCCAACCTGCTCGGCGATCCGCTCCACGGTCAGGTCCGTTTGCAGCAGCAGCAGCTTGGACTGCTGGATGCGCAGGCGCAGCAAATATACGGCCGGCGGGCAGCCGAACACCTTTTGCATGCAGCGGGCGATATAGACGGGATGGAAGTTGATGCTTTCGCCCAGCTTTGTCGCGGAAAAGGGCTCGCGGTAATGCTTGCGCAGGTAGGAGGCGGCCGCTTCCGCGCAAACCGATTGCGGGGACGGCGCGTCTCCGCCGGCGGAGGCGGAAAGCTGGACGATAACCTCCTGAAACAAGGCCTGCTGCCTGAGCCGGACGCCGCTTATATGGATGCTCCGGTTCATCTCCGTCAACTCGCCGATCGCGGCGGCCAGCTTTTGCGGTTGAGCGAGCTTCATGAACTGGGGGAGCGGAACCGTATAAGGCGCCACGGAGAAAGGGCGTAAAGCCGGCGGCCCCGGCGTTTCCTTGTCCGCATAGTTTCCTTGCTGCTGCCGGTATTCCTCCTCTTCGACGACGCGCCAATCTCCGAGAATTTGAAAATGCAGCCAATGATGCAGCGTCTCTTCCCGGCAGCCCTCCACGGCGTAATGATAGCAATCAGGACGGAGGATCAAGGCGTAGCCGGATTCGACTTCATAATCTCTGCCCTCCTCCCCGACGTACAGGCAGCCGGAAACGACGACGAGCAGGTCGAACGCGCCGATATTTTGCCGGCTGGGATGTTTGCCCCCCACCGGCAGCAGCGTAGAGCCGCTGACGATATAATGCGGTAGGGGAGGCGCGGTAAATTCGATGATCGGAGGCATAATACGCCAGCTCCTCTGAGGTTGGAATATTGAAAGTTTGAGTTGATTCGTTGATACATTAATTACAATATAGCATTTATAATGTGTTTCATGCTAACAAGACAGAAGTGAGCGCGATTATCCGCTCCCCGTACTACAGGAGGTTGTAATAATGAAGAAAATCAAGGGTGGCGAAAGAGACCGGTTCTCCCTTTGGCTGCTCGCCTGGCCGATTTTTATCGAGCTGTTTCTGCAAATTTTGCTCGGCACCGTCGATACGCTGATGGTCAGCCGGATTTCCGACAACGCGGTTGCCGTCGTCGGTTTCTCCAATCAGCTGTTTAACGCGCTTACGACGCTGTTTGCCACCATCGCCAGCGGCGCCGGCATCGTGATCGCGCAAAAAATAGGCTCCGGCCGGGAAGAGGACGCCCGGACCGTAGCGATTATCGCCTTTAAAGTAACGGCATATATCGGCATCTTCCTCAGCGTGTTGCTGATCGCCGTGCCGAAACCGATCGCCCGGGCGCTGCAGCTTCCGGAAGAATTGCTGCCGATGGCGGAGGTGTACATTTCGATCGTGGGCGGCGGCATGATCCTGACCGCGATGATCTCCATGCTCGGAACGGCGATCCGCAATACCGGAAACACGAAAGGACCGATGTACACGGCGGTGGGGATGAACATCATCCATATCGCGATGAACTATTGCTTTATTTTCGGCGCCTTCGGTTTTCCGCAATGGGGATTGACCGGGGTGGCCATCTCGACCGTGATCAGCCGGCTGATTGCAACGGTGGTCCTGCTGCTGATTTTCCTTGGCACCTTTCAGCGGCGCATCGGATTTAGGGATTTACCGGTTTTCGACCGCAAACTGTTCAAGGAAATTTTGGTCATCGGTTGGCCGCTGGGCGTCAATTCGGCCAGCTGGGTATTTTCGCAGCTTGCGATCTTCTCGTTCCTCGCTATCCTCGGTTCCACCGAGCTCGCGGCAAGGACGTACATGAACACGCTGGAATCGTTTTGCTTCATGCTCGGCTTCTCTCTGGCGATGGCGGCGCAAATCCAGATCGCCCACCTGTACGGCGCCGGCAAAACAAAGGAGGCTTACCGGGCGGTCTACCGCGTGCTGGCCTTCGGACTTCCGCTGGTGATCGTCAACGCTTTTATTCTCGTATTGATCGGCCCGGCGCTGATGGGCGTGTTTACGAAAGATCCGGAGATTTTGGCGCTTTGCGTTTCGCTGCTGTGGCTGAATTTGTTGCTCCAGCCGGGCAAAATGGTCAACATGGCGATCGGCAACTCGCTGAACGCGGTCGGGGACACGAAATATACGATGGTCATCTCCCTGATCTTCATGTGGCTGATCGCCACCGGCTGCTCCTATTGGTTTGGCGTTTCCATGGGCTGGGGCATCATCGCGATCTATCTTAGCATGATCACCGATGAATACGTGCGCGGCATCCTCTCGTACTTCCGCTGGCGGGGCCGCAAATATTTGCGGATGAAGGAAGCCGACCTGAGCCGGGAAGAGCAGCCGCCGGGAGGCGCCCCGCTGGACGGCGTGGCGAGCCCGGCATTGTGAAGGGCATTGTGAAGCGGCGCTGGTGTCCGTTAGAATCCGCAGCTTCGCGAAGATATAGTACCAAGCCGAGCCCCAAACCCGGGCGAAACAAAGAAGCTGCCCCAGCCTGGAGCGGCGGTCTCCTGTTTTACAACAGAGGCAGCTCGCCTAGCGCCATGGGGCAGCTTTCTTTTTATAAGTTATTGCTTCTCTTCCTTAACACGGTCCGGGAGCTGCTGGACGTAGCTGTCGGAGAGGCGGAGCAGCTCCAGCGCCCGGTTGTATTCGTCTTCCGTCGTCAAAGCTTGGCTTACGCCGTCTTTGGCCAGCGGGTATTGGGTCCCGTCGTTGTACCAAACCCCCGGCATAAACAACGCCTTGTTGTTGAGGAACGAACCGGAAGGCAGGTAGTAACGCTGCGGCAGCAGATTGTATTCCGTTTGATTCAGGATGTCCTCGCCGAAATGAATGTGATCGTGGAGCGAAACCCCCAACAGGTTGGCGACCGTCGGCAAAATATCAACCTGGCCGCCGACGTTCTCCATCTCCTTCGGAGATTGGCCGGGGACGGAAATGATCAGCGGGATGTTGATCATGTCGATATAGCTGTATTCCCGGCCATAGATTTCCTGCATCAGCTCCAGGCCGTGTTTGTCCAGGGAATACATCGGCAGGCCGAGGTGGTCGCCGTAAATGACGACAACGCTGTTATCCCAAATGCCTTTTTGCTTCAGATCGTCGATAAACTGGCCGAGGGCGTAATCGGCGTAGCTTTGCGCCCGCAAATAGTCGCCGACCATATTGTCCTGATATCGTTCCGGCAGCTGGATTTTGTCCTTTTCATGCGGCGTCGTAAACGGATGGTGCGCCGTCATCGAAATGACTTGAGCGTAGAATGGCTTGCCGCCCAGCTGCATTTTATCCAGCTCATCCGCGGTTTTCTTGTACAGCACTTCGTCGGAAGGGCCGAAGAAAACCGTATCCTCCGTGCCGAAAAACTTCTGGTCGTAGTAACGGTCCCAGCCTAGAGCGGCGTATAGTTCCCCGCGGTTCCAGAAATCGACCGCATTGGTGTGGAAGGTAGCGGTGTCGTACCCCTGCGACTTCATCAATTTCGGCAGGCTAGGCAGCTCCTTGTCCGGATAGTTTTGCGTGGCCGCCTCATTATAGGGAATGTAGAACGAGGTGTTCACGACGAATTCGGCGTCCGAGGTGTTGCCTTGTCCGACCATTTGATAAAAATGCTTGAAATAGGTATTGTCCTTCACGAGCCGGTTCATGACCGGCGTCACTTCCTGGCCGTCGACTTTCAGGTTGATCAGGAAGTTTTGGAACGATTCCAGTTGGATGATGATCAGGTTTTTGCCTTTGGCCGCGCCGAAATATTTCGGGTGGGCCGGCTGCGCAATCCCTTTAAGCTGGTCGATTTTGGTTTGGTTAATCTGTTTGCTGTCGACGAGATCTTCTTTTTTGCCGGAAAAAATCGTGTACGCTTCGTAGTTCAGGATGCCCATTTTCTCCGCTTGCTTAATTTCGTTCATGCTGGCGCGGTTAGGCCATACGTTGAAGATACACAGGAGGACCGAAGCAGCAAAAATACCCGCGATTACGCCGGTGCTGGTCTTTTTTAAATTGAAAAAGCTTTTGAGCTGCTCGGCTCTTTTTTTGCGCAGCAGCCAGTAGCTGATGATGACGATATCGAGAAAAATCAGCAGATAGTACGGCGCCAGCAAGGAAAATACGCTGTGTTTGACCGCGGTAACCTGATTGACCTGCTCCAGGGCATGGTAATTAACAATGACCCCGTAATATTTATGATACATAACTGCGGCGAAAAATATGGCGGTGACGATGAAGTTGACGGTCAGATAGAGGCCGATTTTACGCTTGGAAGAAAACCATTCGATCAGGCAAAACAGCGCCCAAATGAAAGGAATTTCCCTCAGCAGAGGCCCCCAGGCGGGAACTTCGTCAAAGATGGTGATCCAAACGACGTAAATTTTCAATATCATGATGACGGAGAAAAAGACAAACGGCTTAATGTTGGCCAGCCGGATGCGATTGAATTGTAACACGACGTTTCCTTCCTTTCCGCTTTGTTACGTAGTTCGCTATTTAATACTGGCTTTACATTTTTACACCCCTAATATAATACATGAATTAGGAGAAAGAATAAAATAATTCAATTCACTCATTTAACAAGATACCCCAAACATGGCTTCGTTAACATCGCGTTAGTTCTCATTATTGACTTGTTACGGCGGTTTTTGCTAAATTAGAGGTATCCTTCTGACGGGAGAGATTTTAATGTCGGTGAATGTTCTTAACTAATCAATTTCATATGGACCGAAAGCAGGTTTTCAGGGACGCATTCAGGGCGACTTCGCGGCCGTTTGAGCTTAGGAGCATACGTCTGTTTGAACGTACTCTTGTTTCGGTCTGTTGAATTTAGTTAAGAACACACGCGGAACATCATGCAAGCGCCTTTGGCCGCTGCCTGCTTGTGGAATGTAAAGCCGTGCTGTATTCAGCGCGGCTTTTTTGCATTTTGCGGGAACGCAGGCATATAGCGGAAGAGGTGTGGGCAAAGGATGGCATTCGTGCTGTCCTTTGCCTTTTTTTGTGCTCTCGGATAGAAGGATGAACCGAAAATGAGGAGGTTTTGGACATGGAAAAATTTTCGCTGCACATGCTGGAATACGAAAGCATCAAACAGGAGCTGATGAGCTACGCCGTATCGTACGAAGGGCGAAACCGGATCGCGGAGCTGACGCCGCTGGAGGAGAAACGGCTGATCGAACGGGCGATCGCGGAAACGGCGGAGGCGCTTGCGCTATATGGAAAAGGGGCCAGCGTTCCGCTCCCTTCGCTGGATGGAATCGAGCTGGTAGCCTCGCTGCTGGGCACCGGCTACCTGTTCACCGAGCAGGACTTAACGGCGGTGCAAACCTTTCTTCACAGCTGCGGCCAACTGAAGAAGTATATGGCCTCCAAAGGCGAGCTGGCCTGGCAAATCGGCGTTTACGCGCACGATCTGCGGGATTTGCCCGCGCTGCAGCAGGAAATTTTGCGCTGCATCCGGCACGGGGTGATCACGAATGAAGCGAGCCGGGAGCTGGAGAAAGTCCGCAAACGGATCGCGGTCGTGAAAGAGCGGATTCAGAAGAAGCTTCAGTCCGTGATGGCCCGCCATGCCGCGATTTTGCAGGAAAACATCGTCAGCGTGCGCGGCGGCAGGTACGTCATCCCGGTCAGGAAGGATTACTACAAGCAGGTGAACGGCCGTATGCTGGACCAGTCCACCAGCGGGCAAACGGTGTTTATCGAGCCCCAGGAGGTGTCGGCGCTGCAAAGCGAGCTGGAATTGCTGCAGGGAGAAGAGGCGCGGGAGGAAGCCAAGGTGCTCGGCTACCTGGCGGAGCTGGTCGAGCGGGAAGCCGAGGCGATATACCGGAATATTGAAATTACGGGGACGTACGATTTCATCTTCGCCAAAGCGAAATATGCGGCGGCGATCGGCGGCAGGGCGGTGGAGATCTGCGAGGACGGTTACACCGTGATTCGCGAGGCCAAGCATCCGAAGCTGCTGCAGGCGATGGTTCCGCTGGACGTGGAGATCGGCCGGTCATACCGGACGCTGATTATCACCGGACCGAATACGGGCGGCAAAACCGTCGTGTTGAAGACGTTCGGACTGCTGGCCCTGATGGTCCAGTCCGGGCTGCTCGTGCCGGTGGCCCCCGGCAGCCGGTTCGCGGTGTACCGCGGCATTATGGCCGTGATCGGCGACGGGCAAAACCTGGAGCAGTCGCTCAGCACCTTTTCCGCGCAAATCAGCGCGCTTGTTACAATGCTGCGCGAAGCCGGGCCGTCCACGCTGCTGCTCATCGACGAACTGGCGGCGGGAACCGACCCCGGCGAAGGCATCGCCCTGTCGATCGCCATCCTTGAGGAGTTCGCCCGCAAAGGGGCGACGGTGCTGGTGACGACGCATTTTAACGAGCTGAAGACGTTTGCCTCCCGGGCGCAAGGCTTCCAGAACGCGCGCATGGAATTCGACGCCGAGACGCTGCGTCCGCTGTACCGGTTGACGATCGGCCAGGCCGGCCGCAGCTACGCGCTGGAGATCGCGAGCCGGCTGGGGATCGCCCCGGGCATCGTGGAGCGGTCGCAGCATATCGTCAGCCGCCAGGCAGCCGAAGGGACCGGAGGCTCGGTGCTATGGGACGACATTTTGCCGGAGCCTGTGCCGCCACCGGGGCGGGGGCTGGCGCAGTCGCCGGAGCAGGAGCTGGCGCAGTCGCCGGAGCAGGGGCTGGCGCAGTCGCCGGAGCAGGAGCTGGCGCATGGGATGGAGCAAGGCTCGGCGACGTGGTCGATGCAGACGCCGACGCCGGAGCCGGCGCAGGAACTTGCGCTGGACTTGGCGCAGAGGCCGGTACGCCCCGTGTCACCACCGGAGCCGCCGCAGCCTTTGCGGGCTGATGCTGTGGAAGCGGCGGCGCCTAGAGGGGCTGCGGCCGGCGCGGAACCCGGGCCTGCCGCAGCCGGGCAAGCTTCAGCCGGGCCTGCCACAGTCGGGCAAGCTTCAGCTAGGCCTGCCTCAGTTGGGCCTGCCACAGTCGGGCAAGCTTCAGCTGGGCCTGCCTCAGTTGGGCCTGCCACAGTCAGGCCTGCTTTAACTGGGCCAGCCTCACCGAGGTATGCCTCACCCGGGCATGCTGCCTCCGAGCCTGGACCGGAACAAGCCGGGCCGGACAAGAGCGGGCTGCAGGGCCAGCCGGAACTTGCCTCTTCTGACCCGGGGCAGCCGGCGAAAAAGAAACCCCAGGCCTTCGAGGTTGGCGATGCGGTGATGGTCACTTCGATCGGAAAGATCGGCATCGTCAGCGCGCCGCAGGACAACCGGGGCATCGTCGAGGTGCTCGTGCAGAAGCAGCGGATCAAGGTCAACCATAAGCGGCTCAAGCCCTACATCAAAAAAGAAGAACTGTATCCCGACGATTACGATTTCGATATCGTGTTCGACACCAAGGAAAACCGCAAAAAGCGGAAGCTGATGGGCAAAGGGCACGTAGAAGGCTTGGAGATCGTCCGGAGACCGGGCGAGAACTAGGTTGAATAACTAAAGAAGCATCCCGATCCGCCGTATGGCGGTGAGGATGCTTCTTCTGTTTCAGCAGAGAGTCCCTTTATTGCTCTAACGGGAGGAAGGGGGGCAGACCCGAATGGGATGCAGTAAAACTAGTTTATCACCGGTTGGACGGCGGGGGGCTGTGCGCCATGCAACTATATAGTGCAGCTTACCAACCACTAGAATGATCGCAAGAATGATCGTGAGAATGATCGTGAGAATGATCGCGCATCATACGCCGGAACTCCCCCCAACCTGATTGCCACCCCGCCTCTGATTGGAAAAATCCAATAGATTAAAGGACATCGCGGGCAATTTCGAGCTCTCATTGGAAATATCCAACAGAATTCGCTCAAACCGCCCGTTTTGCCCCCTACTGAGTTAATCTATTGGAAATATCCAATCAAGCCGCTGTCTTCCAGCTCGATTCCCAGTTCTATTGGATATTTCCAATCAGATACAATGTGCCAGTGCCAGGCCGCATTACCGCATTATTATTATGTTTTTAACCCCGGTTAACCCCAGCCGGAGCGGTGAGCTGCTCGGCCAGCGTGGCCACGAACTGCTCGAGGAAAGCCTGATCGGCCTCGTCGAAGCGCCGCTTGATCGGGCTGTCGATGTCGAGCACGCCAAACAACTGCCCGTCCTTGACGATCGGCACGACGATTTCGCTGTTGGAAGCCGCGTCGCAGGCGATGTGCCCGGGGAATTCGTGCACGTCGTCGATCCGCAGCGTTTCCCGGCGCTGTGCACTGGTACCGCAGACTCCTTTGCCCAGCGGTATACGGATGCAGGCCGGCAGTCCTTGAAACGGTCCGAGCACCAGTTCCCGGCCATCATACAGATAAAACCCGACCCAGTTGATATCGTCCAAATAAAAATTCAGCAGCGCGGCGGCGTTGGCCAAATTCGCCACGTTGCTGCTCTCCTCATAAATCAAGCCCCGAAGCTGCGACAATACGGCGTTTTGCCGCTCTTCCCGGGAGCCCGAGTATTCGCTTGCGTGAAACATACGGGTATTCCCTCCTTGACTTCGTTTCCGGATCAAGCCCGGAAACGCGCTACGCGATAAAGCTATTATAAGCCAGCTCGCGTCCGAAGGGTAGGTGCGTTCATTTTACAAACTCCGACACGGTGTGCTATTTTTTATCAATTTTGCAAAATATGTTTTTTGGCATCATGAGGTAAAATAGGGGAAAGATCGTAGAAAAGGTGATTTTATGGCGACATCAATGTATAGAGAAACCCGACCAAAACATAAAAAAGTAAGCAACGAGCTCAAAGCGACGATCGAAAATCTGCGCTCTGAGCTGATGAACGCCGCGGTGGAGGACAACTTCAGCAGCGGCGCTATATTGGAGTTAAGCCAGCGTCTGGATCATTACATCGTGATGGCCCAAAATCAGATGCTGGGCAAATAAGCCGCCGTTACTGTTTCCGCCGCCATTTCCGCGCCAAGAACTTCATGAATAAAGGAATGAACCTCCGCTTTGTAGCGTTTCGGATCAACGCCGTAGGCGTTGGCATGGACCGCGCCTTCGATTAACAGCAATCTTTTCGGTTCCGGTTTATGCCGGAACATTTCTTTGCTCATGTAGGTAGGAACGTAGTTGTCTTTCGTTCCGTGGATGAATAAAACGGGCAGGCGGCTTTTTTCTACCGCTTTGATCGGACTGACCTGGTCGAGCCGGAAGCCTGCTTTGCGCTGCAAAAGCCTGTTCACCAAAGGCAGCAGCGGATACGCCGGCAGCTTGTTCAGCTTCGTGAATTGATGCCGCATCAGCTCCGTCAAATCGGAGTAAGGGCAATCGGCAATGACGAACTTCACGTTCGGATGCGCGATGCTTAGATATTCCAGCACGGTTCCTCCGCCAAGGGATTGGCCATGCAGACCGATTTCGGTTTGTTCCCCGTAATGTTCCAAAATCCAATTTACCCAGGTTTGCACATCATATTTTTCATAATACCCGTAAGTCGTGTATTTGCCTTGGCTGCCGCCGTGACGCCGCTGATCGATCAGCAAAATGTTGAAGCCCGCGTCGCGAAACATGTCGATATATTGCGTTGAGGCGTGGAGCGAAACCGTATAACCGTGAACGATGATCATCCAGCGGCGGCTTTCCGGAAAAAATTCCAGCACATATCCGCTGAGCAGCAAGCCGTCCTGAGACGTGGCCTGCACTTGGCGTTTGTTCAGACGGTCAAACCGTTCCATGGAATAGACGCCCGTTTTCTCCAAATATTCATAAATGCGCTCTTTCGTCTGCAGTTTCATTTGGGTGATCTGACGAAGGGCGTAGCGCGGCAGGCCGCCGGAGATCAGCGCGGCCAGCAGCAGTATGGCGATGCCGAAAGTGTAGATCATCCGGGTGTTCCCTCCTTATTTTTGAGCTGATACCTATCCGTAAATGCTCTATCTGTAGACCATAGTATCACCGAAAAGACGGCAAGAAAATCATAGTCTGCAAAAATTGCCTTTTACCTTTGACGGGATCGCTTCGATATGGTTAGCTATAATCATGCCGGGGAGGGGAGGGCGTTTGCCGAATCCTCCGGTTTTGTGTTTCAAGTAAAGAGAGGAGAATAGCATATGTACAAATGCGGCGGGAATATCCCTGTCCTGGAAAGCGAAAGGCTGAGGTTAAGGAGAATGGAGCGCGGCGACGCCGAGGTGATGTTCCGTTATTGGAGCGATCCGGAAGTGACCCGGTACATGAACGTATCAGCGTTTGCTTCCGTGGAGGAAGCCTGGGACATGATCAATTTGCTGAACGGATTGTCCGAAAGCGAGGATGCGATGCGTTTTGGCATCGAGCTGAAGGAAGAAGGGAAGCTGATCGGCAGCTGCGGATATAATGCTTGGGAACTGTCCGGGGCTTACCGCGGCGAGATCGGATATGATCTTGGGCGGGAATACTGGGGTCGCGGATATATGTCGGAGGCGCTAAGGCTGCTATTGGCCTATGGCTACGACACGATGGGGCTCAACCGGATCGAAGCGCTTGTGGAACCGGAAAACGCCGGATCGCTCAAGCTGTTGCTATCTTTTGGGTTTAAGGAGGAAGGGCTGCTGCGGGAATATCAGCAGACGGAAAAGGGGTTTGTCGACCTGCTGATGTACTCGTTGCTCAAAAAAGAGTACGTAAAAAGTATTTAACGGACGAGGTGATAGCGGTGAAAAAGCTGCGTTCGGCAGGCGTGCCGCTTCAGGAGCTGGACCCGCTGAGCAAGCTGGTCGCGCTGCTGTGCGTTGCGGCACTGAGCATGCATTGGGACAAGGCGGCGCCGTTAAGCGTCATGCTGCTTTTTTTGGCAGGGGCCGCCAGGTTCGGGGCCGGGATGCCTTGGGGCAAGTTGGGAAGGCGAATGGGGTATATCGCCGGCTTCGGCGTGCCGTTGTTTGCCGTCACCGCCTTGGCCGCACCTTCCTCCGGGGAGCAGATTTCCGCCGGGTTCCTGTCAATCCCGTTAAACTCGGTCTCTGCGGCGGCGGCGGTATGCTTGCGGATGTTCTGCCTGTTTATGTCCTCGCTGATCTACATTGAAACGACGGACCCCAAACAATTCGTCGTCATGATGACGACCCGGCTCAAGCTGCCTTACCGCTTTGTGTTCGGCGTGTCGATGGCGTTGACGTTTTTGCCGCTGCTGGCCGAGGAGGGGCGGGTTGCCGCCGATGCGCGCAAAATCCGCTCCGCCAGAGCGCCCAGAGGGCTCACGGAACGTCTGGCGCAGCTTCGGGGCCGGTTGCTGGCGGTGTTCGCCGGGGCGCTCCGCCGGATCGAGCAGACCGCCGGAGCGATGGACGCCAAGGGCTTTGGAGCTTATCCGGAGCGGACGTTTTTGCGGGAGGCGGCTTTGTCCCGGGGCGGGGTGTGGCTGATGGCGGTCAGCGTGATTTGCGGCGCCGGATTATGGTTTATTTAGGTTAAGTCCGAAAAAAGGACTTGACGTGCCATGATTGTTAACCTAAATTTTAAATTATGGTTAACAATTGATTGCGAGAGGATGACGAAGCAGACATGAACGAATCGACGAAAAAAAACGCTTTTGCCAAATTTACCACGCTGGATATCGTGCTGATGGCTATGCTGGCGGCGGCGAACGCGGTGATGACCGTGTATTTGTCGCCGGTTAATCAAGCTTTGAACGGGCTGGGGGGACCTATCGCCACTTCGACGATTACCGGTTTGTACATGATTTACGGATTGCTGGCCTATTACATTATCCGCAAGCCGGGGACAGGGCTGATCACCTACGGGATCGGGGCGGTGGTGCAGTCGTTTATGGGTTCCGCCTACGGCATCGTTTCCTGTTTTGCCGCCGCGGCGTGTTATCTTGTGATTGCCGAGGGGATTTTTGCGCTGACGCGTTATAAAAATTGGGGCTGGCCGGTGATGCTGGCGGCCGGAGGCGCGATGGTGCCGGTTTGGTTTTTCTTTGCCGCGCAGATGTTCGGCTATACGAAATGGGGAACCGGGGTGCTGTTGATCGCGCTCGTGGTCCGGACTTTGAGCGGAGTTGTTTTGTGCGGGCTGCTGACGAAACTGATCGGCGACGGGTTGGCGCGCAGCGGACTGCTGCGCCGGTTTGCGGCCGGCCAAGGGGCGAAAAGCCTGACATGACGGCCCCGGCCTTTGATTTGGAGCGGGTCGGCTACAGCTTTGAGGCGGGGGCAATGCCGGCGCTGCAGGAGGTAACGCTCCGCGCGGACGCCGGGGAATGGATTGCCGTAGCGGGAGCAAGCGGCAGCGGCAAATCGGTGCTGGCCCAGCTGCTGAGCGGGTATCTCCCGCGCTCCGGGGGCGGCGTGCGGACGGGCCGGCTGCTCGTCTTCGGCGCGGACCCTGCGGAGGCGGACATCGCCGCCGCGGCCCAGCGCATCGGGGTCGTGTTTCAGGACCCCGATGCGCAGCTCGTGCAGGGCCGGGTCGAAGACGAGGTCGCCTTCGGCCCGGAAAACCTGTGCGTGCCCGCCGCCGGTATCGAGCGGCGGGTCGCGGAGGCGCTGGCGGCGGTGCAGCTGACGCCGCAGCGGATGGCGCGCGTGCACGCGCTGTCCGGCGGCCAGCGCCAGCGCACCGCGATTGCAGCGGCGCTGGCGCTGGAGCCGCCGCTGCTCGTGTTGGACGAGCCGGCGGCCAGCCTGGACGCCGCCGCGAGGACGCGGCTGCTGGCGCTGCTGCGCCGCCTGCACCGCGAAGGCCGGACCGTCGTGACGCTGTCCGGCCGGATCGACGAGCTCGCGGCGGCGGCGCCGCGGCTCGTCGTGTTGGACGCCGGCACCGTCGTCATGGACGGTCCGGCGGGCGAGCTCATCCGCGGCGAACGCGCGCGGATGGAGCGTTTGGGGCTGCTGCCGCCAGGCGCAGCAGCAGCCCCGGGCGCGGGCGCGGCGGACCTTGTACCGCTGCTGGCGGCATCTAAAGCGGCCGGCCTGCCGCACCCGCCGCTTGCCCCCGCCGCGCCGTCCGTGTCTGCTGCGCCGTCCGAGCCCGCCGCGCCGCCCGCCCCTGCCGCGCCATCCGTGCCCGCCGTACCGTCCGAGCCCGCCGCGCCGTCCGAGCCCGCCGTGCCGCCCGAGCCCGCTGCGCCGCCGCCCGTGCCCGCCGCGCCGTCCGAGCCCGCTGCGCCGCCCGTGCCCGCCGCGCCGTCCGAGCCCGCCGCGCCGACTGCCCCCGCCGCCGCCCCGCTGCTCGAGGTGCGGAGCCTGACCTTCGCTTACGCTCCAAAAAGCGCGCCGGTGCTCACAGGCATCGACCTGACGTTAGGCCCGGGCGAATGGCGGCTGCTCTGTGGTGAAAATGGCTCCGGCAAAACGACCTTGTCCCGGCTCCTCATGGGGCTGCTCCGTCCGCCCAAAGGCGCCGTCTTTTGGCAGGGCAAGGATGCGGCCAGACTGTCCCTGTACAAGCTCGCGTCGGACATCGGCTACGTCTTCCAGCAGCCGGAGCAGCAGTTCGTTGCCGCGACCGTGTGGGACGAGCTGCTGTATGGACCGCGCTGCCAGCTGCGCCTAAGGAAACGCGATCCGCTGCCGGAGGAGCTGCGCCAAAGGGCGCTCGAGCTGCTCGAAACGATCGGGCTTCGGGATAAGGCCGATGTTTCGCCGTATTTGCTGAGCGGAGGGGAGAAGCGTCTGCTTAGCATCGCAGCGTCGATGATCAGCCCCAAAAAACTGTATATCCTCGACGAGCCAACGGCAGGCATCGATTATAACGGCGTGCGTATGCTGATCGCTCTTTGTTGTCAGGCTCTGACCGGCGGCGCTTCGCTGATCGTAATCACCCATGAGCCCGGACTTTTCGCCGGGAACCCGGTCCGTCAGTGGTCGATGCGCGAAGGCAGGCTGGAGGCAGCCGATTGAACCGTAACGGCATCAGACAACCGCAGAAATGGTGTGATTCGAATTTAACCGTGCTATTTTGACAAACCGAAACTTTTGGATATGCTGTACCCTGTGACTTGACCTGAAAATCGCCACTTGACTAATGTGTTAATCTCGAAGGATCAAGTTATCCGGTAACGTTTTCTACGCTAACGGTTGCCATCGCGCTTATTCGAGCTACAAAGCAGAGGTTTCTTTTTTAACGGTTGTCATCGGGCTTATTTAGGCAAAACGCCCTATTTTTCCTGAAAAAACGGGAAATAAGCTCGCTGACAACCGTTACATTTTATATCCGTTCGTTTTTGCCCAAATAGCATCGCTCACAACCGTCCCTCGTATTTAAGAAGTTTTCTCACGAATACTCACTTATTCGCAGGATTTCGCTACCTTGAAAAGCGAAGAGATGGGGGAGCTCCGGACAAAAAGCCGTGGTTTCTTGCAAAAGGGTGTGCAGGAACAGAAGTCG
>SNQY01000234.1_pt1 | contig 24046 bp, 19 predicted proteins | sample 2580551 | NCBI WGS metagenome assembly SNQY01 (sample SAMN10953785, study PRJNA522744) | food fermentation metagenome | isolation source: 144-hour incubation of native-enriched microbial consortia from nixtamalized... | place: Mexico | collected 2017-09-24 | reverse complement strand
TTTTCGGTTTTCATAACGTCATCCAGCCCTTCCAGTACACGGGTTGTAATCTGGGTCAGCGTCTGACGCTCCTTCATTACATTCAAATCAGCATCTGGCGTAACAGAGAAGATGTCAAGCACCTGATCCAGCATTTGCCGATGCTGCGCTGTTACGCAAACAAATGGTTCAAGTTCTTCATATTGCTGTAGTTCATGCACAAGCGGTGCCATTTTAATTGCTTCTGGGCGTGTCCCAAACACCGTCATAATCTTTTTCCTGGTCAAAACTCCCACCCCATCTCTGAATTCCTTCATTCCATATAAGCAGTTATAACCATCGCAGAGCCTGATCGTGCTCGTCGAGCTTTTTGTCCACTGTAGAGCCCCTTGTCGCAAGCATCGGAGCAATCAAAACCAGTTTGCTTACTAATACTTTACCTAATATTCTATCGACTTCAGTATTTCCAGGTCGTGGCACATACCGACATGGCCAGCTCGTTTGTCTTACAGGTTATAACTGGTGTCTCAATTTCGACTTTCTTAAGCAGTTTATGTGTAATTCTGTAGACTCTCAACATCGAAACTTCCTCTACTAACTCAACCTCTAAGAAACTTATATATACATCGGATTTGATACATCGACAAATTCTTGTGAGGTAAGAAAAGAAGGAAGGGCGGTAGGCGGGAGCGGTCGGAAAAAGACTCGTTTGCCTTTCTTCTGCTGGAGCGCAGGGCGCATCCACCCTCTTCTTTTTTCCGAATCTCCTCCTTCCAACCACACTCCCCTGTCAAACTATCAAGTGTAATTTATATAGGTTCTTGGAGGTACTTTCTCACGTTTCGCTATAAATCTACATTTATGTACTTTACTATATTTGGTATTTGAGTTCAATAATTTTGTGTTCTTTTATAACTGTTCAAATTATTAAGGGTAAAAAGAATGAAAATTATACATATTTTCAAAGCCAAAATACTCATTTTATCGCTCTGGGGAACAACAATTTTCTTAACTTGATAGGGTGGGTACTACTCCTTATAACGAAAATTGTTTGAAGAAATCTAGCTTCTCATCTAAATAGCTATCATTTGTTTCAATGCTACCCATGATATGCGGATCATGCATACACAGCCCCATTAGCCATAACTGACGAATGCCTACCATGACAGATACCCCAATCCAGCCCGTTGTAATCGAGAATACCTTCCTACTTCTCATCTGAGGGATACCCGAAGATAGTTTCCAAAACAGAATCCTTCCCTGCAAAGAAGTCATAAGAAATCAAGGGTACACGTACGTCAGGGTAAATGGACTCAATTTCTGTACGACTTGGGTGAAAGTATTTCGTAGAATGGCTCACTGTCAAACCCGAAGCATGAAGCATGAAGCGATCAACCTGGCCAAAATGATTAGGCTTGTTGCTTGTCGGTTCACCAATTAGGATGGCGTTGGTCTCATCCCGTAATTGAACGGCATTTAATACAGCCGCTGAAAATGTTTTACGACCAATTGCTACATAGAGTCGTCCTTTTTGATTAAGTTCTGGATGTTGCTTTATTTTTTCGATGAAAATCCCAAACAAGTCGCTACTTCCTCCTGCGTTATGCCTTAAGTCGACAATGAAACGTTGCACCTGATTTTCTTCAACTGTTTGAAAAAGCTCATCCACAAAGGTGGGAAACGGTTTATCTGATGAATCTTTGCATTGATTATAAGCAAAATATAATGTCTTTTCGTTTTTCAGATAGGTATACCAGTAAGGCTTGTCCATTTGTTGACGGTAAAGCGGCTGGTTCACTTTGTCTGGATACTGAAAAGATACTTTTTGATTATTATTGGATGTGAATGTAGTTTGAACCTTTTTTCCATCCGGAAGTATTAGCCCAAACATCTGTTGTTCCCCAGTGATGTGCAGTGATTTCAAAACTTCAGGAATGACTAACAGACCAGGGGTCGCTTTTCTTTGCTGCATCCAGCTTTCATTCGGTATAAGTGTCTCTATCCGCTTACGCGCCTCCTCGATATGTAACTCTCCAATCGTCGTCACTTTTGATCCCACCAAATACTTGTATGCCGGAGCAGCTGCAATAACATAAAGTCCGTCATCATAATCATACAATTTTATCGGCAGATGTCTGTAACGGTCAGGTAATAAAAGATCGGTATGGGCATCTCCTGCCATGGAAACAAGTTGTTTTATTCGAACAACAATCTCGTTATCATTTAAGGCTGGTAGTAAACGATACAGCTCTTCTGTCTGTGCCATGAATCGCTTCCTGTCCAATCCATAAAAGAAATGAGGATGTCGATGCGGTAAAGTAAGTGCCAAAAACTGCAAGTCTTTCTGCCAGTTGACCACTCTTTCTGGTACGCTTGTTTGAATGGGAAGGGATTTCTTAGCCCAAATTGTATAAGGAATCTCCCAAAGATGGTGAAAGGGAGCAATGACAATAAGACCTGCTGCGGATAAAGCTGCTAAAAAGCGAAAAATATATGTTTCCAACCGGCTTTGTAATGGACGGATGATTAAAATGGTCCCTGCCAGTATTGTAACTCCTGTCAAAACGAGAAATATTAAGTTTCCATCAGCGATCCAGTAAGGAATTGCTAAGGACTGAATTGGAAAATAAGCAGTTCCAGGGATAACCGGAAAGATCCCAAAATAAATATACATGGCCAAAACAATAGCGATACCAACAGATCTGCGAAAAATAATGCCAATTCCTATTCCTGTGGACAAGGCAAAAAATACAGGCACGGAAAGGAAAAGTGACCAGTAAGAAAAAGGTACATCTGGATAACTGAATACCAATGATACCACCACTAAAGTCCCCAGAGGCAAAATACATACGAATGTTGTTATAACATAGGCGAGGACCAGTTTCCATGAATAAAGAACGGAAGAAAATAAAAATGGTTCCGCCCGAACCGAACGGTGCAATGTACTCACTTGTAAACCCATTAAGGATACGAATACGAGGAATAAGAAGTACAAGTCGAAAGTTTCCTTCTGACCCTGAAACCCGTTAAGAAATAGACTGCTTACGACAACCAAACCAATCAGGAATAGAAATAGCTTTTCTTCTCGTATAAGAATAAATAGAAGGCGTTTAACAAACGTGATCATCCGGTACACCGCCTTTCATTGCGGAGCGCAATGAGCCAGATAACAATGGGAGTTAACAGTATGTATAATAATCTACCCGACCAGAACAAGGAGCCTTGTGTTTCTAAATAGCTCAAAACCTGGTCTGGCCCCCACCATAAGGCAAACGAGGAGTCGCGAAATAATGTGATGTTAATACCCAGGTACACTGTTAAAACAGGAAGCGTATAAAAAACACTAAGCAGTGTCACTGTTGCCAGTATGGTCAGCACCGTATAAAAACCGATGGCCGACAAAAAGGCAATCTCCCCTGCTAAAAATACATCCCAAGCTGCTTTTTCCCATAAAATGATGCTAACTAATAGATAAACAAAATGGCTTGCTAACATTACGCCGATAATGATAAATAAATAAGCCATGGAACGACCCATGAAAAAAGCTCTTCTTTGCTCGATTTTTGTTAGTACCAAATTCGGAATAAACCTCTCACTCTCTTCATTAATCGTAAAGGAAACCAAAACCGGCAGAATCAACCCCAATAACAGCAGTTGTAAGTGAAGAAAGTAACTCCATTCTCCTTCCTGTGTATGGCTCAGGTCGAAACTGTTGAGAAAAGGCAACAGGACCGAAGCTGGTATAAATATCGTCCAGAAAAGACGATGATGAGCAATCATGCGCAGTTCCAGAAAGGCAAGACGCATAATCTCTCTCATTTGATCTCCCCCTGTCCGTTTACATATAAATAGGCATCCTCCAGTGTGGGAGCACACAACCTTGCAGCTTCAAAGCCAACTACCGGTTCATTAGATAAAAAGCGGGCATGCACGCTTCCTATCCGTCTAATGATTGTGACGATTTTCACTTGTTCGGAGAGCCGTTCAATTTGATCCAGCGGAAGCTCGATCTCCCAAACTTTTCCGTCCGCAAGCTTCAACAGCTCATCAACAGGTCCTTGGAAAAATGTGCGACCTGCTCGAATAATCGCTATGTTATGGCACGTACTAGCAATATCACTAACGATATGCGTAGACAGCAATATTATGCGTCCTTGTGAAAATTTTCCCAACAAGTGACGGAAACGAATACGTTCGTCCGGATCAAGCCCAACAGTTGGTTCATCAACAATAAGCAATTTAGGGTTGCCCAACAGGGCCTGAGCAATGCCGAGGCGTTGTTTCATGCCGCCTGACAATTGTTTGATTAGCTTTTTCCGGTGCGGAAGCAAGTTGACCTGATCCAGCCAATCATCGATTTCCGATTGCCGTTGTTTGCCTTTGGGCATACCTTTCAAATCAGCAAAATAATGCATGGCAAAATCCAGACTCATATTTGGAAAGAAATTAAAATCCTGAGGCAGATAGCCCAATCGTTTCCGTATTTCATGCGCTTCTTTTTTAACGTCAATTCCGAACACAGTAACGGTCCCTTGCTCAAAAGAAAGCACAGTAGCTAGTATTTTCAGTAAAGTAGTTTTTCCGGCGCCATTATTTCCAAGTATGCCAAAAACTCCTTCGTTTACATTAAGTGAGAGTTGCTGCAAAACACGAGTCTTGCCGAACGATTTCGATAGATTTTCAATTCGTATCACAATAATGCCTCCAACTATGCATATTCATTGTAGCAAACAAAGAAAATGTTACCATTTATATATTGAAATTACCATATATTCAACTTTTTAGTTGTTGGGGTAGCACCAATCGCCATCAAGTTAAGTTTGTTTAAAGGTATTTTCAGATAAAGCTTCTTCTTTATTTAGGAGACAAAACGAAAATCACTTAAAAATTCACATGACAAATAAACCCTAACAGGTTACATTTTTTCGAGTTAGGCCGTTTGACTTATATCAAAGACGGCTTTTTTCTCGTATCGAGGAGATTTTCGCCCGTTTCGCTGTAGGAGGTTGAACAGGCGAAGGAGGATCTTTGATAGCTCTTGGGTGTTTCTTTGTGTAGCTTGAAACAGAAGTGGAAAATAATCTTTAATCTTGTATATCGCTTTATACTCGCTCGGCTCTCTTTTTTTCTTTATGAGGAATAATTGTGAGGTTTATAAAAAACACCGTAGGGTTTATTTCCCAAAACGGTGTTCTTTTGCTTCTTTATCCTTCTTAATAGCTTTTACTATATCGTTATTTATTTCACCTGACATCTCCATCATTTTTCCATTTAAACCTTCAGCCTTTCTCTTTAGTGCATCAGAGCGTATAGGATCGCTGTGCTCCCATCCTTTCGATTCTCTTCTCAAAGTTATTTGTGCCATTTTTACACTGCTGAAATGTTGTGTCTTCTGGCTTGATGGCGAGAGTCCTAATAGTGTTAACTCATTTGTCGTTTTTTATTGAATGGGTGTCGGCGCCTTTACCTTATCGATTACAATTATTCCATCATACTGTTCATTAGGAACAAACTTCATTGACATCGGCCTAATAATTTCAGCTGTCATGCCATCTTCGGCGGCATAAATCGGTTTGAACATCCAGGCATTATTCCTATTTGGTGTTGAGTGTTTTGATAAATCGATAAATACATTCTTATATCCGCTCTGCATCATCAAATTTTCAAGGCTTCCTTTAGGCATAGGATTTATATTAAAAGGTTTCTGTGTAGCAATGGTGATTGTTTTTCCTTTATTCATATATAGCCCTATGACGTATTCCTTGCCTTTCAATCTTTTATGGAGAAGTTCTCCCATACTAGTAAAGCTGTTTATCCATTTGCCATTTTCTATTGTACTAATTTTAGAGGTGTTTTTAGCTAGATGGTCATTATGAGCCCACAATATTACTTTTTTTCCTGGATACATAACTTTCATTAGCCATTCTACATTGTCAGCCATGATTTTGTCTCTGAACTCATAGAACTCCTTTGTATTATACAGGCCCATTTCCATAAATTTGATTCGATCACTGAGCGATTTTACAGCAATATCAACTATGTGGGGATTATTAGGATGTGCAGCTGCAAGTTGTGTCCTGTTATCTTTAATAAATTGGATTAGATTCTTGTATTGCGGTTCATATTTGTCTATGACTTTCTTAATCTCCGCCTTATATTGAGGAGACTTGTTGCTAAATGTGCCATACTTGTTCAGGACTGCATATAGCTCGGTTATCCCTTGCATTTCAAAGTCGAGGTACTGTTTGCTATACTCCTTATCCAACTTGGAAATCCAAGCTGCGATAAACTGTGTTAAATAACCGGATGTAAACTGCATATCATATCCTGCCAGGTACAAGGGCTTGTTCGTTTTACTCTGTTGTTTGATATAATCAAATAACTCAAGTGTTTCTTTGGAATGCCATACTGGTAAAATGGAACCCCCCATCATCTGTTTGGCAGTGAGGGAGTCGGCGTTTTCATAGATGGCGGCAGAATCACCGAGCCCTGATTCAAAGGCAATTACATCAAAACCAAGCTCTTCATGCAAATATTTGATAAGCCTTGTTTTAACACTGCTGTACTCTGCTACTATATGAAAATTTTCACCGAGACTAACCACTGTTTTATCCTTCAGAAGAGGCTTTAAAAAGGCTAAGTCGCTATAATCTTCTGATGTAAGGGATTTGATTTCTTTGGCGTTTTGTTTCAACCATGTGCTCTGTGTTGTGGCCGCTGATATATTTGTTGAAGCAAATAATAGTGAAGTCCCTAGCCCTACGGCTATAACTCTTGTCAATAGCTTGGTTATCTTCATTTATGTTTCCTCCTTATCGATCATTTGACATCCATTGTCGCTTTGGATGATCAAACCTTGGTCTTTAGCTCCTTTTGGAAAGCGTGTACTACTCACTTAATTAACAGCGAAAAGAAGCTCGTTTGTACGGCAAAACGAGAAAATTTGTAGCCAACAATTTCTTTATCGAAAGCATCTATTATTCAATATCTTCAAAGGACTTTTGAGTCAACCGAGACCTTTTCTTAGACCATCATTTTTCTAATCCGGTGCAAGTAACGCCAGCGGACGAGAAAGAAATAGACGGTTTGCGCGAACAGGAATGCTGCGAAAGCAATCAATGCGGGCTTATATACCGTAAAAATAAACATCGTTTCAAGGATAGGCTGGATAACAACCAGTGTTTGTATGAAAGACACTAGGATAGGAACAAAGAATAACAAGGCGATTTGCAGGGTGGACGAAGTTCTCATTTCTGATGTGCTAAGCCCAACTTTGGATAGCCCCTGATACATTTTGCTTTCCGAGGCAAGCTCGGTGTACAGCTTGAAATACAAGAAACTAGCGGACGAAACGGAGAAGATGAAAGCGACGAACAGACCGATAAAAGCAAATAGGGAATAGACTTGTTTACCGTCTAAATAACTTTGGATTCGGGTAGAAAGATAGTTTGCGCTGTGGCTCTTTTCTTTAAACCACTTCTCCAGCTTGCTGCCGAATTCCGCCTCCAGGCCTTCCGCGCGGGGAGGCTGGCCATTCCATTCCGGCACATGATACACAATCATTATTTCCGCCTCGCTCGTTCCCTTAATATCATAGAATTTCTCGTCGCTTACTACGAGCATGTTCGCCGTAAAACCGAAGGACGAGATGGATCTGCTTTCAACTTTTTCTGCGACGGATAAGACCTGACCGGATTCTAGTGTTACCTTGTCTAGTCTGGATATATTTGTAGATTTAGGTTTTTTTGCATTGTCTATCCATATGGCCTCCTCACCGTCAACAGCTGTATTTACAGACAGATTCAAAGGGGCCGTCAGTTCATTGAAAATGCTTGCGGATATAACCTGTACGTTAACGGCATGATCGGTACGCTTATAGACGGTTTCCAGTTTAATTTTCCGATAATGTACACCTATCTTGTTCAATTGTTTGTCAATTTCGTTCAGATCACCGTCCGTGTATGAATCGTTCAGGCTGAAATATTTAAGGACGAAAGGATTGTCCACATAATCTTCCTGATTCGTCTGAATCATCCCAATCACACCGCTTCCGCTCATGCAGGCGATGGAAGTCACGACTGTAACGAGAAACAAAATCCTGGCGTTGTCTTTGATCTTGTACGCCATTTCAGATACCCAAACTAGGTTCGTTCCCCGCCATGTAAACTTGCGGCTTCGTTTTAACAGGCGAACGACAAAGACTGACAATTGGGAGTAGAAGAAGTAAGTGCCGGCAATTCCCGTTACCGCCGCCATGATAATACGGTTTGGCGACAGCTGCCCTACATAGAGCGACATCCATCCGACCGCAAGCAGCACAAGCCCGATCAGCGACCACAGGATGGAAGCCCTCGGCTCCTTCTTCGGTCGTTGGTTCCCCTGCAGTAGTTCAAGCACCTTGGATTTGCGAATAAAGAGCAGCGTAAACCACGAGACGCACACGAACAGGATAATAAAAGTAACGACCGTAAGCAGTATAGCCGACTTCGGCCAATAAAAAGGAAGCTCACGCATGTCCATCATTTTAGTCCCGAGCAGCATGAACAGCTTGAACAACAGAAGCCCGCCCGCAACCCCCGTTACGATGGAGCCAGCGCCGATGATTAAATTTTCCAGAAAAGTGAGTCGGTTGATCTGACTCGGCTGCGCACCGAGAATAAGTAAAATTCCAAACTCCCGATTGCGGGATTTCAGAAACATGCTGATCGAATACAACACAAAAAAAACGGCAAACAAAAAAATAACATATTGTGCAACCATCATGAACGCACTAGTCATCTTCCCCATCGGGATTTGTTTGATCTCGGGGTGATAGGCGAATGCCGCAAAAGAGAAAAAGATCAGGACCATAAAGGCGCTGCTTAGAAAATAAGCGAAGTAGGCCCGTGCGTTTCGTCTGACATTATTAAACGCGAATCGAGGAAAGCTCATTCGTTTTCCCTCCCCAGAAAGACAGTGTGTCGATAATTTTCTGGAAAAACGCCTGGCGGTTTTCGCCGCGATGAATTTCCGCTGCCAGCCGCCCGTCCTTGATGAATATGATTCGGTTGCAATAGCTGGCGGCAATCGGATCGTGCGTAACCAGCATAATGGTGGTGCCTTCTTGCTGATTGATCTTTTCCAACGATTCCAATACGACGCGGGAGGCATGGGAGTCAAGCGCGCCTGTCGGCTCGTCAGCGAGCAGGAGCACCGGAGACGTTATGATGGCTCTGGCAATAGCGGCTCGCTGGCGTTGGCCACCCGAGATTTCATAGGTGCGCTTGCTAAGAATTTCGCTAATTCCTAGCTTGGCAGCCACATGCTTCAGTTTCTCTTCCATGTCGCTGAGCCGCTTTTTGTCGAGCGTCAGAGGCAATACGATATTTTCCGCGATGGTCAACGTTTCAAGTAGATTAAAATCTTGAAAGATGAAGCCGAGCTGCCGCCGCCGGAAGATCGCCAAGTCATTTTTCTTCATTTGGTAAGGATTACGGCCATTGATCATGACTGTGCCCGAACTTGGCGTATCAATGGTGGAAACCATATTGAGCAGCGTTGTCTTGCCGCTGCCGGAGGGGCCCATAACCCCGACAAACTCCCCCTTTTCAATTGTCAGGTGAATATCGGTAAGCGCGTGTGTGGCAATCTTGCCCGTATATACTTTGTGTAGTCCGCTTACTTGCAGAATGTCCATTCCAAATCACTCCATTCCTGTTATGCTCTTCCTAAATGTACCGGATTGACCTCGTGGTTGCTATGGATTTACCTTAACCTTCTCTTACCTGGCATTTAAGGTTATGTTCGTCTCCACGGCAAAGAAGCAACTCGCCGACAAGTGCGAATTGCTTCTTTGCAAAGCGGATGGTTCCACCGTTATGAACGAAGCGGACCATCCTTGCCAAATATGAGCCGTACAACCGTGCCGACCCCAGGCTCCGAATCCAACTCCACCTTATGCCCGAGCCGATCGCAGACCTCCCGGACAAGATACAATCCCATTCCCGTAGATTCATGGTACTGGCGGCCCCGTTCCCCCGTAAAATACGGGTTGAAGACCCGCTTCAAATCTTCTTTGACAATGCCGATGCCTTGGTCGCGAATCTCTAGCACCGTACTCGTCTCCCGTTCGTAGGCACGAATAAATACGTTTTTCCCGGCGTCAACCGTATAGTTAGCGGCATTGATCAGGATTTGGTTGATCATGAACTGAAGCCATTTGGGATCGGTGTTTACCTTCCAATTCCCTTCAAGTTGAATCTTCGGAGTGATGCCTTTACGTATAAACAACTGGCGGTTTTCCGCCAACGTCTGGTTTACAACCAACTGCAGCGCAGTCGGCTTTATCGTGAAATCTTGCTCAAACCGCTCCAACCTGGATGTGTAGATGACCATTTCCAAGCCTTTTCTCAGCCGCTCCAGCTCTTCCCTAACACTGTCCGCCGCTGTATCTTCAAGCTCCTGCACCGTAAGTTGAATGACGGAAAGAGGTGTTTTCATCTGATGTACCCAGCGATTGATGAAGACAATATGCTGGTCCATCCGGCTGCGTTCGCGGTGTCCTTCCTCCTGATAATGCCGGTCATAATGGCCGAACAGCTTGTAAACAGCTTCTGCAAGAGGTGTTTCTCCCATCGGTTGAAGGGCTTCGCCCTCAAGCGCAGGCGGACTGTTGAGCTGCTTGTATAAAGTTCGCTGACTTAAGTAACGATAGCCCAAATATACGGCTAAAATCGAGGTGCTGAGAAGTATTCCGTAAAAGACGATCGCAAAAGGGCGGCCTTCTCCTGTAAGCCAATATAGTAGCGGAACGAGCGCCATCTGAAGAATGTAAAACAGCAGCAAAGGAATATGTTCTTTCCAAAACAGCTTCATATTGAATCTCCGGCTTCAGAGCTCAGACGGTATCCTGCGCCGCGTATTGTCTCTACTGCCATCTGGGTACCTAGTTCCTTTAACTTTTTGCGAACACGGGAAACATACACGTTCAACGTATTATCATCGATAAAGTGATGGTCCGCCCACATCAGGTCGAGCAGTTGGTTCCTGCTAACAACACGCCCTTCTTTGGCCATCAGCGCCTCCAGCAAAATCGCCTCTTTTTGGGTCAGCTCCGCTCCGGTCTTCCCATATGTGACAAGCAATCGTTCCGGATATAACACAAGCGTTCCGGCTTCAGTCTTTTTCTCTTCATGACCTAAAGAATATTCACCGTACACCCTTCTTAAGTGACTGCGAATTTTCGCCATCACCACTTCATAGTGAAAAGGCTTCGTTATATAGTCGTCAGCCCCGTTCTCAAGCGCCATAACCTGATCCATCTGATGTTCGCGCGCGGAAATGAACAGGATAGGACAAAGTGAATACGTCCGGATTTGCCGGCACCAATAAAATCCGTCATATTTAGGGAGATTGACATCCAACAACACCAGGTGAGGCTTTGTTTTCTTAAAGCTTTCCATCACATCGTCGAAACTCTCGACTTCTTTGGCGTCAAAGCCATACTTCCTGATGTAAGAGTGAAGTAAGCCAGACAACTTGGTGTCGTCTTCGACAATAAGGATCGTATACATGTTCATCGGCCTGACTCCTCTTTTTCGAATAATAGACAGAATATAGACGAAAATGAAGGAAGAAAGTCGCATCCTCTGTTTATGGTTGGTCTTCCTTTTGTAAGCTATTGAACGAAAAGCTCACTTGCTATTACCAGTTCGATCCACCAGAGGAGTTACTTCCACCCCAGCTAGAGCCTCTGGACGAGTTGCTGTTACTCCGCTGTTGTTCCTGACGCTGCCTTTCCTCTCGACGACGTCGTTCTTCTTCACGACGGATTATCGGGGTCTTTTTGCAAATGATATAACGTATCTGGGTACACCAAAAACATTCGTTGAGCATCCACTTTTGATATTTCTTCCGGCTCCATCCTATCAGCTATCTCGTTAGCTACATCTGGGACCGATTTACCTTCCGCCCGATAAATCATTGTTTTTAAGGAACCATAATGTAAATCTTCTACCCATGAATAATCCTCTACAAGATTAACGGGTGAGCAGCCATTAAGCATACCTAGTAGGATAAACAGACTAAATAAGGAGGAAAGAAAACGCCTCATTCGTATCTCCTCCTACATCCCTCATATAACTTGAATGTCAGCAGGTAATATACTTTTATATTTATATACCCAAAACGATGTAATACGTGAACAACGTTTATTATCTGACTGAAGACGTCTCTGTATGTTTTGAGAACGTCCAACGAGTAATCTGACGATATACAACAGGACCTATTCACTTAACCACCACACCTTTTGAGCTAAAACTATAGACATATTTTATATCAAAACCTAGAATTGGTATAGATCTCCATTCGCAAAAGGCGTAGCAACATTCTAACAATAGTATGTAAGAGGACGATTAATCTCCGTCCTCTTACACCACCATATGTACTACTCGCTATATCACCACTTTCTGCTTCGGATAAATCCATGCGGATGGTCTGTTTTCATTTTGGCAGTTTGGACTTTATTTTGTTAGGCAGACTCGTCTAATGAACGCTGACCATATATAAAATTTATGTTCTCTAGGCCGGAGGTTTGCCGCCAACTTCTTTCAGATTCGACTTCACGGTTGACACCCTTGTATAAGCTACTAACTACAACTATCTTCGCCATTCAGAACCTAAACCCCAGAGATGATAATCATACTGAAAGCACAGAAAAAAGCGAATTATCCATTTGGATAAACTCGCTGATTTAAATAAAAAAGACGACTTATTATAAAAGGAAGCTCATCCTGTTTCTAATATTAAAAAATCCTTATACAAAGATACATCTAAACATGCTGTAAAAAGAAAGGGGGACAGCATATTTAAGACCAGCTGACTCTTCTTTACTACACAGCAAAAGTGCAGTTATTTTACTCTTGAAATTTGCTTCTTCTTGTTTAAAAAAAGATGCTGACAGCCACTTCCGAGTATAGCTAATAACGGTAAAAAGAAATACGTATATACGTTAAAATACCAATTATTCGTAAACGGACCAAGTAAGGTTAAAGTTTTTCTATGGTTTTTTACAAATTCCGGATTATTTAATTCTACTAATTTTGCCTGAACATAATAATATTCACCGATAATTAAACTAATAAGCAAAAGTAAAGAAAGTGAAGTGTAAATAGCTACTGTACTTTTATTACTGCTAGTGAAAAAAGAAAAGAAAATGTTATATAGAAGGACAGACATATAAATATACAGAGGAATAGTGGGTACCATAAACAACAATCCAGGATTTCCGTTTCCTCCAGTCATATATGGTTTTGACGTGGTGATATTAATGATATAAAACACTCCACCGCTTAATAGTGCTACAACTCCAAGGATAAATATACGTTTCCTCTCCATAAATAAACAACGCCTCCCTGGCTCTAAAAATTTAACTGCACCTAGTGTTGATAGACTGAATTCTGGACACGCAGAACCGAGAGTGTGACAATAAAAGCATTCTAAATCGAGGTGTCTACGATGACAAAACTGTTGCGATTCTTCCTTCTGCTCAATGCCCAACCATAGCAGAGAAACGAACCGATTGCAACACGTTACCAAGCTGTTTCCATTTGACGATTATGATCGCCATTTCGGCACGGATTGCTTTCGCATCAGGGCGAAACAGCCCATTTTTGTCCCATCTGCTTAAACGTTTTATTCTATGCTTTTTAATGATTCAATCATATTTATTTTGGTAACTTTTCTCCTAAGTAGTAAGTTAGATAGAATGGTAAGTAAGAACGCAAGAATAATAGAAACCAACATGATAAAAATGTTTAATTTATCTGGGATTTGTTGATGGGTACTAGATAGTGCCTTTACAATAATTGTATAAACATAGCCACTTATCGGTAAAGCTACAATTACCGCAAATGTGGTTAGTATAATGTTTTCAAAAAATATAAGTCTGTTTATTTTATTTTTTTGATAGCCTAATACCTTAAGTGTTGCAAGCTCACGACTCCTTTCATAAATGTTTATGGAAGATATCGTATATATGGCGCCAAAGGAGAGTATGACGGCACAAGTGATAAACATGATAAATACAAAACTGTTTTGTTTCAAAATATATTGAGCTGATTTCTTTAGATCATTCTTATCTGCAATTGTATCTACATGATGATCTTGTTCAAAGAAGTTACGAACGCTTATAAGATCTGTAGAACTATTTGCTTCAACTAAAAGCGAGGTTGGACTGTAGTCTATGTCAAAGCTCTTTAAATAGGCTGGGGTGCTATAAAAGGACGGATTCGAATACTGTGTAGATATATTTAAAACCTTCATATCTACAGATTTATTTTTAAGCTCTGGTGCTGTGAACTTTATTTTGATTATATCCCCTTCTGAAATATGATATTTGTCAGCGTAAGACTTGGGTACCAGCAAACCATTATTTTCTAAAGATATCCTATTGTCATTTTCGTCAAAGAAATGAATGAGATTGTTTTCTTTTTCAGTAACAACTAAAGTGGCATTTTCTTTTTCATTATCTTTTATGAATTCAACAGGAAAGGTGGATAAAAAATAACTATTTTTAATACCGGAGGGTAGTTTTACCGTATCAGAAGATGTTCCCATCGTATAATCTACTCTTAGATCATACGTATAAACATCTTCAATTTGGTTAGCTACTTTTAGCAAGGCTGTTTGAGTGCCAAAAGCAGTTATCAATAAAACAGTGCTTACAACAACACCAATTGAGCTCGCTAAAGCTTTTGGTTTATTTAAAAATATATTTCTCAAAATGAGTTTATAACTGTAGGAAATATGACTCCATAAACCCGGAACTCTTTCTATAAATAGCTTTTTCATCTTCTTTGGCGGTTTAGGACGCATTGCCTGAGCCGCACGTTCTTTTAATATAGTTCTACCACTTAAGTAACATGACAGAAGCCCAAAAGCACTAGAGAAAATAATGGGAGGAATGATTGAATAAAAAGAAAGTGAGTATTTAATGTCAGGCAGAGAGTAGGACCTTGCACTCGACGCCGTTACTAATGGAATAAATACACTAGCGGCAATAGCACAACCTATGATTGAGCCTATTATAGCTACCAACACAGGGTATCCCATGTAATGAAGCATGATATTTCTGTTTCTTACACCTAAAGCCTTCATAATACCTACTTGATTTCTTTGGGAATCTATAATCCTCGACATTGTAAGAAATAGGATAATCGCTTCAATCAAAAAGAGAACTAAAGGTATAACCTTACTCATCAATTTATTATTATGTATCGTTTGATTTATTTGAGAATAATTGAAAGTCCGTTCTTTACTTACTTGATCCAAATAAGTAAGTTGTTTGGATTGTACTTCAATTGATTTACCTAAGTTGTTAATATCGTAACCTTCTTGAGCATCAATCATGATTTCATTATAGTAAAAGCCGTCTACGATTTCAGGTATTGTCTCTTCGGCAATATAAGCTATTCCGTAGGTTTTATGGTCTTGTATTTCGTTCTTTTTTGCATGTTCAACATTCTCACCCAAGCCACTAATTGTAAACTTAAAATTTCTTTCATTCGCACTTAAGCTGATTTGATCACCGACACGATAATGATGTTCTTTAGCATAACGGGAATCTAATAAGATCTCATCCTTTTTTGACGGGATACTCCCCTCAATCATAGTAGGCGTGTTTATTTCATTTTGTACGGGAATCGAATGAATTTTTAATGAAGCTTTATAATCTTCAAAGGCTTGCGTGGCATCAAAGGTATAACGTCCTTCTATTTTATTTATACCTTCAATTTCGCTTAAACCAGCCACATCTTCTTTGAAAAGTTGACTGTAATACACATTTAAGTCGCTTAAATTATGTTCTTTAAAGTAAACCTTAACATAAGCACTAAGATTATCACTATAAGTTACCAGACCCGCATAGAAAAAAGCTCCTACTGCGATAACCAAAACTAAGGCTATAAATTGCCCTATAGATTGTTTAATATCCCTTAATAATTTTAAAAATAATTTCATGATTACCACTCAATCCCTTCAACACTTTGTTTTTCATCATTAATCGTAACGCTTTCTATCATTCCGCTTTTAACCTTAATAATTTTATCAGCCATAGGAGCAATTGCAGAATTATGTGTGACCAAAATGACACATTTTTTCGTTTCCTTGTTCAAATCTTGAAGAAGCTTTAAGACGGACTTACCTGTAACATAATCCAAAGCTCCAGTTGGTTCATCACAGAGTAAAAGTAAAGGATTTTTTGCAACAGCTCTAGCTATAGCAACTCTTTGTTGTTCCCCTCCAGAGAGCTGGGAAGGGAAGTTTTTGATACGATTCTTTAATCCGACTTTATGTAAAATATCTTTAGCATCCAGATGGTTTTTACATACTTCAGTGGCAAATTCAACATTTTCTAGAGCGTTTAAATTCGGAATTAAGTTATAGAATTGAAATACAAAGCCAACTTTCTCACCACGATATTCTGTTAACTTTTTTTCGTTGAATCTTGTTATTTCTTGATCACCAACAAACACTTGACCTGAGGTAGCCGTATCCATACCGCCAAGTATATTCAAAATCGTACTTTTACCGGCACCGCTTGCACCCAAAATAACGACGAATTCTCCCTCAGATATGGAAAAATCAACACCATCAAGGGCCTTGATTAGTACTTCTCCTATTTTGTATTCTTTCGTTACTTTTTTGAATTCGATTAACTTTTTCACTTATTACATCTCCTCGTATAGTATTTTTGTAAACGTCAAGTAACTCCCAAACATAATTCACTTCATCTTTCCATTCATCAAAATGAGAAATCTGGACGATTTCATCAATATTATAGTAATCAGAAATAATCGAAGGACTATTTGCTTTAGAACGTTCAATAATACATAATCTTCAGATATAATGTATTATTTTCTCGCAGTAAAAATTTGCTTTTTTAGCTCATTAAAAAACAAATCAAGAACGTCTTTTTTTGGTGGTACTACTTTTATGATATTTTGACAGGGTAGCGTGGTTGGAAGTAAGAGATTCGGAAAAAAGAAGAAGTTGGCCCTGTGCTCCAGCAGAAGAAAGGCAGACGTGTCTTTTTCCGACCGCTCCCACCCACCGCCCTTCCTTCTTTTCTTACCTCCTACCACAAGAATATGTACATTTATAAAGTCAGATGTATATAGCCCCCGATTATTTATTTTATATATGCAAGCCACGCTTCATAAAATGCTTGAATAGTAGGATATCTTTTAGCTTTTTCTTTATGTAGAGCTTTTTGACATACATTATATAGGTCTCGTGTACTTTCCCATTTTTCATAGCTTTTATCACTTCTTCCACCGATAAAGGCAAAAGCAATTCCTGCTAATACATACACATTCGTTTCACTTGTAATTTGTGCATGGAGCTCGTATTCCTCAGGCGCTTTGAAGCGACTTGATCCCCAAAAGTTTTCCCCAATTTTATTGAATACAGGTGCTTTTTGAAAGAAATCAATATCACAAATCGTAAGTTTGGATTGCTCAAAATTATATAAAATGCTACCGTCATAAAAATCAACCATGACGTATCCTAATGACTCAACATACGCTGCAAATTCAAAAATTTGTGTCAATATGTTAAGTCGTTTAGTTACACATAATTGTCTTAGCTTCACAAACGGTGAATGTAGTGCATGGTACTTTTCATACGGTGTAAAATCCCAATGATTGTGCATGCATTCCCCATCAACCCAATGAAACCTTAAGCAAAATCCATTTTTCGTTTGAAAGGAATTAATATATGGAACTAGTAAAGGATATTGAATTTGTTGGTACACTTCTTTTGCCTTCATTAATCGTTGCATCGCATCCTCTATATTACCCTTGTATTCTAAATTACGTGCACCAGCATACTTCAAAAAGTACTGTTGTCCATTTTCAATAATACCAAAGTTAATATTGCCTGAATCGTGCTGATCAAAAACAGTAAATACTTCTACATCCTTTAACCAATTAAAATTATGATACTCAGCTAATGTTATAGGATATTGATTTTTTCCTATTGCGATATTTATCACGTGCTGCTCCTAACTTTGAGCGAACGTAGTTTATAGAGGCATGATACGCATGCTCAAATTGTTTTTACCTCATACTTTGTTTTCTTCTGTTTGTTCATTAAACATCACTCCTTTCAAATAACTGCCCTTATTTACACTTAGAGATTATCGAAATACTCTTTCTTTTATTATACATGATAACAATAAAAGATAATGTGAAATCCCACATCATACCATCTCTTTAAAAACAACTATATTATCTTTTAAATGACTCTATTATTTTCTAAACAACTTCGCATTATGAGGGAAGCCATATTTTTCTGGTTGACCATTTTTATTTAAGTGGTTTTATGATAATGGTAACCGGGGTAGAACATTAAACAACTTGGGAGAGTGAATCCCGTACAATAAACTGTTCACCCCCTACTTATGGAAACCATGTTTGAGGCTGGTTGAGACATCGTTCTCGTATTACAAGCGAAGCTGTGGAACTACAAGAATGTTTAGGGGTACCGGCTATATCATGTATGAAGGAGGAGGAATGATGGATCCAGTCGTTGGTTTGGATGTAACCAAAGGGGAAAGTCAAGGACAGGCTTTTGTAGATAAGGGACAACCTTACGGAAAGAGCTTTCAGTTTCGTCACACTGCAGAAGGGTTGGAGGAGTTTCTGAGCCTGCTTAAAGAAATAGAAGAACATACAGACAGACGACCTGTGGTTGTGTTAGAGACAACTGAGCATTATCATGCGCCAGTCGTACACTATCTAGAGGAACTTGAGCCTTATAAGAGAAGAAGCATGAAGTGGTTAAACCTCAGAAATCTAACAAGATAACACTACTCGTTAACCAAGGTATATGTGTAGCTGAAGCTTCAGTTTTAAGCCACTCTAGAACAGGTCTTTCCAGAATATAAAGGGGTTTTCAGCGATTTGTTTTCTAGGGTGTCTCTTTATTTTTTTCATAGTACACCACATTAGAGGCTGTTTTAAATACAAATGAAGACAATTTAAAAAAAGCAATCGAAAGGCTATGTAACTATCGCCGTTCCAAAAAATGGGCCAAAAAAAGAGCTCAGAAAATAAGAGCTGCAGCAACCTGCAACCCATTTAAGAATATGGTTTATGAAAGTCATCTCGTGAGTTTAAATATATATTACTCTTCTTCTCCAGCGATATATCTGTATTTCGTGCCGTCCTGCTTTAGAGAATAGCCTGGTATGGCACGTCCCTCACTTTTTACTGATTCCACTTGCTGCCCTTCCTGTTTCTTATGATAGTAGTAGGTTGAGCGTGGAATACGGGCAAAACGCAAGACCAATCGTTTCGGATAGCCTTGCTGGATATAGCGTTCGGCTACTTCAAGTTTTTCAGCAAGTTAGCGATTTCTAATGCCTGCTCGCCAAGTAACCGTTTGAGCTGATCGTTTTCCTGCAAAGAGCTTCCCCCTCTGTCACTCTAAATGTAATCAAAATACACTCATCGTGTCCAACTTCTCTAGGGGGCCAAAGAGAGACTAATAAGGGTGTATCCTTTCCTATCATCTTTTCTTTTAGAAAAATTCCCTATCATTACTCATTTTAACGAAGGATACTTTCCTGTATCTGTCTATATCCTTACATTAACCTTATATTAATCTTACATTAAAGGAATTAACCCAGAAAAAAGAGAACGATTTATGAGATAAATAGCAAATTGGATGTAACAAGATAAATAAAATTTCATTTTATTCTGAAGACATATAAGAGGTGGTAATAGATGGGGTCCCTTCTAGAAGAGACCTATAGCTGACGATTATTATTTTGGTGGCAATGTTGTTTTCAATCATTATTAGAGGAATGCATTGCTTTCGAGGCAGTTAGATATTGTTTTCATTATTGTATTTTTTTCCATACGTAGCTCTCCCTGTTTTTCTTTTATGGATATGGTTAACTACTTACTACGTACTTGATGAAAATAACTTAATCATTAAATATCGTCAGCACCATCTCATAGAAAGGATGGCACATTTTTTTCGTTTTGAGGGTATTTGTTGCTCCTAGCTTGATGGCGATTGGTGCTACCCCTAAAGGAAGTTTTTCGTATTATTAAAAATTTCAAGGTATTGTTACAAGGATGGGAGAAACAAAATGATAATGAATTTTTCTGCTCGAATATTACTATTTGCTACATTTTTAATGAATTTAGGAACGTTTGCTGTTTATACTTTTTTAGCTATTTATTTATCAAACATACTTCAATTTTCAGCACTTCAGGTTGGAAGTGTATTAACCGTTTTAATGTTAACCTCAAGGATTCTTCCCTTTTTTTGTGGAAGCTTCGCTGATATAATCGGATATCCTAATTCCATGATGTACGGGATGATTGTACGTGCTCTAGGATTTTTTAGCTTTTCATTTGCATCTTCTTTTGAAGGGACAATCGTTTCAGCAGCTCTTACAGGGTTGGGGACAGCCCTGTATGAACCGGCCGTGGGCGCTTTTTTTAGTCAACAGGATGAAAAAGAACAAAAGAGATTATTTACTTACTTTAATCAATCATTAAATGCTGGTGCTATTGTTGGTCCATTAGCAGGTGGTATACTAATTCAAATTGGGGCCTCATTACCTTTTTTATTCGGAAGTGTTATTTATTTAATAGTAAGCTTGTTAATATTTGCATATCGTAGACAATTAACAGTAAAAACTTTTTCCAACAATTCTATTAAGAATAACATGGTTAATACTTTAAAAGATAAATCTTTTCTGTATTTTAATTTCACTATGATTTTGTTCTGGGTAATGTACAGTCAATTAACAGTTATGTTTCCATTAATGATGTATAAAATTACACATTCACAAGCAGATGTCTCCTTTCTTGTAACTACGAACTCAGTATGCGGTCTACTTATTATGTTTTTACTTAGACGTCTATTTGAAATTCACGAACCAATGATTCTAATAATCAGAGGAATGATTATAATGGCAGTAGGTCTATTTTTCACTTGGATCTTTCCAGATAAATGGTGGTTGATGTTTTGTGTCATTCTATTTACAATCGGCGAAACATTAGTTCTTCCAGCATCTGATATTAAAGTATCTCTTTATAGTAGGGGAAAGGCATCAGGAAGTTACTTCGGATTATCAAAAATTTCATTTGGGATAGGAGCATCGATAGGTAGTTTTTTTGGCCCTATACTTTTCGAGTTAGACAAATGGGATGGGCTTCCATGGTTACTGATTTCACTACTCGGTTTATTCGGTTCATTACTAATGGCATATTTAAAACAAAAAGAAATTTATCCTGTTCATGATTCCTCAGCTAACTCCACACCACCATCAAGTTAGCTGAAATGAATCAATGAAAAAAGGAGAGCTACTTCTGTTTTTCATGATTCGTTCCGGATACAATCTAAAAATAGGTATACCAAATAAACCTTCGACAGGTTCGGTTTAAAAACTATGCGATATAAACGACACCTAATATATCAAAGACGGTTTTCTTCTCGTGTCGATGAGATTTTCGCCCGTTCCGCTGTAGGAGGTTGAACAGGCGAAGGGGGATCTTTGATAGCTCTTGGGTGTTTTTTAGTGTAGCTTGAAACAGAAGTGAAAAATAATCTTTAGTCACGTATATTGCTTTATACTCGCTTAGCTTTCTTTATGAGGAGTAATTGGCACATTTTACTTTTTTACAATCATGAATGTAAAAGAATACTTTCCACGTTTTAAATAGGATTTCATAAAAATTTAACCGAAGATTGAACAAGCAGCACAAAAGTTTCTTCTATCATTATGGGCTCTCATCCTGAATGTGTTTTAAAACGTATCGATTGTATATAGTAAGAGATCAGACAAGATTTACATAGTATTTTCATAAAATTTCATTTATCGATTTGTAATAATGAGGCAATTGATGGCAATGTATCAATCCCATAATGCAAAGCAATCAATATCCATATATTCTTAAATTTATTCCACAAATATCCTAATACAATTCCTATAACAAAAACTGGAATAATGGTTCCCGTTAGAATCGAATAGATATCGCCAGCAGATCCCTCTACTCCACTTGCAAGTAAATAACGGGAAGGAAAATGAAATGAAGCGAACAAGAGGGAAGATAAAAAAATACCGAAGATGCTTCCAAATACTTTTTCTAATCGAGTTTGAAGGATATATCTATAAAATATTTCTTCAGGAATAGCCGCTTGCACAAGCGGTAAAAGCAGACCAACAGTGAATTTGATCCATGTCATAATACCACCATTTGCAATAACTCTGTTAATCTCTGCTAAATAACTGCTATTTAGAAGGATTCCAAAAAATAACAACTAGCTACAATTGTACAGGTTTTCCAATTTAATTTAATTTTAAAAATATAAGGAATTTTGTGCTCGAGTTTTCTATAAATAAAGGAATAAAAAGAAGAAAAATGATTTTAATAAAAACAACATACCATACATCTTCAGTAAAATTTCTGGCTCCTAAAATTGGCATAGGAAAATACATTATCGCTACAGAAAATATTGCAACAATAAAAATATATAACAAAGAATATATTGTAAAGATGCCTAATTCATTTATTGATCTCTTACTGTTCATTGATTGTTATTACTCCTTTAATCTCCCACCTCTATGCGAGTAGATTTTAATCCTTGAAACGCTCACAGATACACCACTTATCCCTTCCTGTTTAAAGCGGTCAAGCCCCACCATCCATATGGACAGCGGGACTTGACTGCTTTATTCGTCTTCTTGGTCAATAGGTTCCTTAATATATTCACCTGTTAGAGCATCCACATAACCGAACCCATCCGAGTTATCCCATGTATATACAAGAAGTGGTGCTGGAGCTTGTTGATCCATATACCATGGCCATATATATTTCAGCTTCAGTGGTTTATGACTGATAAATGTTGCAAGCGCTTGCTCTTTTGTCGCGATATTTTGCGAATCTGGGAGTTTCACTTTTTCCGATGGAGTAAAAAGATAGAAAGAAACAACCTTTCCTGTTTGTTTATCTATGCCCACTTGATAACTGTGATCTCGTACAGGAATTCCTTGATGGAGTTTGGTGAAATCAAATTGATACGTACCATTTTGATCATCGGTCATTTCTGACAATTTACTCTTATCTACCCATGACGGAATCTCTGATTCTTCAAAGAGCTTCTGCTGTAATTCCAATTCGGTTGTACCTGAATCAGCATATGTCTCCAAGAAATCACGAGCCACAGTAAATGCTTGTTCTTCTGTTATCCTTGCTGGTTGCTTTTTTTGCTCCCCATTTGTAGATAAACCGGCACTATATACCTGACCTGTTTTCCTATCCGTTATTATATAAGCGGTTACTTGACCATCTTTTGCGCTAAATTGATAGTCTAAATAGAAGCTTTCTTTTTGCCATGGAAAATTGAAAGGCTGTTCAACATGTAGTGTTCCTTCAGCACTATTGATATCAAATAGCTTGGTAAGCAGCTGTTTTACTTCTTCTTCGGAACGCGCAATAAGCGTTTGTCCTTTCGGGTGAAGTGCAATTTTAGTTTCCGTTGGTTTTGATTGCACAGAAGTAAGCTCTTTTTGGTCAACTTTTTTTCCAGTTTGCGCATGATATCTGAAGTCGTTTAAATCGTAGCGTAGGACAGGCTTTGTTTTTATATTTTCTGAATTTCGCCCATCTTTCTCTGGTTGCTCTTCTACGTAATTTAGGATAATGCTATCTGCGGTAGTCATGTTCTTTTTAACTTCTTCAATCGGTAGTGCAGTATCCGGTTTTGGTATCTTAGTCGTATCTACATCGACGGGGTTATATGAATAGTGTGTAATATGACCAAATGAATCAACATTCAGGCGTACGTTCCTGTTCTCTATAGGTATACCGTTGAGAAGGAGTGGGAATTCCACCGAACGTGTGCGCCAGATTACTGTCGTTCCGTCTTCCTCATGAGTTGCAGATCCGAAACCACTATATCCAGTCGGCTTGCCGAATTGCTTTCTGCCCTCTGTACCAAACCATTCTGTAAGGAAACGTTCAGCCGTATCCTGTGCTAGCTGACGGGAAGGCAATTTTTCGGATGC
>SNQY01000231.1_pt1 | contig 24367 bp, 20 predicted proteins | sample 2580551 | NCBI WGS metagenome assembly SNQY01 (sample SAMN10953785, study PRJNA522744) | food fermentation metagenome | isolation source: 144-hour incubation of native-enriched microbial consortia from nixtamalized... | place: Mexico | collected 2017-09-24 | reverse complement strand
TGGATTCGCGGATGCAAAAACCCAGCAAGCGCTCAAAAAAATGTTTGACGAAAAATATCCCCAGGCCTGAACCGATGCAGTCGCGTTAGCCAGGCGTGGCACACGAAGCACAGATAACAAGGACACTTTGACAACTGGAAATGAAAGGGGAATTTTTCAGGGGGGATCCCCCCTGAAGCTTGAAAACCAATGATATCCATTGTCCCAATGGATACCCTACTTCAAACCCTAAAAGATATTTACACAAAACTCTTGACGCTACCGGCATCTCCTTGCAATCCGAGAAAATAGCGGCATAAATCGCCTCTATTTCTCGCAAATGGATGGATATCGCCGGAATAAGCACACTTTTTGCTCTTATGATCTTCGCTGAAGCATTTGCGTTGCATTAAATTTCACTAAAGATTTCCCAAAAAAGCTACCCGGAAATCTAACGGTTGTAGCAGTTGCTATTTTACGAAAAAAGGCCTTTTCTGAATTCTAAAGGTTGTAAGCGTCGTTATTTGCCTGAATCTAAGCCAAAATAGCCGGATTTCAGTGAAATTAGCACCATGGCAACCGTTACAATTTGAAATCAACGTTTTTGGCACAAATAACGCTTGTGGCAACCGTTAGAATATTGGTGTGGCTAGAAAATGTATCTTGTCGGATTTAATGAAACGCTAGTATCGCTGGAGTTTCTTAAGCAGCCTGGAATGAAGATGAAGATGCACGCCTGATTGTTTTGTCAAGCGCCGTTGATGGTTCCGAGCCTAAATGTGCGCCCTCAATTCATCGATGATCCGCTCGGCTGCGGCTTCCCCCGCTCGAATACATTCCTGCGATTTGGAAAAATCGAAGGCGGCGATATGCCCTACCTCGGGCCGGATCACCCAGTTCGCCAAGCGGAGGCTGGTTCGCTTGCGCTCCGCTGTCATCAGGCTGTAGGAACGGTATACGACCTCCACCATATTCCGGGGCAGTTTCGGCTCGTGCTCCCGGGCCACATCGACGGCAATAATCAAGTCCAAGCCCTCGGACTTCAACTCCTCCACCGGCAAATTGTTGAGGACCCCGCCGTCCACCAGCATCTTCTCCTCTGCCATCACGGGCGCAAAAACCCCGGGAAAAGCCGTCGTGGCCCGAAGCGCCAGCCCGATGTCGCCACGGTCGATGATCACCTGCTTTCCCGTGATTAAATCGACGGAGACCGCTTTAAAGCGAATCGGGAAATCCTCGATTTGCAGCGCTTCTTTGCCATGCCGTTTCATCAGCCCTTGAACCGTGTTGTAAATGCTGTCGCCGCCGATCAGTCCCCGCCGCCTGATCCCCAAATCGATCAAACGGTACTTCGGTGTCGTCCGGATCAGCTCTTCGATGTCCCCGGGAGAAATGCCGGCCGCATACAAGCCCCCGATGGCTCCGCCCATGCTCGTCCCGGCGATGCAGTCGATCGGAATACCGTGCTTGTCGAACACCTTCAACACGCCCAGGTGAGCCAGCCCGCGCACCGCCCCGCCGCCCAACACCAAACCGATTTTTCCCATCTTTAACCCCTCATTATGATCGATTCTCATTTGTCTTCATTTTATACCTGCGCTTTTTGTCCCGGCAATCGTTCTTCACCTTTGCCCTCGATCGGATTCGTGTCGACCGGATGTTTAACCCGCTTGCCGGTCCGGGTCTCCTGCAGCCGATATCGCTCCCTTCGCCATAGCAGAGCGGCATTCCGAGTCCCGCGAAATGCAAAAGTGCAGGCGAATTTCGTCGAAATTACTCGAATATGGCCCATCAAATGCAAAAGTGCAGTTCATATCCGGTTAATAGATACTTTTTTATCAAATCGCCTCGGATGAGATGCATTTTTGCATTTCAATCGCTCTAAAACGGACATTCGTAGAAAATCAAATGCACCTTCGGCCTTTGCATTTGATTCAGTCAAGCCGCGAAAACCCGAATCGCCCCGGTAAAGTGTTCCATGCCAAATGTTGAGGGTTGTTCACCTTTCTCCCCCACCATACAATGGATACCATGGAAGGAGGTGATCCGCCGTGAAGTTATTCCGGGGACTGATATTCGTTATGGTCATAACCTTCGGATTTGGATTCTACGGCGAAACTACGCAGGCCGCGGCCAGCACGCTGCAAGCGGGCAGTACCGGCGGCGATGTATGGGATCTCCAATACCGGCTGAAGGCGCTTGGTTCGTTTAACCAGCAGTTGACCGGCTTTTATGGGACTCACACGAAGGCTGCGGTACAAAGCTTCCAGCGAAATTACGGGCTCCAGATTGATGGGAAGGCCGGTCCGCAAACCTGGCGGGCGCTCAAAAAATACTCGCTGAATCAAAGCGAAATGGATATTCTGGCTAGGGTGATCTACAGCGAAGCCAGGGGAGAACCGTACGTGGGTCAGGTAGCTGTCGGCGCTGTTGTGATGAATCGGATCCAATCCGGGCAATTTCCCGACAATATACGTGATGTCGTGTTCCAGCGCGGTGCGTTTACGGCCGTAGATGACGGACAGTTCTGGCTTAAGCCGGACAAAACGGCTTATCTGGCTGCGCAGGATGCCGTCCGCGGATGGGACCCGACATACCATTCGCTGTTTTATTTTAATCCGAAAACAGCGACAAGCGCCTGGATTTGGACACGTCCGCAAAACGTTACCATAGGCAATCATATATTTACCGACTAATCCGGCAAAACCGGGGACAGGAACTGCAGCTGTGCTGCCGCCTGTCCCTTTTTTTACAGTTGTGTTTGCGTCGGGCCTAAGAAATTTTTGACATTCATAATTAGGCTTAGGCTCGGAAACAATTTTTCTTAGTCCGTCAAATTTAAAAAGATAGGTGTGTACATTTTCATGTATTTGACCCCGCGATTGTACCACTCCATCGTACGCCCCAGATGGTTTACCGAAAAATATATTCACAACCATATTCGAGACCGTTTCTCCTTAGAAAATAAAATGGTTCTTGATTTTGGCTGCGGAACCGGGGCGAACTGTTGCATAAGTCAGGCTGAGCATTATTGCGGAATCGATCTTGAGAGCCGGAGAATCGGCTTTGCCAAACGGTTGTTTCCAAACCACACTTTTGTCGTATTTGACGGAAAGCAAATCCCCCTGCCTGATCAAACGGTAGATCTCATATTGATTATCGCGGTTCTTCACCATATTCCGAACGAGCTCATTACCGACTATTTAGATGAGTTCCGCAGAGTTTTGAAGCCGAGCGGCAACATGGCCGTTATTGAACCTTATTTATGTCAAAAAAATAAATTCAATAACTGGTTTATGAAGCGATATGACGACGGGAACTACATTCGCAATGAAAATGACTACCTCCAGTTATTTAAAAACGCGCGGTATGATTGTAAAGTGTTAGAAAAATTCAGAAAGTGTTTCCTGTACAATGAAATTTTTTTTAGTGCCACCCCTAAATAAAGCTTTAACTTCAAAGATTAGATAAGAGACATCCCTGCTCAATCCCCATATGTTGACAGAACAACATGAAATATAGCAATATCGAATAAACGGATAGGCTTCAAATTTTTTAGAATAAAAGATCTAACCCTGAACGGAGGGCTATGCACTTGAGAAGCGAGCAGGAAATGATGAACTTGTTTTTGGATTTCGCCGCGAAAGAGGATCGAATCCGCTTGGTAACTATGGAAGGGTCGCGCACCAACGTGAACATTCCTCCCGATTCATTCCAGGATTTCGACATTTCTTATTTTGTTACGGATATGGATTTTTTCAAGGAAAACGATGAATGGCTCGGCGTTTTCGGCAAGCGCATCATGATGCAAAAACCCGAGGATATGGAGCTTTTCCCCCCGGAACTGGGCAACTGGTTCTCCTATATCATGCTTTTTGAGGATGGCAACAAACTGGATCTGACCCTGATTCCCGTGAACGAGTCGGAGCTTTATTTCGCCGAAAGCGACGGTTTGGTGAAGGTATTGCTTGATAAAGACCGTCTCGTCAAAAATGAAGCGACCGCAACCGATCGCGGATATTGGCTTAAAAAGCCGACCGCCAGGGAGTTTGATGATTGCTGCAACGAGTTCTGGATGGTTTCAACCTATGTCGTCAAAGGGCTGGCGCGACAAGAAATCCTGTTCGCCATCGATCATTTGAACGAAATCGCACGGCCCAATTTGCTGCGGATGATGGCCTGGCACATCGGCTCGGTGCACGGCTATACGTTTAGCGTAGGGAAAAACTATAAATTTATCGACCGCTATCTGCCGCGCGAAGATTGGGAAACATTGCTGTCAACCTATAACGGAACCGGTTATCCGGAAATGTGGCGGTCTTTGTTTACTTGTTACGATCTGTTTAGAAAATACTCCAAAGCGGTGGCGGAAAGCCTTGGGATTACATACCCGGATTATGATGAAGCCATTACGAAATATACCGGGGCGATTTATGATTCGTTGCCGGAAACGAGGTAAACTCTTTGCACATTGCCCCTTCGGCAAGCGAAAACCGCCGGAGAACTTGCTCCGGCGGTGTTTAAATGTGCGGGTTTAGTCGCAGCCTCCTCTTACTGAACACGTGATCTATGAATATAGCGGTAAATTATGGCGTTATTGTCTCGGCCTGCCGTTTACATCATGGTCCTAAATCAATCTCAAGCGTCTTATCAACCGTAACATTATCCATATCCCGCATCATGCGAATTTCATAAGTATCCTGTTTTGGGACCAAAAAGGACAATTCGTACTCCTCTTTCCCCTCGGACGGAATAATCAGTTCCTTTCTTAAGTCCGCTTTTTCCCCGTAATACTCTTCCCAAAGCTCCGGAGACTTCTCTTTATCCGGGCGCAACGAAGGAATTTCAAAATGGATGCTCATGCGATTCTCCGCTTTTTGCAGTACTTTAAGCTTTAACAAACCGTCTTCATACCGCGCCTGCGTAATCGTCATTTCCTTGCCTTTAAAACGGATCGGTTTCGGCAAGTCTTCGTTCAGGCCTAGCGTAAACGTACCGCTTCCCGTCCAGTCCGATATCTCCACAGCGCCGACATGAAGCTTTAAGCTGTTCACTGTCTCGTCAAAAAACGGGGAAGAGTTAAACGTCAGCTCGATTACGCCCGGCTGAAACTTATCGTTCACGGGCTGATATTTGGTCCGATAGGTGTCCAGGGGATACACCTTGCCGTTATTATCCGTTAATCGTATGACATCGTGCCTTCCGTCTCCGGCCAAATCAAGATCGAGCCCATAGTCTTTGCTGTTATCCAGCCGCAGTTCGGCGTAGGTATTCAGAGGAGTAATCTTGATATTGTCCAGCACCAATCTCCCGATATCCGGGTCGCCAGCAACCTCGATCTGCTGTTTTGCCTGAATGATCCGGTCTTCCGCTAATTGGGACGGGGCAAACGGTACATTCATATCATACTCCCGGTCCTCGCGGCCTGAAGGGTCATCGCCCACATAGAGTTTAAAACTTAAAGTGTCGGGATTTCCCTTGAGAAACGCCTGAACTTCTTCCGGGTCCAATTCCATGACGTCGGAAATAACCAAAATCGGCTCTCCTGTTTCCTGATCGGTAATTATCTCCTCGCTGCCGCTCCCTTCAATCTGCTCGAAGTCCAAACTTTGTACAGCATAATGGTCGGCCGTTCTATCGAGCGTCAAGCTGCCATCGGGATTTTTGGCGAGATGGTCTTTGATTCCATCCGTTTGAATAAACGCCTTGTACATCAGTTTATCGCTGGTCAGATAGACGTCCGCCAGGCTTACCTTCATATCCCCGAACTGCTGAACCACCGGTTCAAAGGGAGTGTACTTATGAGCGGCGGCGTTCTCTACCCCGTCCTGGCTGCGGATTGCGTCCAGCCAGTCGGCGGCGACCGAAATGCCGGGGATTTGCTTGAGCATACTGGCAAACGCCGGAGAAATCTCCGCCGAAACGAACAAGATCGAAACGGCGGCCGCCCCCGCGGCTAACCCGATGAATAAAGGCTTTCTTTTTTTCGGAAGGGTGGACACCTTGTTGTTCTCACTATGTAACGCGATATTCCGGGCAAAATCCCTCAGCGATTCTGGGGCCGTTAACTGGTCCAGCGCCCACGTTATCTCCCTTTTCATATTCATTTCAATCTTTGTATCCAGCATTGATCATCACCTTCCTGTTTCCGTTAGATTGATAAAGCTTGAGCAGTTTGTGCCGGGCGCGATGGAGCCGGGATTTTACCGTTCCTTCCTTCATGCCGAGCGTGGCCGCAATCTCCTCGATGGACATTTCCTGATAGTAAAAAAGCAGGACCACCGAACGATGTTGAATGTCCAGCGACATCACCTGGGAGAGCAGGCTGTGCTGCTCCTCTTTTTTCAATAGGGCTTCGATCGGCTGCGCCCCCTGATCCACTGGCTCCAAATGCTCCAGACCCTCCGTCATCCTGTTCAGCCGCGAACGCTTCCGCGCCAGATCGATCGCTCTCATGGCGCACAGATGCTTGAACCAGCCGGTAAAATTGCGGATTTCCTTGCCGTTCATAATGGCCCTGTAAGCCTCGATCAAGGCGTTCTGGACGGCATCTTCCGCCAAATGCGACGAGCGCAATATCGCGGCGGACGCGCTGTATACCCGGTCCAGCAGCGGTTCGACCAGCTTGTAAAACGCCTCCCGATCGCCGTTCCTGCAGCGCTCTATCCACTCTTGTTCCTCTTGCATCATTTATCACTTCCTAAAGTTGATCTCGATATATAGGCGAAGCCTGTTTGGCACCGGTTCATTTTTTCCGGAGAAAAAAATAACGCCTCCTTTTGGATTTACCCGGCTCCAAAGAAGGCGCTGTGCAGGAGTCTAAGACTAAAGCTTATCGTTCCCGGCCCAAACCGGGCATGGCGGACTCCCCCGATTCCAGGCGGTTCTCAAGGACGAGGGAGAATATTGTCCAATGCCGAGGCGATCCGCAAACGGTCCCGCGCTTCGATCCATTCCTCCGGAACGGTCAGATGCCGGCAGGCACTGCTCTGCAGATAGCTGTAAATGATCTGCGCTTCATCGATTTCGTCGCGGGCAAGCGCGCTGGAGGGCGGCGTCTTCTCCGCTCCGAAGCAGCCGAGCACCGCCTCCGCGATCTCGGCCCGCAGTTGCTCTGCCGCCGTATCGGCAACATGATACTTTTCCCTGAAAAGCACGCGATTCCGCTTCACCAGAAACAGCTTGAACGTCTGATCGTCCAACGCTTCAACGATGGCGAGGCTGCGGTTTTGCACGGTGAATTGGATCATATTTTCCTTATTCAACAGCAGGCTTACCGCTTGCAGCGAATCCCTGTACCTGGCCGCGGCTTCAAAATCATACCGTTCGGCCGCCGCCGCCATCTCTTGTTCCATAACCTCGTATATACTGCGGTCTCTCCCCGCCAGCAGCTCGATAAAGCGGTCGACAATCCCCTCGTATTCCCGGACCGCCTCGCCCCCGAGACACATGCCCCGGCATAACCCAAGCGAATAATTCAAACAGGGGGTTTGGCCGACGGAAGACCGGGCACAGGCGATTTGCAGACACTCCTGAATCTCCCGGACCGCCTCCAGAACGGTGTTTTTGCTGGCCGCATAGGGGCCGAACCACACCTCCCCGGCCTCCGCGCTGCCCGGATGATGGGTGACTTCAATACGGCGGAAGCCGTTTCCCGGCCGGATGGCGATATAAACATAAGCGAGCGGGTTTTTCATTTTTTTGTTATATACCGGCTTCCATTCGCGAATTAACCGGCATTCCAGCATTAACGCTTCGAATTCGGTATCGGTCACCCGTATTTCCAGGTCCTTGACGTTGTTGACCAGCCTTTTAATTTTATTGGAATGGGGCGCGGAAGGATAAAAATAAGACCGGACCCGCTGCTGCAAATTTTTTGACTTGCCGACGTACAAAATCCCCCCGTTCCCGTCTTTCATCAAGTAGACTCCCGGCGATGACGGCAGATTTCCCAGCTTGTCCTTCATCTTGGCGCCTCCCCCTCTCTAATCAACCTTGGCTCTTTGAAGTTACCATAAAAACCGGGCGCATCATAGAGGCTGTCCACGGTTTTCCCGCTGCTTCATCATCGGTCCCCAAAGCTGATTTGTGCAAAATGTAACAAACTAGATTGACAATTTTGCTTCCAAAGTGGGAGCATGTAAGAAGCAATATTTTTCAATATTTTTCTATTGCATCCATAAACAAGATTCCTATCAAAACAAGGGTGATGTGAAAATGAACTGGAATCCCCAGCACACGGAAGTCATCATACGTTACCGCGACGGGACCGTCACTGCGGCGGAAGATACCGTCGTATCCGAACAGCCGGTTACGCTCAAAATCAATGGCGAGGAATTCGTGACCCTCGTCTGCACGCCGGAATACATCGAAGACTTGGCGATCGGTTATCTGGCATCGGAAGGCATTATCGAACGCATGGACGACATCATGGAATTGTGGGTTGAGGAGGCGGGCGGCTTCGTTCATGTGACGTTAAAGGAGTGGAACCCCTTGCACCGCCAGCTGTTCGCCAAGCGTTACGTCACTTCGTGCTGCGGGGCGAGCCGGCACGGGTTTGTGTACGTCAACGACGCGCGGACGGCCAAGGTTTTGCTGGACCGGCAGGTGCAGCTTAGTTTTGCCGACTGTTTTCGGCTTATGGACGAGCTGCAGCGGGGGGCCGAATTGTTTCACCGTACCGGCGGCGTACACAGCGCGGCCCTCTGCGATGCCGGCGGGATCCTGCTCGCCCGCAGCGACATCGGGCGCCATAACGCGCTCGATAAAATTTACGGCCACCGCCTGAGGCATGGCATGAGTCCGGACGGGCAAATCATCGCCTTCAGCGGCCGGATTTCCTCGGAAATCCTGCTCAAGGCGGCGAAGATCGGCTGCGCGGTCGTTTTATCCAAATCCGCCCCCACGGCGCTGGCCCTGGAGCTCGCCGAGCACCTCGGGATCACGACGGTCGGGTTTATCCGCGGTCATTCCTGCAACGTATATACCCATCCGGAGCGGATCAGCGGGTGCGGCCCGGAATCGCCGCTGCATTGATTGCATCTTTGGAATCGGAAGAAACGGAATACCTAAGTTGTTATTCATTTTCAGGATTGGAGGAAACCGCAACGAAGCGAATCCATTCACCCCAAGTCGGAGCGTTATTGGACCGTCTGTATGCCGAGGCTTCTTTAAACCGTCAAGAGCTGCTCGTCGTTCTGCGCCATCTGAACCCGGAGACCCGGGAACAGCTGCGCGCGCTTGCGCACCGAAAACGGCTCGGCATGTACGGGACCAAAGTATATTTGCGCGGACTGATTGAATTTTCGAATATATGCAAACAAAACTGCCTGTATTGCGGACTGCGTTCCGCAAACCGGTCGCTTGAGCGCTATCGGCTGACCCCGGAAGAAATTGCGGATTGCTGCCGGGAAGGGTACGAACTTGGCTATCGGACATTTGTGCTGCAGAGCGGGGAAGACGACTGGTACACGGCGGAGCGGCTGGTGCGCCTCGTCAGCGGGATTAAACGGCGGTTCCCGGATGCGGCGGTCACCCTGTCGATCGGGGAACGGGACGACGAGACCTACGCCCGCCTGTTTGCCGCCGGAGCCGACCGGTTTTTGCTGCGCCACGAAACCGCCTCTTCCCGCCTGTATCGGGCCCTGCATCCGACCATGTCGTTTGAGAACCGGCAAGGCCGGCTGGCGGCGTTGCAGCGGATCGGCTACCAGGTGGGAGCCGGGTTCATGGTCGGCTTGCCCGGGCAGACGCCCGAGGATTTGGCCGAGGATCTGCTGTATCTCAAACGGCTTGACCCCGATATGGTCGGAATCGGCCCGTTCCTGCCCCATCATGCGACGCCGCTGAAGGACTACCCGGCCGGGACGCTGGAAGCGACGCTCGACATGATCGCCCTGACCCGGCTTTTGCTTCCGGCCGCCTTGATTCCGGCTACGACCGCGATGGGAACGGCTCACCCTTACGGCCGGGAAATGGCGCTGCAGGCCGGGGCCAACGTGGTTATGCCGAATTTGTCGCCGCTGGCCGTACGCCCGAAATACGCCCTTTACGACAACAAAATTTGTCTGGGCGACGAATCCGCGCAGTGCCGTTTTTGCTTGGAACGGCGGATCGCCTCCGTTGGCCTGGAGGTCGACATGGGCCGCGGCGACAGCCTGAAATCGCTGTCCGGCGCGGTTTGAACTGATTTTTACTAGCTGTCTCTATACAAATATTTCAAAAGGAGTGGATCAACATGAGTCGAGTTACCGAAAGCGAACCTGCCAATTTTATTCAGGATGAGGAGATTGCCGCGGCATTGGACTACGGAAAGAAGGCGGCGAATGACCACGGCTTGGTCGAGGCGATATTGGAAAAAGCGATGGACTGCAAGGGGCTGACCGCCCTGGAAGCGGCCGTTCTGTTATACGTTGACGACGACGGCATTATGCAGCGGTTGTTCGCGGCTTCCAGACAGATTAAGGAGCGGATTTACGGCAACCGGATCGTACTGTTTGCCCCGCTTTATGTCAGCGACTACTGCGTCAATCACTGCGTTTATTGCGGATACAAGCATTCCAACACCGAGTTTGAGCGCCATCGCCTGACTATGGAGGAGATCGCCAAGGAAGTGAGCGTGCTGGAGTCGCTGGGCCACAAGCGCATCGTGATCGAGGCCGGCGAAGATCCCCGCCACTGCGACATCGACTATATCCTCGATTGCATCAACACCGCCTACGCAACCAAAACGGGCAACGGCAGCATCCGCCGGATCAACGTCAACATCGCGGCCACGACGGTGGAGGAATACCGCCTGCTTGCGGGAGCCGGCATCGGCACTTATATTTTGTTTCAGGAAACCTACCATCGCCCCAGCTACCAGCATTACCATCCCCGCGGACCCAAAAGGGACTACGACTGGCACACCACCGCCATGGACAGAGCGATGCGCGCCGGAATCGACGATGTCGGCATCGGCGTGCTTTACGGTCTTTACGACTATCATTACGAAACGGTCGCCATGCTGAAGCATGCCGAGCATCTGGAGGAAACCTTCGGCTGCGGTCCGCACACCATTTCCGTTCCGCGTCTGCGCGCGGCGGAAAATGTCCACCTCGACAACTACCCTTACCTTGTCAGCGACCGGGATTTCATGAAAGTGGTCGCCGTATTGCGTCTGGCGGTGCCTTATACCGGCATGATCCTGTCCACGCGCGAGGACCCGGAGCTGCGGGATGAAATCATTAAACTCGGCATCTCCCAAATCAGTGCGGGTTCCGCCACCGGTGTCGGCGGATACGCGGTCAACAAGGACAAGGACGACAACCCGCAGTTTCAGGTCGGAGACCATCGTTCGCCGCAGGAAATCATCAAGTGCTTATGCCAGGACGGCTACGTGCCCAGCTACTGCACCGCCTGCTATCGCGAAGGCCGGACGGGCGACCGGTTTATGCAGCTCGCCAAGTCCGGGCAGATTCATAATATCTGCCAGCCCAACTCCCTGCTTACCTTCCAGGAATATTTGCTGGATTATGCGGATGAAGAAATGCGCGAGCTTGGAGAACGGACGATTGCGGAAAATCTCGAACGCATCCCCCGCGAAGCGACGCGCAAGCTGACGATGAAGCGGCTGGAGCGAGTTCGTAACGGCGAAAGGGATTTGAGATTTTGACGCATTACGCATTGCAAAAACGCCTGCGGAAGTATCGCATTCCGCAGGCGTTTCGTTTGTTAGCGGCGCTGAGGGCGTCTTAGATCATGGGGGTTTCTGCTAAACCCTGTTGTGGCTCTAACTATATACCTAACTTTTTTCTACGCTAACGGTTGCCACCCTCGCTTATTCGGGAGAAAAAGCAGTGGTTTCTTTTTTAACGGTTGTAGCAGCGGCTATTTTCCGAAAAAAGACCTTTTCTAAATTCTAACGGTTGCGAGCGGCGCTAATTTCCTTAATCCAAGCAAAAACAACCGGTTTTCAGTGAAATAAGCGCTATGGCAACCGTTACAATTTGAAATCAACGTTTTTGGCACAAATAACGCTTGTGGCAACCGTTAGAATATTGGTGTGGCTAAAAAATGTATCTTGTCAGATTTAATGCAACGCTAGTGACATAAAACGGAAAATAGGCTCGCTGGCAACCGTTACATTTTGTATCCGCTCGTTTTTACCCAAAAATAGCGTCGTTCACAACCGTTTAGATTTTTTTCACACTTTTCTGCCGCTATCCCGATACCGCTTCAACTGTTTTATGGCTAGCGGGCGACCCCGCCAAACAGCTGCAAGGCCTGAGCCGTGGCCGCGCGTTTTTCGGCGACGGATACCTGCACGCGGGCGGGAACGATAAGCTGCAGCGCATTGGTCGGACAGACGCTTACACAGGCCGGTCCGCCGGGGGTACCCTCGCACAGATCGCATTTGCTGGCCACGATTTTTTCCTTAGGAATCCAAGCTCCGGCCGCGTTATAGCGCACCCCCGCCTGCAGCTGTTTCTCTCCATCGCGATACAAAGGCACCATCTCGATCGCTCCGTACGGGCAAGCCAGCATGCAGGTTTTGCAGCCGATACAGGTGTCCTGATTGATGCAAATACCGTCCCCGCTGCTGGTGATCGAGCCGTTCGGGCACACATTGGCGCACGGCGCATCCTCGCAATGCCGGCATTGCACGGGAGCCGTTATATTTTCCGTCTTCACAACGGTAAGCCGGGGGTAGAACTCCGTCTCTCCGGGCGTTTGCCGAAAAAAATCCTGGTCCGAATGAGCCACCGCGCAGGCCGCTTCGCAAGTATGGCAGCCGATGCATTTATCGGGATCGGCAAGCACAAAGCTGTTCATAGTTTGACCTCCTCTTTAAGGCTTACTTCCTCGGGCTTTCGCCGGGACTTGAAATGGGTATGCAGCAAATGGTGCGAAACGCTGCCCAGCGGCTCGCCCAAAACATCTTCGTACAGTTTTTTGATCCCCGGGTTTTCATGTGCTTTGCGTACAGGCAGCCCGGCATCATGACGGTAAACCGCGCTTTTCCGGGCCCGGATAGCAAGCTCGCGCATTTGCTCCGTCAACAGCTTCGGCTGTCCCCCGCCGCTGATGCAGCCCGCCGGACAAGCCATCACTTCGATGAAATGATACGGGCAAGTCCCGTCCGCCACCGCCCGCAGTACGGGACCGACATGCTGCAGTCCGGCGACCACCGCCACTTTGAGCTCCAGTTCGCCAACCTGCACGTCCGCGGTGCGAATGCCTTCCTCGCCGCGCACGAAATCGAGCTGCAGCCGGGGAATTTCCTGCTCCGTCAGCAGCTCGTACCCGGTGCGGATCGCGGCTTCCATGACGCCGCCGGTCACGCCGAAAATCGTGCCGGCGCCCGAATATTCCCCAAGCGGAGCGTCGAACGGTTCGTCGGGCAAAGCGGCAAAATCGATCCCCTGGTCTTTAATAAGATAGGCCAGTTCACGGGTTGTAATGACCACATCCACGTCGCGGTATCCGCTGGCCTGCATCTCCGGACGGGCACATTCGAATTTTTTGCAGGTGCAGGGCATGACCGCCACGCTGTAAATGTCCGCCGGGTTCACCCCGGCCAGCTCGGCGCCGTAGGTTTTAAACAATGCCCCGGCCATCTGCATCGGCGATTTGCAGCTGGACAAATGATCGAGCAGCTCCGGAGCCGCCGTCTCGGCGTGCTTCACCCAGGCCGGGCAGCAGGAGGTGAACATCGGCAGCCGTTCCCCGTCCAGCACCCGCCGGATCAGCTCCGTCCCTTCCTCCATCACCGTTAAATCGGCGCCAAAATTCGTGTCGTAAATTCTGTCGAACCCGAGCCGCCGCAGCGCGGCCGCCATTTTGCCCGGCGTCAGCGTCCCCAGCGGAAGGCCGAACTCCTCCGCCAGCGACACGCGAATGGCCGGCGCGCACTGCACGACCTTGTGCAGCCCGGGACGGCCCAGCATTTGCCGGACCTCAAGCGCATGCCCGGTGGAATAAGCGGCAAACAGCGGCTCCCGCACACTGGCGGGCATTCCCCGGAGCGCCCGTTTCGCCGCCAGCCGCTCCCGCGCCTCAAACCCGCCGGCAAGCCCGCTTCCCGCCGATTCCCCGGCCGATTCGGCGGCGTAATCTTCGCTATAGTCTGCGGCAAAGGCGGTACACACCTGGACACATTGCCCGCAAATCACGCAGCGGTCGGCGTCGATCGTCTGGGGACTCCCGGCATCGCCGTGAATCGCGCCGACCGGACAAACGGAGGCGCACCGCTTGCAGCCGGTACACAATTGCTCATCGATATGAATTATCGGATCATAGCTAGGACTTGGCATAACTCTACCTTCTTTGCCATTCATATAGTTTCCTTATTAAAGCTAAAACGGCATTGCCTTTAAATCCGGAAACGGACGTACAGTCCGCTCCGGCTTCCCCGTTACCAAGGACAGCGCGCCGACCGGACAGGCGGCCACGCAGGCGGGAGACGCCGCGGCCTCCGCTGCCCCCGGCTCCAGCGTCCGGCCTGCAGGCCGCGATTCCGCCGCTCCCGCCTCCATGGCGCCGCCTTGCGTTTGGCCCGCCACTTCGGCCCATGTGTGCAGCGGCGCACAGCTTTGGCACAGGTCGCATTTGCTGGCGACCAGCCGCGGCTTGGGCTCCGCGCCGCGTTCGGTATGCGCCGAAAGTCCGCTCTGCAGCACTTCCCGGCCGTGCGAATACGATTTGACCAGCGCGATCGCGCCAAACGGACAAGCCAGCGCACAAGCCTTGCAGCCAATGCAGCGCTCCTCGTCGATCAGAATGGCGCCGTTTTCCTGGCGGATCGCCCCTACCGGGCAAGCCGCCGCGCAGGGCGCGTTTTCGCAATGCCGGCACTGCACCGGCGCCGCGGAGCGCCCCGCCTTCGTTACGTACAACCGAGGAATTACCGGAATCGTAATCGTTCCGACGGCGGCGCTCACTCCGTTCTCCCGGTTATGCACCGCAAAGCAGGCCAGCTCGCAGGCTTTGCAGCCGATACATTTGCCGGCGTCCGCGATGACGAACGGGTTCGGCCCCATTTTCCCGGTGCCCATATGCTCCTCTCCTTTCCAAAAACGCAAGCGCCGGCCGCGTTTCATCGCCTCGCCCGCGCTTGCACGCTGAACTAGCACGCTTAAACCGTGACGTGCATCTGCTTGCGGAGCTCCTCATATTGCTGCCGGACCTCCTGTTCGGCCCGTTCCTGATCGGCGATCCGCTCCAGCTTAATGGCGCAGAATTTATACTCCGGCGTTTTGGATACCGGGTCCAGGAAATCGCCGGTCAGCTCGTTGCAAGCTCCGATCCAGTAATGGTAGGTCATGTACGTGGCGCCGGGTTTAACCCGGTCGCTGATTTGCGCCCTCGACACGATCCGCCCCCGCCGGGACACCACCCGCACCAGCTCCCCGTCACGCACCTGCAGCGCCGCCCCGTCCTCCGGGCTGATTTGAATAAAGCCCGGTTCATCGGACAGCCGGCTGAGCGCACGGCAGTTTCCGGTCATCGTGCGCACCGAATAATGCCCCACTTCGCGCACCGTGGACAAAGTGAGCGGGTAGTCCGCGTCCGGCAGCTCCTGCGGGGCCCGCCATTCACAGGCGAACAGCCGCCCTTTGCCGCTGGGCGTACTAAAGCGGTTGCCTTCGTACAGAAACGGCGTCCCCGGATGATCGTCGGACGGACAAGGCCACTGCACGCTTCCCTGCTCCTCCATCTTCCGGTAGCTGGCGCCGGCAAATTTCGGGCACAGGCTGCGCATTTCATCCCAAATTTCCTCCGTGTTGCGGTAGGACATCGGATAGCCCATCGCCGTGGCCACTTCGCAAATAATTTGCCAGTCCGGCTTGGCTTCGCCCTGCGGCTCCACCGCTTTGCGAATCCGCTGAAAACCGCGGTCCGCCGAGGAATACACCCCGTCATGCTCGCCCCAGGAGGTGGCCGGCAGGACGACATCCGCGTGCAGCGCCGTTTTGTTCATGAAAATGTCCTGCACGATCACCAGTTCCATTTCGTCCAGCGCCTCGCGCAGTTCGGCCGCGTTCGGGTCGCTTTGCACCGGATCTTCGCCGAAAATATAATAAGCTTTCAGCTTCTTTTCCTTGAGCACCAGCCGGGGCACCTCCGTCAAATGGAAGCCGATTTTATCCGGCAGACTCACGCCCCACGCTTTCTCGAATTTCTGCCTGATCTTCTTGTCCGTCACCGGCTGATATCCCGGATAAACATTCGGCAAGGCGCCCATATCGCACGACCCTTGGACATTGTTCTGTCCGCGCACCGGCCCGATCCCTACGCCACGCCGCCCGAAATTTCCGGTCAGCAGGGCCAGGGAAGCCAGTCCCTTTACGACGTCCACCGCCTGCGAGAACTGGCAGACTCCCATCCCGTACAAAATGAACGCCTTATCCGCCCGCGCGTACTCCCGCATCGCCCGGCGAATATCGGCGGGGTCGACGCCGGTAATCGCCGCGGCGTATTCCGGGGAATATTTTTTGATCCCCTCCGCATACTCGGCGAAGCCTTCCACGTAATGGGAGACATAGTCCCGGTCGTATAAACCCTCATGCACCAGTACATGCCCAAACGCGTTGACCAGGGCCATGTTGGTTCCGCCTTTGAGCGGCAGCCATAAATCGGCGATGCGCGCCGATTCCGTCTTGCGCGGGTCCACGACGATCACGGTCGCCCCTTTTTGCTTGGCATTAACGATTCTTCTGGCAACGATCGGGTGAGTGTCGGCCGCGTTGTAGCCAAAAATCAGCACAAGGCTCGCTTCCTCAATCTCCGGAATCGAATTGGACATCGCCCCGTCGCCCAGCGAATAGCTCAACCCGGCCACGGACGGGCCGTGGCATACACGGGCGCAATGGTCGATGTTGTTGGTTCCGATGCAGGCGCGCATAAATTTTTGCATCACATAGTTCGCCTCATTGCCCGGCCCCCGGGCCGACCCGGTCCCCATAATCGCATCGGGCCCGTACTTCTCTTTAATGGCCGCAAGACGCTCGGCCGTAAACCGGATCGCTTCCTCCCAGGGCACCTCCTTTAGCTGCCCCTCCTTGCGGATCATCGGCTTGCGCAGCCGCGCCGTCAAAAGCTGCGGATCGTTCAAGAAATCCCAACCGTAATGCCCTTTCAGGCATAACTTGCCTTCGTTGGTTCTCCCGTTCGCGGGTTCGGCGCCAACCACCTGCCCGTCCTCCACCTTCAAATACAGCTGACAACCGCTCCCGCAATACGGGCAAACCGTAAGCACTTGGTTTCCCATCGCTCTAACGCCACCTCTTTTGTGAATTTTTGCACAAATGATTGCAGAATGAATGACAGAAACAAAAAAGCCAATACAAAGGCATGCTTGTCACACCGTGTATTGGCTTATTAAACAGCGAAAAGGCAGGCGCCTCTTTCTCTTTAATCAAACCGTCTTATTCAATTCGATGATAATGGTCCGCTCCCCTTGCCTGTCATGGCTTATGGACCATGAGTAGGTAAAGGGGCCGCCTACCGCATCCGCCGCTTCCTGCATAAACTCGCGTTCCAAATAAGGCTGCAAAACTTTCCAGTATTGCTTGACGAGGTCGGTGGCACCTTCTTTCACTAAAATTTCCGATAAGTTGGATAAAATCCCTTTGATTTCGACGGTCGCCTTGCCCGCGCCGTCCAAGTTCACTTTGACGTTCTCCGGCCCTTTTCCCCGGTAGTGTTTGACGATTTTGACCGCCAGCCTTCTGATTCTCTCCTGAGCTTCAAACACCGTGGCAATAGACATACTGAGAACCTCGACAAACAAATGCCTTAATTTGGAAAATATTTCACAATTTAAATGTTACCCCCGCTAGAAATATTTTGTCAATCCAAAAAAAGGGTGATATCTACCCGTTTCCATGAAATTTCCGCAACTTCTCTGCCAAAACGATGTTATTTCGGCAAAATAATCGCCATCATGCGGACAGGAAAAATAGCGCAGAAAAGAAGCGGGGCTGCCCCCGCTTCCTCTCAATTTCCTATAAGCTTGCCCGGGTTACTGCAATTGCCACAAAGCAGGCACATTAGCCGGCTCCCAGCCGGCGAGCGAGGTGTGCGCCTGAAGGCACAGATAAATGCCGCCGTTGTAAGACACGAGGTCATTAACCTTGTAGGCCGCTCCCGGTTCCCATGGACGCGCCTCGCCATCGCCCGGATTTTCCTCCGCCGTCGTCTTCCCTTGAACGGAGGCGGCCGCGGATACATTGCCGGCGGCGTCTCTTGCGGTTACCTTGAAGGTGTAAGCCGTATCCGGCGACAGACCGGTAATGGTTGCCGAAGTTCCGGTTACATTTATGCTGCCGGTGCCATAAGCAACGGTGTAGCCGGTCACGCCCACGTTATCCGTGGAGGCGTCCCAGGCGAGGCTGACGCTGGTCGGCGCGGTTCCCGTCACACGCAGTTGTCCCGGTGCAGTCGGCGGCGTGGTATCCTGTCCCGGTTCAGGCTCGGGCTGCGGATCGATCGGCCCGTCCGGGCAATCCTCAATATATTTCCACGCGCCATCCGCGCCGCTTTGATCGGGGCGATCCCCCTGGGTCCACCATCTGGCTTCGTAAATTTTGCCGTTGTAAACCACACGCTGGCCGCCGGTATATACTGCGTTGCTATCCCATGCTGCGTACGGACAGTCGCTTCCCGCGGCAGTCTTCACCTTGATCGAGGCGGCTGCGGACAGGTTGCCGGCCGCATCCTTCGCCTTGACCGTAAAGGTGTATTCCGTATTCGGCGAAAGGCCGCCGACCGTAGCTGCGGTGCCTGTTACATTCAGGCTGCCTGCGCCATAAGCGACGGTGTAGCCGGTCACGCCCACATTGTCCGTGGAGGCGTCCCAGGCCAGCGTCACGCTGGTGGCCGATTGGGCCGTCGCCCGGAGGTTGCCGGGAACGGTGGGCGGGGTTTGATCGTCGCTTCCGCCACCGCCGCCGTCAACGGCCAAATCGCCGGCCAGCTTGTTCAGCAGCGTTTTGTTCCGGTCGCCGCTAAACTCCCAGAACATGGCCCCGCCCAAATGGTTTGCTTTAATGAAACCGCTCTTGTAGCCGATCGATTGTTGATCGTCATAGCTGATAAAGGTTCCGCTGCTCGGATTGAACAGGTAAGGGACCTTGGCGATATCGTTCCAATAACGGGTATAGCCGTTTTTGTTGATATAATTGTTCTCCAGATCGCTATAGTCGAAAACGCCCTTTTCCCAGGTGCCCGCCGAAGGGCCGGCGTTTTTTTGATATTGGCCGTTGCCGGCGGCCGCTGCCCCGGTCCAGCCCCGTCCGTAGAAAGGAACTCCCAGCACGAGCTTGCCGGCCGGTACGCCTGCGTTCAGATGCCCGCGCACGCCCGCTTCCACATAAAAGCTTTCCGAGTCCGGAACACCGGCCGCCACCGCCGCCGGATCCAGGTACAAGGGAGCGTTGTGGGCGGTGATATTCTGCCAGCCGCCATTGAAGTCATAGGTCATGATGTTGATCCAGTCAACGATATCGGAGATCTTGTCCAGCTCGGTGTTCTGAGCAAACGCGGGGGACGCGCCCGAGGCGATCGTCAGCAGATAACGCTTACCATCCTTGGCTCCCGCGGCGTCCAGCTTCTCCCGGGTTTTCTGCAGCAGCAGCGTGAAGTTTTGCTTGTCCTCCGCCCGTCTGCTGTTGCCCTGAAGTCCTCCGCTGACCGGATACTCCCAGTCCAGGTCGACGCCGTCAAATTGATATTTGCGGAGAAAATCGACCGCGGAATTGGCGAAGTTTTCACGCAACGCCGGGTCGGCGGCCACGTCCGAAAACCGGTTGGACCACGACCAGCCGCCGACGGAAATAAGCGTTTTCAGATGCGGGTACCGCTGCTTCAGCTTGATCAGCTGATTGAAATTGCCGCGCAGCGGCTGGTCCCAGGTATCTCCGGGATAGCTTTTTTGCGCGTCGATCCACGGATCGCCCATCACGATCGTGCCGTTCGGCACGTTGATGACCCCAACCTCATCCTGCGTAGTCCAGGTCTGCGGATTGGGACCGGTCGGATCCGGATTGCCGTGAATGCCGTTCCAGGCGATATCGGCGAACGCGTAATTGATATGCGTAACTTTGGAGGCATCGATATCCGAGACCAGATAATTTCTCGCATAGGCCCCCCAGGATGGATAATAACCTACGATCTTATAATCTGCCGCGCCGGCGGCCTCCGCACGATTCTCACCAAACGGGGAAAGCGAAAACAACGGAACGATAAGCGCGGCAACGAGCAGCCAAATCCCCGGTTTCTTGAATTCTTTTGCGTGCTTCAACATGATTCTCCTCCTCAATACTGTAAGATAAGATGCCAACGGCCTGCCGACCGCAAAGCCGAAATGCTTGAAATCCGCCTATCACCTGCCCCCCTGAATATGGTTAATCTCCCAAAATAAAAAGAGATTACCAAGTAGATATTTTTACATATTTGCCATGAATCCTCCTATATTTTTAGAAATTTACTTTAATTTGATAGATTTAAGTGCGGAGTTGCCCTGATATTTATCGAAAATGCCCGATAGTTAAAGGGTTTGGGGAAATTATGACAAAAAAGGGAACTTTCAAAACGGCTCATAGATTCAAGGGAATCGTCCCCAAGATACAACAAGCCCGGCGCCGTTTCCGGCACCGGGCTTGTTTAGACGCTCCAGAGTGAACTAACTTAATTGGAGGGTTGTGATGCAAGTGTTGTCGCTGTCAAACGTGGAAAACTCTGACTCGGCCGTTTTTCCGTCGTGACCTACCGTGATACGGTACGTTTTGTCCCGCGGCAGCCACAGGTCGATAAATCCGTTGGCCTGAGACTTCATTTTTTGATCCAAAATGGTGTTGCCCTCCAGATCGGCGATGGATACATCAAACTCTTGATCCGCCAGTTCTCCTTGGCAGCCTGTCAAGCTGTGAATATCGCATGGATGCGTTTGCTCGAGATACGGCGCGATGGACACAAAAAACTCGTCTTCCGGCAGATCATAGGCCGTCGAGCCATTCCCTTCATCGGTCACCATGAGTTGACGCGCTGTGATCGAAGCCGATTGGGCTTGCAGTTTGTCCGTGCTGTAATCGTGCACCAGTTGCTTCACACTTTGCGCATCCAGCCTGACGGTTGCAGCTTCCTTCTCAGCGTTTCCCGTAAAAATATAGTAAGTTCCTAACGCCGTAACCACAATAACTCCGGCCGTCAGCAAAACATTTCTCCGTTTCATTCCTTGCACCCTTTCTGTTTAACAAGTTATTTTATGTAAGTAGATTGCTTCCTCATCCTGTCTAATTATACCATACATACGTATAGTATTGAGCAAAAAGCGGACGTTCATCCCTGAACGTCCAATGATTGACCTGCCTAGTTTACCCGCTCTATTTTGATGGAAGAGGTCTTGTCATTAAAATCGTCGCCGACATAGGAAGTGTCCGCCAGCAATACCTTGCTTGCTCCCTGGAAATCCTTATGTTCATAGAGTGTCACTTTGATGCCGGGAGTTACCTTCACCGAGGAGAGCTTATCGTTGGGAATGCCGGCCGCCAGCATGTCATTGTAGTTGTAAGTGCCCACCCCCAGCGCCACGGCAAATCCGCCATAGTTGGCGTCTCCATAAAAGACGGCCCCCTCTGAGATGGTTACGTCTCCACCGTAAGTGATTTGCGGAAATTCCCGGCGCGCCGCCTGATATTGGTTTTCGTATTCGTTCGTCCAACCGAAAGCGCCGGACGCCAGCGATTTCAGATCGGCTCTTGCCGCGCCGCTCATAAAATGTACATACTCGCCCATGTTCAAATCTCGTGTGAAATAACCGGCGGAATTCCTCGGGAAATATTGGGCAAGCAACTGGAAGAAGCGTGTAAGCACTTGATTTTTCCCATAGTTGTCATAAACAGGATAATACCAATTCTTAAACCAGTAGGTTCCTGCCCGCGGGAAGTTTTCCGACTTGCTTACGAAGCTGTCATAAACTCGCTGCGCTTCGCTGTCGTACCCCAAAGCTTTGTAAACATCATATTGGTAAATTTCCGCCCATTTGCTGTCGCCCCACAGCCGGAAAGCCGGGGAGCCCTTGGCCCCGTTTGCCGCAAACTCTACAATATGAGCGATTTCATGGACAAGGATATCCAGATTCCATCCGCCCCGGCTGCTGAAGTCGGAACCGCCGATATCGATTACGTTGCGGTAGTCATGGTCGGCATTATAGTAATATCCGGGATGACCGCCGCTGTATTTTTTATTATGGACCACAATGTAAAGTCTCCCGTCTCCTCCCATGGAGCCATAGGTTTGCTTCGTATATTTCCATACGTCGGCGGCCGTGGAGTAAATCCAGTTGGCCTGATTCGGGTTTATATCATCGTCAAAATACACGGCCACCTCATCGTCATAATAGGCGAGCTTGAGCAATTCCTTATGCTCGAACCAATGCTCTTGCCAGGTCGAAGGCGGAGCGCTCGCCGCATTTGCCGGAATCTGCGGAAGAAAACCGAAGACCATCACCAACGCCATCAGTAAAGCCACTAACTTTTTCATCATAAACCTCCTTAAAATTTGGAATGACAATTTCGTTGCACGGACGTCCGTAAATTTTGATATTTTCCCACAATATTACAATATATGATATAAGTAGAATATTAAATTTTCATAGATAAATCAATACGACAATAGATTTTCTAATAACACTCCAAATACTTGGTAACAATATGTCTTCCATGTCCAGCAGCAAAAAAGAAGATCTGAAAAAACGGACGGCAATCTTCGCGAGCAAGAACAAATCAGGGAAGCGGTTATCGATGGAGTTATAGTTATCGGTTATACCGCTTGGTCTCCCTTCCGCCAATATTTAAACCTCTACGTTAAATTCAAATTATTAGTTTATAAATTTTAACTTATAGGTTCAAATTAACTATTGATGCATGTATTGCACAAAGGAGGGTTGTTACAATTTAGGCAGGTGATGACATGGGTTACGATTATTCGCTAATTGGCAAAAGAATCAAGCGGGCCAGAGAGGGACGAGGATTAACGCAGGAAGTGCTGGCCGAAAAATTGGATGTCTCCAACGCCTATATAAGCAAAATTGAACGGGGCAAAACGGCGATCAACCTGGACAGATTGTCCCAGATCTGCGGCGTTCTTGAGGAATCGCCCGAATATATTCTGAGCGGCACGAACATTCAGGGAAAGGATTATCTCCGGCATGAGATTATCGAGCTGCTGGAGGATTGTTCTCCCGAGAAGATTCAATTGATTATGCAAGTGATCAAGCCGATCGTGCACTTTAAGGAAAACGATTCGCCCGAGACCTGAAGGAGTTAAATCCGCAGCTTCTGTGCAGCAAAACGAAAAAAAGCCTTAAAATCCGCCGGTAGGCAGCTTTTAAGGCTTTTTTCCGGCTTACGGATTATTGAACATCTTTTCCCGTAAAAAGCGATACCCTCACTTTAACCAGCTCCGTATATTCCTCCTCCATCCGTTCGGCTCCCGCTTTGTTCAACTCATCGATGAAGGCGCGTCATAGACTTTGCAAAAGACTTTGTCAAAGTCGGCCGGTTTGACCAGAATGGCTTCCGGAATCCGTTGCGGACGATAGCCTGCGTTTTTTGCCGGGCCCAGGAAGAACAAAAGAAGGAACTGTTGTAAGGCAACCAGCCAATCGAGTGTGCCGACTTCGTCGAACAGCAAATCAAACAAGCCACTGAAGGAGCGTGCGTTGTACTTTACCTGGTTTGTGCCTTGTGTCCCTGCCTGCTGTCTGCCTTTGCACAATTATCCCTTTCTTTCAGGGAACAGGGGGTGGGGGCTAGAGCAAGGGTTCCAAAAAAAGAGATGAAAAAAACAAAAAAGATGAGGAAAAAATGAGGCGGTTCAGATGAGATTTTCGGCTTGATATGAGAACGTATGTTTGATATAATGAAATAAATGGAACTTATGTTCGTGTATTCTTGATTCGGGGGCGAGCGGATATGGAAGTCAATGCGGGAACGGAACTTCAATCATTCAACAGCCGTTTTAACAGCGAACAGGACTGCATGGAGGCGCTAATCGCGATGAAGTGGCCAAGCGGCTTCGTCTGCCCGCGCTGCGCTCACACCCGGTGCAGCCGTTTGACCTCCCGGCACATCCCTTTGTTCGAGTGCGGAAAGTGCAAGCATCAAACATCGCCTTTGGTCGGCACGATTTTTGAAGGAACGCATCTGCCCCTGGTGAAGTGGTTTCAGGCGCTGGAGTTGTTCCTGCTCCCTGATGGCATCTCGGCGCTGCGGCTGAGCAAGGTGATCCGGGTCACCTACAAAACCGCCTGGTCGCTGCTGCACAACATACGCCATGCCGTGGGGGAGTTCGATGCCAGGGAACTGCTTTCTGGAGACGTGAAGGTGAACAGCGATCAGTATGG
>SNQY01000218.1_pt1 | contig 26155 bp, 21 predicted proteins | sample 2580551 | NCBI WGS metagenome assembly SNQY01 (sample SAMN10953785, study PRJNA522744) | food fermentation metagenome | isolation source: 144-hour incubation of native-enriched microbial consortia from nixtamalized... | place: Mexico | collected 2017-09-24 | reverse complement strand
AATCAGTTCGTACAGGCTTTTATTAGAGGATATACACAAGAAACAGAGCTGGATATGAGCTTATTAAAAGATTTGAAATGGTTTATGAGGATGCATAATATTGTAACGTTTGCGACATTATTACGAACGGTAGATATTCAAGAAGCCCCAGACGATCCTGAATGGCTCATACATCTACGAGAAGATTTGTTGGGCTATATTGAAGAATATCGAGCTTCATTTAAAAAGCGGGTTGCTGAAAACTAAGAAGCTTTTAAACCAATCTCTATCCTTTGTATAAAATGGCGGGAACATCAAGTTCTCGCCCATTTCTAATTTTTTCAATTAGATGATGAAACCATGGAACAAGTCCATTCATAGTCTACTGTTACTGGTGATAAAGTAAAATTAACGTAAGACTTAATTGTATCGATGAGAGCTCAAGAATAGAAAAGAACGAAAACCAGGGGGAATTGATGGGCAATGATTTATCCATTCTATAATAAAAATAAAAAAATACATGTTGAAATATTTGGTGAAGAAAGTTCTCCTGCAGTGTTGTTTTTACACGGTGGTCCTGGCGAAAGTTGTTATGATTTTGTTTACCATCAGGCAAAAAGACTCTCAAAAGAGATGCGTATTATAGCAGTAGACCAACGCGGTGTACTGCGTTCGGAGAAAATAGCAGAAGATGAACCGTTTGTCTTACAGGATTTGATTGATGATTGCGAAGAATTGAGATTTCAACTGAGGATAAAAGAGTGGAACGTTATCGGACATTCTTTTGGTGGTTATTTGGCTTTACTGTATGCAGCTGCCTATCCCAAGGCTATTTCAAAAATTATTTTTGAATGTCCGACATTTCATTTTGAATGGACATCTCGAAATCTGTTGAAACGGACAGCTTCATTATTTTATAAAAAAGGTGACTACGAACGAGCACAAGAATGCGAAGCGTTGTCAGTTGGCTCACATTGTTCAGAGGAACTCTTTGATCATTATATACGACTAAGTGAATTATTAGAAGATGAAAGGGATAAAATCTATTCGCCGAACCCAGTCATTACTGACGATTCGCTTTATACAGAGATGGAGTGGGAACAATTGTGGGAAGGCACTGAGTATCATTTGGAGAAGTTACGTGAGGAAGGGCGCATGTTTAAACCACTCATTCCACAATTAGCTAGCCTGACACACCCTTCGTTACTCATTGTTGGAGAATTCGATCCTGTGACATGCGAAAGGCATATTCAGGAATATGATAAAGTTCCATCAAGGAAAAAGATTGTTTTCAAGGAAACGGGACATACCCCGCACATGGAGGTACCCGAAAAATACGGAGAGGTGGTTGCCAAGTTCATTAAATACGGAGTGATCTAAGGAGTATTTTGTGTCTAAAAAAGAAAACAGAAAAATTCTGCCCATATGCCCTTTAATGACTTTCTGTCAAAGAAACCTTAAAAATGAAGGGAAATGACATTCTGTTAGAGTTGACGTTTTTCACCTTAGGTGAAATTTGCTATTTTGCAAAACGCTCACCTATTTTTTTAAGAGGAGTTTTTCACTTTGAACAAAAAAAGTATTGTTACATCCACTGTGTCGCTTATGTTGTCGTCTTCGTTAATTTTATCAGCATGTTCCCCTTCTTCGGACAAAAATAATCAAAATACTGAACAAAGTCATTCTTCTTCTAATTCAACAAAAAATGAAAATCAACAGCCAAAAGGTAATATGAATAGTACATACAATCAAACAACACATGCAGCGATTAAACAATTATTTAATAAGTTCTCTCCAAATGAACCCGGTTGTGCTTATATTGCGAGTTTTGACGATGGCGTAACTTATAAAGGGGCAGTTGGTTTAGATTCGATAGAAAAAAACCTACCGATAACGACAAAAACAATTTTTAATCTTGCATCCGTCTCTAAACAATTCACAGCGTTTGCAATTTTACTACTAGAGCAAGAAGGTAAATTGAGTCTAGATGATTCAATTTTAAAGTATGTACCTTCTCTTGGAGCATATGCTGAACCTGTGACACTAAGACATCTAATTCATCACACTGGTGGATTAGTTGATTATATGGAATTGGCTGAAGCAGCGAATATTAAAGAGACTGATAAATTAACTGTGGAAGAATCGCTAGAACACCTTAAAAATCATCAAATTGCAAAATTTCCAGTCGGAACAAAATTTGAGTACAGTAATACAGGATACTTTTTATTATCTTTAGTAGTTGAAAAAGCGAGTGGAAAAAGCCTTCGTGAATTTTCGAAGGAGCGTATTTTTGAACCTTTAAACATGAACGACACAGCAATTGTGGATCGCTATCCTACCAATTTTCCAGTTGCTCGTAGCTACTTGAAGAATAAGCAAGGGGCATATGAAATATTTGAAAGCCCTTGGGAACATACTGGAGATGGAGCCGTTCATACGAATGTTGAGGACTTAGTAAAATGGGGGCAAAACCTCACTACAGGTACTGTTGGTGGGAAAGACCTTGTTAAAAGAATGAGTGAAATAGGTCCGAAAATTTCTCCAACTGGAGAGACGATTATTGACAATGAAGATTATGCTTTTGGCTTGTCTATTGGCGAAGATTTTGATTGTCATTACTTGGAACATTCAGGACTTTGGGCTGGCTACAGTTCACACTTTATGCGTTTCCCAGAAGAACGTTTGACTATTGCGGTATTAAGTAATTATGAGGATTTTGATACTCAAGAATATGCTATAAAAATGGCAGAAATTATTTTGGGAAAAAGCGCAAAAAAATAAAGGAATAAATGCGGTTATAAAAGTGATTGAAAGCTTAGATTTGAAGCAAAATCTTTTAGACATGATACCGAACTTGTGAACTATGCAGAGAATGCAAAATTTTTAAGAGATACTGCTGATAATAGAGAAGAACTTAGCTTATAGGTGGAAAAAGAGTATGGAGAATGAACGAATAGAGGACAGTTGTAAAAAATCCGTCCCTCTTAGAAGATTTGTTGAAACAGTTGAGGATAGATTTATTGAAGATCGATTCATTAATGCAGTTGTTTCTGCTTTTTGTAAGCACGAAACAGCAATTTCATGGAAACCTTCCAGGAGTCTCCTTAAGGGTTCGCATGATAGAAAGCCAAATTATGAATATTGTAAGAAGTGTCTTAAGATTTTTAGATATTTTTAGAAAAGTGAACGTATGGTTACTGATGCCGAATTATAAGTAATTCAAGCGGCACTTGACTTTTACTAAACTAACGAGTACTAATGCTCAACAAGCCGTACCCTAAGCGCTCAATCCCTCAACATAATCTAGGGCGTAGTATACGAATATACAAGAATAATTTTCCTATATTCACTTCGGATTTTTAACTCTATAGTGATAATTAATAATGGAAGCACCGTTGTAAGACAGGATACGTCTGTCTGCAATGGTGCTTTTTTGTTTTAGGAGGGAAAGGTATGCAAGAAATGTTAGTAAGGATGCGCCGGAAGATGTAAAAAAAATTGTAGCAGAAGCCCTTCATATTACTCATAAGGAGAGGTTAGGCAAAAGAGATGTCAAGTATAGTAGTTATATATCTTGTTTGTTTATTAGTGGAGGGGTTATTGCGCTTACTGCTTCTCTCCTGGTTCTCTCACGTATAGCGACTAACAGGATAGAATAAAGAAAGGGTAATCGCCTCATGATGGGGGTAGTACTGGATCATAGATGTTTTATTTATTTTTGGCTGTGGTGTGCTTGTGATGTATTTACTTATAGGGCTTGCTATTCACATTTTTATTTTCCTTTGGTCAAAAATGAAAGGGATAGACCGAATTGAGGAAAAGTGGGATATGATAATAAATTCTTTGAGTGGTTTCTTTTATTTTCATAGTTATTTTTCCAACCGCTCCCGCCCACCGCCCCTCCTTCTTTTCTTATCTCTCACCACAAGAATTTGTCGATTTATCAAATCAGATGTGGATAAGAGGGAAAATTCGGCTTTAAACAGTTTTCACAGGCTTGAGGGTAAAAACGAATCGCTGATTATACAGAAGTCTTCCACCTGCTTGTTTTGGTCTGTAAATCCCAAAGTCTGGCGCAAAGACTGACACTTTTGATTAGCTTCTCGTGCGGCCCTGTTCCACGATTTTGCCTTTGTCCAGCACGAACAGCATCTACAGCTGTTTTCACCCGCAAGCTCCAATAACCTTGGGCTCCCCCTTTTTCTTTTTATGTTTCAACGGTTCTCACTCCCTTCTGCAGATTTTTCAGCTCAATAACCTGATCGCATGCAAGTTTGGAAAGGATACGATCATGCGTAATGATAACAACGGTTTTTCCTGCCTGTGCAAGCTTTTTCACCCATGCAGCAACGCTAAGAACGCCGTCACCGTCAAGCCCGCTGGTCGGCTCATCGAGTATAATCAGTTCCGCGTCTGAGCAGTAAGCCGCAGCCATGGTGACCCGCTGCTTTTCACCGCCGGACAGAGACGCGGGGTGTCGCTCCCGAAACTCTCCCAGACCGAACGTATCCATCGCTTCATAGGCTCGTAAGCGGAGCGTATCATCCAGACGCCTACCCAAAACAATTTCATTCCCCACACTGTCGGTATAGAGCTGGTAGTCTGCATCCTGCATGACTAGATAGCTGGAGGCGCGTCTTTGGCTTGCAGACACGCGAATTCCCTGGTTGAAGACCGATCCCTTGTGCTGGCGGAGAAGACCGCAGAGGATTTTGCACAACGTGGTCTTGCCTGTTCCGTTTTCTCCTGTCAGCGCGGTAACGCTTCCCTTAGGGAACGTGATGTCCAAATCTTTAATCCCATCGCCGTTTCTTTTGTAATGATAAGTAAGTCCTTGGCCTTGCAGTGTAGGCCTTATGGACGGTACTTCTGCTGATTTGAGTGCCGGTTGGCTTTTTACCATATCGGGATGACGCAGACCGTACGGACGAACGTCTTCATAGGCAAGCCGGGAAAATTCCTCTTTTGTCCAGGTGCGGACGATTTTCCCCTTTTCCATACATATAAATAAATCGACAATAGGCAATAGGGGACGCAGCCGGTGTTCGCTGATGAAGAGAGTAGTGCCGTTTTGTTTGAGCCTGCCGAGGGTGTCAATCAGGCTTTGTGTGGAGCGATGATCCAGATTGGCGGTGGGCTCGTCTAGCATGAGAAGCGGTGGTGAAAGAACGGATACGGCGGCAATGGCCACTCGCTGTTTCTGTCCGCTGGACAGCATATGTAGTGAGCGGTCGAGCAAATGCGAAATGCCAAGCTCTTTCGACTGCTTTTCAATCCGGCTTATAATCTCATCCGGCGAAATTCCGAGATTTTCGGCCGAAAATGCTAGTTCGTCCTGAACGTTATCCATAAAAAATTGGCTACGTGGGTCCTGAAACACGACTCCCATCAGCCTCGTACGCTCCTCCGGGCAAAGGCTGGAGGGACTTTTTCCGGCTACGCTTACCTGACCAGTGAGGCTTCCGACATAAAAACTAGGTGCAAGCCCGTTGACAAGGCGCATGATCGTACTTTTGCCGCAGCCCGAACGGCCACATAACACAACGCATTGTCCGGCCTTCACAGATAAACTGATATTTTCTACGCCGGTTTCATTCTCGGACTCTCCGCCTTCATGACCATAGCGAAAGGTTACGTTGCTTAACTCAATCATAGGTTCATACCTCCTGTCCAATAAATGGGGGTGAATTTGTTATATGACTGAAGCCAGATCATGGAGGTACAAATTCGTAGTTTAATTCCAACTTTTAAGTTCATTGCGCAGATGCACATAGGAACATAATAACGATAATGATAATCATGGTCAATTAATTCCGAGAGTTAAAATGCCTATACTTTGGTTGATAGTGACGTTGTTTCTTTGATTTTCTCAACATCTCTTCGTTTTTCTTACTTAAAGTCCACAATTTTACATTTTGTGCTTGTCATGTATATTCAACAACCAAAAATAAGAAAAAAGATCACCACCAAAACAATAAAAATCAAACCTTCTTTTTTTGAATGATTATATAAGGAATATATTTTTTCTATATAAGTTACAGTTAATATTTTGACATGGTAGTGTGGTTGGAAGTAGGAGAGATGGAGAAAGAAGAGGGTGGATACGCCCTGCGCCCTGGCAGAAAAAAGGCGGATGTGTCTTTTTCTAACCTCTTCTATTGTCCTTCTTTTCTTATCTCTCACCACAAGAATTTGTCGATGTATCAAATCAGATGTATATATATTAGAGGTATCGAGTAATCCTAATTTGATGGATGGGGGATATTTATACAATGCAATTAAACCAACCTAGTGCTCTGGAAAATGCTTTGTCCCATCTGCAATGTGTGCTAGTCGCTAGACGTACGAGAATAAATCCAGAGCAGATTACATGGGCGCAATATGATGTTTTGGAGATTCTACGCATCCGAGGTCCAATGATGCCTTCCATCATAGGTGAAACCCTAGGAATGTCACGTTCCACTACATCGAAGATTCTTAGAGTTTTAAAAGATAAGCAATTAATCGAACAAACAGCACGTCGGGAGGATCGACGTGAACAGACAACGTCACTTACTGACAATGGGGAAGAATTTCTAGCTTGCACAGCGAAAAATCGTCGGGAGGCCGCAGAAATAGCCGCCTCGATTCTGACACCCGGCGAACAAAGTATTTTTGCTGAACTCTGTCAAAAAGTAGCGTAGGCTCTCCAGGAAAACCAATCTGAACTATAGTTATATAATTTCTAATGGGAAACTAATTAGCGATTATCATTTACAATAGGAAGGAGATCGTGATGACAAATAAAAAATCTGAATTGGAAAATAGACATGATGTCATCCATGTTGTAGGAGCGAGAGAGAATAACTTAAAAAACGTTACGGTGAGCATTCCGAAGAAACAGATCACAGTTTTTACGGGAGTATCCGGTTCCGGTAAGTCTTCACTCGTCTTTGACACGATAGCCACAGAATCACAACGTCAGCTTAACGAGACGTTCACAAGTTTTATCCGCCACCGCCTTCCACACTATGGCCAACCGAATGTGGATTCATTGGAAAATTTGTCGGTAGCAATCGTGGTTAATCAAAAGAGGCTTGGTGGTAACGCGAGATCTACTGTTGGAACTATCACCGACATCTATTCACTGTTACGCCTGCTATACTCGCGTATCGGAAAGCCTTTTGTAGGCAATTCCAACGTTTTCTCATTCAATGATCCTCATGGAATGTGTATGAAATGTGAGGGTTTAGGATCAGTGGCTACGATTAATCTTGATTGACTTATCGATAAGAGTAGATCACTGAATGAAGGGGCTATACAGTTTCCTACCTTTAAACCCGGCGAATGGCGTTGGAAACGCTATGCTTTCTCAGGTTTATTCGATAATGATAAGAAATTGGGAGAGTACACAGATGACGAATGGGACACGCTTCTTTACAAAATGGATGTCAAGCTAAAACATCCTAGCCTTGGATGGCCAAAGACTTCTAAATACGAAGATGTTATCCCCAGGTTTGAGAGGAGTTTTCTGATAAAAGAGTCCACGGAGGCTACACGATATAAGGAAGCACTTGAGCACGTCGTTATGAGAAGTATATGTCCCTCGTGTAAAGGTGCTCGGCTCAATCAGCAAGTGCTGAACTGCAAGATCAATGGTAGAAACATTGCAGATTGTACAGCCCTACAGGTTAATGATCTTATCGAAGTGATAAGAAAGATTAATAAGCCGACTGCAGCCACAATGGTCTCAGCTATCATTGAACGCCTTGAGCATCTTAATTCCATCGGGCTTGGCTATCTTAGTCTGAATAGACAAACATCCACGCTTTCCGGTGGTGAATCGCAGCGAGTAAAAATAGTCCGTCATCTCGGCAGTAGCCTGACCGATATTATGTACATTTTTGATGAGCCGAGCATCGGGCTTCATCCTCATGATGTTCATCGACTTAACACCCTAATTCAACACCTCCGGGATAAGGGGAATACTGTTCTTGTTGTCGAACATGATCCCGATGTTATTTCTATTGCTGACCATGTCATTGATATGGGGCCAGAAGCAGGTGTTAAGGGCGGCCAGGTAGTTTACAAAGGGGACTTTGCCGGTTTAGTGACTTCCAATACACTGACTGGAAAGTATCTTAGCCGTCAAATTCATCTTAAGACTAAACTGAGACAATCGAATGGTTCACTGGTCATTAAGCATGCTTCGTTACATAACCTTAAAGATGTAAGTGTGAATATTCCGCAAGGTGTGATGACGGTCGTCACTGGTGTAGCTGGCTCAGGAAAGAGTACGCTTATTAACGGGGTACTGCCGCAACACTATCCGGAAGCTATTTTTATTGATCAAGGTGCAATACGAGGCTCCAAGCGTTCCAACCCTGCAACCTATACGGGAATGCTTGATCTAATCCGCGATCTGTTTGCTCAAGCAAATAGCGTTAGTCCGTCTCTTTTCAGCTTCAATTCACACGGTGCGTGTCCGGAATGCAAAGGGCTTGGCATCACGTATACAGACTTAGCTTTCATGGAACCTATCATCAATATTTGTGAAGTTTGCCAAGGTCGTCGATTCACCGATGAAGTTCTCGGTTATACTTTACGTGGTAAGAATATTAGTGAGGTTCTAGAGTTAAGCGTTGCGGATGCAATAAGGTTCTTCCAAGAAAAAATGTTACAATCTATTCTAAAACGGCTGAGTGATGTCGGACCAGACTACATTACACTTGGACAACCACTTAATACGCTTTCAGGCGGCGAAAGACAGCGGATTAAACTCGCTACCGAATTAGAAAACAGTGGACAAATCTATGTATTCGATGAACCGACCACCGGATTACACATGTCTGATGTCGAACGCCTCATTGGGCTTATGAACCGGCTTGTTGATAATGGTAGCACGCTTATCGTAATCGACCATAATCTTAACGTTATTAGTCAAGCCGACTGGATCATTGATCTTGGTCCTGGGGCTGGACACGATGGCGGCAGAGTGATTTTTGAGGGTTATCCAGCAGAACTTGTTAACAATCAGTCTTCTGTCACTGGACTCTACTTAAAACAACACACTTATTTACGATGATATATTAAGGGACTATGAACTAAAGTTAATAATAAACATTATCCTTTTCTTTATTTCAGAAAAAGGATAGTATTTAAGCCTGCCGAGAATTTCTCGACAGGCTGAAGTTCTCTTAATTCAATTTAGGGAGACTAAGACCCTATACCCCATGCCTCTTACTGTGTGGAAAACAGAATACTTATTCCTGTTTATTTTTTTGAGCGTATGAAGGTGAGGTTAAGACAAATAAAACGTTGACGATTTCATCTGTATTATTTTTAAATTTATGCTTCAGGTAAGGTGGAATCCGGATAACATCCCCTTCTCGCAAGACATATTCTTGATCTTCAAGTACAACATGAGCAGTTCCTTTCATTACGATCGCTATTTCTTCCTTATTATGTTTATAATAGCTCTCCGTTGTTTGCGATTTAGCATTTAGGTCCATCATCAATATTTCAACATTTGCTTTCATAAAATCGGGTGTTAAAATATCGTAAACAATGTGTTCGTTGTTTGCGCGATAGATTTTTTTTCGTTCTTCTTTTCTTACGATCAATGATTCATGATCGACATCGTTAATAAACAATGTAAATAATGGTACGTTTAACGCTTTGGCGATTGCTTTTAATGCATGTAATGAAGGGTTTGCAAGGCCTCTTTCCAATTGGCTAAGCAGGGAAGTGCTTAAACCTGTTATCTCTGAAAATTCCCGAATGCTATATCCCTTGCTTTTTCTATATTCTAAAACGGTATTGCCTAAACTATAATTTGTCATTATCCTGTTTCCTTCCTATATATCGTTTATTATTTTTTTACGGTTATACTCATTTCGTTTAATATAATAAACATTGTGTTGAAATATTGCACAAAAATGCACAGGATTGTATACTGTCTTTATGTTTATTATAATAAACATTTTTATTTAATAACAAACACAATGAAGACAACCCGCTTATTATTTATTTCTCAAAAGTATGAGGGAAGGATTGGACATATGAATAACACACGTGCTTTCTCACTCTATCTTTTATTATGTTTCGCAGTTCTTGCTCTTTCAACATCCGCTATATTTGTTAAACTTTCGAGTGCGCCTGCGCCCATTATAGCGGCTTATCGAATGTTTTTCTCTACTGTGCTTCTATTGCCCGTATTTTTTTACAGTAAAACGGCTTTCCAGGAAATTAGAGGTTTGACTAAAAAGAAGTGGCTATTAGGTATACTTTCCGGAGTTTTTCTGGCCATTCACTATGTACTTTGGTTTGAGTCATTGCGTTTTACTTCAGTGGCAAGCTCAACTGTACTCGTTACTCTTCAGCCGATATTTGCTTTTGTTGGAGGTTATTTTTTATTTGGGGAGAAATTAAAGGGGCTTGCTATTGGGGGAGGTGTTCTTGCTGTTTTTGGCAGCTTTATTATTGGATGGGGTGATTTTAAAATTGGTGGAGACGCTCTATTTGGGGATATTCTAGCTTTGCTAGGAGCTGCAACAATCACGGCGTATTTCTTGATTGGCCAGCATTTAAGAAAAAGTTTATCTCTTGTTCCATACACTTTTATCGGCTATTCTACCAGCGCTTTGTTTTTATTTGGATATTCACTTGTTCTTAATCACCCAATAACAGGATACCCGACGTCAGACTGGGTATGGTTCTTTTGTCTAGCATTTGTGTCCACATTGCTGGGGCAAACAATTTTTAACTGGTTAATTAAGTGGCTAAATACTTCAACGATTTCAATGAGCATTTTAGGTGAACCGATTGGAACGTGCATATTAGCGTATTTTATTCTCGGAGAAGTGGTTACTCGTCAACAGCTCATCGGTTCTGGCGTTATTTTGCTCGGTATCTTTTTATTCTTGAAGTATAATAAGCCAATTAGAGAAGCAGAAGTGATATCTGACGTATCAAAAGTAGCAACCGAATAATCGTAAATAAAGCCGCTCTGAAGCTGGGGCGATTTTTGTAAGTACTATTTTTTTCATTCCATCCTTAATTTATTCTTCTGAATTTTGCCAATGGAGGTCCTGGGGAAATCATCGATAAACCAGAATTCCCACGGGATCTTGAAATAAGAAAAATGTTCTTTGCAGAATATCCGGAGTTCTTCTTCATTAGAAAAAGAACAAGAGATTTTATTTGCTGTCGTGATTCAAGGATTGACTCAAAACAGAGAACGTTAATCGAAGTTATCCATGCTACTCATGAAAGTTTCAATTCCAAAAATCGGAATAAAAAGCCCTCCAGGAAGCATTTCGGAGGGCTTTAAACGTTGAGTGACTGAGGCCATCCAGCCGATTTTCAGATATCTGCATTAGGCGCTTCATAATGAAAGTGATGTAAAAAAACAAATATGATGTAAAAAAACATCATATTATTGCGTTTTCGCATAAATGAGTATAAATGAATGTAATATATGTGTGATGTTTTTGACTGGCATAAGAATTGCTTGTATTTAGAAAAAGAATTGTTAAAATTCATTTATTACACTTTTAAGAAAAAATAAAGCGTGTGAATAAGGAAAGGAGGTTTTACTTGTGAGTACAGGTAAAATTACAGGTTTTTATCATGCAGGAATGACCGTGAAGAATCTGGAGGAATCGCTGCGATTCTATTGTGATTTTTTAGGCTTTCAATTTTTATCCCAGCAAAATGTGACAGATGAATATGTCTTTAACATTGTTTCTGTCCCGGAAACCAATATGATCAAGATTGCTTTTGTGCAAATTCCGGGCAGCACAGCGGTTGTTGAGTTATTGGAATATGTAGGGGTAGAGCGACATTCCGGAAGCAGCAGACCATGTGATTATGGAACCGGACACCTTTGTTTATATGTAGAGGAATTGGATTTGCTTTACAGAGAGTTGTGTACAAAAGGGGTGAAATTTCGTTCCGAGGCACCAGTGAATGTAACTTCAGGAAGAAATAAGGGGGCGAAAATTATTTATTGTTTAGATCCAGACGGCTACATTATTGAATTAGTTGAACCTGCTAATAATAGCGGAAGATAAACCACGATTATCATTCAATAACGAAATTGTAAACGCATTCTATCTTTAAATAAGTGAGTTTATTATAACGGGGAAGGATGAAGGAACATGTTCGAATTGAAAGGGAGAAAAGGCATTATAACTGGAGCTGTTCAAGGATTAGGGTATGCGATGGCAAAGGGACTCCATGATGCAGGTGTTGAGCTTGTCATTCTGGATATCTCAGAAAAAGTAGAGGAAGTAGCCGAAGCAATGGCTTCCGGTGGCTCCAAAGTACATGCGGTAAAAGTGAATTTATTAGATCGTCATGATTTGCAGATTGGATTTAATAAAGCGCTGGACCATCTAGGTGGGGAATTAGACATCTTAATCAATAATGCAGGCATTCATGATCCGAAGCCAGCTTTAGACTTAAAGATGGAAAGCTTTGATCGGATTATTGAGGTAAATATTGCAGCGGTCTTTCAATTATGTAGATTAGCAGGTGAAGTGATGATCCAAAGAGGAAGCGGAAAAATAATTAATATTGCTTCTGTTCTAAGCTATTTTGGTGGTTATAATGCTGCCGCTTACTCAACAAGCAAGGGTGCAATTGCCCAGCTTACGAAATCACTGTCAAATGAATGGGCTGGAAGCGGTGTAAATGTAAATGCAATTGCTCCTGGTTATTTTGAAACGAGTTTAAATGCATTTATTATGCAAGATGAAGCAAGGTTTTCACAATTGGTAGCTCGAATACCGGCAGGCCGTTTCGGGAAGCCGGAAGAACTGGTAGGGACCGTTCGTTTCTTGGCTTCCTCAGCATCGGATTATCTAAATGGCGTGCTTATTCCAGTAGATGGAGGGTTTTTAGGAAGATAAGGCTCAGACAATAATAGGACAGAGGTGAAATAATGGAAGCAAAGGCGATTGTAAATAAAGAAGAAGTAAATCATCCAATAAAGGGTAGTTATCGTTGGAAAGCGATTATTCCGATGATATTTATCATGTATTTACTTGCATATATTGATCGAACGAATATTTCGTTTGCTTTGACGGAGATGCAAAAAACATTTGCCATTACATCAACGGTAAGCGGTTTTATTGCAGGAATATTCTTTTGCGGGTACATTTTATTAATGGCACCAATGGGCCACCTTGCTAGCAGAAAAAGTGCCCGTATGATTGTTGTTATTCTTGGATTGTTAACAGGTGTTTTTTCAAGTGTACAAGGTATGGTTAATAGTGTAGAAATGTTAGTTTTTGTTCGTTTCTTATTAGGGCTTGTTGAAGGTGGAATTTATCCAGCTATGGGCGTATTAATAGCGAATTGGTTTCCGAAACATGAACGTGGACGAGCTACTAGCATTTTCTACTTATACGTGACAGTTGCTCCTTTGATTATGTCACCGATTTCTGGATACATTGTGTCGAACGTTCACTGGTTTGGTTTAGACAGTTGGCGTTGGGTATTTATTACGCAAGGGATTCCGGTATTATTATTTTCTTTATTATTCTTCTATTTGATTCCTGATCATCCGTTAAAAGCATCGAAAAAACGGATTAGTGATCAAGAACGAGCTTATTTGTTAGAACAACAAGCGATTGAAGCGAGTGAGCCGAAAGCTATTCAGGAAAAGTCTTATTGGAAAGCAGCGTTGAATCGTAATTTTATTTTTGTTTCCCTTGCTTACTTTATGGCTGGAGGAATCGGGAACTATGGAATTATTATCTGGCTTCCAGTAATTATTAAGGAGTTTTCGACTTTTGGCTACACGGCAGTTGGCTTCATTTCAGCGATTCCGTGGTTGATTGGTACCATTGGAATGATCTCGATTGGGGTTATTAATGATAAATTTGGCAATAAACGAGTACTGCTGTTTTTATTAAATGTTATTGCGGGGATTTCGTTGCTTTCGGCAATTCTTGTTCTTGAATCGAATTTATGGGCAGCTATTTTCTTAATTAGTATTACGATTGTTGGCGGAATGTCTTCCTCTGCTGTTTTTATGACATTAATTGCAGATGTATTCCCGGCAAATATGATTGGCGGAATGACAGGTCTTTGGAATGCTATCGGGAATGTAGGCGGTTTCGTCGGGCCGTTTGTTGTTGGAGCGTTAATGGCAGGTGACAATAAATTAGTTGGGGTAGGATTCTTATCTGTTTGTTATATTATCGGGTCAGTTATCGTATTATTTGTTAAATTGCGAAGAGAAAAAGCTTGATAATGTACAAAAGCAACCAGGAGCGAAGAGCTCCTGGTTTTTATGATCGTTTTTTAATATTATATTTCTGCATTTTTCGTACTAAAGTCGACTGATCTACTTTTAAAGCGACTGCTGTTTTGCGAATGCTTGGATAGGCATCTAATGCCTGTACAATTAACGCTGCCTCAATTTCCTCGAGCTTTTCTTTTAATGGTTTGATCTCTACAGAAGAAGTAGTGATGGCAGACTGGTAATTTTCTGTAGGGTGATTCCTGCCAAATTTCATTTCATTTTGAATGTCCTGTATACCAATCTCAGATTTTGTGCTCATTAAAGTAATGCGTTCCACTAAATTTTGAAGTTCTCTCACATTTCCCGGCCAATCATAGTTTTGAAAGCTCGTTAATGCCTCCCATGTAAACACACGATTAATGCCGTATTTATGATTAACCCCATTCAGAAAATGATAAATAAGAGGGATGATATCTTCCTTTCGTTCTCTTAATGAAGGGATATAGATTGGAATAATATTTAAACGATAAAATAAATCTTCCCGAAAAGTTCCTTCCCCGATCATTTGTGTTAAGTTTCGATTGGTCGCTGCAATAATTCTCACATTTACGGGAATCGGCTTTGTTCCACCTACACGGGTGATTTCAAGTTCCTGAAGAACCCTTAATAGCTTTACTTGTAAAGAAAGGGGCATTTCACCTATCTCATCAAGAAAAATTGTACCGTTATTTGCTGTTTCGAATAATCCAGCTTTTCCTTTTCTGTCTGCGCCGGTAAATGTTCCTGATTCATATCCGAATAATTCAGATTCAAGGAGTGATTCCGGGATTGCACCACAATTAATTTTAATGAGTGGTCCATTCGCTCTTGGACTATAACGATGAATTAAGTTGACGATTTTTTCTTTTCCGACACCTGATTCACCTTGAATGAGAACGACGGAATCAATTTGCGCTACCCGCAATGTTCTTTCGACCACTGCTTTCATCTTATCGGAATGAGCAACGATCGATAACTTAGGATCGTTTTGCTCTTTTAATATTTCCAGCTCTTGATAGGCTTTTTCATTTTTCTTTTCTAATTCTTGAATTTCGTTTTCAAGTGATTTTAAGTATGTGAGATCGCGAATATTATTCACAAGCTTCTCGATCTTTCCTTGTTTATTACGGATTGGTACCGCTGAAACCAAGACAGTGACACCTGTATTGATTTTTTGAATAATGGTTACTTCCCGATTTTCCTTGAGAGCACGCAGAGAAGCCGAGACGTCGATAACGCCTTCGTCTTCTAATTCTTTTAAGTTTCTACCGATGCAATCTTTTGCGGAAAGTCCGGTTATTTGTTCATACGATGGATTTTGATGAATGATGACGCCGTTCTCATCACTAATAACAATACCATCGAATGAAGAATTAATAACTTGGTTTAATTCGTTTTGGACGACTTGGAGTGCGCCGTACTCTTTTTTTAACCGTGTCAATTCATTTTTAGAATTAAATAAGACGATATACTTCTGGTCCTGATGAATAACTTGAACTTCTGCAGGATAAGGGTGGATGCTAAAAAAGGTCGAACCATCAAAAGCAGCATCAATAATATGTTCGAAATAATAATTGTAATTTCTGGCAATTTTATTGCTGTAAGAGATTTTTTTATTGCTCTCTACAACTAAGACGCCTATCATCCTGATTTCTTTTAGTAGCAACTCAGCTATTTTCATAAGTAAGGGCACCTTTCTAAAAAGGTAATTTTTCATAATGAATGATGTGAATTTGCATCATATCTATAATATCACATCATAATGTGTGCGAAAATGCAATATTTCCGAAAAAAGATGGCCAAATGAGAGGTTTTTATTTGGCATAAATCTTGCTTTTTAAATTAAACAAAATGTTAAAAAATATCGTAGGAGGTTTTTATATGTCTAAATTAGGGGAAAACTCCTTGTTCTCCCAAGAACAATTAAGAAAAATGCTTTATGACATGCTATTGATTAGAAGGTTTGAAGAGAAAGTAGAACAATTGTTTCAGCAAGGGAAAATACATGGGACAATGCACCTTTGTATTGGTCAGGAAGCTACAGCCGTAGGTGCCTGCGCTGTTTTAACGAACGAAGACAAGATTATTAGTACACATAGAGGACATGGCCATTGTATAGCAAAAGGAACAGAAGTGGATCGTATGATGGCTGAATTGTTAGGGAAAGTAACTGGCTACTGTAAAGGAAAAGGCGGCTCTATGCACATTGCAGATTTGGATAAAGGGAATCTTGGTGCGAATGGAATCGTGGCCGGCGGCTTACCGCTTGCTACAGGTGCAGCCTTAACTTCTAAAATGAAAGAATTGGGATATGTAGTTGTGTGTTTTTTTGGTGACGGTTCCACCAATGAAGGAGCTTTTCATGAATCGTTGAACTTAGCTTCGGTTTGGAATTTGCCTGTCATATTCTTTTGCGAAAACAATCAATATGGTATGTCCGGGTCGATAAAAGAAATGACAAATATCCAGCATATTGCTGAGCGGGCAGCTTCCTACGGCATTCCGGGAGAGATTGTTGATGGGAACGACCTTTTGGAAGTAACGGAAGTAACAAAAAAAGCGGTTGAAAGAGCACGGAATGGGAAAGGACCAACGCTAATTGAAGCAAAAACCTATCGGTGGAGAGGCCATTCGCGAAGCGATGCCAGAAAGTACCGTACACGTGATGAAGAAAAAGAGTGGAAAACAAAAGATCCGATTGAATTATTTAAAAACAAATTAATAGAAGAAGGCATATTGACTGAAGCAGCCTTCTTAGAGATAGAGGAACAAGTAAAGAAAGAAATTGAAGCTGCTGTTGAATTCGCTGAAAATAGTCCAATTCCTGGAGAAGAAACACTTGAAACGGATATTTTTGCATAATTTGAAAAAAGCGAGGGAGAACCAATGAGAAACATCACCTATGTAGAGGCCATTCGCGAAGCGATGAGCCAAGAAATGAGAGCAAATCAGGATGTATTTATTCTTGGAGAAGATATCGGTATTTATGGAGGGGCTTTTGGAGTTACAAATGGGATGATTGAAGAGTTTGGACCTGAAAGAGTACGTAACACGCCTATCTCTGAGGCTGCAATCAGTGGTTGTGCGGTTGGTGCGGCAATGACAGGGATGAGACCAATTTTAGAGCTACAGTTTTCAGATTTTATTACGATTGCGATGGATAATATTGTGAACCAGGCAGCAAAAATGCGATATATGTTTGGTGGAAAAGCAAACGTGCCGGTTGTGATTAGAACGCCGGGTGGATCAGGGGCTGGCTTTGCTGCTCAACATTCGCAAAGTCTAGAAGCATGGATGGCTCACATTCCAGGATTGAAAGTGGTCCAGCCTTCTACTCCATATGACGCAAAAGGATTATTAAAAGCGGCAATTAATGATGATAATCCGGTTATGTTTTATGAACATAAGATGCTCTATGGCGTAAGAGGGGATGTGCCGGAAGAGACATATGAGATCCCATTAGGAAAAGCGGACATAAAAAAAGAAGGAACAGATGTCACCATTGTCGCAACAGCAATGATGGTTCATAAGTCTTTAGAAGCGGCTAAATTGCTCGAAGAAGAAGGAATTAGTGTTGAAGTGATTGATCCGCGTACGCTTGTTCCGTTAGATGAGGAAACGATTTTACATTCCGTACGAAAAACAGGACGTGTTATTGTCGTGTACGAAGCAGTAAAACGAGGCGGATATGGTGCAGAGATTGCAAGTATGATTGGTGAAAGTGACGTGTTTGATTATTTAGATGCACCCATTATGCGTTTAGGCGGACGCGCTGTGCCGATGCCATACAATGCATTTTTAGAACAAAAAGCAGTTCCGCAAGTAGAGGACATTGTTCAAGCATGTAAAACAATTATGAACAAATAAGGGTAAGAAAGGAGGATAATATGGCAACGAAAGTAGTTATGCCTAAGCTAGGAGCAACGATGGAGCAAGGCACGATTGTAAATTGGCTTGTTAAAGTAGGCGAAAAAGTAGAATATGGAGAACCATTAGTTGAAGTACTAACTGATAAGGTTAATATTGAAGTGGAAGCAGAGATGGACGGCGTTTTGCTGAAAACTTGCTTCGAAGCGGAGGAAGTTGTCCAAGTTCATGATGTCATTGCTTATATAGGTGAAGAAGGAGAAGTGATTGAAGACACTGAAGATGAGACGCTTCAGCAAGCTTCAGCCTCTTCTAATAGCGGAGCACAGGAAACAACAAAAGAAATTATACCGGAAAAGCTAACGGGAACCGAATCTCAAGCGAAAATCCGTCGAACACCTGCTGCCCGTAAGCTGGCGAAAGAAAATAATCTTTCCTTAGAAATCGTTCAGGGCACAGGGCCCAAAGGTAGAATACAAAAAGCGGATGTTGAAGAGCATCTTCGTTATTCAATACAAAAAACAAAGGCGACTCCTTTGGCGAAAAAAATAGCTCATTCAAATCATTTAGACCTTGGTCAAATCCAAGGATCAGGTGTAAACGGCAAAGTTGTTCGAGACGATGTTTTAAAACATTCAAAGGCAGAAATGGATGCTTCAGTGCATGCTGTTAAGAAAACGTCATTTACGGGTATGCGAAAAGTTATTGCGGATCGCATGGTGCAAAGTGCCTATACTGCACCTCACGTTACACTAACCAGTGAAATTGATATGACGAATTGTGTGAATATGAGAAAAGAGCTGTTGCCGATTATTGAGAAACAGAACGGATATCGTCTCTCTTTCAATGAGGTAATCGTGAAGGCTGTTGCACATACATTGCAAAATCATCTTTCTCTTAACGTTTCTTTACAAAATGATGAAATTATTCATTATTCGACCATAAATATTGGATTCGCAGTAGCGGTGCCGAATGGGCTGGTCGTTCCAGTTGTAAAAAATGCAAATCAAAAAGGCTTAGCTGCAATTACAGAAGAATGCAAAACACTAGGTTCGCTGGCAAGGGAAGGGAAATTACTGCCAGACCACATGAAGGATGGAACTTTTACGATTAGTAATTTAGGGATGTATGCGGTTGATGCATTTACACCGATTATTAATCAACCCGAAGCAGCTATTCTTGGTGTCGGTAGAATTCAAGAAAAACCAGTGGGAGTAAACGGGGAAATAAAACTAAGATCCATGATGACGTTGAGTCTTTCTTTTGATCACCGTATTGTTGATGGTGCACCTGCTGCGGAATTTTTAACAGATTTAAAAAATGTGCTTGAAAATCCTTATAAACTGATCATCTGAGGTGAAACGATGGAGCGTTACGATGTTGTGGTAATTGGCGGTGGGCCAGGAGGCTATGTGGCGGCTATTCGTGCCTCCCAATTAGGGTGCAAGGTTGCGCTGGTAGAATCCGATCATTTGGGTGGGACCTGCTTAAATAGAGGATGCATCCCATCTAAAACGCTTCTGCGTCATGCAGAAGTGATTGAACAAATTGAGAAAGCGCGAAGCTGGGGAATTGAGACGGGAAGCCTTACATTTTCATTCCAAAAGATGATGAAAAGAAAAGATAAGGTCATTCAAACATTGCGTTCTGGGATTGCTGGTTTACTGAAAAAAGGGGACATCATGTTTTTTAATGGACAAGCAAGTGTAGATGAAAAAAAATGTGTTTCGATTAATCTCGGTAAAGAGAAGAAAGTTATTCAAGCTGATAAAGTGATTATAGCAACAGGAGGCGATCCTTTTGTTCCCCCTATTTCAGGTGTGGACAAGGTGGAGTTTCATACAAGTGATACGATCTTTCAGCTTACTGAAATACCAGAATCCATTGTGATTGTAGGTGGTGGAGTAATCGGAGTCGAATTTGCGAGTATTTTTGCTAGTTTAAATGTAGAAGTTACAATTGTTGAGATGGGGAATCGGATTGTTCCGAGTGAAGATCCGGACGTTTCGAAGACGCTTCATAAAATATTGAACAATAAAAATATTAGAGTTTTAACAAATAAAACAGTAGAATCAATAAGTCAGAAAGAAAAACTAAAGTGTGTTTCGGTTGAGTCGAGGGACGGAACCAAAGAGCAAATTACATGTGAAGAAGTGTTGATAGCTGTCGGACGCAAGCCTAATCTTTCAGCCATTGAAATGTTACCTATACGAATGAACGGACCGTTTGTGGAGGTAAATAAATCGATGGAAACAAATATAGATGGGGTATATGCGGTCGGTGATATTATAGGAGGATGGCAACTGGCTCATGTAGCGAGTGCGGAAGGTCTTATTGCTGCTGAAAATGCTGCAGGGCATAAAGAGGAAGTGGATTATAAGGTCATACCGCGTTGTATTTATACGGCTCCAGAAATTGCGAGCGTCGGAATGAGTGAGGAACAGGCAAGCCAGAGTAAAATCCCTTATCGGGTAGAAAAATATGCATTATCAGGAATCGGAAAAGCGATAGCGATGGATGATACACAAGGATTTGTGAAGATTATCGTGGAAGAACAATATGGGGAAATTCTAGGTGTTGTTATGATGGGGGCTCATGTAACAGAAATGATTTCGCAAGCATCTGCTTTTATTTATTTGGAAGGTACAGTGGATGAGTTGGCAAAAATGATTCAGCCACATCCAGCCTTATCTGAGATGTTGTTTGAAGCAGCTAATTCATGGCTAGGCAGAGGAATTCATTCATAAGATGAGCCGGTCATTTTATTATATTATGTAAAAGGGGTAGGAACGATGTTTACATTAACCGGAAAAAAAGCAATTATTACAGGTGCTGCACAAGGGTTAGGGAAAGCGATGGTTACAGCGCTACATGATGCTGGTGCAGAGGTCGTTATTCTAGATATTTCTGATCGGGCTCAAGACACAGCAGCTGAAATTGGAAAAGAAGGCGCAAGCGTTCATGCGGTAAAAGGAAATTTAATGGACCGGGAAAACTTAGAGGAGGCTTTCCAGGAAGCTGTAAACAAATTAGAAGGAAGAGTGGATATTCTCATTAATAGTGCCGGGTTAATCGAACGAAAAAGCGCCATGGATTTTTCGTTGGAAAGCTGGGATCGGATTTTCGAAGTGAATGTATCAGCAGTCTTTCAATTGTCTAGATTAGCGGCTCGTATCATGATTGAACAAGGCTCAGGAAAAATCATTAATATGGGCTCGATTTTAAGTTTCCTTGGCGGGTTTAATGCTGCGGCATATTCAACAAGTAAAGGGGCAATTGCACAATTAACGAAATCATTATCAAATGAATGGGCGGGACACGGTATTCAAGTGAATGCTATTGCGCCAGGCTATATGTTAACGACAATGAACGATGATATTAAGAATGATGAAGTTCGTTCTCCGCAGATTAATGCACGTATTCCTGCGGGGCGCTGGGGGACACCAGAGGATGTTACGGGTACTGCAGTGTTTTTGTCTTCGGCGGCATCTGATTATATAACAGGAGTAGTTATTCCGGTTGATGGTGGTGTTCTTGCCAGATAACTGCTTGTCATAAAATAAAAAAGCTATTCTTTCTATGGAAACCCCGCAGGGGGACTGACTCCAGAAAGAATAGTTTTTTATTGTTTTTGGACTTAAACAGGCGCTGAAGTATTACATATTATATTAACTGATTTTTCATATCCAAAAATACCTAAACGAATTGTCAAGAAAATTTCTCCTTTGAGCAAATTAAAAAAGTCTTTTATAATAGAAAGACTTTCTACGCATGAAAATATCACTTATTCTTTAATTTTATACCTATTTATGCTTTTTTTCTAAAAAACATATTACCGATAAACTCCTAACAATAATCTAAATATATTGACAGTTGTTGGAGGTTTATTTATATTATGGACACAACCATTAATAACATTAATATTTATCCATTCTATTTTGTAATTAAACAAAGGAGAGAGCCTTCAAAAAATAAGCTCTGTTTATTAATAAACTTAAACAAAATTGATCAGGGCTAAAAGGAGTTTTTGTGTTCTAATCGTATTTTTTAAATGCAAAGCTATATAAATTACACTTAATATTTTGACAATGGAGTGTGGTTAGAAGGAGGAGATTCGGAAAAAAGAAGAGATTGGATGCGCCCTGCGATCCGGCAGAAGAAAAGCCAGCGTGTCTTTTTCCGACCGCTCCCGCCCACCGCTCTTCCTTCTTTTCTTACCTCCCACCATAAACATTTGTTGATGTATCAAATCAGATGTATATAGTAACTCAAATTAGGGGCGTTGAGCATGGGGATACCGACATTATTATTAAATGCGTTCATTATTATCCTTTGTATTTTTTGCTATCAAATATTTTGGTTGGATAAAGCCGGAAAAGAAGCACGTAATAATGTATTAATCTCTTTTCTTTCATCCATTGCGATCGTTCTTTGTATGACATTCCCCTTTAGTTTCCACTCGGGATATATCTATGATTTACGGCTTATCCCAATCCTTTTAGCTGCTCTCTATGGTGGTTTTAGGAGCTTTATTTTCATCACCTTTATCTATCTTTCTTACCGCTTTTACTTAGGCGGGAACGGATTTTTCCCTTCAGTTATTGTACATTTTATGCTTACTTTCATTATTATGGCATCTCATTATTTTCTATCAGGTTATTTAAAAAAAAGAAAAATATTGTTCGGCACCTTACTTATTTTTCTCTGTACTACTTGCTTTTCTGTCTTTGCTATAATGAACGAAATACGGATAAGCGCTAAAGTTGAATTTGTTTGTATCCATTTTTTAGCCAATTTTATAGTAATCAATACCCTTACTGTTTTGTTATCACTCTATCTTATTGAAGGCATGATAGAAAAGTTTAAAATGAAAGAAAAAATTCATCGTGCAGAAAAATTTAATGTGACGAGTGAATTAGCAGCCTCTATTGCCCACGAGATACGGAATCCGTTGACTACGTTATATGGATTTATTCAGTTGTTTAATAAAAACGAAATCTCGGAAACACAAAAGAGTGAGTATTTGCAAGTCATGCTAATAGAGCTAGAAAAAATACAACTCGTTATTAACGATTATTTATCTCTTGTAAAACCACAAATGGTTGTGAAAGAAACTTTAGATATTAGATCCATTGTCTATCAAGTAATAGATGTTATTTTACCGATGGCCAGTCTACATAATGTTAAAGTTGAAAGCGATATGATAGGTTCCCTTTATATAAATGCCAACGCCGTTAATATAAAACGGTGTTTAATTAACATTGCAAAAAATGGGATTGAAGCCATGACAAATGGTGGGGTACTGCGAATAAATGTTAAAAAGATAAAGAATAATATTGTGATTGAGATTATCGATTCGGGGATTGGAATGTCGCCTGAGGAGATAAATCGAATCGCGCTGCCGTTTTATTCTACAAAAGGGAAGGGAACAGGGCTAGGTACGATGATTTCATATGGTATTATTAAAGAGTTAAACGGAGATATAGAAATAAAAAGCGAAATAGGAAAAGGAACACGATTTTCTATTATTATTCCTTCTTCATAAAAGATGTCGAATGCCAAGGGGAGGGTTAGTGTAACAGATATTGAGCAAGATTTCATTTCGCCGAAAGTAAAAATCAAGCATAGCGAACCTACCGAACTATTGTCCGAGGAACAAGTCAGGGAGCAGGTTGCACCTGAACTTGCCTTATTTATGCAGCGAAAATTGAACAGTCTCCAGTTCTCGACATTAATTGATTATATGTTTACGTTCTCGGGCAAGTTTCGGGTACAAGAAGGCGAAGAAGAAAAAACTTCTGGAACGAATCACCTATTATATCGAAACGAAGCTCGAATCGGGAAAGTATCCTATTTATTTGCCGTTTGCTAAAACAAGGCTTTCCTCATAGCTATCAAATCAAGCTAAAATCCAGTGCTAAACAGTTTTTGCCCATTAAAAGAATTATATGGAAAAGGTCGACGAGGAGCACCAGTTTTTCGGTTATTCATAAAAAAAGCGCGTTATCCTTTCTATATTGATATAAGAAAGGGATAATGCGCTTTTCTCTTTAGAAATAGCGTTCTTAACTTGATGGATGTGTAGCAGAACCCCAACTATGATGTGCCATAGCGATATTATCTATAAAGTAGATGCCTAAAAAGGAGATTGCTTATGCTTAATAGGCTGCACATATCCATAGGTTAAAGAGCGCCAGAGCCATTCTAAAGGACCAAATTTATATCTTTTTAGCCAAAAGAAGCTAAAAATTGCTTGAAATAAATAAATAACCAGGCACAACAGGAAACCTACTGCCAAACTAATATTATTAAACAAATGAAAGGTAAAAATAATTAAAAGAGAAACCATTGTCTGCATCACATAATTTGTTAGCGCCATCTGTCCAGTAAAACTAAAGATGCGAAGGCGTTTCTGCCACCTGTCCTTTTGCACTAGTAATATAAGTGACGAAATGTAAAAAAAACAGAGAGTTAGGCCACTTAAACTAACAAAAAGCTGACTTACAATCGACTGGCGTATTCCAAAAGACAGCAATCCAAGTTCAAGGCAAGCTACAAACATGGTCAACGGCACACTAAGAAGCAAGCTGAAGCTCCAAACTCGTCTAACAAAGGTAGTATGTTCAGCGGGTTGTTGAAATATCCCCTTTTGTCCTGCATACAAACCAAACAAAAACATAGGTAACACCACAAAAACCATAATCGGGCTACTCTCAAGAACGAAGGCAACTTCTGTTTTGACTCGGTAAGCCAACCAATCTACATAAGTAGCATCCTGATATATTTTCACAGCTTCGTTTAGTTTTGTTATACCAGCGGTCTGCTTTTCTGTAATATAAGAAGGAGATTCAAATAATAATTGTGCAATTGGAATACAATAAAATACGAAAAGAAGCCCGAACGCCCAGCCCAGGATTACTTTATTACTCCGTTTATAAAACAACAGCAAAGCAAAGCCTACAATGGCATAAGCATGGAGAATATCTCCGTACCATAGAAAAATAAGGTGAAGCAAACCGAAAAGAAACAATATGAGCAACCTTCGAGAAAAGAGCCGGTACACTTTCAACCCTTTTTGTTCAGCTCTATTCATAAAGACATAAAATCCTAATCCAAATAAAAACGAAAAAATAGTATAAAACTTTGTTTGAATAAATAAGTTGAAAAATAGGCTCACTACTTTATCAACAGATGATAAATCTTGTGGAAGGTCATACAACTGACGAATAAAATCGGGTGAATGAAACGTAGGCATATTCACCAAGAAGATGCCAAGTAGGGCAAAGCCACGAATAATATCAAGTGTAATCATTCGCTCGCCTCTAGAAATTGGAGTTATTTTCATACCGAGTTTTCCTCTCCTGTTCCCCTAATATATTTTTACAAATTACTTGTCATCTCTTCGCTTTCTCTACGTACCTCTTATGGAAGAGAGGGCCCCAAATCGAGAAATTCTATCTATACCTCCCAACTTTCCTTTGCATTACTGGGTTTCCTGCCATCCTTTCTTTGAAAAATTTTCTTATCACCAATCATTCTAACGAAAGATACTTTCCTGTATCTGTCTACGCTCTTACATTAATCTTACATTGAAGAAGTCAGCCTATATAAATTACACTTGATATTTTGACAGGGTAGCGTGGTTGGGAGGAGGCGATTCAGAAAAAGAAGAGGTTGGATGCGCCCTGCGCTCCAGCAGAAGAAAGGTAATTTTCCTTCTTTTTTTACCTCTCACCACAAGAATTTGTCAATTTATCAAATCACATGTATATAGGAAGATAATTCGAAAAATCAGTAGATACTAATTTTCTTCCTGACTTTTTTGAGGTTGACATTTAACGACTACAAATGTAATCTATATATTGATTACAAAAGTAATCCAAAAGAGAAAGGAGCATTCCTGTAATAAATGAAAATGCGATTGGATAAAAAAAGTACCTCCTGTTAACATACAGGGTGTCGTTGGCCACGACCCCGAAATAACAGAGGAGGTACTCACTATGAATTATAGCCAAAATCAACGCATTTCTCAAATTA
>SNQY01000206.1_pt1 | contig 28262 bp, 26 predicted proteins | sample 2580551 | NCBI WGS metagenome assembly SNQY01 (sample SAMN10953785, study PRJNA522744) | food fermentation metagenome | isolation source: 144-hour incubation of native-enriched microbial consortia from nixtamalized... | place: Mexico | collected 2017-09-24 | reverse complement strand
TCTTTAATCCGTTCATACATAATAATGTTGGCATCAACTGCCATCCCGATCCCAAGTATAAAGGCGGCAATGCCCGGTAACGTAAGCGTAGCGCCCATGAGATTCTGCATGAGAAGCAGCAGATAAATATAGGCTACCAATGTGATGCAGGCAATGACGCCCGGCATACGATAATACACAATCATAAACAACAGAACGATAATCGTACCGATAATGCCAGCCTCTACCCCATTTTGCAGGGCTTCTTGTCCGAGTTTTGCCCCAACGCTTGTCGAGAATACTTCTTTCATCTTAACCGGAAGCGCGCCGGCATTGAGAATTGCGGCTAGTTCTTTCGCTTCTTCGATTGAATCTTGCCCATCTATCTGGGCTTTGCCATCCACAATAATATCTCTAATAGTTGGTGCTGTAAGTAGCTCTTCATCAAGAAAAATAGCTATACGTTGACCAACATATTTTTTTGTTACATTTGCAAATTTCTTAGGATCTTTAAAATGAAGTACGATGATTGGACGCTGCATCTGGTCAAAGACCCCGTTTGCCCCCTTCTCCGCTAAATCATTACCGTTCATTACAATGTTCCCCTTACTATCACGGAAGGTAAGGTTAGCAGGTTTACCGATGACATCGCGTGCCTTTTTCTGATCTGTAACACCAGCCAAACGTACGCGAATACGATTTTCTCCCTCAACTTGAATATCAGGCTCTGCTATTCCAAGGGCATTTACTCGGTTATTCAGTGCTTTTGCTGCATCACTTAATGTTCGTTTTGTTACTTGCTGCTTTTCGCTTAATGGGGATATCTCATATAGAATTTCAAATCCCCCTCGCAAATCTAACCCAAGGGTTGTATGCTTAGCTATTTTTGTACCTGTAGCAACAGCAAAAAATAGTATTATAAAAATAGTTAAAAAGAGAGCTCCTGCATTCCTCCAATTCACCACGCCACTTTCCTCCTACTGTTCTATCCCTTCACGCTCCCTTCGTGAAAATGACTGATATACTTGAAGACATTAATGCTGAAACGGTAAGCCTCCATCTTTAAATGCTGTTCTATTACTACGGGAAGGGAGTGCAGTGGTGTTTTTTGTAACGTTTGGCTGCTCCATAGTAATAGACTGAATATTTGTAGGGACAATGGGAACCTCATGTAAGGTTAAAGTAAGAGCCATGATTGATATAATACGGGTTAACCGTTCCTTCATTTTTTCCCTCGCTTCTATTCATAACGAATCTGTAGTAATCCTACTACAATACAAAAATACATGTATTGTTAATTTAGGATGATTAATACAACATATAGCCTTATTATAGTGTACAGGCGACGCCTTTCGCGTGAAATTATGAGAATACTCATATTTTGAGGTGATTAGTATGGAGTTCTCCAAAATAGGAGCACTTATTAGAGACATACGAAAGTCATTAAAAATAACACAAGCAGAGATTGCAAGTGGAATTTGCACTCAGGGATTAATTAGCAGAATTGAAAAAGGAGAACTCATCCCTTCAGCCGATATTTTATATAAGATTGCAAAAAAACTAGGACTGGATGTGAATTATTTCTTTCATCATGCAGAAACTCCAAGTCTTACGTATATAGAGGAAGTTATGTATCAAGTGCGCAGGTTTATTCGAGAGCGGAACTATCATGAAGTAGAAGAAATCATAAAGATAGAGATGAAGAACCCACTATTTCAAATGCCCACCTTTAAGCAATTCTTACTTTGGCACAAAGGAATCTGTACATACTACATACAAGCAGATGTAGAAAAAGCTATGAGTCTTATACAAGAAGCGCTTAATTTAAGTGAAACGGGCAATAACGCTTATTCAGAACGTGAGATTGAAATTTTGAATAGCATAGCTATTTTACATAGCGAAGCAGGTCAGCATAAAGAGGCGATTGAAACTTTAGAAAAAGCAATGGCGCATCTAAAAAATGTATCCTATAAAAAGGATGTACATATAGAAATTAGATTGCTGTATAGCTTGGCCAAGTTTCTATCGTTTGAAGAGGCTTATGCTGATTCGATTCAGCATTGTGAAAGAGGAAGTAAGCTATGCCTTCAATACGAATCTTTCTATTTGTATGGGGAATTAACATTTCAACACGGCTACAATTTAATGAAGCTAGGTCAAAAGAAAGAAGCAATTGTATATTTTTATAAAGCCCGAAGCATTTTTCAACTACAGAACAATTCAGATTTTGTTTCTTACATAGATGAGGAAATGAGCTACTTGAAATAATTATGCTTATGGAACTTTTATCAGGAAATATTAGGATGGATAAGACAAGCAAGTAGTATTCACTCCAAACGTTTACTTTTGCCTACTAAGATGAAATCCCCTTGCTAACAAGGGGATTTCCGAGATAAAAGCTATCTACCTCGATGTTTTTGCTTTGCCCTCTGTATTTTTAGAGCGCGTTTTCTTTCTTTCATCTCTTCACGTTGTTGACGAGACAGAGATTTTCTCGCTTTTTTACGACCTTCTAATTCCAGTCGTAATGCTTCTTGTGCCTGCGTAGAAATACCCCGGTTCTGTACTTCTTTTGCAGCCAGTCGGGCCATTCGCTTCGGATTGATGCGCCGCTCCAGCCTTTCTTCAACTTCCGCGGCCGCCGACACTCTATCTAACAGCGGAATCATCATATGACGTACAAAGTTTAAAATCTCAGCGTCCTTTGGTTCTTTGCCAAAAATATAGCGGCAAGCCTTCATTTTACTGCTTTCTTCAAATTCAGTAACACCAATCCAGAATTGACCATCAAAATAAACTGTTAAACGCACGAAGCATCCCCCTCCATAAAAATAATGAAGTGATGGACATCCCGAGGGGGGAAGGTTACTGACATTAGTTGATATGCTAATGCGACCGGACTACCAACCGACCTGTGTTTTTACACTTCATATTTTATTATAAGAAATTAATTCCAAAATTGCATAGAGAATAATCTGTTTGCAAAAGAGAAATTATTGGATAGGAATAAAGATATTTATCTATATTATTGTATTTTATGTATATAATGGGATTTAGGAAGTGAAAGGGAGGAAGTGTATGAGCACTAACAAGAAAAAAGCTCTTATTTCAGCAATTATTGTCAGTATTTTAAGTGTCTTATGGAGCTATATTATTCCAGAGCAGATGACAAGGTTGATAGTTAGTATCTCTGTTAGTGTCAGTGTAGTACTACTGGTTTATTACTTGATGAGAAATAAGAACAGTGAAAAAACAAAGTAATGAGCCCAATAGATAGTAACAGAGGCATTACGATTTTTTTCCAATTGCCTTAACGTGAGAGCCATACTTACTTGTTATTTGAACCAGGGGTGTTGATTATCCAGTACGATCCAGAGTGGATCGTCACCACACCGTGCCCCAAACGAGCGTCGGTTCGTCTCCCGCACCGAAATCATACCGTTGTGGTGACTGTATAATCAGCACTCTTGATGTAACATATGAATAGACAGGAGATCTCGAATTAACGAGAGATTTTTTACGAACATAGTAGATCCCTCCTCATGCTTTTGAAGCTTACAAAATTGTAAGATGAGTGTAAGTTTTTTCGATGGTCTCTTTCTTCTAGATTCCTTATACTTTTACATAAGGAAAACGAAGATATACGCGATTTTATCCCGCGTTTAACTAGCAATCAGTGGAGGAGGAAAAACCACCACTGATTGAAGTTTCACTTTGTGGGAAGCCTGGTAAGCATTATTTATCATAAGAGGAAAACGGCGTTATGGTTGACATGAATATAATAAAATTAGCTCAAAAAGGTCATCGTCTATCGAAGTTGCAGCTTTTAAAGGAAATTGAGGGCTTGGTCTATCGCACTGCCCATTATGTGCTAAAGAATAAAGATGATGCACTGTTGGCAGCCCAACAAGCGTTAATCGAAATTTATAAAACGATTCATTTTTACAAAGAAACAGAGAATTTCACGATGTGGATACAACGAAAAGTAACAACCAGCTGTATGGAAATACGTAAGCCCATAAAATCAACATAGAGAGCCTCTATTCGACATATATCTTTTCAATCTGCTTTTTGGATAAAAATATTATCAGGCGTAGAAATTGGCGAATGCGCTATACAAAAAGTCATAGCAAAAAAATGCAAAACAACAATCCATTAGTTAACTTTAACTGTAACATCTCCTATGCTTTGTCCATCGATGCTCCCTTCCAATTTCCAAACACCATTTGACGGAATTGTCATTGTAGTTACCACTTTTGCAGCTGTAGTTCCAAGAGGAAAGCGTTCTTCTTCCTCACTTAAGGGCTCTATAGTTCCGGTAGCTATATTTTGCTTTTCAAACGTTTCAATAATTCCATATTAATTATTGAAATCCTCCTCAAATTTCCAAATCTAAGTACAAAGACGTAATATTGTTAACCAAATATTACCTTTACACAGCGATCGTTTTATTATAGTTTGTTAATTGTACGATGTTGGAATAATTCGGAAGGGGAAGATTGAATGACTACATCTACCGATAAAGCGAAGAAGACACTGACAGCAGATGCATATGAATGCGAAGCGACTTACGACGTAGTGGTATATGGCGGCGATCCGGAAGCAGTTGCAGCAGCTGCAGCAGCAGCTCGTCGCGGTAGTAAGGTAGCACTAGTAAATCCTGACCCGGAACTGGGTAAGCTCATTACACGCGGCTGGCTTACCTATCTGGATATACCCCCGGTAGCAGGAGAGGTTAAGAAGCCCGAGAAGTTTGATACTGCTGCCCAAGGGATTTTTCAAGAATGGTGGAAGGATGCGAGTGATGGAACGTTCTACCGTTCGTTAAGCGTGGAGAAAGCACGGGCAGCGTTTGATAAACTAGCTTCGCACCCTAATATTACCCGCTATGACAATGCCAGATTGATTGAGGTTATAAAATCTGGAAGTACAATTATAAGTATTGGTATCGCTCTATTGTGTACAATGAATGTCAAAATCCACGCGAAGCAGTTTGTGGATGGTTCGGCAGATGCCGACTTTGCCGTAAAAGCGGGCGCTGAATATACAATCGGACAGGGCGACATTGGAGCACCTGAGCGGTGGCAACCGCCTTCTTTAGAATTTAAAGTAGGGAATGTAGATTGGGAGACATGGCGTACTGTTTCTGGGAATGCCGGGGTAGCTGATCCGACAATCGGGGATAGCAGCCATTATGGCGGCTTCCGCAACAAGATAGAGCACGAGTTTAGTCTTAATACAGATTTGGAACATGAACCGAATACGTTCGTGCGCAACCCTAACATGTGTAAGCCTGCAGGGCAAGAGTGGGTATTCATTAATGCGCTGCTTATCTGGGGCGTAAATCCGCTGGATCAATGCTCTTATGATGAAGGCTATGCCCGTGGAAAGCGTGAAGCGCAGAACTTTATTAACTGGGCGAAGGAAATTGATCCGTCTACCGGCAAAGCGAATTTGCCGGGATTTGAAAATGCGTATGTTCCAGACGATTGGGCGCCAGAGCTCTACGTGCGGGAAACACGTCATATTAAAACGGATTACATGCTTACAGGCGAGGATGCGCTTATGAGTAACTGGTACAGTGACGCAATTGCGCAGGGAAGCTACGGCCTGGACGTTCAGGCGCATGATCGCAATGAAGCGCTTTCTTCTGCATATACGGAAGTAAAAGGTTTTGATCATTCTCACTACGGCAGACCGTGGGACTATGGCAACGATAACCCGGCGTCTTACAGTATCCCCATGTCTACCATCCTTCCAGTAGGGCTGGATAATTTGACAGTAGCAGGGCGTTCATCTGGCTATACCACGATTGCCATGTCCTCTGCCCGTGTAATTCCGACAGGCATGAGCGTAGCTGAGGCAGCGGGCGCTTTGGCTACCTTTGCGATAGAGCAGAAAATGAACCCGCGACAGGTACACAGGGATACAGCTATGCGTGAGGCATATCTTAAAGACTTGGTACAGTTCAACCAACCGTATTACCATGTCATATATGGAAACCCGCATAATATTACTGGATGGACGGACATACCGAGCTACTCATCCAAGGTCCCGCATGGCGTAGATAGCGAATGGTGGTTCGATTGCTGGTTGAATGCATATAACTCAGGTGTAGTGTTCCCTTATTATGGAAATTCGGAAAATCCGCGTGACCCTAACTGGTTTGGACATACGCCTGGGGACTATATAACGTCTGCGGAAGTCACCTATATGGTAAAAGAGTCAATTTATCGATATGCTCGTGATGAGTGGAGGCGTTCGGAGGTGCAGAGCCGTCTGGAGAAACTATCCACTGATACAACTGATAAAGTGGGACGTAATGGCGCAACAAGGGCTATGCTGATGCCGATAATGACTACACCTTCGCCGGACGGTGAAGCATGGGGGAAAGCTGAACAGATGTGCTTGCTATCTCCTGAAGCATTAGCGAATATGCCAGAGGAACGTCTGCTTATCAAAGCAGAAGCTGCGCACCTTATCGGCTGGTATATTAAGATGCTGAAGGCGGGCTGCATAGCATTCGAATAACCGTGTAAAACAGCTGGTTTTTTAGTATGCCCAATGTTTTTCCGAAAAAGGAAGATAAAACAATGAAAACGTTGATTTCAATGGGGATAGGCTTGGTTATTCTACTGGCTATTTTCGCTATTACACAGGATTATACGGCAACTATGAAATATGCATCGTATGCAGGGGGAGCATTTATTATTATTGCGGCAATTACTACAGGCATTTTAGGAAGTGGAGATAGAATTCGTGCGAACTATTCAGATGACACGGATTGGAAAATGCGCATGAATGTCAGTTGGTATTGCTTCTTAATCGGGATTATAAATCTTACAGGTAGCTTTATGACCTGGTATTTCTTCCTTAAGCCTCCATTTTAAACTAAAAGCAGCAGGCTATAAACAAGGCCAAGGAAGCTGGGATGATCTAGAAGCTCGTCAGTTTATAGTAGAAAAAGAGATGAAAAAGACAGAATCCGTCTTTCTCATCTCTTTTCGGATACATCGGTTTTCCTTTAGCGACATGCTATTTTACAGTTATTTTATAGTTTCGCATCCACATATCCACCTGCACCAGGTATGCGAAAAATTGCGGAACATTCATCAATTGACCGAACCAGGGCATATGAACGGATGTTAAGTCCAGATTGGCGAATTCTCTTACGGCTTTCACATTGATGAACGGAAGAATGGGTGAGGACTCATCGTTCAGAACAGCCAGGGCCCTATCTCGTACGGTTGCCAGATAAGAAGGATTGTGTGTTTTCGGATAAGGGCTTTTGCGACGCATTAGTACATCGTTCGGCAGTACGCCATGGAGTGCCTGACGCAGAATACCTTTCTCCCTCTCGCCATGCGTTTTCATGGCCCATGGCACATTCCACATATATTCCACTAGACGATGATCACAGAATGGTACGCGCACCTCAAGACCTACCGCCATGCTCATACGGTCTTTTCGATCCAGTAACGTTGGCATCCACCGTGTTAGGTTTAGATAGAACATCTCACGAATGCGTGCCGCATGACCTTCTTCTCCCGGTAGGCGGGGCACTTCATCGAGTGCTTCTTCATACCGACCCTTCACATAGGCTTCGAGATTTACTTCCGCATGCAGTGCAGAAGAGAAGAACTTCATCTTTTCCTTTAGATTGCGTGCCCATGGAAAAATGGTAGCAGAGAGTGCTTCTTCTCTGTGGAACCACGGATATCCCCCGAACACTTCGTCCGCACATTCGCCTGATAACGCGACTGTCGCTTTCTTCTTAATCTCTCCACAAAACAAATACAGAGAACCATCGATATCCGTCATGCCTGGCAAATCGCGCGCATGCAGTGCGGCAGGCAAAGATTCGATCAGGTGGGGTGTATCGAAATAAATATTGTGATGAATGGAACCGATATGCTCCGAGACGCGTTTGGCCCAGGGAGCGTCAGCGTTCGGTTGAAACTCATTCGGCTTAAAATATACGTCATTGTCTACGTAGTCGATGGAGAAGGTATGCAGGGGCCCCATACCGCGTTCACGAAACGCCTGCGCCGCAAATGCGGAAATAGCACTGGAGTCAAGCCCACCGGATAGAAGGGTGCAGACAGGTACATCCGCCACAAGCTGACGCGTAATACTATCGCTAAGCAGGTGACGGATAGTGGCAATTGTCGTCTCCAAATTATCAGCATGAGTATGGCTTTCCAGCGACCAATAACGTTTTGTTTTCATTCCGTGGCGTGTATGCAATAAATACGAGGCAGGCAGTAACTCGAACACATTATTGAATATGCCGTGCCCCGGGGTGCGAGCGGGACCTAGGCCGAAGATTTCACACAGACCTTCCTTACTGATCTCCGGTTTCACTACCGGATGGGCAAGTAGCGCTTTGATTTCTGAACCGAAAATAAAGCTTGAGCCTTGTTGTGTGTAAAACAAAGGTTTGACGCCAAGACGGTCACGGGCGAGAAATACGCTCTCGGCTTTGTGTGACCAAATTGCAAAAGCGTAAATACCATTGAGTTTCTCTAAACATTCATCTCCCCATTCGATATAGGAAACAAGCAGAACTTCCGTATCAGATGTAGTGAAGAAGCGATATCCGCGCTCCAATAACTCGTTACGTAAATCATCCGTATTGTATAGCTCACCGTTATATACCATCGTGTATGTCTCGTTGTCGTACGTCCGGCTCATCGGCTGTGCGCCGCCTTCAGGATCGACCACTGCAAGGCGACGGTGGGCGAAACCGGCGTGCGGCGATGTCCAGATTCCTTCGCTGTCAGGACCACGGGGAACGAGCGACTCGGCCATGCCTTCAAGTATGGCGCTTTGCCCGCTGAGGTCGGCCTGCCAGTCTATCCACCCTGCGATTCCGCACATAATCATCCCTCCACTTCTCAATCATAACCCAGTAATACACTATGCCTGGCATGGGCGAATGGGTGCCTGGCCCGAAAAAAACAGCCGGATTAACTAAAAGAAAAACGGTAAACAATAGAGGGAGAGAATGCAAGTCCAGCAAGGAGGCGATGTAATGGAAAACCAGGGTAAGAAGCGTATTGGCGAAGAGCCTGCAGATACCGCCATGCCGCATCAAATCGATGCACCAGAAAGGGCGGAGGCGAACAATGAACTGAAGAAGCCGTTTACAAATCAATATGGAGTTGTTATTGGTGACAGTTTTTACGATTCTGCGAATTCTCCGCTGAACAACTGGAGTAAAGACGTGGATCCGGTCATCATGGCAGGGGATCAATGGGTGCATCCGACAAACGATATCGGTTGGAACACGCCGGAGAATCAGGCGTTGCTTGAGGAAGGGTATATTCCGCAGAGCGGACAATTTATGCATCCGACCAAGGATGTTAGCTATCGCAACGATTAAAAAAATCAAAATGCGGCGGGGCTGTATGCTTCGCCGCATTTTGATTTTACTGGGAAAAGCAAGCCAAAGCGGCAGTGCAGAAGCGAAAGAAAATGTGTTATTATGAGAACTAGACATTATTTATGCCGGTAAATCGGCAGTATGGAGCAAGGAAGGGAACACATGCTATGAGCAATGAATTTCGTGTATGCGATGAATGCAAAATGATTAACATAAAAACGCTGGTACCCCGGCTAAAAGAAATCGATGCGACGGCCCATATGGAACTCGGCTGCCAGTCTTACTGTGGCATTGGCTTCAAGAAGCACTTTGCAGTAGTGAATGGTCGCTATCTTACCGCGCTGACAGAAGATCAATTAGTCGAGAAGGTAAAGAAGCATCTTACAAGGTAAACGGGGACGAAGAGGAGGACGCTGTATGTTTGATGCCGCTCTCGATCAATTAGATACAGGGATCTTAATTATTGATACGGACTTTGTGATTACGTTTATGAATGAGGCCTGCGAACGTATTCTTGATGTACGCCGCGAAGATGCGCTTGGACGAAATATCGACGAATTCTTCAACCATCCGTCCCAGCATATAAGGAATTTGCAGCAGACACTGGAAGAAGAGCGGGAGATTACGCTCGATGTCTTATCGTACAAAAGAGGAAAGCACGACAAATTCCTGCGCCAGCAAACGCGTTTGTTGCGAGAGGGCGGGGCGATTGTCGGCGCTATGACGGAATTAAAAGATATTACTGGTTATGTTAAAAAGGAACGGGAATTGCAGGCCATTATTCGTAACATGACAGTAAATATCGTTCCTGTTGCAGATAAAATCGGAGCGTTGCCGTTGCAGCCCATTATAGATGAGAGTCACAAGCATATCCTGTTGGAACGTACGCTTACTCTCTGTATGTCGCTGCGTCTGGAGAAACTAGCCATAGATTTGACAGCCATCCCATCGATGGATGATGAGGTTGCCCATAGTTTAATGCGGCTAATCGAAGCTCTTCGGCTAATTGGTATCGAGGTAATTATTACCGGCATCCGTCCCGAGGTGGCAATGACGCTTGTGACTTCAGGTTATCATCTCGATGAGTGTCCCTCGTTTGCGCACCTTAGCCAAGCTTTAGCTTATTTCACAGCTGTATGATAGGTAGACAAAAAGGAGCATACAGCCCCTCGCTCGGGAGGTTGTATGCTCCTTGTTTCTGCTTAATTACATGATGCCCTTTTCTTTCTCTTCTGCCTCCCTCCAGAAACGGTTTGCCCAGCGGAACAGCCCTATGCCCAAAGCAAGATATGCAAAGGCCATATTGAAGTAAAACAAAGCCCACCATAGGAAGGTAGAGTCCGCTTTTGGAGAGCTTAACGGAATCATCTCTGGCAGTAGAGCCCACATCACGACAACGAACGGCACTTGCAGAATCGCTAGTGCTTTCTGGCCAAAGCGCCAGAATAAAAGTGGTGCCACACTTGCGAATACAAGGTTGATAATCAGTAAGTCCATATTTGTTTCCTCCTTTTCCTGTTCTTACAGAAGAAAACGCTTCCAACCTGCTGATAATAAAGTGCGACAGTTACAGTGTGTGGTATGAGAATAAATTATTAATTATATCATACAACAAGTAATGAAAAATTGAAATTATTTTGAACAAAAATATGAAAAATGGATTATTATGCCATGAACAGTAAGTTGTATTCAGAAAAAGAATTGATAAAGAAAGCGGGCACGTTTGTCCTGTATGCAAGGTGATACGTACCCGCTTAAAAAAGCGTTCTTAATTATAGTCTATGACAGTTCGGTTTCCAAAGAAGCCAGACTTTCCAACGAACCGGTCACGAGCAGGCGATCGCCAAGCTGAAGACGCGTATTCCCGTGTGGGATAATCGAGTCGTTATTACGATAAATTCGCAGAATAAGCACATCTCCTAGAAAAGGCAACTGTCCCAATTGTACTTCATGGTAAGATCGGTTACCCATTACAAGGGTTTGCACGGCATCCTCAGCCCGTGCGATTAAATCGATAGCGTTTGGTGCCTCAATTTGCGCCTTCAGTAGCGTGCTGGTCGAGAATAAGGTGGAGAAGAGAATAAATCCGTTCTCGCGTACTTCATGGTGTCGTTCCGGGTTCTCCATCCGGACGATGATTTGTTTTTCGCCCCAGGATTTAGCATGAAGGGCAAGTTGCATATTAATGTTGTCGTCGCCTGAAGCGAATACGAGAATATCACGTTCAAAAAACTTTTGCGCTTCCATGGTTTCCGCAGCGAAGTCATCAACGAATTTAATCGCTTGAAATTTATTGTAGAACACATCGTTGTTTTGAATGACATCCTTGTTTTCCTTAATCTGCTGCTTTTGTGTATACAACTCTACATCGAAGCCTGCTTTTTGTACCTCCAGTGCCACTGGCATCGTAATTACATTCAATCCTACCATCCCTACCGAGGTTGCTGGAGACGAGTCCTTTACAGGAACGAGCCGGTTGAAGGCGACAGGCGATATGAAACAGGAGAGAATGGCAACCAGGATGAGCCCATCATGCAGTGATTGGTCAATCATATCCTTTTGCAGCGCCAGCGCGGCCGCAGCGATAACAAGGCTGAGTGTAGAAGTCAGCAGCATCCCTGAGCCGAGCGTTTCCTTCCAGTTGAACCACCTGCGCAGGATGAGCAGTGGAATCACTTTGGAGACGTATAGCGATATCAGAAGCAATGGGATGAAAATGTATACTTTAGGATCTTGAATTAATGCCCATAAATCAAGTTTTACGCCAACCATTACGAAGAAAATCGGAATTAAAAATCCATACCCGAATGCATCCAGTTGATGCACGAACTCTTTGCGGGGCGCCAGCATGGACACAATGACACCAGCCAGGAATGCGCCGATAATGTTTTCAGCACCCATGTTTTCCGCGAGAGCGACGAACAGGATAATTAGCAGGAAAACACCGCGTGTGCCGAGTTGTACTGTACCTGTGGACAGTTTTTCAAGAATAGGTGCCTGTCGGAAACGCCGAAGAATCCTGTATAGCACGAAAGCAACAGCAAATAACACGAGCAATAGCAGCGATTGAGCGGAATTATCTGATTGCAGCGAGACGAAAACCGCCAGTAGAATCATCGTTACGAAATCGGAAATAACCGCGATAAGCAGAATGGTCTGTCCTAGCGGAGTTTCCATAATTCTCCGTTCTTTTAAAACGGGTACAACGACGCCGAGAGAAATCGTGGAGATAATCAGCGTCATGAAAAACGTCTGCTCGATAATACCGAGCCCTTTCAGTCCGAGCGAGACGAGGAAAGAGGCTCCGAAAACGAGAAGAAATGCGATCGAAGCGATAACGAACGGATTTGTTTTCTCTTTCTTCTTTTGCGAGAAGGCATCAAAATCAATCTCCAGTCCACTTAAAAACATTAAGAAGATAAGGCCAAGCAGGGAAAGGATCGCAAGCCAACTGTCCTCCTGCACAATGTTCATTCCGCTCTTGCCGAGAATCATTCCAGCGAGAATTTCTGCTACGACGACAGGAATCATTGTCCAGCGTAGACGCTGTAGCAGAATGGGAACAAGAAATGCGACTGAGATAACGATTAATAAAGAAATCGGGGAATGTGCTGTTTCGCCCATCCGCTCACTCCTTTCAAAATTGGATTCGTGTGTTGTGTAATAAAGCTATGTAATATGATAAAGACCAACACCCGGAAAGAATGTGTTGGTCTCTTTACCCCGTATTATGTGTAGGAATGGAGCGAGCCTTGCATATGTGTATATGACGAAATAAAGACATGGACATTATTAGGGCCTATTGCCGAGCAGGCTGCTCCATCGGTTCGTTCGCGATAGCCGCCAGTAGCAGGTGCATTGCCTGATGCTTACGTTCTTTTTCGTCTTCCAACCTATTCAAATTCTCCATTAATGTATCCAGTTTGTTGTTCATTTTATATCTCTCCTTTGTTTTGTGGTAGCGTATTGTTGTTAAAAAGTTATTTCCACGGAAAAAGGGAGATTGAAACCACCTTATTTTACCACAAGCACATCGCATTCGGCATGCTGGGTAATTGCCTGGCTGACCCCGCCCAGCATAAGACGCGCATAATTAGATAGGCCGCGTGAGCCGAGAATAATCAGATCGACATCCAGCTCCTCTGCGGTATCAAGAATCAGGCTTTTTGGATCTTCTGCCCGTACTACTTTGCTAAAGGAGACACCGTGGTTTAAGAATAAATCAGCGATTTCCGTCGCTTTTTCTTCCCAATATGCTTCCATTTCTTCTTCGGTAATTGGTTTGGCACCGAGAATATGGGAAGGCGATTTCGGGTAGGCCGTAACTACGGTAACGGCAGTTTTGAATTGGTCAGCGATTTCAGCCGCTTTTTCGGCTGCACGCTTTGCATGCTCTGAGCCGTCATAGGCAAGCAAGATATGGTGGTACATGTTCATTCCTCCAGTATGTGTCATATTTGTTCATTGTATAGCTTGAGAGTGAGATGCGTCAAAAGTGGCGCTGGTGAAAGGGAAAGATGTCCTTAATGCAGAATACATCTTGATGAATCTTTTATATAGTAGGCTTCGTATATACCGGTACCGATATATTTTTAGGAAGGATGAAGCGCGATGCTGAATAAGTTTCTTGCCAGTTTTGGAATTGGAGCGGCCAAGGTTGATGCCCGCCTGTCCCAGTCGAGAGTATATCCCGGTGGAGAGCTGCAAGGGGAGGTACATATCGAAGGAGGAAACGCCGAGCAATCGATTTCTCAGATTTATATGTATTTATATACGGAATACTATAAAGAAACGAACGACTCCAAGACGAAGCATAAAGAAATATTGGCCTCCTATCGTGTTGCGGATTCTTTGCTGATTAAACCGGGCGAGAAGAAGGTCTTGCCATTTCAATTACGTGTACCATACCATTCCCCGATATCATTTGGACGGCAGAAAGTGTACTTGAGCACAGGCCTGGATATTGAGATGGCGGTAGATCCGAAAGATACGGACATTGTGACAGTGCTGCCAGATCCGCTTGTGGATCAATTGCTTGCCGAGGTAGAAAGCATGGGCTTTCGTCATTCACATGAGAGTGGGACTTGTGAGCATAAAAAGCACATTCACCGGATGGTTCCTTTTGTACAAGAGTTCGAATTTAAGCCAACCGGGCAATTCCGCAGTGAATTGGATGAAATCGAGCTTATTTTCGATGTGCACCCGGAAGGGGTGGATGTACTGATGCAGGTGGATAAACGGGCCGCAAGCCTACGCGGTATCTTTGAAGAGATGCTTGATTTAGATGAGCATTATGTACGATTCAGTATCGATCGGCAGAATGGTGTAGTCCCGGGCGAGCTGGAGATGCGGATACGTCAGGCGCTAACTCGAAGATAGATATACGGTCAGAGACGAAAAGCAGGTGAGAATATGGCATCATGGAAAATCGACGGAAAGTGGCTGGAGTACGAGGCAGGAGCGGCAGATGCCGGGCTACCGCTGGAAGTGATATTGAAAGAGAGACTAAGCGTGTCAGGGCGTATGCTTCAGCGACTCACAAGAAAGAAGGGTCTGTTTTTAAACAGAAAGCAACCATTCCTAAAGAAAAAGATACAGCCGGGAGATCGGATTCGCTTGCTTATCGCGGATGCGCCTGAGACGACTTTGACTCCGGTGGAGATGGATATCTCTGTACTGTATGAAGATGATACGGTATTGGTAGTGAATAAGCCGTCCGGCCTTGCTGTGCACCCGGTAAAAGAGGGGCAGCACCATACGCTGGCACATGGTATCGCCTATTACTGGAAGCAGAGAGGGAAGCCGCGCGCTGTCCGGCCCGTTCATCGATTGGATAAAGATACGAGCGGTGCGGTGCTTATCGCTTGTAATTCATTTGTTCATCAACTGTTGGATAAACAATTACGTGAACATTCGATTCGACGTACTTATCTTGCAGTAATTAGCGGACATCCGGGAGCGGAAGGGGAGACGAACACGATTTCCGAGCCGATTGCCCGCGATCCTCATCATCCGACCAGACGCCGTGTACATGAAAGTGGAGATGAAGCGGTGACTCGTTACCGGGTAATGGAATGCTTTCCCGCTTTGCCGGGAATTCTGGATGAAGGCGCTTCTCTCGTAGAGGTGGAACTGGAAACAGGGCGCACGCATCAGATACGGGTTCATTTCAGTCATCTGGGCTTTCCGCTTGTGGGTGATACCTTATATGGGGGAGTGAGAGCGGAAGGAATGCAGCGCCAGGCGTTGCATGCGGCCCGGCTTGAGTTTGGTCACCCGGTAACGGGGGAAAGACATGAATGCACGGCACCTGTGCCGGAAGATATGGAGCGCTTGCTAGAGCGGCTCCGCCAAACGTAAGTAGGAGGAGTGCAGATGGTGGGACGGTTACGGGAAGAGAAAGTATTCAAAGACCCTGTGCATCGGTACATTCATGTGCGGGATAGGCTTATCTGGGATTTAATTGGCGCAAGCGAATTTCAGCGTCTGCGGCGGATACGCCAGCTTGGCACTTCTTATGTAACATTCCACGGAGCGGAACACAGTCGATTTAACCATAGCCTCGGTGTATATGAAATTATGCGCAGACTTTTGGCGCAGTTTGAACAGCGCCTCTTGTTTTCTTTCTCTGAAGAAGAGAGGTTGCTGTGCCTGAGCGCCGCACTGCTTCATGATATCGGACATGGCCCGTATTCGCATTCATTCGAGAAAGTATTCCACACGGAACATGAAGAGTGGACCCGGCACATTCTAGTAGGGGATACGCAGGTCAATCGTATTTTGCGCGGCGTCTCTAGCGATTTCCCTCACAAGGTTGCGGCGGTAATTGGAAAAACGTATGAAAATCCGCTGGTAACAAGCCTTATTTCAAGTCAGATTGACGCAGACCGGATGGATTATTTGCTGCGGGATACGTACTATACAGGAACGAACTATGGCTCTTTTGATATTGAACGAATTTTGCGGGTGCTGCGCCCACATGGAGACAAACTCGTCGTCAAGCATACGGGCATGCACGCGGTGGAAGATTATATCGCCGCTCGTTATCAAATGTACTGGCAAGTGTATTTTCACCGAGTCACGCGCAGCGCGGAAGTGATTCTTCGCAAGATTTTCGAGCGAGCGCGAGATTTGTACCGGGATGGATACGCGTTTCAGTGGCATCCAGTTCATTTTATTCCCCTATTTGAACAGAGTATCACATTGGAGCAATATTTAGCGCTGGATGAATCTACGGCGATGTTCTATATGAACGAGTGGTGTAATGAGAAAGATGAGATTCTGCGGGATTTGGCGCAGCGATTCGTTAACCGTCGCCTATTCAAATATGTAGAGTACGCGGAGAAGGTTGAAAGCGTAGAATGGAAGCGTGAGATTGATGAATTGTTCCATGCTGTCGGCATTAATCCGTCGTATTACCTAGGAGTGGATTCTCCTTCAGATTTGCCGTATGATGTTTATCGAAGCGGTGAAGATGGAGATCGAACGCCGATATATCTGTTGATGCCCGATGATAGCCTTGTAGAGCTATCAAAACGTTCCGTCATTGTGGAATCGATTTCCGGGAAACGGCAGTACGATCATAAGCTGTATTACCCGCTTGATTTTCTTGAAGATGGTACGCGCGACCCGAATATTGTGGAAGAGATTAAGCGGCGTTTGCGCGTTCAGCAATAAAGTGAAGCTTTACTCAATGGGAATTCTTCATCCCCACTGCGTGTTAGTTTCACTTATCGGACCTTTAGGGGTAGTATATTCATCACCTATTCTTACACAGTTTTTCCAAGTCTTAAGGTGGGAAGATTACTGCTCGTTAAGGCGGGATAAAGAGGAGGTTTTATAAGCATGGATTTATTTAAAGGCAAACAGGGCGGATTTAATATTATTAGCAACAAAAACCAGGTGCATGGCGGCTACGGCGCAGGGATGATCGATTTAAGCAATGTATCATCGGTTATCGTAAGTGAAGAGGAGGCCGTAATTGATATCGGTGCCCTTCATGCTAAAAGCGCGGTAGAAAAAGGCATAAAATTCTCGATGAATAAAGAAGATGTGCCGAATGGAAAACGCTACTGGCTTGTATGGGTTGCGACCGATATGGGCGAGAAAGGTGCATACTATGCAGGTGTTACGGCATGTGAGATGCTGGTCGATAGAGAAGCGCGTCGAGGATGGAAGATTCTTGCCGACCATGTTAACAAGATGGACTATGCCATGAAACGCCGCTTTATTCTGGATGGCATGAGTGAAAAAGAGAAACAAAATCTGCGTGAGTTACTGGAAACTCATAAACCGGAGCTGTGGGAAAATTCTCCGGACGAATTGAAAGAGAAATTAGCGTAAACAAGGTCTATTTGCCTAAAGCTATAGGCGCAAAAGTGAACGGAATGTGAAATTTTCTGTCATTTATTGATTGCCGTATCGCGACTGGGCTAAAATGAAAACGTGTATTATACACATCTATTACTGGGACACGTAAAAGGGGAAGCGAACGAACATGTTCGGCTTCCCCTTTTACAATGCGGAGGTAAGGATAAAATGCTTTGTCTGTCTCCTTAATTCCAGAATTTAAGCTTGTCCCAGAATGATTTTTCTTTCTTAGGTGCTTCTTTTTTCTCCACTTTCGGTGCTTCATAATATTCTTTCGGTTCTGTACCTGGAATGAAATACATTAGTTCTTGTTGCTTAGAGTCCTGGCTTGCCAGTTTTCCGCTTCCTGTATCGACATATATTGGGATGACTCCGGGCGGGACAGGGAAGACAGAGGCCGGTTTCCCGGTAAGAGCCTGCTCCATGAAGTTGGCCCAAATAGGTGCCGCCTGGCGTGCATCAGCAAAGCTGTCGATCTTGCGGTTATCATCATAGCCGACCCAGACAGCGGCAGCTAATTGTGGCGTAAATCCCCCTAGCCATGCGTCATAATCGGTTGTTCCAGTTTTCCCGGCAACAGGGCGGTGTAATTGGCTATGTACCCGTTGCCCGGTTCCTCCTGGTTCGAATACCTTCTCCATCATATGCGTTAGCAGGAATGCGTTCTCCCTGCTGATTACCTGCTGTATCTGGGGCTGTGTCTCTACGAGCGGCTTACCTTCCCTATCCAGAATACGTGTGATAGCGAGTGGCTCGGCTTTTTGGCCCTGGTTGGCAATTGTTGCAAACATACGCGTCATCTCCAACGGCATAACCGGATTGCTGCCGAGCGCGAGCGAAGGTAGTGGCTGGAGCGGTGAATCTATCCCTAATCGTTTAGACATATTTATCATTTTATCTGGGCCGATGGTCAGATGGGTCTGCACAGCATATATATTGTCCGAGCGGGCAATGGCTTCACCCATCGTGATATAGTCATGCATATACTGATCACCGTAATTTTTCGGAATATATGTCTCATCATTGCCCAGGGTAAAAACGGTTGGTTCACTCTTAATTTTCGTTAGCGGCGTAAAGCCGTTTTCCAGTGCGGCCAGATAGAGTGCCGGCTTCAGCGCGGAACCGGGTTGACGGCGAGCCGTTGTACGGTTGAATTGACTTTTCGTATAATCACGTCCGCCGACCATTGCCCGTATATAACCGGTCTGCGGCTCGATTGCTACAAGTGCCGCCTGCAGTTCTCGATCTTTCGGCAGGTACTTCTGTACAGCAGCTTCCGCTTTTTGCTGCATAACCGGATCAAGTGTTGTATAAATCTTCAATCCACCGTGCTCAATTGCTTCTTCGTCTAAACCATACTTTTCTTTCGCCAGTTTAACTACATAATCGCGAAAGTAAGGTGCAATTGTCTTGCCTTTGCTATCCTCCGGCGAAGCGAATTTGAGTGACTGGGCGAATGCTTCATTTGCTTGTTCACGTGTAATGTATTGTTCATTTACCATCATATCCAATACGATGCGCTGCCTGTTTTTCGCTGCCTCCATATTGAGAAAAGGCGAGAAAAAGCGCGGGCCTTTCGGGATACCTGCCAGCATGCTCGCTTCGGCTAACGTCAAATCGCTTGCATTTTTGCCGAAATACGTTTTGGCGGCAGCCTGAATGCCGTACGCGGCATGACCGTAATAAATCTGATTCAAGTATAGTTCGAGAAGTTCCGGTTTTGTGTAATTTAGTTCTAATTGAACGGTAAGCAATGCTTCTTTGTATTTCCGCATCCATGTTTTGTCATGATTGAGGTACAAATTACGGGCCAGCTGCATCGTAATCGTACTGGCGCCCTCTATCTTGGCCATATGCCGCAAATCCGTCAGTGCTGCTCCGGCGATACGCTTTATATCAAAGCCTGGATGCTCGTAGAATTTGCGGTCTTCGATGGCAATAGATGCTTGTTGCACGTATTTCGGAATTTGTGCAAGTGGCAGAAAAACGCGATTTTCCCCTTTATAAAGAGTTGCGATAACCGCATTGTCTGCCCCATAAATAGTGGTCGTTTCATTAATATCTGTTTTGGGCAGCGGTTGAGAACGCAGGTACAGAATGAATAATGAGAGCAGCGCTGCCAGAACAACCAGCGTGATGAGCAGCCAGCGCACCGCCTTTCTGGCGATCCGCAACCAGCGGATAAGCTGATCCTCCTGTTTGATTTCCAATGTGAAGACCTCCCTATGCCTTCTACTATCTTGCAGTATCAGTATAGGGAAATCTAGCAAAATCTATACGTGCGCCTTGTATGAAGGGAAAGAGATAGGGCACACTTCTTAAAATACGTGGGAAATAGTTATCATTAACGAAGAAGCTTAAATTCCTCATTTTTGGCTGATAGTAGATAATAGATGCAAAGCGAGATGAAAATGCTCTTTGTTCTATGAGTAACAACGGGCATTTTCACGTATGCAGCAGGAGGTACAACAGTGGAATGGCTTATTGTGTTGCTACAGATTATCTTAATCAATCTGGTATTAAGCGGAGATAATGCCGTCGTCATCGCACTGGCTTGCCGTAAGCTACCCGAGGAACATAGAAAGAAGGCTGTTCTAATTGGAACGGTGGGCGCGATTGTGTTGAGAATTATACTTACGCTTATTGCGGCGTATTTGTTGAGAGTTCCTTTTATCGAAATGGTCGGCGGGCTGCTTCTGTTGTGGATTGCGATTAAGCTTTTGAGAAATGACGAAGAAAAAACCGATATCAAACAAGGGGCAAGCTTATGGGCGGCAGTAAAAACGATTATTGTCGCTGACTTTGTTATGGGATTGGATAATGTGCTTGGCGTTGCGGGAGCGGCAGGCGGCAATATTTATCTTCTCATTGCCGGGCTGGCCCTTAGTATTCCGATTATCGTATGGGGAAGCACGTTGATTATGTCTTTGATGGAGAGATTCTCCTGGCTGATTATGCTCGGTGCGGCTGTGCTTGGTTGGACGGCCGGGGAGATGGTAACGAATGATGTATTCGTTCATCGAATGATTCAAAATAACGATGTTGCTGAACTGGCTATTCCGTTTGTCGCTGTTATTGTGGTGCTTGTCGCCGGACGGATGGGCGGCAAGCTGGAAACGAGATAAGAAAGTAGATATCGATGTAAAGCACGAACGCGACATCTACTTTCTTCCTAAACGTATTGCTTGAAAAACTCACAAGGCGTGTGCCAAACGTTGCTTTGCGCAGCAGAGCTGCATAAGGGCAGCTAAGGCGGTTACCTGCGCTGTAGCTTGGCACCAGCCAAGCTTTCTTTATCTTGTGGAGCGCCTGGCACGATGGACGAAAAAGATCGAGCGGCAATGCCCATGAGTGTTTTTATTTTTTCGTTGTGTTTATCCATGCTGCAATATCGTTGATAACATACGCTGGAACATTTGCTGGAGTCATATATTCTTCCGGTTTGCTTATTTTTCCTTCGCCTTCCGTAAAGAAGTGGTTTAGCTTCGGATAGAGCTTGTATGTGACATTGTCGCGCTTCGCCAACTCTTCTTTCCAGGTTGTATATTCCGTGTCAGCTTTGACCTGATAATCGCGTTCACCCTGCAGGATTAAGAGTGGCTTGGTCTGATCTTTAGCCATCTTGGCGGCCTCGATGTTCCGGATAGAATCCCAGAATGCGGGCTGCCCCATATCGAACTCCTTCGGAGGGTTTTCACCGGAGAAGTTCGGGTCTTTCAGAAGTTCGATTTGCTTTTTCAGGGTTTCAAGTTGATCCTTTGGTAATTGACCGAGAGAAGCCAAGTAGTCAAATTGGTCAAGCATGATATCAGGCAGCGTGTGGGCTGGGCCGGCCATGGAGATTCCACCGGCGATTGGCTTGTCAGCCCCTTTGTCCAGAATGCGCGGCAGCATCATGCCGCCCTGGCTATGGCCGAGCACGTAAATCCGATTTGTATCGATGCCTTTTGTATTTGCCAGCAGATCAACTGCATGAAGCGCATCGTCCGTTGTCTCTTTGTCTACAGTATGCCGAGGATCGAACATCGTCTTGGCTGTATGTTCGAAGGTTCGCTTGTTATAGCGTAGCACAGCGATGTTTTGCGAAGCGAGACCGTGTGCCAGATCGCGGAACGGTTTAAGCGCGAATGTCGTTTCGTCCTGATCGAGTGAACCGGAGCCTTGCACGAGAACAATAGCAGGGAACGGTCCTTCGCCTTTCGGCATGGTCAATGTACCTGAGAGTGCGAACGCGCCGTCTCCTACTATGACTTCTTTTTCCGTATAAGCATCATTCTTGCTATATGTAGGTTCCTCCGCTACTTGCTGTGCTGATGGCATAAGGGATAGGAGGAAATCATTGATTTTTCCTTGCTTGTCCAGCTTTATTGTAAACGGTACCGTGGCTTTTTCGAAGACGAGCGGGACCTCTACCGTTATATGGACCGCATTCTCACTTTGTGTCTTAGCTGTGCCGATTTCTTTCAGAGGACCCGCATTTAACTGCTCAGGAAGGACGCTCCAGTACTTCTTCATTCTTTCTGCATCCATGACTTTGAGCAGGTCGGCGGAGAAGGTATCGACTGCTTTGTCGAATTGCCCCTTTTGCATCGACTCGATGAAGGCGGTGGCTGCTTTTTCATTTTTGTTCTCTTCTTTTGGTTGTTCTTTTTTGTTAGTCAGTCGTTCATGCAGGACGGAAGGAGGAACCATCAATCTATCTTCGATGATTTGAGATTTCTGTAGCAGAGGTACCTTTTCACCATTAACCGTAATGTAGTCGCTGTTTTGTGCAACGGTAATGATAGTGCCATCAAGCGTTACTGTGGCGGTACGAGTCTGCTGATCCCAGGTTACTGTTGCTCCCGCTTGTTCACCCAGTGTTCGCAAAGAAACAAGCGATTCCTGTGGTGGAACGGCGGCAGAAGCTAAGGATGGGATACTGATGGCAGCGGTAAGGGAAGCGGCCAGCACTTTCTTCTTCAATGAGTTCATAAGTGTTCTCCTCCTTAAAGTCGGATAAATATGGATATATAAGATTATACGGGAAAAAGATACAAAAGTTTGATAATTTTATTTCAAACTTGTTTAGGAAGGCTGCAAAGTTTGGGTAAGATAAAAAAATGAATGCTTGCTTTTTGAAATAAGTCCTATATAATTTACTTGTTTTTAGATCATTATCATTAAGACTGTTTGTAAAAAACATTGCTTCCCACAAAAAAAGTGCGGGAAGTGAAAGGAGACTGGAAACGATGGGTGGATTCTGGTTTACAGAGAAGCAAACCGAGAATTTTGGTATTACGATTAAAATCAATAAAACTTTACATACAGAACAAACCGAGTTCCAAAAGCTTGATATGGTGGAAACGGAAGAGTTTGGCAACATGCTGTTCTTAGACGGCATGGTGATGACATCGCAGAAGGATGAATTCGTTTACCATGAAATGGTAGCCCATCCGGTCTTAAATACACACCCGAACCCTGAAAACGTGCTGGTAGTCGGCGGTGGAGACGGTGGTGTCATTCGCGAGATTATGAAACATGAGAAAGTGAAAAAAGCTACGCTGGTTGATATTGACGGTAAGGTTATTGAGTATTCCAAGAAATATCTTCCTGAAATCGCAGGTGAACTCGATAATCCACGCGTAGAAGTTAAAGTAGATGACGGCTTTATGCATATCGTTAAAAGCAAAAATCTGTACGACGTAATCATGGTTGATTCTACGGAACCGGTCGGTCCGGCGGCTCCGCTGTTCGAGCGCGGCTTCTATCAGGGGATATATGAAGCGCTGAAAGAAGATGGCATGTTCGTGGCGCAGACGGATAATCCTTGGTTCAAAGCTGACCTTATCCGCAAAGTTAATAAAGATATTAAAGAGATCTTTCCGGTCGCAAAAGCGTACTATGCCAATATCCCGACGTATCCAAGTGGCATGTGGATATTCCAGATCGGTTCGAAGAAATACGATCCGGAGGCGGTTGACGTAAACAGCATCCCGGAACGTGAAACGAAGTATTACACGCCGCGCTTGCACCATGCGTCGTTCATACTTCCGAAATTCGTGGAAGACTTAGTGAAATAAGGGGGAGTCAGCGTGCATTTTTTTAACCCATCTTATAGTGGTCATGCGTTCTTTGAAGCGCAGAGCACATATGAAGACGCTCGGGCGGTTATTTATGGCATGCCGATGGATTGGACGACCAGTTTCCGTCCCGGCTCCCGTTTTGGCCCAACGCGTATCCGCGAAGTGTCGATTAATCTGGAAGACTATAGCCCGTATGCGGACCGCGAACTGGGCGAGGTGGCGTACTTCGATGCTGGCGATATCCCGCTTCCATTCGGCAGCGCGCAGCGCAGCCTGGATGCTATCGAAGAATATGTCCGCAAAATCGTAGCGGATGGCAAATTCCCGATCGGGCTCGGTGGTGAGCACCTTGTCAGCCTGGCCCCGATTAAAGTAATGGCAGAGAGGCATCCAGACTTGGTGGTTGTCCATATTGATGCTCATACGGACCTGCGTGAGGAAATGGAAGGCGAAGCGCTATCCCACTCCGCGATTATCCGACGTGCGCTCGATTATGTAAAGCCGGAGAACGTATATCAGTTCGGTATCCGTTCTGGTTTGAAGGAAGAATTCGAATTTGCAAAGGAGCGTATGCACCTTCATAAGTTCAAAGTAATCGAGCCGCTGAAAGAATGTCTTGAAGAATTGAAAGGGCGCCCGGTATACGTTACGTACGATATTGATGCGATAGATCCAGCATTTGCTCCAGGAACGGGAACGGCCGAACCAGGCGGTATCACGTCTGCCGAGGCGATTGAATCTATCTATCTGTTGTCTGAGCTCAATATCGTCGGCTTTGATTTGGTGGAAGTAGCACCAGTGCTCGACCAATCCGAGAGAACACAAATTCTTGCGTCTAAGATGATTCGTGAAGTTATTTTAACAATGGTAAAGTAAATCGATGAATAAGAAGAGAGTGCGGTCTGGGGATAGACCGCACTTTTCCTTTAATGGATAAGAAAATATATACATCTGATTTGATAAATCGACACATTTTGTGGTGGGCGGGAGCGGTCGGAAAAAGACACGTTTGCCTATCTTCTGCTTGAGCGCAGGGCGCATCCAATCTCTTCTTTTTCTGAATCGCCTGCTTCCAACCACGCTACCCTGTCAAAATATCAAGTGTAATTTATATAGATGTCACTTCTTTATCCGAGATGCCCAAATGTTTTGTCGTTCCGCCCCAACTGACACAAAGCGGCCGTTTGGTTTCTTTACGGGAAAAGGACGAGCGAAGGTCCCCGTGAGTTTTTCTTATAATTAAGGAAAAACAGGAAAAGAGAAGGCCCGTCTTGCGCCTGCTTAGTGATATCTCGTAGAATAGAGGGATAACAGAAATTGAAATATTCAGGTGATACAATTGGGCAAACCTCCCGTGCAGGAAGTCAGCATTGAACTAATCAGCGAAGTTTCTCTTGGAGCGGCCCCCTCCGATACGTATAAAGCCGCCTATTCGGGGCAGCTTCATTTCATGAATGGAACCTGGTACATAAAATATGTTGAACAGGAAGAAGACGGGCAAACGAACGCAACTGTTAAAGTGAAGGAAGACGAGATTGTGGTCATTCGTAACGGGCTTGTGTCGATGCGTCAGTCATACCGTCCCGGCGTAAAAACGAGCGGTTTATACGTTAGTATGGCAGGGGAAATGTCGATGGATACCGACACAAGGGATGTCCGGCTTCACTATGATGAAGAGGGATACCTTGCGGCTGCCGTTTGGGTATACGATTTGCATTTGAATGAACAGAACATCGGGCGATATACGGTACAGTGTCGGCTTACCCGCTCATCATGTAATACATATTGAGGAGGATTATTGTGAGTGTAGTAGAACAAACCAAAAGTAAAATTATTGAGCAGATTAAACAGGCTGTCGTAGCGGCGGGTATCGTCGAAGCGGAGCAAATCCCAGACTTTGCATTAGAGTTACCAAAGGACAAGCAGCATGGCGACTATGCAACGAATGTAGCGATGCAATTAACTCGTATCGCGCGTAGAAATCCACGCCAGATTGCCGAAGAGATCATAGCCAGCTTTGATAAGCAGGCTGCCAGCATTTCCAAGATTGAGATTGCGGGACCTGGCTTTATTAATTTCTATATGGATAATAGCTATCTTACTGGCGTTATTGATCAGATTATTGAAGCTGGAGAAGCATACGGCCGTACAGATTCAGGAAAAGCCAAGAAAGTACAAGTCGAATTCGTTAGCGCCAATCCGACAGGAAGCCTGCACTTGGGTCATGCACGCGGTGCTGCTTTCGGAGATGCGCTATGTAATGTGCTTGATATGGCTGGGTATGATGTATCTCGTGAATACTATATTAATGATGCGGGCAATCAGATCGTAAACTTGGCTCGTTCTCTTGAAGCACGTTATTTTCAGGCTCTTGGCCAGGATATGGAGATGCCAGAAGACGGCTACTATGGTCAGGATATCATTGATTTCGGAAAAGAGTTGGCCGAAAAAGACGGCGACAAATATGCGAGGATGAGCCCGGACGAGCGTTTCGTATTTTTCCGCAACTGGGGCCGTGATAAAGAACTGGAGAAAATCAAAGCCGATCTTGCTGATTTCCGTGTGAAATTCGACGAGTGGTTTAGCGAAACATCGCTATATGAAACCGGTGCAGTCGAAAAAATCGTAGAAACTCTGCGCGAAAAAGGATATGTATATGATAAAGATGGAGCAACCTGGCTTCGCTCGACTGATTTCGGTGACGATAAGGATCGGGTTTTGATTAAGCAAGATGGTACGTACACGTACCTGACACCTGATATCGCGTATCATGAGAACAAGTTCAGCCGCGGTTTTGAACAGCTTATTAATATTTGGGGAGCTGACCACCACGGTTATATTCCGCGAATGAAAGCGGCAATGCAGTGCCTCGGCCATGAAGCTGACCAATTGGTTGTGCTTATTAATCAGATGGTTAGCCTGTATCAAGGCGGCGAAAAAGTAAAAATGTCCAAGCGTACTGGTAAAGCAGTTACAATGCGTGATTTGATGGAGGAAGTCGGCACCGATGCGACACGTTACTTCTTCGCGATGCGCAGTCAGGATGCGCATCTGGACTTTGATATGGATCTTGCTGTATCCAAATCCAATGAAAACCCGGTGTTCTATGTACAATATGCACATGCACGCATTTGTAGCATTTTCCGCCAGGCCGATGAGCAAGGGATTGCATTGGACATAGCAAAAGCGGATTTCAGCCGCATAGAGAGCGAGAAGGAAATCGACCTGCTGAAGCATCTGGGCGAATTCCCGGAAGAAGTGGCAGGCGCAGCAGAGGTGCTTGCTCCACACCGTGTTGTACGTTATGTGCATGAATTGGCCTCGCTTCTGCACAGCTTCTACAATGCGGAGCGTGTTATTACCGAAGATGAAGGACTTACTCATGCGCGCCTTGCTTTAATGAAAGCCGTGCAGATTACGATCGTTAATGCGCTACGCCTCATTGGTGTATCCGCACCAGAGCGTATGTAATTTTTTAAATTCAAGGATGTTGATTATCCAGTACTAGCCAGAGTGGATAGCCACCACACCGTGCCCAAAATAGGCGTCGGTTCGTCTCCTACACAAAGCGTAGAGGGCCGCTTTTTGCCCTAGTCAGGCGCTTGGGAAGGGAGACGAAAGGCCTTGTTTATGGCCCGTTGTGGTGGTCTTTTTCTCTCTGAACAATCAACACTCTTGTATGCACAGATGGATAGAAAAGAATGGCACGTACGGCCCCTTTGTTTTTTACAAAGCGGCCGTGCTCTTCCTTGCGAGAAAAAGACGGGGGAACAAGCCGACGTGTGCATCTTATTTCCTCCAATCTATGAATAATCAATAGGTGTGGTTTTTATGAAATACGTTCTGAACACCCGTGATTTTAATCATGGGACGAAAGAATGCTCGGATAAGGAAGGGCGGTGGGCGGGAGCGGTCGGAAAAAGGTACGTTTGCCTTTCTTCTGCTGGAGCGCAGGGCGCATCCAACCTCTTATTTTTCTGAATCGCCTCCTTCCAACCACACTACCATGTTAAAATATCAAGTGTAATTTATATATAGCAGGAAAACAGAAAAAGAGATAGAATATTCACTATAGGAGTGTGATTTTATTTTGCGAAATACATCTGACTGAATGGTCATTCACAAACTGGTGAGAACGTGCTATTATAAAGATAAATATTTTTCGCCATAGTCAGATTATTTTTGCGGATAAGAAGGAGTGAGAAACCAATGGAAATATTGCCGCTAATTAACCTTATCGTATTTTTTGCGGTTGTCGGCTATGCAGTGTACCTGTTCGCTCATCTGGTCTATAGCCGCGTCACGTACATTAAGCTCGGACGTGCGGCAGACTTGAAGGAAGACGCGACCCGAACATTGAATGCCTTCTGGGTCAATGTTTTCGGACAGAAAAAATTAATGAAAGATTCCAAAAGCGGTGTCATGCACATCGTATTGTTCTATGGCTTCCTTCTGGTCCAGTT
>SNQY01000195.1_pt1 | contig 30986 bp, 23 predicted proteins | sample 2580551 | NCBI WGS metagenome assembly SNQY01 (sample SAMN10953785, study PRJNA522744) | food fermentation metagenome | isolation source: 144-hour incubation of native-enriched microbial consortia from nixtamalized... | place: Mexico | collected 2017-09-24 | reverse complement strand
AGTTCCCTGGCATCGAACTCCCCCACGGCATGGCGTATGTTGTGCAGCAGCGACCAGGCGGTTTTGTAGGTGACCCGGATCACCTTGCTCAGCCGCAGCGCCGAGATGCCGCCCTCAAGCAGGAATAAATCCAGGGCCTCGAACCACTTCACCAAGGGGAGATGCGTTCCTTCAAAAATCGTGCCGACCAAAGGCGATGTTTGATGCTTGCACTTTCCGCACTCAAACAAGGGGATATGCCGGGAAGTGAGACGGCTGCACCGGGTGTGAGCGCAGCGCGGGCAGACGAAGCCATTTGGCCACTTCATCGCGATCAGCGCCTCCATGCAGTCCTGTTCGCTGTTAAAACGGCTGCTGAATGGTTGAAGTTCCGTTCCCGCATTGACCTCCATGTTCACTCGCCCCCGAATCAAGAATTTACGTACATATGTTCCATTTATTTCATTATACCAAACACACGTTCTCTTATCAAGCCAAAAATCTCACCTGAACCGCCTTATTTTTTCCTCATCTTTTTGTTTTTTTTCTTCTATCTTTTTTTGGAACCCTTGCTCTAGCCCCCTTGCTCCCTGCTCCCTGGACGAAAGGGATAATCGTGCAAAGGCAGGCAGCAGGCAGGGACACCACCAAGACACGGACCCTTTAGTCAGCCCCTCACCTGGTGTCGATTTGTGACACTGCTAAAAAAGGCTACTGTGCAAAAGATGCACGCTCACTAGCACCGCGACTGCTGCGCTTAGTTTTCTGTAACCAATCTATCACCTTTGTAATTGTACCATTGTGTATAATTGATTCCAGTCTAAGCATGACGGCGGAAGGAAGGGGAGCATACATATACCATGACGACCATTCTGATCGTGGAAGACGATATGAGCTTGAACAAGGGGATTGCGTTAACGCTGGCCCAGGACGGAATTTCGATCGAACAGGCCTATGATTTGGCCGGCGCGGAGCGGCGGCTTGCCGCAGGGGGCGTCGATTTGATCGTGCTCGACGTGAATTTGCCGGACGGGAGCGGGCTTGATTTTTGCGAAAAAGTAAGGGCAGGGTCGCGCGTGCCGATTATTTTTTTGACTGCCAACGATATGGAGTCGGACATCGTCATGGGCTTTGAGCTCGGCGGGGACGATTACATCACCAAGCCGTTCAGCCTGATGGTGCTGCGCTCCCGGGTGATGGCGGTGCTGCGCCGCTGCGATTTCGGACAGGAGGACAAGGCGGCGATTCCGCCGTTTCTGTTCGACTTCGGGAGAATGGATTACCGCAAACAGGGGCAAAGCATCAGCCTCAGCATTACGGAGCAGAAGCTGCTGAAAACGCTGGTGGCCAACCGGGGGCAAATCTTGACGCGGGAGCAGTTGATGGACGCCGTGTGGCTGCGGGAGGCCGAATTTGTGGACGAGAATGCCCTGACAGTGACGATTAAAAGATTGCGCGCCAAAATCGAAGACGACCCGTCGGCGCCGAAGTACATCAAAACCGTATACGGTCTCGGATACATGTGGGCCGACGCGGGGGGGCGGCGATGAGCGGCGGCGGAATTGGCAGAGCAACCGGCCAAAGCGGGCAAGGCAGACAAGACGGCCAAGGCAGGCAAACCGGACAAGGCGTGCAAGTCGGCCAAGCCGTGCAAGGCGGCCAAGCCGGACAAGGCGCGCAAGGGGTACAAGTCGGCCAAGACGGGCAAGTCGGCCAAGCCGCCCAAGCCGGACAACGCATGCAAGGCGGTCAAGCCGGACAACGCGGGCATGCCGGCCAAGCCGGCCAAGCCGTGCAAGGTGGCCAAGGCGTGCAAGGTGCCCAAGCCGTGCAAGTCGGCCAAGCCGTGCAAGGCGGCCAAGCCGGACAAGGCGCGCAAGGGGTGCAAGTCGGCCAAGCCGCCCAAGCCGGTCAAGGCGGCCAAAGCGGCCAAGGCCGATCCAGCGCGCAAGCCGGCTACCGAGGCCGGAATGCCCTTGCTTTTGCCCCGGTCTATGCGGCGTACGGGACATTGTTTGGCCTGCTGGTGCTGGGCTACCCGGTTGCGGCCCGGTATTTGGCCGGGGAGGTGTTCGGCCCGCCGCTCTGGCTGCCCGTGTCCTTTGCCGCGGCGATGTTCCTGGCCGCCGTTTCCTTCGCCCTGCTCCTGAGGGCCAGAGCGGCGGCCGCGATCCAAGCGGCTTTCGACATTGTGGACGCGGCGATCGGCGGCCGGCAGCGGCTCACCGGCTACGCGGAAACGAATCTTTCCGCGCTGGAAAACAAAGTGTTCCGCTATGTCGAGCTGACCCGGGCGCGCGAGCGGCAAATCGAAACGGAACGGAGCAAGATCAAAACGCTGATCTCCGACATTTCGCACCAAACGAAAACGCCGCTTTCAAGCATCATGCTGTACAGCGAGCTGCTGGAGGAAGTTCCGGATCTGCAAGAGGATGCCCGCCAGTATGCGGCTCAGATCAAGCTCCAAGCGGCGAAGCTGGACTGGCTGATCGGCTCGCTGGTCAAAATGTCCCGGCTGGAGGCAGGCATGATCTCGCTGCAGACCGCCGTGTCTCCGGTGATCCCCACGATTACGCAAGCCGTATCGCATGTGTATGCGGCGGCGGAGCGCAAAGGCACACGGATCGCGATTGACTGCGATCCGGCGGCCGCGGCGAAGCACGATCCGAAATGGACCGCGGAGGCGCTCTTCAACCTGCTGGAGAATGCGGTCAAATACAGCGAGCCCGGAAGCAGCGTGCGTATTTCGGTTCAGGCGGGCGAAATGTTCACCCGCATCGATGTCGCCGACCGGGGTATCGGCATCGCGGAGAGCGAATGGAACGATATTTTTAAACGCTTTTACCGCAGCAAGCAAGCGGCGGGGCACGAAGGCGTCGGGATCGGCCTGTATCTGGCCAGGGAGATCGTTACCGCCCAGGGCGGGTACGTTAAGGTGTCGTCCAAGCTCCGCCAGGGAGCGGTGTTCTCTGTTTTTTTGCCCGCGATTTAGGGAATTCTGTCGATATTGTTATTTTTCAGACACCCGGGAGTCAGATTGATCTGCTACATTTAATCCTGTACGTGCGTACAGGTTTTTTTATTGGGGGGAGGAAAAGGACATGCCGATTCTGCAAATCGAGGGGCTTAAGAAATATTACGGTCAAGGAAGTACCGCCGTAAAGGCGCTGGACGGAATCGACCTGAGCGTGGAAAAAGGCGAATTTGTCGCGATCGTCGGCACGAGCGGCAGCGGCAAAAGCACGCTGCTTCATATGCTGGGCGGGCTGGATCGGGCGACGGAGGGAAAGGTTTACGTTGACGGAAACGATATTTTTGCGATGGATGACGAGAAGCTGACAATCTTCCGGCGGCGGTCGGTTGGCTTCGTGTTTCAGAGCTACAATCTGATCCCGATCCTGAATGCTTACGAAAATATCGTGCTGCCGATCGAACTGGATGGAGCCCGCGTGGACAAGGAATATGTGGACCAGGTCATCGAAGCGCTTGGGCTTGGCGGTAAGGTGCACAATCTGCCGGCGAATTTGTCCGGCGGGCAGCAGCAGCGGGTGGCGATTGCCAGGGCGCTGGCGAGCAAGCCTGCGATCATACTCGCGGACGAGCCGACCGGAAACCTGGACAGCAAAACAAGCCAAGAAGTGATGATCCTGCTGAAGCAGATAAGCGAGCGGTTTAATCAGACGATTGTGATGATTACCCATAATGAAGAGATCGCGCTCACCGCCGATAGGATCGTGCGGATCGAAGATGGCCTCATCGCCGGCCGTTCCGGCCGCGCCGAAGGGCAGGAGGCGGGTTCGAGATGATGGCGGCGAACAATCGTAAAGCGGTCGCCCGCATCGCCGGGCGAAGCCTGAAGGCCAACCGGCCGCGCAATCTGATCATCATCAGCGCCATCGTGCTCACGACTCTGCTGCTCACCTCCGTGTTTACGATGGCCTTCAGCATCAACGAATCGATGCAGCTGACGAAAATGAAAACGTCCGGCGGCGATTTTCACGGCAGCTTCAAATATTTGAAGCCGGAGGAGGCGGACCGGCTCCTGCAGCACCCGGCGATTAAGGAGTACGGCAAATCCGTGCTGGTCGGGTTCGCGACGGGCGATGCGTTGCGCGGCACCGCGCTGGAAATCGACCATATCGACGAAAATGAGGCCAAGCACAGCTTCATTCAATTTACGCAGGGCGGTCTGCCGCAGGAGGAGAACGGGATCGCGATGAGCACTTGGGTGCTCGATTTGCTTGGCGTGCCCCATAAACTGGGCGCCAAGGTAAAGCTCGATCTGGATATCGACGGCCGGGTGGTCTCCAAGGAGTTTGTGTTGTCGGGGTATTTTCCGGCGGACCGCAACTTGTCGATGTCGGGGCTGGCTTTTGTATCGAAGGCGTTTGTGCAGCGGAATATTTCACAGATCGACCCCGAACAGTCGCGGCTCAGCGGCAGTTATGTCAATACGATCCGGCTGGACGTCATGTTCGGCAATTCCTGGGATATCGAGAAGAAGCTGCAAAAGATGCTGTCCGACACCGGGCTGGATGTTCCTTACGGCGTCAACTGGGCCTACACCAGCGTAGCTCTGAATGAGGACCCGATGAATGTGATTCCGCTCGTCATCCTGATCTTGATTATTATGCTGAGCGGATATTTGCTGATCTACAATATTTTTCATATCTCCGTCGTGCGGGACATTAAATTTTACGGGCTCCTGAAAACGATCGGGACCACCCCGCGGCAGCTCAGAAGGGTCATTTCCATTCAAGCGAACCGGTTGTATTTGGCGGGTCTTCCGGTCGGGCTGGCTTTGGGCTACGGAGCCGGCGTGTGGCTGCTGCCGTTGTTGCTGCGCTTGTCCGATGGAATGGAGACCGTAAATTCGGCCAACCCGCTGATTTTTCTCGGAGCCGCCATTTTTGCTTATTTGACGGTCCGGATCGCCGCCAGCAAGCCGGGCCGGACGGCAGCGCGGATTCCGCCGGTCGAGGCGGTGAAATATTCCGGGATCGGCGGCCGAGGCGCGGGCCGGAAAACCAAACGCTCGCTGCATGGAGCCAAGCTGTTCAGGATGTCGTTTGCGAATCTGTTCCGCTACAAAAAGAAGCTGTTGCTCATGCTGGCCTCCTTGTCGTTAAGCATTATTTTGTTCAGCGTGATTTATACGGTCATCTCTTCGTTTAGCGTTAACAAGTATTTGAACACTTTTATTTCCGGAGACTTTGTCGTTAAAGAGGATGCCGGGGGCCTGGGTGGCGTGCCCCAGCCGGATACCGCCGTGCTTACGGAAGAGGTTTGCCGGGAGCTAAGCGGGATCGACGGGGTCACTGGCTTGGATAAAGTGTACTATAGTGCTGATGTGCTTAAAATGAGCGAGCCGATCCGGCGGACGCTGGAACCGCTGGCGGCGGCGGAAGACCCCAGGCAGCCCGCGTTCGCCATGCTTCTGAAGAACGGAACCGTCCCGCTGCAGCTTCATGGCATTGACCGCGGATGGTACGGTGTGCTCGACAAAAACGAGATCGCCGCCGGTGCGTTTGACCCCGTCAAGTTCGATTCCGGGAATTATGTTCTCGTTACGGAAGCGGAGCTGGGCCCGGATCAATATACGAGCTACTATCGGCCGGGCGACCGGATTAAGCCGGACGGCATGAAGAAGAGTTATGAGATTATGGCGGTATTGAAATCGGATGCGCTGTATGCGGCGGGGACGCAGTTTTACATGACCGGAGGCTTTAAAGTGTTCTGGCCGGCGGACGAGTTCGTCAAGTCGGTGAAGGACCCGGTCATTTTGTCCGCGACCTTGCATGCCGATCCGGCCAAGCTTGGTGAAGCGGAGGCGGCGGTAAAATCCATCGCGGCGTCCAGCCCCAGCCTGTTCGTAAAATCCCGGGAGGATTACAAACAGGAGATGCAAGGCTTTATCCGCATCTTTCAAACGATCGGTTACGGCCTGAGCTTTGTGATTGCCCTGATCGGCATATTGAACTATATCAATACGGTGATCACCGGCATGATTTCCCGCCGTAATGAATTCGCCATTTTGGAGAGTGTCGGCATGACCCGAAAACAGCTGAAGAAAATGCTTTTGTTGGAAGGGCTCTACAGTGTATTATTGACGGGCCTGATCGTGGGTACGGCGGGCTTGGGATTGACGTATGCGGTAGCCAAGGGAGTTGCGGACAAAATCGAGTTTGCGGAATTTCGGTTGAACCCACTGCCGCTGGCCGCCGCGGTGCCGCTGCTCATCGCGATCGCTTTAAGCGTTACGCTGGCCGCCTACCGCCGGATGTCCAGGGCAACGATCGTGGAAAGGCTGCGGGAAGCGGAATAAAATCGGCCCAATAAAATGCACCCCTGCGAGTTCATCGGGATAAACGGGACAACCGTTTTTCCGATATTTGCTCTGCGGGGTGCATTTATTTGAAGGGATGCCGTGAGGCGGCTCCTTATTCATAACTCATGAGAAAGAGCTCAAGCTTCTAGGGACTCGCGTTTTCTTGACCCCGCCGCGGAAGCGCTGCGGAGATAAACAAACGATGAGCCGAGGGCGAGCAGCGCCATGACCATCAGCCCCCAAAAAATATTGGAATAGGCGGCGGTCAACGGCAGGCCGTGCTGCCACTCGATGGCGCTGGACGCCAAGGCGATGCTGAAGGCCCCGCTGAAAAACTGCAGCAGTTGGAACAGCCCCATGCCCGAACCGATTTGGGACGCGGGCAGGATGCGGGAGATCTCGTTGGACACGCTGCTGGAAATAATGGTGAATCCTAGACTCGTGAGCAAATAAATGAACAGGATGGCGAGCCAGGATTGCCCGCTGAACAGCGCGAACAGGATCATGGCGCTTAGCATCAGCAGCGGCACAAACCGCAAAATCGCGCCGTTGCCGTGCTGGTCGATAACGGAGCCGACCTTGCGCGAGGCGACCATGGCCAGCATCGAGCCGGGAAAAATGATGAGGCCGGCATGGCTGGCGCTAAGATGAAAATGGTGCACCAGGATTTGCGGCAGCAGAAACAGTGTGGCGAAGCTGCACAAGTACGAGGCGATCCCCACAGCCGACAAAGTCAGATAAGCGCCGTTGCCGAACAGGGCGGGCGATACGAACGGCTCCCGCGCGCTGCGGACGCGCCAGACGAACAAGGCGAGCGCAAGTACGCCGAAGACCAAAGCGACCCAGGCGTGTTGGGTCAAAAACAGCAGCAGCCCGGTCGTGCCGATGGCGATAAATACGGCGCCGGGGGTATCGAAGGTGCCGCGCGCCGTTTTCTCCTTCGGTATGTAGAGGAGAAAAAACGGCACCAGCACCAGGGTCAGCGCGGTCACGACAAACAGGTATCTCCAGCCCCAGTATTCCACGATCGCGCCCCCGGCGACGGGACCAAGCCCGAGTCCCAGCGAAACGGCCGACATAATCAGCGCCATCGCTTTGCCGCGGCGCTGAATCGGCACGTACCGGGTGAGCAGCACCAGCGACAGCGACACGATCGCCCCGGCGCCGGAAGCCTGGATCACGCGTACGGCGAGCAGAAACCAGAAGCTGGTGCTGAACAGTCCGGCTACGGCGGCAAGCCCCAGCGTCAGCAGCCCGACCGCCAGCAGCCTCCGGATGGGCAGAAAGTCCGCAAGCCGGCTAAACGTAATGGATGAAATGGCAAACATAATCGAATAGCCGGTGACAATCAAGGAGGAAACGGAAGCCGTGAGGCCAAACGTTTCGGTTACGTCGGGCAGCGCCAGGTTAAACATGGCCGTGTTCATGATGACCAGGACGACGGCAAGTCCGAGCAAAAGCGTCAGCAGCCCTTCCTTCTTTATAGAGGTTTCGGAGGAAGGGAGCGCGGGAATTTCGGTTGATACAACATTCATGCAGCATTTCACCCACTCTTTATTTGTTTTATTGTTCGATTGTAATCGAACGATTGAAATATAGCATGCCATCGTTTAAAATGCAATTAGGGAATCGAAAAAAAGATAAAATTTCTTTTACGCGATTTTTAATCGATGGCAGATCAATATATGCACAAAGGGGTTTTTTCGATGAAAGTGCTGTATCATCCGGACCGGGAAGAAATCCAGTTGTCTTCCATACTGTATGCCCTTAGCGATCCCGTACGGTTAAGCGTCGTGGCCGAAATCCGCAAAAAGGGCGAGCAGCCGTGCAACTGCTTCGACGTGCCGGTCGCCAAATCGACGTTGTCCCACCATGCCCGCACGCTGCGCGAGGCGGGGGTTGTGTTTACGCGCATCCAGGGAACCCAGCGCTTTCTGTCGCTGCGGGAGGAGGATCTGGAGTACCGCTTTCCCGGACTGCTCGATTCGATACTGAAGGCATACGAAAGCTCAAATGGTAGAATTGGCTTAGAGCTGTCCGAAGCGGACCGCTAAATTAGCTGAAATCGCAAGGGGCGAAAGGATAACATGGATATGCTAAAAATCGATCTGACGGGAAAAATTGCTTTGATTACTGGAGCAACCGGGCAACTGGGACGGGTGATGGCCCGGACGCTGGCCGGGTGCGGGGCCAAGGTGGCCATTCACTACATGAATAACGAAGCCAAAGCGCAGGAACTGCTTGGCGAAATTACGGCGGCGGGCGGATCGGCGATGATTGTGCAGGGCGATATCACGAAGGAAGCGTCCATGGTGCATATGAAAAAAGAAATCCGGGAGAACCTGGGCGATCCGGATATCGTCGTCAGCAACGCCGTCGTGCAATACGACTGGATGTCCGTGCTGGAGCAGCCCGCATCGGACTACGTCAGCCAGTTCGAATCGTGTGTGCTGCAGAGCGTATTTCTCGCCAAAGCGTTTATACCGGCGATGATGGAGAAAAAATACGGACGTTTTATCGGGATCAACACCGAATGCGCGATGCAGAATTTCCCGAATCAATCGGCCTACACGGCCGGCAAAAGAGGGATGGACGGCGTATACCGCGTACTGGCCAAAGAGGTCGGCGAGCATCAGATCACCGTCAACCAGGTGGCCCCGGGCTGGACGATCAGCGAGCGGGAACGAAACTTAGAGGAGCGGAACGATTCGGCTTACATCGCCGGCGTTCCGTTGAAGCGGCGGGGCGAGGACCAGGATATCGCCAACGCCGTGGCGTTCCTCGCTTCCGACTTGGCCGACTTTATTACGGGCGCGTACATCCCGGTCAGCGGCGGCAATGTGATGCCGGCGATTTGACCGGCTGCGTCCTCGCTCTTATCTCCACACCACACCAAACCAAACCTCTGCCGGGAAATAGAGGTATTTTATGCCGTTATTTTGTGAATTCTCCCCTTTCTACGCAAAATAGCGGCATTTTTTTCCGTTATTTGGGGACTAGCTTGGAAAAAGCACATGTTTGTCTCTCGTTTTTCTGTAATAGAGGTAAAAAAATCCTCTATTTTCGTTGTACTCCTTTTTTGGGGAACATAAGGACCTTTTTTACCGCTATTTTCATGAACTCCACAAAAACGCAGGCCGCGTGTCCTCCTTACACCCTTTAATTGCACTGACAGCCCCTTATTGCACTGACAGTCCTTTAATTGCACTGACGGTCCTTTAATCGCTCCGGCAGTCCTTTAACGTGCCCCCATGTTTTAAGCTCGCCCATTAGAGGCCTTGAGAATTCTCTCTAGTTCATTCTTGTAATAGATAATATAAAATGGTGACACAGATAAAAACATAGTCTATAATCAGATGGTGAATAACTTGTATAACAGTAGTTTTAAATAACTAGTACAGTAGTTTTGGCGCAAAGAAAGGGGGAGGGGCTTATCATCACCCTGGAACATGTGAGCAAAACATATCGCTTGCCGGACGGTCAGTTGGAAGCGGTGCAGGATGTGTCCCTTGCCGTCGAGAAAGGGACGATTCACGGTATTATCGGGGCGAGCGGGGCCGGCAAATCGACGCTGCTGCGGATGATGAACGCTTTGGAGCTGCCCGACCGCGGGAGAATTACCGTCATGGGGCGGGAACTGACGGCTCTCCCGGAAGCTGCGCTGCGGAAGGTGCGCCGGTCGATCGGGATGATTTTCCAGCAGTTTCATCTGCTGAACAACCGGACGGTCAGCGGCAACATATCGGTGCCGCTTGAATTGGCCGGGACCGCAAGACGCGAGCGCGCCGAGCGCGTGGATGAGTGCCTGCGGTTCGTCGGCCTGCCGGACAAAGCGAAGCAGTATCCGTCGGCCTTAAGCGGCGGGCAAAAACAGCGGGTGGCGATCGCCCGGGCCCTGGCGAACCGGCCGGACGTGCTGCTCTGCGATGAGCCCACCTCGTCGCTCGACCCGCGGACGACGGCGGAAATTTTGGAGGTGCTGAGGCATATCCGCAACACCCTTGGCGTAACGATCGTGATCGTGACCCATGAAATGGAGGTCGTGAAAAGCCTCTGTGACACCGTGTCCGTCATGGAGAACGGAAGGCTGACGGATACGTTCCCTTTGGGGCAGCGCCGGGGCGAGGCGGATACGTCTGCGCTTACGATGTCCTACCGGGAGCAGCTGCTCGCAGGAACGGAGGGGCGCCATGTTTGATTTTACCGCCATGTGGCACGATGTGCTGCAATACCGCGTTCAAATCGGGGAAGCGATCGGCGAAACGTTTATGATGGTCGGTATCTCGCTGGCCGCGGCTATCCTGCTCGGGTTTCCGCTCGGCACGCTGATGTTTCTGACCGGCAAAGGGCAGCTGTACGAACATCGCGGCTGGTCGGCCGTTCTGAACAGCGCTGTGAACATTGTACGCTCCTTTCCGTTTTTGCTGCTGGTCGTGTTTATGATTCCGCTCACCCGCTTGATTGTGGGCACCGCGATCGGCACACTGGCCGCTTCCGTGCCGCTGGCGATCGTGGCGGTGGCGATTTATTCGCGGTTCGTGGAGCAGTCGCTGCTGGAGGTGCCGCGCGGCGTGATGGAGGCGGCCCGGGCCATGGGGGCCTCGAAGCTGGCTATCATTTTTAAATTTTTGCTGGTGGAAGCCCGTTCCGGCCTGGTGCTTGGACTGACCTCCTCGACGATCAGCTTTATTTCCTACTCCACGGTCATGGGGGTGGTCGGCGGCGGCGGGGTCGGCGATTTTGCCATCCGCTACGGCTACCAGCGCTTCGAAACGGAACTGATGGTTGCCGTCATCGTGCTGATGATTATTTTGGTGCAGGGCATTCAGTTTGCGGGAAATGCGATTTCCCGGCGTTTGGACAAGCGTTAAGTTTTTTTGCGGGGAAGCCCGGATTCACTGGCAGCATTAATTGGCAGCGTTAAGCAGGCAGCGGGTAAAAAGAGCAAGGAAGAGAATTAGGATGAGGGTTGAAGGGGGAGTTTTTTCATGAAAATGATGAAATGGATGATGAGCCTGGCGCTGCTGGCGCTTGTGCTGACTGCGTGCGGGAGCGGCGGCGGACAAGACCGGGCGGCGAAAGGCGCCGGGAATGAAGCGGGGACGAACGGGGCAACTTCGGCGGCAGCGTCTGCGGAAACAACAACGACAACGTTGAAGGTAGCCACCTTGATTCCGCCGATGACGGAAATTCTTGAATTGATCAAGCCGCAGCTTAAGGAGGAGGGCATCGACCTGGAACTGGTGGTATTATCCGACAACGTGCAGCCGAACGATGCCTTGGCCAACAAGGAAGTCGATGCTAATTTTTTCCAGCACGTTCCTTATATGGAGCAGTACAATGAAAGCAAAAACGCCCATCTAGCGGCGGTTCAGCCGGTATATCACGCGGTGTACGGCGCATATTCCAAAAAGTACAAATCGATGGAGGAACTGCCGGACGGGGCGACGATCGCCATCGCCAACGATCCTTCCAACATCGCCAGGTCGCTGATGATGCTGGATAAGGCGGGGGTCATCAAGCTGAAGGAAGGCGCGGGGCTGGAAGCCACCCAGGCGGACATCGTGGAAAACAGCCATAATTACAAATTCGAAGAAGTCGATTTGCTCATGCTGGCCCGGATGCTCGATGACGCCGATCTGGTGCTGATGACGCCGGCGTATGCCAGCCCGCTCGGACTGACGCCGAAGAAGGACGCGCTGCTGACGGAAACCGTCGATTCCGCGTTTGCCATTACGCTTGTCGCCCGCGAGGACAACAAGGATTCGGAGCCGGTCCAAAAGCTGGCCAAAGCGATTTCCAGCCCGGAAGTGAAACAGTTCCTGGAGCAAAAATACGACGAGATCGCGCTGCCGGCGTTCTAAAAACGGGATCTGGCATCAAAAGGGACTTGGCATCCAAAGGGACCTGGCATCAAAGGGGACCTAGCCAGCCTAGCCTCAGGAGTGCTGTGTTGCACTGCATGACAGAGGTCGAGCACAGAGGCCGGCGCATCGGCTGGCGCATCGGCGGGCTGCCGGCGGCAGGCGGCATAAGCCAAACTTCCCTCTTCATAAGATAGTGATAGCGAATTGTTTGTGAAGGAGGGAAGACGATGCAGATCCATGTCGTTCAGCGGAATCAGACCATATACAGCATCGCCGATACTTACGGCATCCCCTATGACGATATCGCGGAAGCGAATGAAATTCCGGATCCCAACCGGCTCGTCGCAGGCCAAGCTTTGGTTATTCCGATCGTCGGCAGCTATTACCGGGTTCAGCCCGGCGACAGCCTGTGGTCGATTGCACGGCGGTTCGGAATCAACTATCGGGAGCTGGCTCGGGTAAACGGCATCTCTCCGGACCAGACGTTGTCGGCCGGGTTTCGCCTGTACATTCCTCCCCGCCCCAAGCGGAGCGCGGAGTTTAACGCCTATGTGGAACCGCGTGGCGGGACCGTGGCCCCGGCGCTCGAGGAGGGGGCGCGGGAGGCGGCCCCGCATTTGACTTATCTGGCGCCGTTCAGCTTCCAGGCGCGGCGGGACGGTTCGCTTAAAGAACCGTTGCTGGACAACTTTCCGGCCATCGCCGGAGAGAACCGGGTCGTGCTGATGATGGTCGTTACGAACCAGGAAAACGACCGGTTCAGCGATGAACTGGGACGGATTCTGCTGAACGACCTGCCCGTCCAGGACCGGCTTTTGGACAATATCGCGGCCACGGCCCGCAATTACGGATTCCGGGACATTCATTTCGATTTCGAGTTTTTGCGGCCGGCCGACCGGGAAGCCTACAATGCCTTTTTGCGGAAAGCGCAGGCCCGTTTCGGGCGGCAGGGCTGGCTGATGTCGACCGCGCTGGCGCCCAAGACGAGCCGGGAGCAACAGGGGCTGTGGTATGAAGCCCACGATTACCGGGCGCACGGGGAAATCGCCGATTTTGTCGTGATCATGACCTACGAATGGGGCTACAGCGGCGGACCGGCGCAGGCCGTATCGCCGATCGGGCCGGTCCGCAGGGTCATCGAATACGCGCTGACGGAAATGCCGGCGGCGAAAATTATGATGGGGCAAAATTTGTACGGCTATGATTGGACCTTGCCGTTCGTACCCGGCAGCGTCGCGCGGGCGGTCAGTCCGCAGCGGGCGATCGAAATCGCGGCCCGGCATAATGTGGCGATCGAATACAGCGCGCGGGCGCAGGCTCCTTTTTTCAGGTATACGGACGGGGAAGGAAGACGGCATGAAGTGTGGTTCGAGGACGCCAGGTCCATCCAGGCGAAGTTCGATTTGATCAAAGAGCTGGGTCTCAGGGGCATGAGCTATTGGAAGCTGGGCCTCAGCTTCCCGCAAAACTGGCTGCTTATCGAAAGCAACTTCGACGTGGCGAAGCGGGTGTAATTCAGGTGGGTAACGTTGGGCAGGTAATGTCAATGTCGGGAGGTCTTGAATTTTCAAGAATTTTCAAATATAATTTTCATGTGATTTTTGCTACAGTGATATTGGGGTGGATGCGTTATGCTGAAACCAACCCAACATTTTAAAAAAAATTTAAATGAATATGGATCTTCGGGGTAAGGTGAAATTCCTGACCGGCGGTGAGGTTCCTCTGTTCCATGGGAAGAGAGGGGCTTAAGCCCGCGACTCGTTTACCGCGTGTTGTCCGCGGTTGGCGACTGACTTGGTGCGATTCCAAGGCCGACGGTATAGTCCGGATGGGAGAAGATCAAACAAGCAAGTTTGAACGGAGCTTTTTTGCTCTGGCCAGGCTTATTTGGTCGCCCCCGCAACCCCTTTTGTAGGAAGGATTGCGGGGGTTTTCTACGTAGACCCCATATTCAAGAAGGGGACATCATTATGAAAAATGCAAGTGCAAGCAGCAGTGTAAACGGAGTAGGAGCGGGAACCGGCAAGGCCGGTTTGCAGGCCGGACGCAGCGCCGGCACGCTGGCGGGAGGGTCCGCAGCGCCAGGCGGCGCGTCAGGGAAGGCGGCAGCCTTGGCCGGGAACGCGGCCGCGAAAGGTACGGCGAAAACCGGGTTTTGGCTCGTTGTTTTGGGAGCCGCCCTTTGGGGCGTCGACCCGCTGTTTCGGGTCATTTTGCTGAAGTCGCTGACGTCGGCGCAAATCGTTCTGATTGAACACATCATCATCGCTTTGGTGGCCGTTCCGGTGTTATGGAAAAACCGCTCCGAACTGAAAGGGCTGGGCTGGCGCCACGCCGGCGCGCTGCTCTTCATTTCCTGGGGCGGGTCGGCGATCGCCACCATCCTGTTCACGATGGCGCTCTCCAGCGGCGATTTGAACGCCGTGCTGCTGCTGCAAAAAATGCAGCCGCTGTTCGCTATCCTGCTCGCCGGTCTGCTGTTGAAGGAGAAGCTGCCGCGCCACTTTTTCGGATTGCTGGCGGTCGCTTTGGCCGGAACGTACCTGCTTACTTTCGGATTTACGGTTCCGATCGGGCACTGGAGCGATTTCGTGCAAATCGGCAGCCTGCTTTCGCTGGGAGCGGCCGCGCTTTGGGGCGGTTCCACCGTGATGGGGCGGCTGATGGTCGGGAAGATGAAGTATGAGACGGTGACGTCGCTGCGGTTTATTTTGGCGCTGCCGCTGCTGCTGGCCATCGCCTGGAACGAAGGGGCGGGCTGGAACCTGCCGGCCGGAGGCTGGCAGATCGCCGCCGTTTCGCTGAACATGCTTGGACAAGCGCTGCTGCCGGGTCTCCTGAGCCTGCTCGTCTACTACAAAGGGCTGACGACCACGAAGGCTTCGGTAGCCACGCTGGCCGAGCTGAGCTTCCCGATGGTCGGGGTGCTCGTCAACTGGGTGGCGTTCCAGCAGATGATTACGACGGCCCAAGTGTGCGGCTTCGTGCTGATCTGGGCGGCGCTGTTCATCATCTCACGCCAGGGCGGCTCGCCCGCCGCGGAGACGAAAGCGGGCAACTCGGGCAACTCGGGCAACGCGGGCAACGCGGGCAAAGTGGGCAAAGCTGGCGCTTAACAGGGAAGATCGTTTAGCTTGTGTGTTAACTAACTTTGATTTTGGGGACCTCTGTTGCGGAGGTCTTTTTTGTTGCCAAGAGGAATTTGGGAGTATGGGGCTTTGGCTGGTCCGGCACTTTCTGGATGGTCCTGCGCGCGACTGAATGCGGATTTGTAAACACGCTGACTGGTGACGGTGATTTTATTGGATATATCCAATAGAACGGAATTCTGCTTCCAATTTCGCAAGCTTGGTTGGATTTTTCCAATAGAATCGGCTAAAATTCTCAGAAAAGAGCCTATCGCAGCAAATCTATTGGATTTATCCAATGAGACTGCAGATTTGGCCGCGATGCCGGAGTAATCTATTGGATTTATCCAATGGGACATAGCTCTTGGACTGAGGAGAAGCTAATAGGGGCAGGCTCGATTGAACCCATATGATGTTAAGGAGCGAATTATGAAAATATTTATCGGACAACCTGTCATGGAATACGGGACCGATCAGCTCGAAAAAGCTCTGGAAAAAAATACGGGCGCGGATTTATACCTTTATCCCGAGGGATATTTGAACGATAATCTGGAGTCGGCTTGTAGTCTTGCCCAAACGTACAATAAAACGATCATCACCGGCTACAAAAAACCAAAGGACCGAGCTGTGATCATATACGGGAGCGGTGGCATCGTCCTGGATCGGGCTAAATACGACGATCCCAAGGTAATCGAGATGGGCCGCTTGAAAATCGGCTCCTTATTATGCGATGAACTTATTCTTCAAGGTCTTTCGACGGTCAGTGAGAAACTTGACCTGATCGTGCATCCCATCGGAGTTGGCATGTTTAGCGAAGGGCAGTTTGAGGAATGGATGAACCTGGCTAAAAAAAACGCGCGAGAACACCAAGCTATCATGCTGGGGACCAGCCACGCGAACGGATCCTATAAAAACTGCGGAACCTCCATCCCGATCGCCTATGGCGTAAACCGATATGGGGAGGAAATATTCGTCATGAAAAACGATACGCGGAGTGTTGTGTTGGATTTAGATACACTCGATAATGAAATTTTGGCTTAGAGCGTTGCGACTTCGAGACTCAACGAGGATTTGAAGACAAGCTGGAAAATTACTTCGTGATGAGCTATGTCTTAAAAGAAAGATCGCCGGTTACCCTGCTTTCTTGGCCAGGATAACGCGGCGATCTTTTTTCATGCCCATAAAAAAAATAAAACGCTTGGAAGTTAACTTTCCGTCTATAAAGTGAGAGTTCAAGACAGATCAGCAGCATTCAGGCTGAAGAAAGAAGCTTATGATCAGGGAGGGCATCATGAAAGAGGAAAAGCTGGCCGTGGCGGTTTGCACGGGAGACGAAGAAGCCTTCTTCAACTTCGTGTCCAGGCACAAGCGAAAGCTCTACGGCGTTGCATACAGCTACATGCACAACGAGGCCGACGCGCTGGATATGCTGCAGGAAGCAGCATATAGGGGGTGGTCGAAATGCCACACATTAAAAGATCCCGGCGCAATGCTGCCTTGGTTGATCCGAATCGTCATCCATTGCTGCATAGAAGAATTAAGACGGCAAAAACGCCGGAAAAAGATCATCTTGGAGCGCTCCGTTACATACACCCCCGAGATGATAAGTGTTGCAAAGCTCGACATGGAAAAGGCGCTAAACCGCCTAAAGCCCAAGTACAGAAATGCAATTATACTCAGGTACTACAATGATATGACCGTTCCGGAGATCGCCCAAATACTCGGGAAGGCGGAGGGGACCATCAAGACGTGGCTGCATCAGGGACTCAAGCAATTGCGCGGCAAAATAAATTACGGGGACGAGCATGGAGGTGAACTTCAACATGGCCAATCATGAGGACTGGATAATGGAAAAAAGCTGGCAGGAAGTACGTCAGGCTGCCGGAAGAGTAACGGACGAGAAGTTGGACGAGGCGCTGCGGCAGGGCATACAGCGGGCTGCTCGTGAACGGATGCGTCCGTTGTCCCGATTGCGGACGATGAAGCGGCTTCGCGTTGCCGCTGCGGTCCTGTCTATCTTGTTGGTCATCGGAGCCGGCGCAGTAGGCGGCTATAAATTAAATTGGGTACCTGGCGCTGAGGAAACACGGACCAATGTTCAGATTCCTTCCTATGTAGAGGACATTTTCGGTGAATTGGATAATCCCTCCATCATGTCCATGATTAAGCAAGCTGCAGCTCACGGACTGTATCATGAGTTGAATCAATCTGCCGCTACGGGAGGTTATAAAATTACGGTTGATGGGATTGTAGCCGACAGCAGGCGAATTATTATGTTCTACACCACAGAGAACCAGAATGAGGATCTTCCTTTACGTCTGAGCTATAATCATCCTCCGCAGTTGCTGGATCGTCAGGGCCGGCCGCTGAATGGTTCGTTCACTTGGGACACCTACGCCCAGTTGCCTAAAAATCAGCCGCTGACCAAGGGGGTTATGGTATTTGATTTTGAAACGGCCGGACAAATTCCGGAAAGCTTCCAGATCAAAACGACCTGGTCCCAGCTAAAACCTAAAGGAAGTAAGATTAAAGTGAAAACAGAAAACCTGGTTGTCCCCGTTACGATTCAAAATGGCGCTCACGCCGCGGATATTGAGGAGCGGCCGATCCACGTGGAGATAACGCAGAGCGGACAGCAGATCACCTTTACCCAAATGATTCAGAGTCCCCTGAGGACGGACCTTGTTTTCGATTTCAAGAGCAGCAACGGGAAAAAGCTGGAAAAGATCGAAGCCGTGCTGGAGCTTGCCTCACTGAAAAAGCGGGCAAAGGAGCGCATGGATTTTGATACAACATTAAGGTATGATCGAACCCTGCTGACGCCTGAGAGGGGAACGATTTACCTGACCAGCAGCTTCTACTCGGAGCATAGGGAATTATGGCTAAAATTTTATTATGCGAGCCTCCAGCCCGATCACGAAGTGCAGATTACCGTTGATCCTGAGGAAGGCAAGCTGGTTCACTCTCCCGATTCCCAGATCTCACTGGAGCGGATTCCGGAGGAAAGTACGGACGAGGAAATGCGTTTGCGTCTGCAGTACGGGCCGCAGGAAGAGTATAAAGGAGGATATTTCGAACTGGAAGATACGTTTGCGGATGCCGACGGCGAGCGCCATCCCTTCACTCAGCAATATGATGCCGGGGAAGGAACATTTCTCTCCATTCCGAACTACCGGCAATATCCCGGCCCCTTCAGCTTCGATATTATAAGATATTGGGGGAACGTTCTGGAATTAAATGAAGCGGATGAACAGCGCATTCGTTAGGATGTATATGCAGATATCACTATAAAAAAACAAGAGATACGTACGGGGCTGCCCCAAAAGGCCATTAACTTGAGCCTTAGGGACAACCCCGTTTTTGTGGTCATTGATGTGCAAACCCTTGCTTTAGGTGCGGGGAGGGGAGGGATAGGGGCCAGCCATGCCTCTCTTGCCGGAATAGCGGTAATTTGTGGCGTTATTTTTGGAATTTTCCCCTACTGAGTGAAATAGCGGAACTTTTGAGCCTTATCTGGGTAACAAGCGTGGGAAAAGCCCCTCTTTGTCCTCTTCCTCCCAAATTAGAGGTAAAAACTTCCTCTATATATAGCTAATCTACCTTTTTTGCTGAAAATAAGGACATTTTTTACCGTTATTCCCCTAGCCACTACAAAAACGCAGGCAGTGCGCCTTCACCATACCTCAATCAAAGGATAAGCCGGAGCGGACTTCTCCGGCGATTTACGTACGGCAACTCCCAGCCCGCAGCCCCGTTCTATTTCTCGTCCAGCCACAAAATGGCGGTTACGCCGCGCGGGTAGTAGCGGCTGCCGCAAATGACGCCGGCCATCATCTGGTCGCTCCAGCTCCAGTAAGCGTTCTGCTCGGAGGTGAGCCAGGCGGCGTGCGCCGCGTCGGCGGCCCGGCCCTGCTCATCCCACGGCAGGCCAAGAATGCGGCGGGCGATGAACTGGCACAGGTAGATTTTGCTGAGCCAGGAATTGTTGCTCGTCGAGGACAGCTTCCAGCCGCCGTCTTCGAACAGGCAGACGCCGGGCTTCAGCACCGCGCGCAAATGCTCCGCCAGCGCCGCGATGTACTCGCCGAACCGGCCGCCTCTGTCCAGCGCCTCCTCGCACCCCGTATACAGCGGGAAAATCAAGCCTTCGATCGCCGGAATGATTTTCGAATCGTTGTTCTCCTGAATCACGGCGGGAATGTAGCCGCCCGGCTGCATGTGAGCCACGATCGTCCGCGCGCACAGCTCGGCCTGTCGGCCGGCCAGCGCCGCCTGCTCTTCGCGGCCGTTATCCCGCAGCAGCTTCTCCATCGCCACGTAGGCGGCCCAGCTTTTGCCGGCCAAATAAATGTTGTTGCGCGCCTGACCGAGCGACACGTCCAGGCTGTCGTACGTGGTGATCTCCGCGCCGCCCATCGTCCGCGAGCTGTCCAGGCCCATGATGCCGGTCCGCTTGGCCGGGTCCGGGTGGTCGCGGTTCACCATGCTATCCAGACATTGCTCAAGCACGCCGAGGTTGCGGCTCAGCCACTCGTTGTCCCCCGTCTGACTCACATAAACGGAAGCGCACAGCACCCAGTTGACAAGCTGCTCATGCGTCATGTGCGAGAAGCAGTCGTCGATCGCATGCAGCTCATAAGCGGAGTAGCCGGGCCGGGAAAACGAATTGGCCACGCCCATATCATGCGTGAAGCTGATGCCGCCGGGATACACGGTATCATCGCCCGGAAGGCGGACCGTATCCTCGTAGCTGTAGCGGCGGGTGAACAGGTCGAGTTCGTTTTTGACCGTCCACGGGTTCATTTTCAGCTCAAAAAACAGCTGGTCAACCGTCAGATCAAACGTGTTCATCATCCGGTATTCACCTTCGTTGACGATCCACAGCGGCCGTCCCTCGTGGTCAAGCAGCTCGCTGGACCCGTAGTAGCTGCGGATGGCGTGCGCCAGCATAAACCGCTGATCCTCGTTCAGATGCGGAGCGTTCACCAGCTCTTCGGCTTGGCGCGCGGCTGCGAGCTTGCGGTCGAACTGCTCCAGCGCGTAAGCGGCCACTTCCTCGATATTGCCGAAAAACCGTGTGTAATAGTAGGACGCGTCCATTCCGGTAGTAACGTAACCGCCGCGGTAGAAGCAAAGCGCAAAGCGGTAAGTCGCTTTTTCGCCGGCCGGGGTATCCATCAAGAGCGCGCCTACCGGACCGAGCCCGAACCGCAGGTTTTCCGGCACCTTCGGCTGCAGAATCGCTTCCATCGTGAAAAATCCGGCGCTCGCCACCCGCGGATCGTTCGTGGCAATCGCCGTGTTCCGGCCCTGGCCGACGCCGCAAATCCGCCCTTCGGTCGTGTCTTCCAGGCGGCGGATCGAAGTGTACGGGTCGGTGTTCTGGAAACCGAAAAACGCTTTGCGCGCCGACTTGCCGCGGGTGTTGTCGACCGTAATTTCCGCCAGCACCGCTGGGCAAAGGGCGAAGCGGAGCTCCTCCTCCGCGGCGGATGCCGGATCGGGCACGGGGCCGAACGGGGAGTACAGGCGGAACGTCAGATCGCCGGCCTGCCACTCGTCGGTCGCCACGCCAAACCCCCGAGTGATCTCCCCGCGCGCAAACGCGGCGATGATACCGCTGTCATTTTTTTGCACGGAATGCTGAAGTTCCCCCTCATCTCCGCTATCCTCCGTCGTATAACGGTCGCGTTCGTCCTGGCCTTCCCCGAAAAACGGCAAGGCCCGGTAGCGGTTCTGGCCGTCTTCCTGCAATCCGATGTATATATTCTGATTGGGCGGGCTGCCAAGCTCCAGATCAAACCCGCCGCTTTTGCCGGGATACCCGAGCGTGAAGCTGGCGAAAGCGCCAGCCGGCGAGTGATGCGCGTTGAAAAAAATATTTTTACCCAACTTGATTACCTCCTGTTATTTAGGTAAATAGTGTGTTAGCTTGATTATATCAAGGGGTATTGGAGCCTCCTATGTCCAAACCGCCAATGAATTTACCCAAATCAATCAGAAAAAAGAAATTGACGGTAAAAGGAGAGTCGGTGTATGAATATGTCCGGAGAGCATCAGGTGGCCGAGTTTATGCTGCCCGATATGGATTCGACGTTCCGTTTGTTTGCCGCGCATTTGCGGACGGTAACGAACGAATGGTCCTACCCGCGGCACAGCCATCCGCTGTTTGAAGTGAATTTGCTGCTGGAGGGGCGCCAGGAAATGATCGTGGGCGGCCAGCGCTACGTGCAGCAGCCGGGAGACTTGATGCTGCTGCGGCCCGAGGACGTGCACGAGAGCCGGGCGGCGGGGACGGGAAGAATGACGTACTACTGCCTGCATTTCAACGTCGACGATCCCGCCATGCGGGAGGTGTTATGCCGGGGCGAAGAGGTGCTGTACGCGGCGGACAGCCCGTTGGCGAGGCGAATCCGCCCCAGCCTGGACAAGCTGATCGCGCTTACCTCGGGCGGCGCGGGCGTGAAGCTGGCCGACAAGATGCGAACCTTGGCGGCGCTTTTCGAGCTGTTCGCCGGCCTCAGCGACAGCTTGGCGGAAAGCGGCGCTTCCGGCAGCCGCGTGCATCGCATCGCCGCGGAGATCGCCGCGGGCCTTACGCGGTGCGTCGAGGCGCCGGACGCCGGGAGCCGTCCGGCCGGCATTGAGACGGCGGGCGGTGGCGCACACGGCGCAGGCGGCGGAAACGTGAGCGGCGATGGTGATCGCGGCAGCGACAGCGGCGGCCGCGGCGGCGCGGGCGCAGTTGAGGACGCGGACGGAGCGCGGGACACCGTGGCGGCCGTGACCGCCGGCCTCGGGTACAGCGCCTCCTCCTGCAACCGCATCTTCCGCAGCGTGTACGGCATGTCTCCGCGGCAGTACCTGTCGGCGCTGAAGCTGAAAAAAGCCAAGCTGCTGTTGATGGAGCCGGAGCTGTCGGTGGAAGACGTCTCGCGGCGGCTCGGCTACAAGGACATCGCCCATTTCAGCCGGCAGTTCAAGCGCTGGACCGGCGAACCGCCCGGCAAATTCCGCGGGCGATACCACATTTGAGGAGCCGGATGCGCGGCCGGCTTACGGAACCCGAAAACAGACTGAATCGAAAGGAATGAAGCGCATGGCAGCGTACCGCAATCCCGTGATTCCGGGATTTTATCCTGACCCCAGCGTTTGCCGGGCGGGAGAAGATTATTATCTGGTAACGAGTTCTTTTGAATATTTTCCGGGGGTGCCGATCTTCCACAGCCGCGACCTCGTTCACTGGCGGCAGCTGGGTTATGTGCTGAACCGCCCGAGCCAGCTGCGGCTCGACAAAGCGAGAAGCTCGGGAGGCATCTACGCTCCCACGATCCGTTACCATCAGGGAAAGTTTTATGTGACGACAACGAACGTGACCGGAGGCGGGCATTTATTGGTGCATAGCGGCGATCCCGCAGGGGAATGGTCCGACCCGGTATGGATCGATCAGCCGGGCATCGATCCGGATTTGTTTTTTGACGAGGACGGGACGGTGTATTTCTCGACCGCGTCGGGCCAGGCCGAAACCGGCATATATCAAAGCGTAATCGACCTTAAGACGGGAAAAAGATTAACCGAGCCGCAAATCATCTGGGACGGCAGCGGCGGTAAACATCCGGAGGCCCCGCATCTGTATAAAATCGGCGGGACCTATTATCTGATGCTGGCCGAGGGCGGCACCGAATACGGCCACATGGTGACGATCGCCAGAGGCGGCAGTCCGTCCGGTCCGTTTGCCGGCTGCCCCGGCAACCCGATCCTGTCGCACCGCAGCAAGGCGAGTCCGATTCAGGCCACCGGGCACGCCGATTTGGTGCAGGCTCATGACGGCAGCTGGTGGGCAGTTTGTCTGGGGATTCGTCCGGTCGGTTATCCGAACCGGCACCATTTGGGACGGGAGACGTTCCTTGCCCCGGTGAAATGGAACGAGCAAGGCTGGCCGGAGATCGGGGAAGGCGGGATGATCGCGGAAAAAGTGGAAGCGGATACACTGCCGCTTCATCCGTGGAGCGAACAAACAAATCACCGCGACGATTTTACGGCAGCGGCCCCGGAATTGGCCTGGAATTTCCTGCGGAATCCCCGTCCGGGCAGCTGGTCGCTGGAAGAACGCCCCGGCTGGTTGACCCTGTACGGTTTGCAGGTAACTTTGGACGATGAGGATGCGCCGGCGTTCCTGGGCAGACGGCAGCAGCATTTTGCCTGCCGGGCCGAGACGCTGCTGGAGTTTCCGCCCGCTCACGAAGGGGATGAGGCCGGGTTGACCGTGCTGATGAACCATCGCTTCCATTATGAAATCGCGCTGACGCGGACGGGCGGGGAACGCGTCCTTATTTTCCGCCGGCGGCTGGGCTCTTTGCGGAAAGTGGAGCACAGCGTCCCATGGGCAGGGGAGCGGGTGATTCTTGGCGTACAGGCCGATGCGGAAAATTACGTCTTTACATACCGCCATCCGGAACGGGAGGAAGAACGAACGATTCTGGGCAGGGGGGAGTGCAGCATGCTGGCGACCGAGGTGGCCGGCGGGTTCACCGGGGTATTCTTCGGGCTGTACGCGGTCAGCGGCACCTCCGCTCCCGCAGCCCCGGCCCGCTTTGACTGGTTTGATTACATCCCGCTGGACTAGCGCAAAGGAGATGACCGAAGTGATCACGATGGTTATTGCCGACGATGAGCATATTACCCGCCTCGGTTTGCAATCGCTGGACTGGGAATCCGAAGGATTCAGGCTTACCGGCCTTGCTTCTTCCGGCCCTGAAGCGCTCGATATGGTGCGTTCGCTGGCGCCCGATTTGCTGCTGACGGATATCCGGATGCCGGGTATGGACGGATTGTCCTTGATGAAGACGCTGAACCAGGAAAACCGCCCGGTCAAGGTCGTGTTCATTACGGCTTATCATCAGCTCGATTACGCCTTGTCGGCGATCGAACTGGGGGCGGTCGGCTTCGTGCTGAAGCCAACCGATCCGGATGAGATCATGGCGGCTTGCAGAAAGGCCAAGCTGCAAATCGAAGCGGAGCGCGAGCAGGCGGCAACCGAGCGCGATATGCGCCAGCAATTGAAGGAATATTCGCTCACCCTGCAGGGGAAGGTGCTGCCGGCCGCGGAAAACCATAATGCGATCGTCGCGCGGATGACGGATTACTTGGAAGCCCATTTCATGGAGGATGTGACGATCATCAAAATTTCCGAGACGCTCCATTTTCACCCCGATTATTTGAGCCGATTGTTCAAAAAGCAGACGGGGGAGACCTTCAGCGATACGCTGACGCGGATCCGGCTGCAGAAGGCGATGGAATATTTGGCCGATCCGGACGTGAAAGTTTACGAGGCCGCCGCCAAGGTTGGCATCCGGGACGCCCGTTATTTTGGGCAGCTGTTTAAAAAGCGCTATGGACTTACGCCGCAGGAATTCCGCTGCAAACAGCTGGCCGGCGGGGAGAAATGAACATGGTCTTCGGTAAACTCGGGCGCGGGCTGATTCAGCGGGTCCATGATTTCAAAATCCGCAGCAAGCTGCTGGCATCGTTTCTGCTGCTCATATTGGTGCCGATCGCCCTGATCGGCACGTTGACTTATCAGAAATCAAGATCGCTGATTCAGGAAAAAACGAACGACTATACGCTCGACTTGCTCAGCGAGGTCAGCAAAAATATCGAACTCCATCTGGTGGACATCGACCGGCTGTATCACACCGTTTTTACGAATGTGGATGTGCGGAACGCCTTGCGGGAAGCGAACAAAGGCTTCGACAGCCAGGTGGAATACGTGGCCGCGGCCAAGCGGATCAACCATTTTTTGGACAGCGTGATCATCGACCGGGACGAGGTGCAGTCGATTCAGCTGTATTCTTTAAAGCCCTACCGGTTCCAATCCTCGGATCCGCCGTTAACCGAATTAAGCCGGGAAGAGTGGCGGAGCCTGCAAAAAAACGAAGGCAATCTGATTTGGATGGACCCTGAACCTTTGGTGCCCGCCGTCACGGCGGGCAGTTCCGTTTATGACATGGACAACCTGAAGAAATCGGGGTATTTTGTCCTGCATCTCCGCGAAAAGGCGCTCTATTCCATCTACGGCTCGATCCAGCTCGGCAAACAAGGGGAACTTTGCATCATCAATCAGGACGGGGTCATCATCTCCCATGGCGACAAGGAGCTGATCAATACGCGGCCTTCCGCAGCCTATATCGGCCAGGTGCTGAGCGGCGGCAAACAGGGGAGCTTCAAGACGGCCCTGAACAACCAAAACGCGGTCGTCAATTACCGGATAATTGGGGAAACGGGGTGGCGGATCGTCAGCGTCATTCCCGCGACCGAATACGAAAACTTATCGATCCTCCTCAAAAACTGGATGCTCGTTCTTTTCGCTATTTTTATCACGGTGGCCGTTATTTTGTCCTATATCGTTTCCGACAGCATTTCCAAACCGATCCGCCAGCTTTCCGCCGTCATGAAAAACGTGGAAGGAGCTCGTTTGGACGCCCGCTTCGTGTACAACTCGCGCAACGAAATCGGACTGCTCAGCCGCAACTTCAACCGGATGGTCGACCGGATCAATCATCTGGTCAACAAAGTGTATCAGGAGGAACTGCTCAAGCAGCAGTCCCAGCTAAAGTATCTGATGTTCCAGATCAACCCGCATTTCCTGTTCAACACGCTGGAGACGATCAACTGGCTGGCCCGCATTCAAGGAGCCCCCGAGGTTGGCAAACTGTCCAAGGCGCTGGGCGATTTGATGCGGGAGGGGATCAAAGGGAAGGATTTCATTCCTTTGGTAAGCGAAATCGGCAATGTCGAGAAATACGTGTATATCCAACAGCACCGTTTCGGCGACAAATTCGTGGTCGACACCGATATCGATCCGAATGCGTTGTCCCTGTCGGTCCCGCGGTTTATTTTGCAGCCGCTGGTCGAAAATGCGATCGTTCACGGGCTGGAGCTGGCGATGGGCAAGGGGCGTATTGAGCTCCAAGGGTACTTTGAACAGGGCCGGCTGCTGCTGACGGTGAGCGACAACGGCGGGGGGATGGAGCCCGCCAAGCTGGAGGAAATCAGGTCCGCGCTGAACGGCGGTCCGGCGGATACGGCGGGCATCGGGTTGCTGAATGTCCATCAGCGGATTCAACTGCACTATGGAAAAGAATACGGGCTGCGGGTCGACAGCAGCTGCGGCGAAGGAACGAAAATTACGATCGCGCTGCCCGGTATACCGGGGCATGACGGGCCGGAATGAGCAGGAATCCAGCTCGGCTCCTCGAAGGAAGTCGGCGGCTGAACGGGATAAGGAGCCGCTTCGGCATCAGGCAGCGGACGGAATTGAGCAGCCGGCCCGAAATAGACAGTCCGGAATCCGGCAACGGGTCGGAATTTTCCACATCGAAGTCGGCACCGCCTCGTTTTGGTTTTTTCCCCCGAACTTTATGATGAAAGAGTAACAGCGCGAGACCAAAGGGAGGGTTCGATGGGATGAGTAGACAAAAAATGAAAACCGCAAGCCTTGCGGCGTTGCTGATGCTAGCCGTCAGCTTAACCGCCTGCGGCGGCGGAAACGGCAAAGCTGCGGACAATACGAGCGCCGGCCCGTCCGCGGAAGGCGAGGGCAAAACCCGGATGGTGATGTACGACTGGCAGACGAGCGATACGGCCATGACCCGAATCGGCGAGGATTTGGCCAAGGAATTTAATGCGCTGCCCAATTCCGCCGTGCAAATTGAAATTCAGCATGTTCCCGGCGATCCGTATTATCCGAAAATCAATGCTGGACTTGCCGCCAACAACGGGCCGGATGTGTTTTCGCTGCATGCGGCCGGCAAAATGAAAACGTACGTGGACGCAGGCCGCCTGCTGCCGCTGGACGATGCTTTCGCGGCCGACCCGGAATGGAAAGAGCGCTTTACCTCTGGCGCGTTTAATCTGCTCACGTTTGACGGGAAAATTTACGGGATACCTACGTCGTTTTCGACGGCGGTGCTGTTTTACAACAAAGATATTTTCGACAAATACGGCCTGAAGGCGCCCGCCACTTACGAGGAGCTGAAACAAGTGATTCAGGTGCTGACGGACAACAAAGTCACGCCGTTTGCCTTCGGTGCCAAGGAAGCGTGGACGAGCGCGTTGTTCAGCGAACTGGTCGCCAACCGGATCGGCGGAGACGAACCGTTTAACGCGATCATGAACGGCGGCGGCACCTGGGAAGACCCGTCCTACATCGAAACCGGGCGTATCATGCAGGAACTGGCCAAGCTGGGTGCTTTTCCCGAAGGTTTTCTCGGTATCGACAATAACGGCATGGTCAACCTGTTCAAAAACGGCGGGGCGGCGATGATGGTCACCGGCAGTTGGGCGATCAACCAGCTTACGGCGGACGATTCCAAAGTGAAGGATGCCGTGGATATCGCCAAATTCCCGACGTTTGAAGGGGGAAAAGGCGACCTGGACACGTGGCTGGGCCAGCCATCGTTTAACCTGGTGATCAACGCGAAAGCGAACGATCCGGACGCAGCCATCCGCTTCCTGAAAACCTGGTCGGAGGACCAATACCAGAAGCGGATCGCCGAGGAAGGCGGGGATATCCCGGCCACCAACGTGCAGCTTGATCCGGAGAAAGTGCCGGAGCTGTCCCGGAAATTAAGCGATCAAATGTCGACGATGAAAGGCATGTTTATTTTCTATGATCAGGGTCTCGGTGCCCAAATCGGGGATGAATACAACAATACGATTCAGGCGATTTTGGCGGGGCAGGCTCCGGAAGAGGCGTTTAAGGAATTGCAAGCGTATACCGAGCGTTATCGCGCCGAAAACAAGTGATGATAAGCGGAGCGGGTATACTTTTAGGGAATCCGCTCCCTTTCGGATAGGGTGGTCAATGATGGAAAAAGTGCTGCGAAACAGAATATCCATTCTGTTCTTCATTCTCCCCGCTCTGCTGATTTATACCGCCATCGTTTTTGTTCCGATCGTTTCCTCGGTGTACTTCAGCTTTTTCAGATGGGATGTCATCAGTCCGATGAAATTTATCGGTCTGGATAACTATACGCGGATGTTTACGCAGGACAACGTGTTTGGCGTCGGCGTCCGCAACATGCTACTGCTGCTCGCGGTCAGCCTGGCGCTGCAGCTCGGTTTGGGGTTCGTTTTGGCCGTTTTTTTGAGCGGCAGACTACGGGGCAAAGAATGGTTTAAAAACGTCTTTTTCGCCCCGGCGGTCATTTCCAGCGTTGCGGTCGGGATGATGTGGACCTTTATTTACGATCCGGCCATGGGGATTATCAATGCGCTGCTGAAGGCGGCGGGGCTGGAAGCGTGGGCCCGGCCGTGGCTGTCGGAGCCGAAAACGGCGATGTGGGCGATCGCGATCGTCACGTCCTGGCAGTTCGTCGGGTATACGATGATTTTGTTTATCGCGGCGATTCAGAACATTTCCGCCGACATTTTCGAGGCGGCGCGCATCGACGGCGCAACGGGCTGGAAGGTGGTCAAGCACATCACGCTGCCGCTGGTCAAGCCGATTACGAAGGTGAACACGATTTTGATCTCGATCGGGTCGCTGAAGTTTTTCGATTTGATTTTTGTGATGACGGGCGGTGGTCCGGCCAACCGTACGCAGGTGCTTGCTTCCTATCTTTATTACCGGTCGTTCGACCAGTCGGAGTACGGTTACGGCGATGCGATGGCCGTCGTTTTGCTGATCATGTGCCTGGTGGTTACCGTCATCATCAACAAGCTGTTCCGCGTGACGGATCAGGAAAGCTGAAAGGGGGAAGGCGTTCCCATGATGCAAAACGACATCGGCCGGCACCCTCTGAAAATGGTGTTGATCTACATTTTTCTCGGCATAGGAAGTTTGTTTTACCTTTATCCTCTGCTGTGGCTGGTTTTGAATTCTTTAAAACATACGCCGCAAATCTATGAAAATCCGTGGGGCCTTCCAGAGCAGTTCATCTGGAGCAACTACTCGGACGCCTGGACGACCGGGGGAACGGGAAAATATTTGTTCAACTCCGTGGTCATTACGGCCGTGACTTTGCTGATCGTGGTCGTGGTCAGTTCTATGGCGGCGTATGCGCTGTCCAAATTGCGCTGGAAGGCGTCGAAACTTACGCTAGGGTATTTTTTGATCGGGATGATGGTGCCGATTCACGCCACCCTAATTCCGCTATTCGTCTATTTCTCCAAAATCGGGATGATCAATTCGCAGACCGGCCTGATCATTATTTACGCCGCGTTTGCGCTGCCCGCCGCGATTTTGATTTTATGCGGCTTCCTCGGGGCGATTCCGAACGAGCTGATGGAAGCCGCCGTGATCGACGGATGCTCCGTTTACGGGGTGTTTTGGCGGATTATACTGCCGGTGGCCAAATCGGCGCTGATGACGATCGTCATCTTCAGCTTCGTCAGCATCTGGAATGAGTTGCTCGTGGCGCTCGTTTTTATATCGGACCCGTTGAAAATGACGCTGCCGGTGGGCCTATCCAACTTCAAGGATCAGTATACGACCGATTACGCTCCGATGTTTGCGGCGATTCTGATGGCGACGATCCCGACGATTACCGTCTGCGCGATTTTCAGCAAGCGGATTATGTCCGGAATGGCGGAAGGCGCGATCAAGGGGTAGCCGGAAGTGCGCTGTTTGCGGACGTCGGGAAATCGTTGTACCGCTAAAACTGCCGCCGATTGGGGGCTCTGGATTGAGGAAACTAGTTTTATGGTTGGGCCTTGCAGTCGATATGCCGCAGTTATAGGGGACCAAGTGTAAAAGCTCCGCTTTTGCATTTGATCAGCCGAATACTGGCATTTTGGCGAACATCGCCTGCACTTTCGACTTTTGCATTTCACGAACGCCTTCGGGCGTTTTTTGTCTGTTTATTGCCGAAGTTATGACTCAACTTTCGCAGCAAAAAATCGGTAGACAAGCCTTGATGTAGCAGGGTAAAGCCGCAATCCATTGCCGGAGTTGACGCTGAATCAAAGGCGGACAGTTTTGCACTGTAGCCGTTTCGAGCCGTGTCACAAATCGACGCCAGGGGAGGGGGCTGTCTAAGGGACTGTCTAAAGCGTTCGTGTCTTGGTGTTCCTGCCTGTTGCCTACCTTTGCACAATTATTCCTTTCGTTCAGGGAGCAGGGGGTGGGGCTAAAGCAAGTCATGGGTTCCAAAAAAGAGTAGAAAAACAAAAAAGATAAGGAAAAAATGAGGCGGTTCAGGTGAGATTTTCGGCTTGATAAGAGAACGTACGTTTGGTATAATGAAATAAATGGAACCTATGTTCGTATATTCTTGATTCGGGAGGTAAGCGGATATGGAAGCCAATGCGGGAACGGAACTTCAACCATTCAGCAGCCGTTATAACAGCGAGCAAGACTGCATGGAGGCGCTGATCGCGATGAAGTGGCCAAACGGCTTCGTCTGCCCGCGCTGCGCTCACACCCGGTGCAGCCGTCTGACTTCCCGGCATATCCCCTTGTTTGAGTGCGGAAAGTGCAAGCATCAAACATCGCCTTTGGTCGGCACGCTTTTTGAAGGAACGCATCTCCCCGTGGTGAAGTGGTTCCAGGCCCTGGAGTTGTTCCTGCTCCCTGATGGCATCTCGGCGCTGCGGCTGAGCAAGGTGATCCGGGTCACCTACAAAACCGCCTGGTCGCTGCTGCACAACATACGCCATGCCGTGGGGGAGTTCGACGCCCGG
>SNQY01000172.1_pt1 | contig 35076 bp, 28 predicted proteins | sample 2580551 | NCBI WGS metagenome assembly SNQY01 (sample SAMN10953785, study PRJNA522744) | food fermentation metagenome | isolation source: 144-hour incubation of native-enriched microbial consortia from nixtamalized... | place: Mexico | collected 2017-09-24 | reverse complement strand
GTGACCGTGCAGCCGGCTACGACCGCCGAGGCGTACGGATGCGAAAGCTGACACCGGGACGGATTACGCCCATACTGATCGCTGTTCACCTTCACGTCTCCGGAGAGCAGCTCCCGGGCATCGAACTCCCCCACGGCATGGCGTATTTTGTGCAACATTGACCAGGCTGTCTTGTAGGCTACTCGGATCACCTTGCTCAGCCGCAGCGCCGAGATGCCGTCAGGGAGCAGGAACAACTCCAGCGCATGAAACCACTTCACCAGGGGGAGATGCGTTCCTTCAAAAATCGTGCCGACTAAAGGCGATGTTTGATGCTTGCACTTTCCGCACTCGAACAAGGGGATATGCCGGGAAGTCAGACGGCTGCACCGGGTGTGAGCGCAGCGGGGGCAGACGAAGCCGCTTGGCCACTTCATCGCGATCAGCGCCTCCATGCAGTCCTGCTCGCTGTTAAAACGGCTGCTGAATGATTGAAGTTCCGTTCCCGCATTGATCTCCATGTTTACTCGCCCCCGAATCAAGAATATACGAACATAAGTTCCATTTATTTCATTATACCAAACGTATGTTCTCTTATCAAGCTGAAAATCTCACCTGAACCGCCTCATTTTTTCCTCAGCTTTTTTTTCTGCTCTCTTTTTTTGGAACCCTTTGCTCTAACCCTCCCGCTCCCTGAACGAAAGGAATAATCGTGCAAAGGCAGGCAGCAGGCAGGAACACCAAGACACGAACCCTTTAAATAGTCCCTTTAGACAGTCCCTTTAGCCCCCTCACCTGGCGTCGATTTGTGACACTGTTCGAACGGCTACGGTGCAAAAGGTAGGTACGCTGACCCCGCCGGATCGTGACGTCTCTACATCGTTGACGCTTCCATAGTTGCTCGACTTGATCACCGAAGCAGCCCAAAAAGCCGGGAAGACGCTGTCCATCTCTGATTCAGCGTCAACTCCGGCAATGGATTGCTGCTTTATCCAGCTACATCAAGGCTTGTCTGCCGATTTTTTGCTGCGAAAGTTGAGTTATAAGTTTTCAGCGGGGCTGAGCACTTCTATAATCGCAAGAAAACCACCGCTATACGCGGTCTGGCTTCCTTGAGAGTACGTCGTGGGGAACAACATTCTGACCTTTGCGCCGGCTTGCTTTCATATTGGAGCCCGATTTAAGAAACGAAGTTGGAAAGCATCTTGTCTTTTGCCGGCTTCCTGTTCCCGGGAGCAGTATGGATCATCAGCATGAGTACGGTGAGCGTAACCGGGAGGCCTGATGGAGGATAGACCAAGTACACATCCTTCCATGCGGGGGCAAACTTGTTCTTGTAATCGTACAGCCCCTTGAAGTTATAGAACTTGTTCCCGTATTTATAAACCCATTTGGCAAAAAGAAGGTCGTTTACGTTGGCCAAAGGAGCCATGCCCAGACTGCAAAAATCGTATCGATGCTCTTGCGCCCACAAAAACAGGGAGGCAAACAGCACATCCATAGCGCCATGCGGACAGGCCTTCGTATACCGCATCAGGTCCACGGTGATCTGGCGGGGCATGGCCGCATCCCGCGAGTCCGGCGAGGACGGGGGCGGATCGCCGCCAAGCGTAGCAAAAGCTTCGTATTCTCCATCCGGGCCGATCAAGGCGGCGACGGGGAACCGGTTGACATACTCCCGGGAGAACGAACCCACGGAGAAGCTTTTCTCTTTCCGCTCACCGAGCCATTCCCCGGAAATCTTGTGCAGCCGGTCCAGGAACCGGTCCTCAAAAGGCGGGTGAAGCACCGCAAATGTGAAGCCGGCCCGTTTCAATTTATTGATCCGGCCGCGCAGCTTCAGCCACGCTTTTCCGTGCAAATGGAACTTTGCCAGATCGACCTGGGCCTCCTCCCCGATTTTGGCATACTGGAGCCCGTGCTGCTTGTATAGCTGCAAAAAGGAGGACTTGGCCTGATAAAAAGCCGGGATGTACCCGTGCTCGCGGCAGTGATTCATAAACTGGCCGATTACCCGCGGAATCGCTTCCGGTTTGCCCAGGGGATCGCCCAACGCGATTCTGCGGTTCCCCAGGCTGCGGTAGACGATGCAAGCTTCGTGCTCGGAATCCCAAAACCATTTTTTATCGCCAAGGTAGTATAAGTGCGTATGCGAGTTGTGTCCGCAGCTTTGCAGCAGGCGCTGCAAGCGGCGCTCTTGCGTGGCGTCGATCAAAGGTACCTCTCCTAAACTGGTAATTTCCATGTAATGAAGGACGCCAATTTGCGTCGAATAGATTAATCATCGGCATTTTCCGCAGGCATTTTTAGAGGGACTTGCCGCGCTTTAAATCACTTTATGGGCATACCACTTCTTCCCGCGGAACCGCCACAGGAAAACCGCGCCGCGCACGCCCCATTCGGAACACATCGCCAGCCAGACGCCGGTAATGCCGAAGCCCAGCGTAATGCCGAGAATGTATCCCAGCACGACCCGGAACAGCCACATCGTCAGCATCGAGGTCAGCGAAGTGAACCGCGAGTCTCCCGCCGCCCGCAGCGCGGAAGGGAGGATGAAGCTGACCGCCCACAGCGGAACCTGGGCGATGGTGCTGATCAGCAGGACCGCAAATATATCGCCGACGATTTCGGCGGGAGGATCGAACAAGCCGACGAGAGGCCGGAAGAACGGCATCAGCAGAAGTCCGACCACGGCCAAGGAAGCGGAGCCAAGCCAAAGGAACGATTTGATGAACTTCCGGGCGTCGGCAATATTTCCGCTCCCGATGCATTGCCCGACGACGGTGACGATCGTTAGCGACAAGGCGCTCGCGGGGATTTGGAACACCATGGCCAGCGAACCGCCGATGGCGTTGGTCGCGATCGCGTAGGTGCCCAGGCTGACGATGAACACCTGGGTGAGCAGCTTCCCGCCGTTAAAAAACATTTGCTCCGCGGCGAACGGGAGCCCGATGAACATGATTTTGCGCAGCATCGACAACGGCAGCTTGAACAGGTCGCGCAGGTGCAGCCGCAGCGTCTCCTCCATTTTGAACAAATAAAACAACGCGCAAATAGCGCCCGCATACCGGGCGATGTTCACGGAAAGGGTCATCCCGACCACGCCCATGTGGAGTACGCTGATGAACACCACATTCAGCAGCACGTACAGTAAATTCATGATGAGGGAGAGGGCCAGCGAGGCCCGGGTCTTCCCGATCCCCCGCAGTCCCGCGCATACCGCCTGCACAAGCGCCAAGCCCATGTAGGAAATGCTGCTGCCGATCAGATAGACTCGGGCGCTGTCCAGCACATCCGGGGAGGCGGAGCCGAACAGCAGGCTCATGACGGGGTTGTGCAGCCCGATCAGGAGCAGGCCGATGGCCAGGGCCATCAGGGACACCGAGGTGACCGTGCCCGCCGCGGCCCGGGAGACCATGCGGTCATTGCCGCTGCCTTTGTATTGGGCTACGACCACCGTTCCCCCGGTGGCCACGGCGACAAAAACATTGATCAGGAACACGTTCAGTGAGTCGACCATGTTGACGGCGCTGACCGCGGCGACGCCCGAGGAGCTGATCATCGCGGTATTCACCAAATTAAGGCCTACGATAAAGGCCTGATCCACCAAAATCGGCAAAAACAAGGCGATCACCTGCCGGTAATCCATCGATTCGCCGGATAAATATTTGTCGAGTAAGCCGCCCTCTTTTTGCAGACGGGCCAGAACCTGTTTCAAAGGAATCACATTCTTTTCATGTAATGGAAAAAACTCTTCGGACGAAGAGCTTGAACGAATCGCAAGATTAGCGATAGGGTTGAAGATAACATCACCGGCGCTATCTGTCAATGAAGTCGGATGGATCACCGAAATTTGCCCGCTTTCAACCGATACTTTTAAATGATACCATAAAAAAAGCAAGGCAAAGCCATAGGGGAGGGATTTTTTTGAAAGCGCTGTTTATCGGAGGAACGGGGACGATCAGTTCGGCGATTACGAGGCAGCTGGCGGAACAGGGCTGCGAGCTTTACCTTTTGAACCGGGGAAGCCGGAACGGGGATTTGCCGGCCGGCGTAAAAGTCATTCAAGCGGATATCAATCATGAGGACGAAGTCAGGGGGCTGCTGGCGGATCAAACCTTTGACGTGGTGGCCGATTTTATCGCTTTTGAACCGTCCCAGGCGGAACGGGACTATCGTCTGTTTAACGGCAAGACGAAACAATATATATTTATCAGCTCGGCGTCCGCTTACCAGACCCCGCTGTCGGATTACCGCATTACGGAGGGAACGCCGCTATCGAACCCTTATTGGGCTTACTCCAGGAACAAAATCGCCTGTGAGGAGTATTTGATGAAGCAGTACCGGGAGCAGGGCTTTCCGGTGACGATCGTCAGACCGAGCCATACTTATGGCGAGCGGTCCATTCCGCTGGGGGTGCACGGTAGCAAAGGCTCGTGGCAGGTGGCCAAACGCATGCTGGAAAACAAGCCGGTGATCATTCACGGGGACGGCACGTCGCTGTGGACGTTAACCCACAACAGCGATTTCGCCAAAGGGTTTATCGGGCTGATGGGCAATATCCACGCCATCGGCGAGTCGGTGCACATTACCTCGGACGAAAGCGTCACCTGGAATCAAATTTATGAAATTATCGCCGATGCCCTTGGCGTCAAGCTGCGCGCGGTGCATGTCGCTTCCGAATTTCTGGCGGCCGGCGGTCCCTATGATTTGCGGGGCGGGCTGCTCGGCGACAAGGCCAACACTGTCGTGTTCGACAATGCCAAGCTGAAAAGACTGGTGCCCGGTTTCACAGCTACGACACGGGCCGATCAGGGCATCAAACGGACGGTGGAATACATTTTGGCGCATCCCGAGCATCAGACGGAGGATCCGGAGTTCGACGCCTGGTGCGATAAAGTGATCGCAGCATTGGAGACGGCCGCCAAGGCCGTAAGCGAATAGACGAAATTAGACACAATAAACCGAAAGGAATGCGCCTGATTCATTCAGGCCACGGGACGCCAGCTTGGCGTCCTTTTTTGTTCATCCTCCACGCCTGGCCCGAAATAGCGGAGCTTTATGGCTTTATTTTTCGGATTTGAGCACATTTATCCCCATTAGCGGAACTTTATGTACTTATTTTTCAAGAAACGCAGCAGATTTGGGGCATTTCCCGGCGGGTCGGGAAAATAACGACATAAATTTCCTCTATTTCTCTCAAAGTGGGGGGACCGCCGGAATAGCGACATTTTTTTCCTTTATTTGTTCGCTTGGGTTTTTCAACAGGGTGAGCGCTTGCTTCAAACGCTTCTTTTGAGGCTGAACATGCAGCAGATCATAGTGCATTTGCACAATACATTTCGTCCCTTTATCAATATTTTTTCCGGCGGGGGCCGATTATACTGAAAGCGTGTTCAACAAATGCATGGGAGGAAGACGGATGGAAGGATTAACGATCAGTTGGATTGGCGCATTGGCGGGGCTTGCTATAGCCATCGTTCTGATATTAAGAAAGTTGAATCCGGTTTATGCGTTGTTTTTGGGCGCGATTGTAGGCGCTTTAATTGGCGGAGCCAACCTGGAAGAGACCGTCGGCGTGCTGGTCAGCGGGACGCAAAGCGTGATGGGGACGGTCATCCGGGTGCTCGCCGCCGGCGTGCTGGCCGGGGTGATGATGGAGTCGGGGGCGGCCGAGACGATTGCCCAGGCGATCGTCAGGAAGTTTGGCGGAGGTAAAGCGATTTTGGCGCTGGCGCTCGCGACCATGATCATTACCGCGGTGGGCGTATTTATCCCCGTTGCCGTGTTGATCGTAGCGCCGATCGCTTTGTCGGTCGGGAACAAGATGGGCATTTCCAAGATTGCCCTGCTCCTGGCGTTATCCGGTGGCGGGAAAGCGGGGAACATTATTTCCCCGAACCCGAATGCGATCGCCGCCGCGCGCGGCTTCAACCTGGACTTGAGCCAAGTCATGCTGGCTGGCCTGATTCCGGCGGTTTGCGGCCTGATTGTCACGGTTATCGTCGCTACGCTGCTGAAAAATAAAGGAGCCAAAGTAGCCGACGCCGAAGCAGTAGATGAGGCGGTGGACATGTCGAAATATCCGCCCCTGGGCAAAGCGATCGTAGCGCCGCTGGTCGCCGTCGTCCTGCTGATGATCAATCCGATCGGCTCGCTGTCGGGCATCGAGGCGCTGGCGAGGTTTAAAGTGGACGCCATGTACATTTTGCCGATTGCCGGGATCATCGGGATGCTGGCTATGGGCCAGGGCAAAAAGATTTTGGAGTACACCGCTTCCGGCTTGAATAAAATGACGGCAACCGTGTTGATCCTGATCGGCGCGGGCGGCATCGCCGGGCTGATCTCCGCTTCGGATCTGTCGACGCAGGTGGTGGCTCTGATTGAAGCTTCGGGCATTTCGGGCACTTTCCTGGCGCCGATTTCCGGTATCCTGATGGCCGCGGCCACCGCATCCACATCGACGGGCGTTATTTTGGCGACCGGTTCGTTCGGACAAGCCATCCTCAATATGGGCACGGCTCCGCTGGCGGCGGCGGTGATGGTCCATACCGGGGCCACCGTGATCGACTCTCTGCCGCAGGGCAACTATTTCCACGTCACGGCAGGAGCGATGAAAATGACGATCAAGCAGCGGATGGGCCTCATTCCTTACGAAGCCATTGTCGGCGGAACGATGGCCATTGCGGCGACGTTGATTTACGGATTTTTGTTCTAAAGTCAAACTTTAACACCATACGAGGATAGCGAAAGTTTGCTTTTACAATCATAGACGGGGTGAGGAAATGAAAGCGAAAACATTTGTGCTGGCGCCGGACTCGTTCAAAGAGAGCATGACGGCCAAGGAAGTGTGCGCTGCGATGGAAAAGGGGTTGCGCAAAGTTTACCCGCATGCCGACTATATCCACGTTCCGATGGCGGACGGCGGCGAAGGCACGGTGCAGTCCCTGGTGGACGCTTCCGGAGGACGGATCTATACGAAGGTGGTAACCGGGCCGCTCGGGGAGCCGGTGACGGCACAGTACGGCATTCTGGGCGACGGAGAGACCGCCGCGATCGAAATGGCCTCGGCCAGCGGAATTCACCATGTGAGCACGGAAACGAAAAATCCGCTCATCACGACCACTTACGGTACCGGCGAACTGATCCGCGAATGCCTTGAAAAAGGCATCAAGCGGATTATCATCGGCATCGGCGGCAGCGCCACCAATGACGGCGGGGCGGGCATGGCCGAGGCGCTGGGCGCCCGGTTCCTGGATGCGGACGGCCGGGAGCTGCCCCGCGGCGGCGGAGCGCTAAAGCGGCTGGAGCGGATCGATATTTCCGCGCTTGATCCAAGGCTGCGGCAGGTGAGCTTAATCGTGGCCTGCGATGTGACGAATCCGCTGTGCGGCGAGCATGGCGCGTCCCATGTGTTTGGCCCGCAAAAAGGCGCCACACCGGAGATGGTGCGGCAGCTCGACGCCGGCCTGGCTCATTATGCGGACATTGCGAAGCGGCAGCTCGGCAAGGACGTGCGCGATATCCCCGGCGCCGGGGCGGCCGGCGGGCTGGGAGCGGGGCTGCTGATTTTTACGCAGGCCGTGCTGCGGAAAGGCATCGAAATCGTTATCGAATATACCGGCCTGAAACAGAAAGTGGCGGCGGCGGATGTGGTGTTTACCGGCGAGGGCGGCATCGACTTCCAGACGAAATTCGGCAAAACTCCTTACGGGGTAGCCAAAGCGGCCAAAGAAGCAGGCAAAAAAGTCATCGCCGTCGCCGGTTACATCGGCGAAGGGATCGAAGCGCTGTACGAGGAGGGGATCGACGCGGTGTTTGGCATCGTCCCGGGCGCGGGCGATTTGGAGAAGCTGCTGGCCGAAGGGCCGCAAAACGTGGAGCGCACCTGTGAAAACATCGCCAGAGTGTTGAAGTTGAGCGAGTGATCCAGAGTGCTGAGCTTAGCGAGTAGTCCAGAGTGCTAAGGCTGGCCGAGCGAGTATCCTGATATGGTGAAGCTTAGCGAGAGTCAACGTGGGCGGGCGAATGGAGTCCGCCCTTGTACAACATGGAGAGCCGAGGGAGAGAGTTGCGTCGTATGCGCCCTTTCTCTTTTTCTTGCCCTTTAGCTGTACAGCGACAGCAAGCCGTGAATAAGCTCAAACAATTGCAGCACATTCCGCGGATCTTTGCCGGTCACGGTTTCGATCCGTTTCAGGCGATACTGGAGCGTGTTGCGGTGGATATTTAGTTCGGCCGCCGTCAGGGAAACGCTGCAGTTGTTGTTGATGAAGCTGCGCAGCGTCTCCAGCAGATCCGCCGCGTCCTCGAGCTTGCCGACGGCATGCAGGTCGGCGGACAGTTTTACTTGGCTCAGGTTGACCAGAAACGGAACCTGCTCATAATAGACCGTCCGCACCGGCAGCTTCAAAGCCAGCAATACGCCCATGGCCGACTTCGCCTGCCGGCAGCTCTCCGCGATACTGTTCTCAAACCGGCTGACGGAGATCAATACATCAGGTTGCCTTTTCAGCAGCTGGCGAATCAGCGGCTCTGTGTCCGATTCGTGCTGCACGAGGATGAGGCAAGTGTCTTCTTCCAGGAGAAAAGAAGGATAAGGCCGCAGGAGCTTAGACGCCTCTTCGTCCCATTGGAGATGCTTCAGATAAAGCGCCGCGGTTTTTAGCAGCAGGTCCAGCTTGTAGGCGGCGGCTTCTTTTTTCAGCTTCTGGGTGTACGGTCCTTGCGCGGCAAGCAGCATTTCCAGGAACGCCTTTTTGCGGGTGGCTTCATGCGCCAGATTTTCCAAGGCGGTTTTCTGCTCGATCAGCAGCGCTACGGTCGTCCTTACGATATTGCAAAAAGGCCGGACCTCGTCCGGATTGCCGCTGATGCCAATGACGCCGACGCGCCGGCCGTCGATGACGATCGGTTCGTTGGTGCCTTTTTTCTCAAAACGTTTGTCCTCCCATACCTCCACCATTCGTCCCGTGGCCAACGCTTTGACGGCGCCTTGGTGGACGGTGCCCACCCTTTCTTTTTTGCCGCTGCCGACGATGATCCCCCGGTCGTTCATAATATTGATGTTATAGGGAATATCCATCATCATTTTATCTACGATTTCCTGGGCCTGCTTCTTAGAAAGCTGGAACATTTCGGGGTCCTCCTTCGCCAAAAGAATCCGCCTGCCATCATTTTACCCTTTGGCAAAAAAGTATACATCATTTGTGCATTTGCATGAAATGACAAAAGACGCAAAAAAACCGGTGCTCTCCACCGGTTTCTTGAATTTTTGCACATAGTTTCACTGAATCATACGAGAGTCAGTTTGCCGGTGAAGTCCAGTTTAAAGGGAGGCGCTTCGTCGGCGTTGGTAATGATTTCATGAATATCGTTCAACTCGCAGACTTTGACTAGCGCGGATTTGCCCAGCTTGGTTTTGTCGAGCACGGCGGCGACTTCGCGGGATCTGGAAATAAACGCCCGCTTCACTTCCGTCTCTTCCAGATTATAATCCGTCGGCCCGTCTTCATTGTTTAAACCAGCAAGGTTTAAGTAAAAACGGTCGAATTTAAACTTCAAAATCGTTTCGATGGCAATCGAGCCCACGTTCGCCATTTCCGAATTGCGCACAAACCCGCCGATCAGGTAGACGTTCAGGCTGCTCCGGCACAAAATGGACGCGGCTTGCACGGAAGAGGTAAAGACGGTGACGGACAAATTGGGCCGCGTAATCAGCTCTTTAGCGATTTCTACACAGGTGGTGCCGATATCCAGGGCGATAATCTCTCCGTCTTTAATCCGGGAGACCACATATTTGGCGATTTGTCTTTTTAAATCCAGATTGTGCCCCTCGCGTTGAATGTGTATCGTTTCCGCACTGATTTCCCGCAGCATAACCATGCCGTTGTCACGGATTACCATCCCCTGAGCCTCCAGCTCGCCTATATCCCTTCGGATCGTCGGCAGCGATACCCCCGTCAGCTTGGCCAGTTCTGCGACCGGGAGGGGAGAAGTTTCATGCAGCATATTTAGAATATCGCGCTTCCGGTTATAGTTTTTTACTCCCATACTCCAACCTCATTTTCGAATGAATTTCATTTTTTTCCTGCTGCAATCAAAATCGGGTAAATAAATATTTCTAAAAATGATTGCAGAATCATTTTGTGAACATTTATGAATTGATTTTAACCCATCCGCCTCTAATTTACCACCCTTTGCGTTCCGCTGTACTTGATGTCTTTGCATGCCGCCAATAAGAATGCCGATCACTATATGTTATATAATCTAACATAAGAAAATTTTTATTGTTAAAAACTTGTTGACATGTCGAAAATTCATTCTATAATGACAATATAACTTTCGAAAAACGATTTTTAATTTTCTAAAAATGATCGAAAGGAAACAAAATGTCGATGAAAAATATGAAATGTCATATAAGATGACATAACCTATGGCATTACCAATATGGAGGTCTCGAATTTCCGGCGTTTTTTCACCTCTTGTTACCTATCCAATTCATATATAGGTATGTCAACAAAAGATCATTTTTAAGGAGGGAATCATGGTGTTAAAGAAAAGCTTTTTGTCGGTTTTGGCGGCTGCCTTGGTGATCATTGCGGGATGCGGAGCCGGGACGAATACAACGGGAGCGCCGTCCGGAGAAAACGGAAACGGCGGCAGCGGAAGCGAAGCTGCGGTGTTTTCCACGAGCGAGGAACAGCTCGCGGCATGGAACGAGTTCACCGAAGGGTTAAAAGGGAAGTGGCAGGGCAAGACGCTGAACATCGTTTCGGTATCCGACCCATGGGTCGAATCCATGACCGGATTGATTAAGCAATTCGAGGATTTGACGGGAGCCTCCGTCAATGTCAGCCAATTCGGATACGATGCCGCGTACTCCCGGGAAATTCTCACCGGAAGCGAGCAGTCCTCCGCCGATGACCTGTTTGTTTATGACGTACCGTGGGTCGGGGCCTTGTCGCAGTACTTGCTTCCGCTGAACGACCGGCTGCAGCAGTCGGCGGCGGTTGTCGATTATGACGACTTCTTCGGCGTAATGCAAAAGGCCAGCACTTGGGAGGATAACTTGCTCGGCATGCCTTTTGCGCCTTACTTTGTGATGCTGGCTTATAATACGCAGCATTTTGAGGCGGCCAAGATCGATGGCCCGCCGGCAACGCTCGACGAATATGTCGGCGACATCAAGGCGATCTCCGAAAATAACGATCTGCCCGGCGTGTATGGCGGTGTGCTGAACAACCAGTCCGGCACGGCCGTGGGACAAGCTTATTTCGAATATATTTACAACGCGGGCGGCAAGCCGTTCGAAAGCATGTATCCGGGCTCGGAGGATCCTTACGCAGACATGACGCCGCTGTTCTCTTCCCCGGAAAGCCTGAAGGTAGTCAAAATGTTCAAGGATCTGCTGCCTTACGAGCCGGAAGGCGCGCTGAACATGTCCTGGAACGAGCGGGCATCCACCTTTGCCTCCGGGCGCGCGGCGATGATGCAGCCTTGGGTTACCGACATTGCCCCGCTGTCCGATCCGGAAAAATCGACCGTCACGGAGAGCTATGCGACAGCGCCCGCTCCGACCGCCGAAGGCGTTAAACAGTCCGCGCCCGTTGGCGGGTACTCGATGGGCATCAACCGCTTTTCCGCACAGCAGGATTTGGCTTGGGATTTCCTCGTCTGGTTCACAAGTCCGCAGACGTCTTATCGGTTCGCCGATACGGGCGGCTTTCCGAACCGTTATTCGGTGCTGAACGATGAGACGCTGGCCGGCAAATACGTCTACTACGCCACCGAGCGGGAAATCGTGGACACGGCCGAAGCCTTCTTCCGGCCGCAAATTCCGGAGAGCTTCGAAATCATCGACACGCTCGGCACTCATATCGGAGAATACCTTGCAGGAACCGTGGGGCTTGAGGAAGCGATGGCGGCGGCGGATCAGGAAATCGGAGCCATGCTGAAAAAAGCGGGGTATACCGTAAACGATTAATATTTGCCTTTTACTAGCGGGGGGGATGGACAGAACCGTCCTCCCGTACAGGAGGGGAGTTCAACATGTCTTCACCGCGATCGGCGCAAAGCAAAGAACAACGGATGGTGTCGCGCAGCTTTTTGTATCCGTTGCTGGTGTTTCTTTTTATGGTCACAACCTTTCCCGGTCTGTACTCCTTCTGGATCAGCCTGACCGATATGCAAATCCGCACGAGCGGGTCGGGCCGATTTATCGGCCTGAACAATTATTTGGAAATTTTAAGTCCCGGTTCTTTGTTTCTGAATTCGCTGGGCAAAACAGCGCTGTTCGTCGTGATTGCGCTCCCCCTGCAATTTATTCTGGGGTACGCGGTCGCCAAAATTTTCGCCCTGGCGGGCCACCTGCGGGGAACGGCATTTCTGCGCACCATTTATTTGCTGCCGGTTATGATCACGCCTTTGTCTGTAGGTTTGTTCTGGAGTTACTTGCTTAATCCGCTGCTCGGGCTGGTCAATTACATTCTGAGCGTTTTCCACCTTCCGCCGCAAACCTGGCTGGCCACCCCCGGGCAGGCGTTGGCGGCGCTCATCGGGATTTACTTGTGGCAGTGGACGCCGTTTGTCGCCATGCTTGTGCTGGCCGGACTGCTCGGCATTTCCAAGGAGATTTACGAGAGCTCCGAGGTGGACGGCGCCCATTGGTGGAACCGCGTGCTGCAGATCGATCTGCCGCTGCTCAAAAAAGTGTTGTCCGTGGCTGTCATTTTGTCGGTCGTACAAATCATCCAGACCTTTGACCTGGTGTTGGCCACCACGAACGGCGGTCCCGGAACGAGCACGATGGTAAGCGGATTTGCGGTGTACCGCGACGCGTTTAAATATTTTCAGACCGGGAAGGGCGCGGCCGAATCGATCGTCATTATGGCGCTTACCGTCATCCTGAGCCAAATATTCGCAAAATACGTGCTGAAGGAGGACTGACCGGATGAAAACCGTCAAAAACACCCTGCTTCGCATCGTCTGTCTGGGGATTGCCCTGTTCAGCGTGTTCCCGATCTTGTGGGCGATCGGCACTTCATTCAAATCATACATCCAGACGCAGATGTATCCGCCGATCTGGGTTCCGGATCAACTAAGATGGTCCAACTACGCCAAGCTGTTCGACGGGGCCGGTTCCATTTTGCCCTCCCTGCTTAATTCGCTGATCATTGCGGTGCTGACGACGGTATTCGTAATGCTGCTGGCGATTCCGGCGGCTTACAGCCTGGCCCGCTTTAAAACCGAACGCACGCAGAAGATTCAGTTTTGGATTATCAGTTTGCGCATGATGCCGCCGGTGGCGGCCATGATTCCGCTCTACATTTTGTTCAGCCGGCTTGGCCTGACGAACACCATCTGGGGCATGGTCATCGTGTATACGATGGTGAACGCAACCTTTGCCGTGTGGCTGCTGGCCGTCTTTTTTGAAGGCGTCCCGCGGGAGGTTGAAGAAGCGGCGATGATCGACGGTCTCTCTTATTTCGGCTCGATGATCCGCATCCTGCTGCCCCTGGCGGCAAACGGGGTGTTGGTCATCGCGGCGTTCGTGTTCATCTTCTCCTGGAACGAGCTGGCGTTTGCGCTTGTGCTCACCGGGCAGGGGAGCCAGACGCTGCCGGTCGTTCTGTCGGGATATGCCAGCGACGTATCCGTCCAGTACCAGACGATGGCCGCCACGCAGATCGTCCAAATCATCCCGGTTGCAGTGCTGACGTTCCTGATTCAGCGCAACATTTTGACCGGCCTTTCCTTTGGAGCGGTTAAGGGATAACCTCTGGACTTGAAAATAAACCTGCAGGAAAGGATGAGAAAACAATGAGCAATGAGAATAAGCGGACGGTGCTGATTACCGGAGGCAACCGGGGCATCGGACTGGCGATCGGACGGCGGTTCGGCCAAGAAGGGTATCGGGTGGTGATACTTGATCTTCCCGCCGAGCCCGGCGCCGCAGCGGCCGCATTGACAACGGACACCGGGGGCGCCTACTATTGCTGCGATATCACGAGAAAAGCGCGGGTGGACGAGGTCATCGCGGACGTGCTCGGAACGTTTGGTTTCGTCGACGTGCTGGTCAACAATGCAGGCGTGCTGAAATGGACTTCGTTTATTGATACGACCGAAGAGGAGTTTGATCTTCAGTTTAACGTGAACGTCAAAGGCATCTATTTCGTTTCCCAACCGATTGTGCGCAGCATGATCGCGCGCGGCCGCGGCAATATCATCAACATGGGCTCGATGGGCGGCAAGGACGGCGCAGCGCTTCAGACCGTGTACTGCGCCAGCAAAGCGGCCGTGATCCAACTGACCAAAGTGATGGCAAAAGAGCTTGGACCGCACAATATCCGCGTGAACAGCCTTTGCCCGGGCATCATCCAGACGGATATCGGCAACGACGCTCCGATGTCGGCGGACTCTTGGCTCGTCAAAACCCCCTTGGGCCGGCTGGGCGATCCGGAAGATGTGGCGGGCGTCGCTTATTTTCTCGCCTCGGATGACGCCAAATATATGACCGGACAGGCCATTAACGTAACCGGAGGCATGATGACGTTCTGATGGTTTTAGGACGGCGGCGTTTCGGGCGATTTCGGGCGACAAGGAGGGATGAGAATGGACGTTTTGCTTGGGGTGGATATCGGAACCTATTCGGTTAAGGCGGTAGCCGTGAACGCGCAGGGAGACCTGCTGGATACCGCGGCTTTGCAACACGATGTATCGTTTCCCCGGCCGGGGTATGCCGAACAGGACCCCGAAAGCGTTTGGTGGGAAGGCTTAAGGACCGCCGTCAGGCAGTTAATTGCGCGCGGAACGTTTCGAGTATCGCAGGTGCGGGCATTGGGCGTAAGCACGTTGTCGCCGTGCGTCGCCGCCCTGGACCGGGACAACCGCCCGCTTCGGCCGGCGATTCTGTACGGTATGGACGTTCGCGCCGGCAAGCAGATTCAGCGGCTGAATGAGGAACTGGGCGAAGGATTCGTGCTGGACCGCTTCGGTCAACTGCTCTCTTCGCAGACGGCCGGGCCGAAAATCATGTGGATTCGCGAGGAGCAGCCGGAACTGTTCCGGCAGGCGGCCCGTTTTGTGCCGGCTTCGACCTATCTCGTTCACAAGCTGACGGGCGAGTGGCGGATCGATGCGTATATCGCGCCCAGCTATGCCCCCTTCTTCCGGATGGACACGATGGAATGGGACGATGAAATGATCCGGACTTATTTGGCGGACGACACCGCTTTAAAAGACGGCATCGCGTGGCCGGAGTTGGGCTGGCCGGGGGACCTGGCCGGCGTTCTGACCGCGGAAGCGGCGGCGGCAACCGGGCTTGCGGCCGGCATTCCGGTCGTGATCGGTTCGGCGGACGCGCTCGCCGAGGCGATCTCCGCCGCCGCGCTGACGCCGGGCGATCTGTTTATGATGTATGGCAGCTCGATGTTTTTTATCGCCACGACGCATAAGCCCGTTACCCGGTCCGAAACGTTCTGGCCTTCCCCGGGGCTGGCGGAGGGAGCCTGGGCCGTGGCCGGCGGCATGTCGGCGGCGGGTTCGCTGGTGCGGTGGGTGATGGACTTGGCGTATCCGCCGGGCACCCCGTTCGAGACGTTTTTCGCAGCGGCGAAGACGAGTGTTTCCGGCAGCAACGGGTTGGTGATGCTGCCTTATTTCAGCGGCGAGCGCACGCCGCTGGGCGATCCCGACGCCCGGGGAGTCATCGCCGGATTGAGTCTGAAGCATAACGCGGCCGATCTGTCGCGAGCGGCGTTGGAGGCGGTCGCCTACGGCATCCGCCATAACATCGAAGCGTTCGAGGCGCTGCTCGGACCGGTTTCCCTGATCGGGGCCGGCGGCGGCGTGACCGATCCGTTCTGGGCGCAGATCGTGACCGACGTCAGCCAGCGCCCGCAGCGGATTATGCAGAACACGAACGCGGCGATCGGAGATGCGCTGCTCGCGGGGACGGGGGCGGGATTGTTCGGCCATTCGTTTATGAAGGAGCTGGCCCTGCGGATCGGCCGTCCGGTGGAGCTGCAGCCGAACCCCGAACTGGGCGAAGTTTATGACGCCCGCTACAAAGTATACAGGGAGCTGTATATCAATACCCGGGAGCAGATCGTTGAACTGGGAAAAAGATAGAAAACAGGAGGTACGGGGATGGCAAGAGAAACGCCCCTGCTGATCTTTGATATCGACGGCACGCTCGTTGATTCGAGCCGCATCACGATTCGGACCGTACGCGAAGCGGTAAGCCGGATCATTCACGCGCTTCCCGAGCTGCTGGAGATTTTTCCGGACCTCGGTTAGCGAAACATGTATTTTACAATGGAGGGATTTGCTGATGAATTGGTTACAAGAGCTGACGGGTACGGATAAGGCGGTTATTGCCATGTGCCATTTGCAGGCCATGCCGGGCGACCCGTACTACGACAAGGCCAAAGGTATGGATTACGTTGTGGAAATGGCCAGGCGGGAGCTGCACGCCCTGCAGGATGGCGGAGTGGACGCGGTGATGTTCTCCAACGAGTTTAGTCTTCCGTATTTGACGGACGTAAGAACCGAGACCGTTGCGGCCATGGCCCGCATTATCGGGGAACTGAAAAGCGAAATCAAAATTCCCTACGGCGTCAACGTGCTGTGGGATGCCAAAAAGTCGATCGATCTGGCGGCGGCGACGGGAGCGCAGTTCGTGCGGGAGATTTTTACGGGGGTGTATGGCAGTGATTTTGGCTTGTGGAACACCAATGTCGGCGAAACCGTCAGACACCGGCAGGCCGTCGGCGCGGACAATGTGAAGCTGCTGTTCAACATCGTGCCGGAATCGGCCAAGTATATGGCCGCGCGCGATATTCGCGAAATTGCCGTATCCACCGTGTTTGTCGGCAAACCGGATGCCTTGTGCGTCTCCGGGCTGACCGCCGGGGCTCCGACGGACTCGCAGTCGCTGCGGATCGTGAAGGAAGCGGTGCCCGGCACGGTGGTGCTGGCGAATACCGGCGTCAACGCCGCCAATTTCCGGGAACAGTTGTCCATTGCGGACGGCGCGGTGATGGGAACGGCTTTTAAAGCAGACGGAAAGTTCGAAAACCAGGCGGATGTGTCGAGAGTGCGTTCGCTGATGGACCGGATCAAGGAGTTTCGTTCGGGGTTGAAGGGCTGACGCGGCAGCGGATGTACTAATAGTGGACCTCTAATTACGGGAGAGTGATTTTGACATGGAAGAAACATTAAAGCTGCTGGAGAAACTGACGTCGATCGGAGCACCGAGCGGCAATGAGGTGCCGTTGGCCAAATATTTGAGCAACTATATGCGGAGTTTTGCGGAGGAAGTCGTGGTCGATCACCTGGGCAACGTCATGGGCCGGATTACCCCGCTCAGACCGGATGCGCCAAGGATCATGATTTCCGCGCATATGGACGAGGTCTCGTTCATGGTGCACAAAATTCAGCCGGACGGTTTTCTGAAAATTACCCGCAACGGAGGCATTCCAGAGAAAAATTTACTCGGGCAGCTCGTCGAATTGCTGGGGGACGAAGGACCGGTCAAAGGCTTGATCGGTACGCGTTCCCACCATTTGACGGGCATGGATCAGCGGTATCAGGTGGTGCCGATCGAGGACCTGTTTGTGGACGCGGGCTTCCGCAGCAAGGAGGAGGCGGAAGCGGCGGGGATTCGCGTCGGGACGCCGGCAGTATACAAGCGTACCTTTTTCCGCAGCGGCTCGCGGGTGTTCTCCAATGCGCTCGATGACCGGATCGGCATCACGGCCATGCTGGAGGCGGGAAAACGGCTGGCCAAAGAGCGGGTGGACGCGGAGGTTTGGCTGGTCGGCAGCGTACAGGAGGAATGGAGCTTGCGCGGGATTTTGCCGGCCACCCGGTATCTGAAGCCGGACATGGCGCTGTGCATCGACATTTATCCGGCGACGGATACGCCGGATTTGAACGCCAAGGCCGACCTTGGCCTCGGCCAAGGCCCGGTCATCAGCGAATACAACTTCCACGGCCGCGGCACGCTGATGGGGCTGATTCCCGATCAGGCGTTGCGCGATACGGCAATCGAGGCCGCGCGGCAAGGGGGTATTCCGATTCAGCGCGGCGCGCTGATCGGCGTGCTGACGGATGCGTTGTACGTGCAGTATGAAGGGACGGGCATCGCCACGCTGGATATGGCGATCGCGGCCCGCTACTCGCATTCCGCTGTTGAGAGCAGCGATATTGAAGATTTGCGGCAACTGATCGATCTGATCGTCCGTACGACCCTGTTATGGCCGGCGATGCCGAAGAAGACGCGCAAGGACCTGATTCTCAGCTAACGAAAGGAGGAAGAACTCATGGGCTTTATTTCGGCCTCTTTTCCGAGAGAATTGACGATCCCTTGGCTGCGGGAAGGGTATTTGAGCGGAGCGTTTACGCCTGCGGACGTGGTGGGCGAGATACTTCGCCGCGTCGGGGAAGACCGCGGGATGAACATTTGGATCGCGCCGCCGTCTCCGGAGTCGGTGGCCCCGTATCTGGAGCGCCTGCGGGACGCCGATCCGGCAGTCATGCCGCTGTGGGGCATCCCTTTTGCGATCAAGGACAACATCGACTGGACCGGGGCGGAGACGACGGCCGGCTGTCCGGCGTACGCGTACCGGCCGGACGAGAATGCGGCCGTCGTGGAACGCTTGATTGCCGCGGGCGCCCTCCCGCTGGGAAAAACGAATCTGGACCAGTTCGCCACCGGACTGGTCGGCACGCGCAGCCCTTACGGCGAGACGCATAATGCGCTGCGGCCGGAACTGATCAGCGGCGGCTCGAGCTCCGGTTCGGCGGTGGCGGTGGCCCGCGGGCATGCTGTTTTCGCCCTGGGCACGGACACCGCCGGCTCCGGCCGCGTGCCCGCCGCGCTGAACAACCTCGTCGGCTATAAGCCAAGCCTCGGGGCTTGGCCGGTGCGCGGGGTTGTTCCGGCCTGCGCGAGCCTGGACTGCGTGAGCGTGTTCGCGCACACGCTGGAGGATGCGCTTGCGGTCGACGACGCCGTGCGCGGCCCGGACGCCCGCGACCCGTGGTCGCGCCCGCTCCCGCGGGCGGCGGCCCGGCTTCCGCGCAGGCTGTGCCTGCCGGATCAGGCGCCGGCCTTCCACGGCCCGTTCGCGGAGGCGTACCGCGCCGCATGGGAACAGGCGCTGCGGCGGCTGGAGGCGCTCGGCGTGCCGGTCGAATACGTCGACGGCGGCTTGTTCGCGGAAGCGGCCTCTCTCTTGTACGACGGTCCGTGGGTTGCGGAGCGCTGGGCGGCCCTCGGCGGCTTCGTCGAAGCGCATGCGGAAGCGGTCTTTCCGGTGACCGGACAGGTGCTGCGCTCCGGGGCGGACCCGCGGCATACGGCCGCCGCGCTGTTTACGGCGAAGCACCGCCTGCAGTTGCTTAAGCTTGAGGCGCGCCGGTTGCTGGCGGATGCGGTGCTGGCGCTGCCGACTTGCGGCGGGACGTGGACGCGGGAACAGCTTCGAGCGAATCCGGTCGGCGCCAACAGCGATATGGGCCGCTACACGAACCACTGTAATTTGCTGGACCTGTGCGCAGCGGCGATTCCTACGGGTTTCGCAGGGAATGGGCTGCCGTTCGGAATAACGCTGTTTGGAACGGCGGAACAGGAAGCCTTGGTTTGCGGCTTGGCCAGGCTTTTCTTGAGCGAAAATCCAGGGGGAGCGGCAATGCCTTTGAAGGAAGCGGCGGCATCGCCCGGAACCGGGGAAGCGGTTATATCTGCGAACGGACAAGGGGAATCAGATGGCGGGCAGGAAATATCCGCAAACCATCCAGTGGCGCTCCGCGCACCCGCATCAACGGTCGCTGAAGCTGCTTCACCAAAAAACGGGGTGGAGGCTACCACGCGCGTGGCGGTCTGCGGCCTGCATATGCGCGGCTTCCCGCTGGAGCGGCAGATGCAGGAGCATGGAGCAGTGTTCCTGGAAGAAACAGTGACCGCTCCGGTCTACCGCATGATCAAGCTGCCAGCGGACCCGGCCAAGCCGGGACTGATCCGCGTAAGCCGGGGCGGAGCTTCCCTGCGGCTGGAGGTGTGGGAGATGCCCCTTCGTGAGTTCGGCGCATTTGCCGCCCAAATTCCGGCGCCGCTTGGAATCGGCAAGGTGGAACTGGAGGACGGAACAGCAGTTCCGGGTTTTATCTGCGAAGCGTATGCATCCGACGCCGCGGGAACGGAAGATATCACATCATCCGGCGGTTGGAGGCAGTTGCGTCAGCATTGAAAGCTGCTGAAAAGCCGGGTAATGAAGCGGGTTTGCTCCTAGCTAACGGACCCCAGAGACTCTAACTGGCCCCAAAACAGCGGCTCCTAAACTTTAACGGACACAGGAGCCATAATTCCCTGCAAATCCGCAGATATTACCTTGTTTGCAGCTAAATCATATCAGGGTCACCTGTGTCCGTTAAAATGGGAAATAACCAGAAAATGAGCGATTAGCGTCATTTGGGTCCGTTAAGTTCGAACTGAAGATAAAAATAGCGAATTTCGAATATGGGTATACGAAAGCGCACAGTTTATAACTGGGCGCTTTTCTTTTTGCCTTAATGAGAAAAGTATAGTAGAATACAAAAGTATAGTTAATATATTGAAGCGGGGGACCGATTATGGAAATAGGAATCAGCACGTTTGTGGAAACCACGCCGGACGTTGTTACCGGCGAAGTCATCAGTCATGCGCAGCGGCTGCGCGAGGTCGTGGAAGAGATTATTCTGGCCGACCGGGTGGGGCTTGACGTTTTTGGCGTCGGCGAGCATCACCGGAAGGATTATGCAGCGTCTTCGCCAACCCTTGTACTGGCGGCGGCTGCGCCGCAAACGAAACGGATTCGCCTCACCAGCGCGGTGACCGTATTGTCGTCGGACGATCCGGTCCGGGTGTTTCAGGATTTCGCCACGCTCGACGGCATCTCGAACGGACGTGCGGAGATTATGGCGGGGCGCGGTTCTTTTATCGAGTCCTTTCCGCTGTTCGGATATGATTTGAACGATTACGACGAACTGTTTGATGAGAAATTGGACCTGCTGCTCAAGCTGCGGGAGTCGGAAAAAGTAACCTGGCAGGGCAAACACCGCCCGGCGATTCAAAACCTGGGCGTCTACCCTCGTCCGGTACAGAATCCGCTCCCCGTATGGATTGGCAGCGGCGGCAATACCGAGTCCGTCGTCCGGGCCGGGGTGCTTGGATTGCCGCTGGTGCTGGCGATCATCGGCGGCCGTCCCGTCCAGTTTGCGCCGCTGGTGAAGCTGTATAAGCGTGCGGCGGCCGAGGCCGGACACGACGTTTCCAAGCTGACGGTGGCTTCGCATTCGCACGGGTTTGTCGGGGATAAGTTGGACGAGGCGGTCGAGAAGTTTTTCCCGCCGACCCAGGCCGGCATGAACATCATCGGCCGGGAGCGGGGCTGGGGCTACTACAGCCGCGCCACCTACGATGCGGCCCGCAGCCTGGAAGGCGCACTGTACGTCGGCGATCCGGAGACGGTCGCGGCCAAAATCATCCACCTGCGCAAAAACGTAGGCATCACCCGGTTTATGCTGCATTGTCCGCTCGGCACGATGCCTCACGAGGACGTCATGAGATCGATCGAGCTGCTCGGCACCGAGGTGGCGCCTCGCGTCCGCGAGGAAATCGCCCGCTGGGAAGCGGAAGGCGGGGAAGTGGAGTAAGTTAAAGCCAAAAAGCGCGAGTAATAGGGGAATGTGTCCTTGTCCTCTATGCTCGCGCTTTTTTATACACGAAATAGTTCTTCGGAAGCAGGGAAATTGTTGGATAATAGAGAAATAACGGAAAGGAAACGCTTTTTTGACCGGTACCCGATACGGTGAAGGGCCGGGATTTGAAGGTGTTGCGGCTTACACGTTGATGATCGGGTGCTCTCAAATTGGTTAAGGAGCTGGTGGGGCTATGGATAAAGAGGCGATAAAGAAATTAAAGTCCAGATATATCTTCCTATGGACCGGGTCTGTATTATGTGCGATTCTAACAATCTTCTTTCTTGTAATGGGAGAAGTTCTTCTTGGGATGTTACTCGGAGCTCTTATTGTTGTTGTGGTGCCGGCTATGATAATGTACAGCAAACTGCTTAAAGGAGACATTCGTCCTTATGTTCCCAGGAAGGGCTTTTGGTATTACCGGTTGTCTCCTCAGAACAAAAAAACTTATCTATCAGTAAGCCAGTTGGTTTTCTTTTTGCTCCTCATCGTTTTTTGGCTTTTCGACCTTGGTACGGGGTACGCAAATTTCACCTGTCTGGGCGCTATCGTTTATATACAGTTTGTAATCAAACGGCGGATCAAGCAGCACACGCCCGTGGATGAAGCCAGCCTGTTCGAGCTTGAGGAGTTGGGAATCATTGCGCCCCAAGAGCCTGTAGTAGGATTGTACAAGGATTTTGAATCTTGCAATAAGCTTCCCGAGGGGGCCAAAATCGTCGTGCTCACGCCGGATCATCTGATTTTGATCCGCATGGTGACCCCGGAAGAGGGGGAGCGGTATGAATTGCGTTTGAAAGAGATTGCGGGCCTCTTCATTATGGCCGATGGAAGATACGGTCAAGGCATGATCTTAACATTTAAACTGGCAAACGAAACAAGCATTCGCTTAACTCTCTTGGGGGAAAGCGGCCAAGATTCCCCGGAGCAGTTCATTTATGCCCTGCTGAATTCCTTGGACCGGGTCAATATGGAAGCGGGAACTAAGGCCAAGGAGGTTGTCCTTGTGAAGGCTAATCGACCCGCTCCCGAGCGCACCAGCTTTTCGAACGGAGCGCCGCGGCCGGTAATCCGTCATCTGGATTTGTCCGATTTCGAGCCCTCGATCAAGGAACCGGGACTATCTCCTGAAGCCAAAGAGATATCGGACTATCAAGATAAGGGAAAAGGCCGGCAGCTTGATTTTTAAATGATGGCTTCGGTCTTCAATGCATTACTTCCTGGTTAGGGGCTTATTTTGTTGAATAGAGAAGCGTTGGGCGATTCTGAACCAGGGTTCTCGGGATGATGGATTCCGAATCCCCTTAATCTTCTCAGCTCTCCGCCCGGAACGTCTTCCCCAGCCGCTCCCCCAAGCCGAAATAGTGGCGGAAATTGTAGATGAGCGGGCTCCATTTGCGCGGGTCGATATGGTTTTCGTCCAGGAGGATGCCGCGGTGGGCGTGAACCCTCACTGCCCGGGTTTCGACGATGGCGAAATCCGGAGAATGTTCCGGGACACGCAGGGACAACACCTTGGCTTCGATCTGCAAGGGACATTCGCGAATGCGCGCGGGTTTTACTTGATGCGATACCGCCGGCGTTAAGCCGCTGGCCGCAAACTTGTCTTTTTCGAAGTTAAAGCCCATATCCAGCTTGGCTTCCGGCACCGGATTCTTGCCGGTTGTCGGGGCCAGGCGCTCCACGTTCTCCCACATGGACGGGCTGGGAAGATTAATGACACATTCGCGGTGCCTGTCCAAATTTTCCGCCGCTTTTCCGTTCAAGCCGATGCCCAGCACGATGATATCCCCGAGCGCCCACGAGGAAGAGATCGGACTGATATTGACGGTGCCGTCCTCGTTTAACGTATTCAGCAAAATCACCGGGGTTCCGTAATATAAAATTTTAGGCCGGATCACCTTGGTTTCAGTTGGCCCTGCTTCCGTATTGTCCGTGTAATGCTTCATCTTAGCTCCTCCTTTAGTAACTTTCTCCGAACTGCTTTCCCAATTGTATAATAAGGACATTTCCACTATGATCGAAGTATGGATTGCATAGCAAAATAAAGCCGTCATACGAAAATCCACGACAAGGAGGAAGCAACTTATATGGCAATCGTAAATACCAATGTGGCGCTTATCGCCTCGATGGTCAGCGACGCCTCTCGTTCGGCCATACTTAACGCCCTGATGGACGGAAGATTCCACGCGGCCGGGGAGTTGGCCCGGATGGCGGGCATTCAGCCGCAAACGGCAAGTTTTCATTTGGCCAAAATGGTTGATACCGGGTTGATTGCCGTCGAAAAACAGGGCAGGCACCGGTATTACGGCATCCGGAATCCGGAGGTCGCGCAGGTGATGGAATCGCTATTGTCCATCGCGCCGCCGGTGAAGATCAAATTGCTTAGGCAATCGGCGGAAGAACAAGCGCTGCGCAAGGCCCGCACCTGTTACGATCATTTGGCCGGAAGCTTGGGGGTGAGCTTAACCCAAAGCCTGGTCCGGGAAGGGATTTTGCTGGAAGGCGAGAACGGATTTGAAGTAACGAAAAATGGGGAAGCTTTTTTTGAAAATTTTCAAATCGATCTGAACCGGGTAAAAAGAAAACGCCGCTCATTTTCCCACAAATGCCTGGATTGGAGCGAACGGCGTCATCATTTGGCCGGAGCGCTGGGCCACGCCCTGCTGGATAGGCTGCTGGAGCTGAATTGGGTGCAGCGTCTGCCGAATACGAGAGCGGTCAAAATTACGCCGCAAGGCAAAGTCGGGTTGAAAGAAACTTTCGCGCTGGAGGTAGAGGATTAACAGCCTCCGCCTGCTTAGTTCCTATATTCGCTCCTGCAGAAACAATTTGATTTTTTCCAGCGTTGCGGCCGTTTCGATATTTTGCAGCAAAAAGTCGCTTTCCCGCTTGTAAATCACCTGGTCGGAGTAATTCCGCAAATACTCTTCGAGCACCTCGGGAGGAGTTCCTTCCCGCTCCAGGCGAAGCCGGATATCTTCCTTGGTGACATACAGAAAAATCCGGATAGCGTCATCGCCGTATAACTTCCGGAATGTCCGGACGCCTTCGTGGTTTACGACGACGATTGCGGCCTGGCGCTGCTGCAGCGCCTGCTCCAGCTCAAGCTTTGCGATGCCGTAGCCGCCCCGTTCGAGGCGAACGGCCTCGCACAACTCGTCCTTGTCCTGAAGCGCCCGGAATTCCGCGTCGGAGATGAAATGATAATGCTCTCCGTCCCGTTCGCCCGGTCGAGGCGCGCGTGTCGTATAAGGAAGCACATAAGGAATACCCAGCTCGGAGCTCAACCGCATGGCAATTTCTTTGCGCCCCGAGCCGCTTGTTCCCGTGATGACAATGACCTGTTGCTTCGCGGCGCCGCCGAACTCGCCAGCTTCGTTAGCCTCACCGGCCTTGCTAGCCTCGCCGGCCTTGCTAGCCTCGCCGGCCTTAGAGTTTTCGGCGGTTATGCCCGTTGCTTCAAGCTTGCCGATTGATTCGGGGGGAACGGGAGACGTTTTTGACGATTTCAGCCATTTCCACATCGCTCTCCGTGCGCGCGGCGAGGACCGGACTTTCGCCCTGCGGCGCACGGATTCACCTCCTTGCGGCAAAATTTTCTCTATATCATATATTTCGGCAGATTTTGGTAAATTCGTTACGTTTGCAGGTGAAATTGTAGTGCTGGCATGCGATTCGGTCATCGACGCGCTCAAGGAAGACAGACCTCGTTTAGCGATAGTTTTTCCCGTGATTATGAAATTGCTCAGCTCCGCTGAGGAAGCGGGGGAAAGGTGGGAAGGGTGGTTCAGATGCAAAAGTGCAGGCGGTTTTCGCCAAAATTCCCCGAAACAGGTGGTTCAGATGCAAAAAGTGCAGTTCATTTCCGGTCATAAGTTACTTTTTTATCGGATGCCCTAAAAAGAGATGCACTTTTGCATTTCAATCGCTCTAAAATGGTGATTTGCGGGAAATAGAATGCACTTTTGCAGTTGATCCCATCGGGCCGCCCTTCTTCCCGTGAAAAACAGGCAAACCCGGCTGGAGGCCTTGATCCAATTTGGCTTGATGTTGGCCCAAATAAATAATCTAAAAAAGACCCGCGGAGGAGGCTTGAAAAACACTTCCACGGGTCTTTTGCGTTTCAGGATTCGCCTTCCCGGCGCGCCGCCTCTCTAAAACACCCGGCGCGCGGTTACGAACCGTTTTCTCCATTGGCCGTCAAACTCCCCGATATGTACGCCCTTCTCATTGGAATAGGTGTGGAGGATTTTATTGTTCCCGGCGTAAATGCCGACATGGCCGATGTCCAGCCCGCGTGAGCTAAAAAAGAGCAAATCGCCCTTGCGCAGTTCGTTTTCGCCGACCTCTTTGCCTTCTTTGGCTTGGTCATAAGAGACGCGCGGCAACTCAATCGACAGCACGCTCTCAAATACGTGTTTGACAAAAGAAGAGCAATCGAACGTATTCGTTTGATCCGGCGAAGCTCCGAATTCGTAAGGCGTTCCCTCGAAGGTTTTGCCGTAAGCGATCAGCTTGTCCGCTTGTTTTTCCGCTAACGCGTCGCTGGTGTAATCGGTGTATTTCGGCTTGGCGGACACATATCCGCTAAGTGCGTCCGGAGTGCGCGCTTCCAGCCAGAAGGCGCCGACCTCACGGGCTACGTGAATCTTGCTGCCGGCGGGCAGCAGTTTAACGGCGTTGCCTTCCGCGTCAGGCTTGCTGCGAAGGTAAACACTCTGCTTAATCGTCGTATCGTAATCGAAAGCCGAAGCGATCCGCACTGTCCGTCCGGCTCCGTCCCATTCCACCTCGCTGCCCAGCGCTTCGCTCACGAAGCGGAGCGGAACCAGCGTGCGACCGTCCGCGATTTGTCCGGGAACCGCGAGCGCCAGCGTGTGACCGTTCAGCTGCGCTTCCCGCTCGCCGATCCGGTAAACAAGGGTCGTGCCGTCTTTGGCCGCCGTTTCTGTTTTGTTCTCCCCGTTCCATGCCGGCTTTGCGCCTAAAGGTTCAAAAACGTCGCGGATGGGGACGAGCACGGTTCCGTTGACCAAGACCGGCGGGACTTCAGGCACAAGCGGCTTCCCGTCCAGTTCTATGGCAATGCGGCTGTCCGCACCGGCTTGCCCCTGCTGCGGCGTACCGGCGGCGGCCGCCTCCGCCGAGGCGGACAATACCAGAGAGGCCGCCAGCATACACGTTATCGTGCGTTTTCGTTTCGTCATAAGATCACCTATTTCTGGATAGTCTTATATATTTAAACGGTTCCGGTGTGGATTAGTTTTATAGTAAATATTACCTATATGGTGGTGCGATCCTTTCCAATCCGTTCATGTACTTGCGCAGCGCCTGCGGAATCCGGATGCTTCCGTCTTCTTCCTGGTGGTTTTCCAGCAGCGGGATCAGAATGCGGGGCGAGGCCACCGCCGTGTTGTTCAATGTGTAGCAGTACTGCAGTTTGCCGCTGTGATCCTTGAACCGGATGTTCGACCGGCGGGCCTGAAAATCGAGCAGCTGCGACGACGAATGGGTTTCCCCGTACGCCGCCCGGCTCGGCATCCACGTTTCGATATCGTATTGTTTGTACGTTTTTTGCGACATGTCGCCGCTGCAAACAGCCATTACCCGGTAAGGGAGTTCCAGCAGCCGCAGGAGCTCCTCGGCGTTTTCCGTAATTTCCTGAAAAAGCTGTTCCGAGACCTCTGGGTCGTTTTGGCAGAGGATGACTTGCTCCACCTTCGCAAACTGGCGGACCCGGTACAACCCGTGCACGTCTTTGCCGGCCGAGCCCACCTCGTTCCGGAAGCAAAGCGATGCCGCGGCCAGCTTGAGCGGGCGGGCGACATCAACGATTTCATCCTCGAAATACGAGACAAGCGGCACTTCCGACGTACCGACAAGACAGCGGTCCTCCTCGGCGATCCGGTAGGTCTGATCCTGGCCAAGCGGGAAAAAACCGGTGTTTAGCATCGCCGCGGGCCGAACCATTAACGGGACCTCGAACAGTGCAAACCCTTTGGCAACCAGCAGGTCGACGGCCAACTGCTGCACCGCCCGGTGGAGCAAAACGCCAATGCCGGTGAGGTAGTAATTGCGGCTTCCGGCCGTTTTGACGCCGCGGGGAATGTCGATGAGACGGTGCAGCTCGCCGAGCGCCACGTGGTCCCGCGGTTCAAAGCCAAACGCCGGGGGCTCGCCGGCTCGCCTTACTTCCACATTGTCCCGGTCCGACCGGCCTATAGGCGTGTCCGGCGAAATCGGGTTAGGCACGAGCAGCATGAGGTCCCGATATTCCCGCTCCGCTTCCTGGAGTTCATGCTCCAGACCGGTGAGCCGGCGGTTCAGCGTTTTGACCTCCCCTTTGCACGATTCGGCCTCCTCCACCGCGCGCTCACGAATAAACCCTTGAATACGCTGGGTCAACCGGTTCCGTTCCTGCCGCAAACGCTCGACCTCCAGCAGCAGAGCCCGGCGCTGATCATCCCGGCGAAGCAGCTCGGGGATCGCAAGATCAATCCCTTTGTGCTCCGCGATTAATTGAACCTGTTCCTGATGCTCCCGAATCCACTTGATGTCTAACATGGCTATCCGCTCCTTTGGTTATAAAAATACAAAAAGCGCTCTCGTCCGATTGGGACGAGGAGCGCTTGTATTCTCGCGGTGCCACCCAAATTGACCGAACGGTGTGATGCCGTTCAATCCACTTGCTTCCGCGGTAACGGGCGGATCCGGTTAACTTAGGGGGAAGGAGCCGTCTTTTGCCGGCTTCCCCTTGACGAAAACGCCTCCGAGTTGGATGCTCTTCATAGGCATGATTCCGATATATTTTTCACAGTATAGCGTAGATGACGTTATTTATTCAAGGGGGAGGAGGGGATTTAATGAAAAAAATATGCCAACCGGATTCGCTCCTTTTGGCGCCGTGGACTTCAGGACTTCATGGCGGGTTCGGTCTAGGCAGGTCGTTTTGGTCTAGGCAGGTCGTTTCGGTTTAGGAGGTCGTTTCAGTCTAGGCAGATCGTTTCAGTCTAGGCAGGCCGTTTTGATCCAGGCGGGTCGTCGGGTCCTAACACCTCTCCCGCTTTTGACTATCCCCGCCGTTGCTTTAATCCGGCTTGCCATTATTCAAGCCGCTCCGGCGTGATCTTACTTAGCGTTTCTTCAGGCGGCTTTTTGGACTCTCCCCGAGCTTGCCGTTCTTTCCCCGGCGAATCCGTTCGTTTATCGCCTTGCTCCCGGTGCCTCCGCCGACAGCGTGCTGCTGCCGAGTGCCTGCGCTTCCGATCGCCGAGTTGGTGCCGCCCGTGCTGTAAGCTCCAGCTCCGCTCGCGACCTGCGTGGCCGCCGAGATTCTCTGCCCCCGTGGCAGCTTTACAATCTGATCATTGATGACGATCACCACTTCTTTGCCGTGGCGACCTTTTCTCCGTTTCGCGTGCTTTCCGAATGAGGCATAACCGGGATGAACCCAACTCACCGGCTCTTCCTTCAGCTCTTTGTTCTTCGCTTTTCCTCCGGCTCCTACGCTTTGCTGCTGCCGCGTATGCGGTGAATTGATCGCCGCATTGCTGCCGGCGGCGCTGCTGCGCCCCGCACCGCTGGAGATTTGCGTCGTGTTTGGCGCGTTCGTAAACTGGCGGTTTACCACGAATACAATCCGGTGCACGCCCGGCAGAGGAGTTTGGGCAATCAACCGCTGCTTGCCTTTTTCCAGGATGATCGTCAGTTTACTGTCTTGATGAGACACTTGAACATCCCCTTTTAGACTAACCTATGGCCCGGGCCGTGAATCGGTAAGGGGCAATTGCCCCTTAGGCTAATAGGGCATGAGAGAGGAACTGTCCTTAAAGGCAGCGAAAGTGCCCGCGATTAACCGCACGGGATGGGGCGGAAGGAAGCTGCGCAAGAAGCAGCGCAAGAAAAAGCGGAAGGTAGAAGCGCAAAAAGCAGAGCAAGGAAACAATGGAAGGAAGCGGAAAGGAAACAGGGGAAGAAAGGCAATTGGTGGAAAGGACATTTGGAGAAATAACGGCAAAAATGGGACTTGGGGCTAAAAAACGGTGCTGACATGTTGGAACGACCGATCGTCGGCTGGCTTTAGACTTTTAAAATATCGGCACTTTATGCACTTATTATCCGAAACTTAGCACGTTTATCCCCATTAGAGGCATTTTATGTACTTATTTTCCTGTAAACGGTCCAGAACGCGGCCATTTCCTTGTGACCGGGGAAAATAGCAACATAAAATGCCGCTATTTCCTCGGAGGGACGGATATCTGCAGAATAGCGACATTTTATGCCCTTATGACTTCTTCGAGACGGGCAGCGCTTTTCCAACTAGCTCTAATTTGCTTTAACTTGCTCCACCTGCTCAACTGGTATAATTCGTGACCGCCGCCACACTGCCGCTGCGTTTCTCATGGTTCAGCAGCCAGCTTTTGCGCGACAGGCCGCCGCCGTAGCCGCCCAGTTCGCCATTCGAGTTGATGACGCGGTGGCAGGGGATGACGATGGCGAGCTGATTGGCTCCGTTGGCCTGGGCCACGGCGCGGTAACCCGCCGGATTCCCCACGGCAGCGGCCAGCTCGGCGTACGAGCGGGTTTCTCCGGGCGGGATTTGCTGCAGCTGCGCCCACACCTGCCGCTGAAAAGGCGACCCCAGCAAAAACAACGGGGTCTTGAATTCGCTTAACCCGCCGTCAAAATAAAGCGCCAGCTCTTTCTCAATCGAGCGGACCGGCGCGGTGACGCCGGGGATGACCGCCGCTTTCGTCCGCTGGCGAAGCCGCTCCACCTCGCGCTCCAGCCCGCGGCGATCGACGAACTCCAGCAGATACAAGGCCGCTTCGTCGGCGATGGCGATCATCGGCCCCAGCGGCGTATCGAGCCAGGCCGCCCGTAAAATCCGGCCCTCATCCAGCCGGGTCGGCGGCGCGCCCATAATCCGGGAAAACGCGTCGCGGAACCCGCTGCTCGATTCGTAGCCTATGGAAAGCTGGGCATCGATCACGGGCTGGCCGGAGCGAATATGCTTCATCGCCAGGCCCATGCGGCGGGCCCGGGCATATTCGACGAAGGTCATGCCGAAGCGCTTCTTGAATTGGCGGCGCGCCGTCGACGCATCGACGGAAAGCTGCCGGAAATCCTCGTCCCTCCAGCGCTTCTCGGGATGCAGCTCCACCGCTTCCACCAGCCTCCGGACGAGATCGGACGCCTCGCCCGGGGGAGACAGCGGACGGCAGCGCTGACATGGCCGAAAAGAAGCGAGCAGCGCTTCTTTGGCGGTCTCGAAAAATTCGCAATTTTCCAGCTTCGGTTTCCGGGCCGGGCAAGTGGGCCGGCAGAAGACGCCGGTCGTTTTCACACCGACGTAGAACAAACCTTCGTATTCCGTGTTTTTTTCCAACAAAGCTTTATAAAATTCCTCTTTGCGTTCCGTGGGGATCATGCGCGGCCTCCCTTGAAATTGGTTAGATAAATTATACCGCTCACCAGCCCGCCCCGCCGCCGAAAATCGGGCAGCGATTTTTTCGCTCCGGCCTGTCCCGCAGGCGGTCAACACTTCCATTGTGGGCGGGTATGTTTTGTTATATGATATCATGGTGAACCAGGAATTCATGATCTAATGATTTTAAATACAGGGTGTGAGGGAAACGATGTATCCTAGAGACTTGAACTATAAAATGCCGGCCGAATGGGCGCCGCACGAGCGCACGTTTATTTCCTGGCCGGTGCAGGCATCGATGTGTTATCCCGGGCAGCACGACGCGGTCTGCCGGGGTTATGCCGAATTCATCGCGGCGATCGCCGAATTCGAACCGGTGACGGTGGTCGTCAATCCGGACGATTTGCAGAAGGTGCAGAAAATCTTCAGCGGCGGCAAACACCGCCACCCGATCGAATGCCTGCCGATCGCGCACAATGACGCGTGGCTTCGCGACAACGGCCCGACTTTCCTCGTGAACGGCGAAGGCGAGTTGGCCGGGGTCAACTGGCGGTTTAACGCCTGGGGCGGCAAATATGCGCCATGGGATTTGGACGACGCGGTCGCGCCGCAAATTCTCGAAGCGCTGGGCGTGAAGCGGTTTGACGCGCCGCTCGTGCTGGAAGGCGGCTCCATCCATACGGACGGCGAAGGCACGCTGCTGACGACGGAGGAGTGCCTGCTGAACGCGAACCGGAACCCCCAGATGAGCCGGGAAGAGATCGAAACGGCGGTGAAAAATTTCGCCAACGTCGATCAAATCATTTGGCTGAAGCGGGGCTTAAGCGGCGACGAGACGGATGGCCATGTCGACAACGTGGCTTGCTTTGCCGCGCCGGGCAAGGTGATTTTGCAGGTGTGCACGGACCCGGAAGATGAAAATTATGAGATTACCCAGGAAAACCTGGCGATCCTGAACGCCGCGGTGGATGCTAAGGGGCGCAAGCCGGAGATCATCCAAATTCCACAGCCGCCGCGCACCATGTATGAAGACAGCCGCTTGACGCTAAGTTATTTGAATTTTTATTTCGTCAACGGCGGCATCATTTTGCCGGTGTTTGGCGGCGCCGCGGCGGGAACCGACCGGCAGGCGGAGCGAATCTTAAGCGAGGCGTTTCCGGACCGCAAAATCCGCACGGTGGACGGTATGGCGATCATCCGCGAGGGCGGCAATGTGCACTGCACGACCCAGCAAATGCCGGCGGGCCGGGTACGCGCTTAAAATCAATGATAAAGGGGGACCCCAGATGAGAAATGTGAAGGTGGCGGCCACGCAAATGAGCTGCTCCACGAATAAAGAAGAAAACATCGCCAAGGCGGATAAGCTGGTCCGCGAGGCCGCCCGGCAGGGAGCGCAGATTATTTTGCTGCAGGAGCTGTTCGAGACGCCTTATTTTTGCCAAAAAGAAAAATCGGACTACTACGTCTATGCCACCGAGCTGGAAGAGAACGCGGCGATCCGGCATTTTCGCCAGGTGGCCAAGGAGCTGAAAGTGGTGCTTCCGATCAGCTTCTACGAAAAAAAGAACAACGCCCGCTACAACTCGCTGGCCGTGATCGACGCCGACGGCGAGGTGCTCGGACGCTACCGGAAAAGCCATATCCCGGATGGGCCGGGGTATGAGGAGAAGTTTTATTTTAACCCGGGCGATACCGGCTTTAAAGTGTGGAACACGCGTTACGCCAAAATCGGCGTCGGCGTGTGCTGGGATCAATGGTACCCGGAAGCCGCCCGCTGCATGGCGCTGATGGGGGCCGAGCTGTTGTTCTACCCGACCGCGATCGGCTCCGAGCCGCAGGACGGCTCAATCGACTCCAAGGATCACTGGCAGATGTGCATGCTCGGGCATGCCGCCGCGAACCTGGTGCCGGTCGTCGCTTCCAACCGCGTCGGCGAGGAAACGGACGAAGATTCCAGCATCACGTTTTACGGCTCGTCCTTTATCGCCGGGCCTCAGGGCAACAAAATCGCCGAAGCGAACCGCACCGAGGAGACCGTGCTGGTGGCGGAGTTCGACCTTGATCAGTTGGAGACGCAGCGCATCGAGTGGGGAATTTTCCGCGACCGCCGGCCGGATTTGTACAAAATCATCACTTCCTACGACGGCGAGCTGCGTATCGACTAAGCGCGTAATTTCATAAAAAATCAGGCCCCCAATTTCGCCCGAAGCCGTGATTGGGGGCTTTTGACGGCAGCATGCGGCGCAAGACTGGATCATCCTTGTCCGGTCGTAATCTCGGGGTTGGCGTCCATGATCGCTTCCGCCGCCTGCATTAGCCGGGGCAGATAGCGCAGCCCCTCCCCGGCGCGGGCGAGAAGGTCGGCGGAGCTATATATGCCGAGGTCGGCAAGCATTCCGTTGAAACCGGGGAGCGATTTTTTGTGCAGGGCCGGAGCGTCGGCGGCCAAAATTTTGAGGCAGCGGGCAAAGGTAGCGACGATCCAGAACACCGCCTCCTGATGGCGGCCGCCCCGGATCAGCTCGCGGCTGCCGTCGATTGCGGCCGGGCGCGCCGCGGCGGTGATGTCGCTGCTGAAGAAGAACGGCGTACGGGCGTGCTCCGCGGCTGCGTCAAAAGTCCGGGCCAGCGCGTCCAGATGGGATTCCGCCTGCTGCGGCCCGAGTTGAGTGCAGCCGAGCAGCCGCAGCAGCTCGGGGTACCTGGCGCTGAGCTCGTAGTCAGCCAGTACCTGCCGGGCGGCGAGGTAACGCAGCCGTACGGTAGGGTTGCGCAGCGCGGACGTAAGCAGGACATGGGTCATGATCCCGGTCGGAAACAGCCACGCCGTCACCTGATCGTGCCACGGCGCGGAAGGATCGATGCCGCGAAGCCCACGTTCTATACGTTCTCGGGCGTTTTCGCAGCGGCGGCGCACCCATGGCCGTTCGGCGAAACGGGGGGCCACTTCTGTCTGCAGCTTACGCAATCGTCCCGTCGGATCAGCGATGATCGTATCCGTCCGGAAGCTTCCGGCGAGATGATAATCCGTCAAGACGTTCTCGGCGGAGGCCAGTTGGCTCCAGGGCAGGTATGTTACCTCAAGGAGCGCTTTCTCGAAGAGAAATTTTCCCGGCTTGAGCGGTGGTTCGGTTTGAGCGGTCACAACGATAACATCGATGTCGGAACTTGGGGACATTGGCGCGTCATCCGGCAGACCAACCGTTGAACCGCTAAAATAGGCTCCCAGGAAATCGGCCTCCCGGGCGGCGTGCTCCGTCACCCACTGGGCGGCTGCCGTTCGTGCGGACCCTACTTTCATGAGCATCCTCCTCCATTTCATGGAACATCGACATTTCGATCACAGTCGAAGCGAAGCCGTGCTACAATCGGTATCGGTACACCGCGGTAAGAAAACTCAGTCTGCCCGAGCCCCTCTAAATAAGTGACTTTTATGTCCTTATTTTCCGGAGGTGAGCATGTCCATGGCCATTAGGGGACTTTTACGTTCTTATTTTCCAATAAACGGGGCAAAAAGCGCCATTTCCCTGCAGTTCGAGAAAATAACGACATAATTTCCCTCTATTTCTCTTGAAGTGGGTGATCTCGCCGAATTAACGCCATTTCTGGTCCTTAGTTTCCGCCTGAGCACTAACGTTTGCGTTAACTCTTGCACAAGACAACTTGCAGCCCTGATGTTTTCCGGATTTCCCGCCAAAACTCAAGTTTCCGAGCCGATTCTATCGCCCGCCGGAAATCTAACGGTTGCAGCAGCTGCTATTTTACGAAAATGGACCTTTTCTAAATTTATACGAAAAATAACTCAACGCGTTAAAGTGTGGAAGCGCGTCGAAACAAAAAGGGGGGGTGTTTGATTCTTTTTTTCCATAATATGGGTTTATACTGAATTCAGTTCATGAAGTTCAACTTCATAGCCCATCTGT